>Ga0307515_10003169_pt1 | contig 34805 bp, 15 predicted proteins | sample 17_EM_MG_FD_194513 | JGI IMG/M metagenome (GOLD analysis project Ga0307515, IMG submission 194513) | Populus trichocarpa ectomycorrhiza microbial communities from riparian zone in the Pacific Northwest, United States - 17_EM | ecosystem: Host-associated > Plants > Roots > Unclassified | place...
AATAACGTTTATGTAGGCATTAAGGGCTCCTAGTAGGTCTACGCCTATTAGGGAGGTTTTTAGTTTAGAGCTTAAGGATTTAATAAGGCTGTTAATTAGTGCGGAGTCGTTCTAGCCTATTTCCTTTGCGTAATGGTTAAATTCGGAAAAGTATACTGGAAAGCTTTTCATTCCTTAAGTTATATAGTTTATCTTTCTCTAAGTAGTAGCTTGGCGGTTTAGGTTACCGTATATAGCTTTAAGAAGTATAACTAGACTTAGTACTAAGTTCGGTTAAAGGGGTTTAATAAGGTTAGTTGCGTCTCCTCCTAGTTAACTTAGGGTATAGCAGAGTTGGTTAGCTTCGGTTAGGTAGCGGTTAGTATTACCGGTTAGCTTATTTTTAAGCTAGCTTAAAAATAATTAGAGTTCTTATTATTTGCTAGTGAATATTGGAGGGTTTAGTAGTCGTTTAGATTGTTATAGTGCAGTAGTTGGTTTAGGGTAAGTAACTACTGTGGGTTTAGGGCTTGCGTTCCACGTATTTATTTCCGGAGACGGCGTTCGGTCTTAAGGTCCTAGCGTAGGCATTTTAAGGGTGCGGACTTCTTCTTAGAGGTCCTTAATTAATTATTAGTATTATGCTTCTTATTCGGCTTATTATTAATTTAAAGTAGCTTAGTTTTATACAAGGGCGTCTATAAAAGACTTCTATATTTCTGCCAATTGTTTTTAAAGTGCGGATATAATACCAGCAGTTGTTATGGGGGCTTTAGGTTTAGTCTATATTTTAATAGTAGTATAGGTGGTTAACGTAATGTAGTATTATAGAGTGAGTATAAGCGGCGATAATATATAGCAAAGTAGATACTATTAAGCTATATATATAAACTATATAATAAGGTTAAGACGTTACGTAAGGAGAGAAGGTAGGGAAATAGAAAGAAAGGGTATATATTGTTAGCTTAGTTATTTAGTTAACATATACACGGAGCAGAATAGGATTTAGGTGGTAGTCCTAGCAGAACTTAGTAGGATTTAGTGGAACTTAGCGGAATATGGCAGAATATGGCAGATTGCCGTCAGATTGCCGCAAATTGCCATCTTGTGGTTAGTCTTTAGTTGCTGAGTTAGTGGAAATAGGTGGACGTGTATAAGGTGTTATGGGGGTGTCCCGTGACACTATTAAGGCCTTCCTCTTTTAAGACTTAATTTAAGAAGATAAGCTTATATTGTATAACGTTAAGAATAAAAGAGGACTTTAAGTTAACCTAAACTCTAAGAGTAGCCAATTTTGAGCTCTTGGTATACTAGGTAAACTTTATAATATTATTATATATACTTGGAGCTTACCTAGCTGTATAAACAACTTCCTTACCTTTGCTTAAAGAAGAATTCTATTAGATAATTATACGAGGTGGAATAGCTGGTATTAGATGCTTTAGGTTGCCTTAGAGTATAAGTTAGTAATTAATCTTTATATAAAGAAGCATACTAAGACCTTAGGCAAAGATTTCTTAACTCTATAGGATTGGACTTTGCTTTATATAACGTATAACTTCCTTTAGATCTTTAAGAGGGTAATATTAGAAACTTAGGGGCATAATGCAATAATCTTAAGCGTTCTTTTTTTAATAGATATTTTTGTAAGGCATTTTAAGCAAAGTCTTATAAGAATTCTCTTTGCTTTTAAAAGTTTTTCTAATATTATATGATAGGAACACCATAAGAATAATAGCTACTTTAGTAAAAGGATTTAAATTGGATAGAAGGTGTTTAATAAATACTACCTAAAGTTTAATAAATCCCCGTTATATACTACGGCAATTATTCTTTATTCTAAATGTTATATGAGGTATATCTAAGTAAATTAGGAAAAGAAGTAGCAGAAAGCTGCACTTAAAAAGGTTAAAGGACTTTAGGAGGATTACTAATCGCAAGCTTTTGGGCCTAAGACTCTTTTTACCTAGCTATTAGTTTTACTATATAGGCAAGCCTCTACTAAATAAGAATTAGATTTATATAATCTAATTATTAAGGATCTTAATAAGTTTACTTGACCTTAAAGCTAAGACGAGTATAACGACTATATTACCGATCCTCTAAGTTAGATTGGCAAGCTTTCTGCCCTTAAATGGTAGTGCTAAGAGTAATAGCGTGTATAATGGCCACGACTATCGCTACTGGCTATTACTATTCTATTAATTCCAGTAATAAGTAATAAACTAGAACAATCCTTTTTAAGAGCGCGTTGTATGATTTTATAGGAGAGGATATAAATGGGTGTTAAGAGTCTTAAAAGAGTAGAATGTTTAAAATAGTGGCAGCGAACTAAGCTCTCGCTTAAGGTTATTTAACTTATTTTTCGTATAAAGCTTTTAATAGTATCTATCTTAATTATCTATATATATGCTAATCTGTTTTAGTTTTATTATATAAGATAACTACTTAGCTTATACGGTATATTAAGCTATAGATCTTATATAAGTGCTGCTAACTATTGGGAATAAAGGCAAATGGTCACCATATAAGGCATATTGCCGTCACGTATAGTAAGTTGCCATCACGTGCCGCCGCGGCACTAGCGTGGTAAGGAACCTTAAGTTCCTCACCCCTTTCTTAGAATTAATTAAAAAAAAGAATAACAATCATTATACTATCTACGAACCGTAGCTACGTGATATTACCTTATATAACTAACACTAATTAGTGGTTAACTTTACTATTATACTATAGAACAGCTAGGTATTACCAAGAAGAGACGAGCCACTGTACTAGTGCTACTCGTGCTAGAGGAAGCTATCTTTTAAAGTCAGAACTGGTCCTAAACCTTAAATAAAACTCTTCCACAAATCTAAGGATCTAAAAGGCCAGAACTGGTCCTAAGCCTTTCTAAGATTACAGATTCTTGCGTCCATTACGCAGAATAACACGCTTTATAAGTCTTCGCGATTTAAGGCTAGAACTAGTCCTAAGCCCTATAATTACAAATACACGTTATAAACGCGTACTAAACGATAAATATATATTACGAACGCGTACTAAACAACAATCCCTACGCTAATAACACTTCCCTCCCTCCAAAAACATGGCTACGCCTACTTTAAACAACTAGGAAGACTCCTTACTACTAGGGGTAGCTTTATACGCAAAACTTATTAATAAAAATTAGGACGAATTTACCTTTAATATAATAACTTATACCGCAAAATAAGTTAATAGCTTTCTCCTACACCATATTATATTCTACTAAAGTAGATACTATACCAATATACAGCTATGGGAATATTTTAGGGAGGATTTTATAAAATGGACCGCTAACACCTAGGTATTTAGCAATATTAATATTGTTTAGGATTTTTAAGACTTCCTCTATAGGAACGGGGTATATATTATTAAGAATAGTAACTTAATTACTAGCAATATTTAGGCCGTTATTATTAGTATAAAAGAACTAGTATAGATAGAAGCTAAGATTATACGTTAACTACAGAAACCTAGAACTAACCCATATTCTTTAGAAGGTAACTTTAATTTGGAACGAAACCCCTAAAACGCTACTCTCCCACCTAGAGGTGCTCTCCCACCTAGAGGTACTCGTCCTCTACCTCCGCCGCCTCTAGCTCCTCTACTCTAGTTAACTAGTAACCCTCTACTATAAGAAGTCACGAATCTAATAAAGGTATATTTAGACGAAGAAAAGAAGTTTAGAGGAGAACTATACAATATACTCAGAGCAAAACTATAGGTCTTCTATAACTGTTGCAACAAGGTTAGAATTTAATGCCACTAGTACTACTACGCTTTCTCCATTATATTAAAGGGACGGGCAGCAACATTCTATTACAACTATATTATAGGTAAAAACTATAGCTTTAATATAATGCTTCAGCTTACTAGAGCCCACTTTAAGACTAATAAGAATCGCCAACTTTATATATCCGAATGGCGAGAGACTATATTTTAGAGAGTTATTACTTCTAACCTAATAAAGACTTGTTTAGAATGCCTTTAACTACTCTTTAATAAACTTTAGAAAATCCAACGCGGACTTACTAAAACTTACTAAAACGAGAATAGCCTAAGGGACTAGATTATCTTAGCATACCGTGGCGTTCCTAAGTGTAACTTGGCGCTATATAAACCTATAAACACATTTAAAGGAGTATATGCCGAGCTACGCTCTGCTGTAGGTACTATAATATAAATATAAGAATCTTAATAGTTCTATACCAAAAACCCTACCTAACTAAGTATTCCTACCTAATATAATTATAACTAGACTAATTAAATATATAGTGGCCGTAGTAGGGAATATAGAAGAGGGTATAATTAATATTAACTATAAGGCAACCGTAGAGGTTCCGGTAGAGGTTTATTTTAAAGTAATTACTAGAAGAAGTGCTACGTTTATAAGAAGCCAAATTACTAGTTAACTAGACACTCCCTTAATAAGCAAAAAGAGGCATATAATAAGTTCCGTTAAAATATAAGAAATATTAGAAATTATAAGGTTATTATAGCCTACTTTTAAAGCTTCCTGGTTTAATATAAAGGCGTAGAAGATCTTAAGGGTAAGGTTAATAAGACCGAATAGCTCCTTATAGATATGGAAATTAAGGACTACTTACCTAACCAATACTTTACTAAGTATGGTAAGGTAAATGGTATATAAACTATTACTATTCTTAATAACTAATCTACGCTCCATTTTATTACGAAGTTAGATATCTTTAATAAGCCAAAGGAGAGCTCTGTATTTTCCTTTAATAATAGATACTTAGTAAACGTCTTTTATAGTATTATACTGGATACTAGAGCCGCAGGAGTATCTATAGTAGGAGAACCTTAAGTTTAAGCCCTTTAGCAGCTTAATAGCTCTGTTTAGATTAACCATTTAACGGCAGGCTAATACACAATTCGTTTTAGCAAAGGTACTATAATCTCTCTTAGCATAATTAGGGTTTAAACCCCCTTAGGGTACATTACTTTTTACATTATTCCTATAAACACTCCGTTTTTATTTTATATTAAAGATATAGATAAATTAGGCGTTAGGCTTAATAACCTTAAGAATATACTTATTTAGGGAGATAATTAGGTGCCCGTTGTGCGTAAGTAGAATTACCCCTAGTTACTCCTTTATTAACTAGAAAAGAGTATTACTTAGAGCTACTTAACTAAGTTAGAATTACGCCAACTACACCGTTATTTTAGCCACCTATCTATTCATTAATTGCTTAGGGTTCTTTAGCAAGTAGGCTATAAAGTTAAGGTTAAGGTAATTAAGCATCTTATAAAGTACTACTATTACTACCAAATAAACTAGAAGTCCCCTAGCCGATTTAAGTTTACCCTTAAAAATAACTACAACTTTAACTCCTATATTATTGTTAATGTTATATATCTTAGTAATAAGCTAGTACTCCAAGTTATTAACTTTTTAACCTTCTTCCAAGCCGCACGATTCTTAAAGGATATATTAACTAGAAACGCATAGGATACCCTTTAGTTATACTAGATTAATGTCTACCTAGGACCCCCTAATTAAATTATCTATAACACAGGAAAGAACTTCTTATCTATAGAGTTCCAATAATAAATAAAGGCAATAGCAATTAAGGTCAAGGAAGTCCCCGTTAAGGCGTATAATAGTATTAGAAAAGTAGAGCGATATTACACACCATTACACCGCGTATATAAGATTATCTCTTTAGAACTAAAGGATATTAGTAAAGAACTTACCTTACAAATAGCTATTAAAGCTATTAACAATTCCGCTGGCCCGGATAGACTTATACCTATATTACTAGTCTTTAGCGCCTACCCTTAAATAACTAACAATTCTTTACTATCTCCCTCCATTATATAATAAGCCAAGGCTATTCGCAAGGCAATAAAGGAGGTATAACGTCTTTACGTCACACGCCAGGTTAATAATATACTAGGAATAAGAAATGGCCTAAATACCTTAACTACGCTTAATCTGCCACTCTAGTCTAAAGTACGCGTATGGCATAAAAAGGGAGAATAGTTAGGCCTATATTAACTTATTACAATTAATAGTTAAACTTATACTATTTAAATGCCTTATAGACCCACTTAATTCCATTTAACTGTTATTAAGCCTTACTATAAAAATAACAATTCCGAGCCTTTATAGGATGCCCTAAAAGATGCCCTAGAAGAGAACCACAATTAATATACTCTAGAAGACGACTACAATCCCAATACAATTATAGTAGATGCGCCACAACTATAACGCGGTAAAGGTTACCCAAAGGGATCACGAAATTGCTAATATCTTATTAATTTTAAAGAACAATTTATTGCCGCCATTAAGAATAGAGTTAAGTTATTAATGGCCTTTATAACAGCTAAAGAGAAGGCTAACTTTAAGCTCGCAAAACAGCTTTAAAAGGAAGGTTATATTATAACCCTAGGAGCTCCTTTCTAAGCATCTAATAAGTAGGAGATTAACGGTCTTATCGCAAGAGGAGTCTTTAAATTTAAGAAGTATGGCCCTACTAAGTTTAATAAAGTTCGCATCTTTAAGTTAAAAATAGTTAACAAGATTAAAAGCAAAGCTACTAACGCCCCATTTAAGAAATTAAGGCTTATTATTTAAGGTTACAACGATAATAGTAAGGAGGTAATTCTTACGCAATCTCCTATAATTTAACGAGCTAGTTAGCGAGTTATTATTACGCTAGCTCCCTCCTTAATAAAGAATAGAATGGCGGTTTATTTGCGAGATATTACTTAAGCCTACACCTAATTAGAGATGCACCTTTAGCGCTTAATATTAGCATACCTTCCAGAGCAAATTCGCCACCAGTATCCTAAAGATACGATTATAGTTGTGCTTAAGCCATTATATGGAATTGCAGAGGCAGAAACTCACTAGTAGGCTACCTACAGCAAGCACTATAAAGAGAAGCTTTTAATAACTACTTCTATATTTAATCCCTACTTCCTTATTATAACCATAGGAACTCTATTTAGAATTATCGGCATATAAACTAATAATACAATTATCTTAGGGGACGATTAATTCTTAGCTCTTAAAGAAAATAAGCTAGTAAAGACAAATCTTATAGCAAAGCTAAAAGAAAAGCTTAATTTAACAATACTATTACTCTTTAATAAATGCATCCTCTCCCTAAATAAGGATTCTATTACTTTGCGCCAGAAGGGTTAAGGTAAGAAGATCGACGTTATTAATATTAATTCCCTAAAGCAAGGATACGTGGAGCAACGCGCTTATAAAGCTTATATTACTTCTATCTATTAACCTAAGGCTTTATTTAATCTCTCCGTTACTACCTAACACTAAGAACTAACTAAAGACGACGTTCTTGCCCTAAATAAATGTCTTTCCTAGTAAATAAACCATCTCAATCAGGGACTACTCTATGTGCCTATTAATCTTCCTACCGCCAAGCTCTTTGTATTTATTAATAGATCGTTTATAAATAATAAAGATTTTAGCTTTTAGTTAGGATATAAAATCATTATCGCGAACGAATTTACTAAAGAGAATAACTTTATAATCTATGGCAATCTTATTTATTAGAGCTTAACTAAAAGCAAGCGTATTACCTAAAGTATTTTAGCGTTAGAGATATATAGAATAGTTAGCGGAGTTAATATGGCAATTGCAATTGGAACTACCCTAAAGATAATTATAGATTAACTTAAACTTCCTATTATCCCTATAATCGTATACACCGATTCATTTTCCCTCTATAAGTATTTAGTTAAGCTTAGTACTACAAAGGAGAAGCGCCTTATAATTAATATTATGGCACTTCGGCAATCCTACGAGCGTTAAGAACTCTTTAAGATTTAATAGATTAATGGCCAAGATAACCCAGTAGATATAATGACGAAGGCGAACCTAAATAAGGCACTAGAGACGTTTATTAACACAAATACTCTACGTATATAAGTTAAAGGTTAGGTTAAAAGGGAGTCCCTAGAAATTTCTTAGTTATATAAGGTCTTAAGATATCTAGGAACTTCAACCGGCGGTTAAAGTTGTCTAATTAGTTAGATTCTGCAGACCCTAACTTAAACTAGCCAATTAGGATTTTCCATCCCCGGGATGGAAAATCGCTATTGGCTCGCTTACCGCTAGCGCCTTAGCGGCCCTACTAATAAGATACCTACCCATAACTTATAAGCAAGAAAGCACTACATGCTAAAAGGCAAATTTTAGGACAGCGAGACTTATATTATAATGGCAATAGTAAGTAAGGAGGATTAATTTTTATTCCGCTAGTTAAGCGGTATATATATATAGATGGCAACCATAAAAGAAGAGTTGCCAGTGTTGGGAATAAAGGTAAATGGTCACCATATAAGGTATATTGCCGTCATATGTGGCAAGTTGCCATTACGTGCCGCCGCGGCACTAGCGTGGTAAGGAACCTTAAGTTCCTTACCCCTTTCTTAGAATTAATAAAAAAAAAGAACAATAATCATCATACTATTTACGAACCGTAGCTACGTGATATTACCTTATGTAACCAACACTAACAATCCTAATAGCTAGGTGTGTGCTAATATATGCTAAATAAAAGTTCGTATGTACCTTATATAAGAATAATTACGTTTTAGGCCGTAGCCCTAGGCTCGTTGTTAATTAATAACGGTGCCGCTGTTGTGCCGTCCCTACTATTGCCACCAAGCCCTGCTTATAGCAAGCGTAGAGGTCTACTATTATTACCTTTATCCTTACCTTGTACGGAGTAGCGGGATATATAGTTACGCTATTTATAATTCCTATATATTCCGCTAAAGTGCCTAGATACCTAATAATATAAGGCCACTGCTAATTATACACCCCCTAAACGATACGTATATACCCCCCAATTGATATATATATACCCCCCACCAAACAGGCTTAGATCCTACCTCTTCAGGTTAGAACGTTATGTGTGTTTAACCTGTATGCATCTACGTCGCGAAAATCAAACTTTTAAAATGCAACTTTTGTGTCTGCACCACCTTAATTAAGTCTTAATTTCAATTATAGTACAGGTAGTAGAGTTTAAATTAAAGTTGGAATGCACTAAAGGACCCTTTAGTAAAGTCCTGCTGAAAGGGCAAGGCCCCACGACTTCTGTAAGCCTCTTAAATATTACCGCCAATACTTAGTAAAACACTCGTAGTAGTATCTTGACTTCCACCACTATTCTTACTACCTGTAATACTACCTACATACTCCTAAGTTGGTTGATTGGATTGTGCAGTGACTTGTAAGGCAGTATATAAACTGGCTTAGCTGCTACCACCTCTACTTGTCGTCTGCGAGCTGCCTCCGTAGGCACGCCCGCGCCCGCGCCTACGCCCACGGGCAGTATATCCAGTATTTCGCTTAAATACTGAGGGCTCGCGACGAGTTAAGGTATCGATGCGATATCTATTTATAAAGCCAGCTATAGAGCCAGTCGGGCAGCCACGGCGGCGCTCAACAGTTAAAGGCTCTTGGATAAGAAGCAGAGGATTAATAGGTAGACCAGTAGGAGGATCTAGTGGGGGCAATCAAACCACCAGTGTACGTCGATTTCGATGAGCTGTATTTTTAGTACTAAGGTGGCGCTTCGGTGTAGCTGCCTATAGAGAGTATAGTAGCATAGAAGGCCGTATATTGCAGTCCATTGGCCGCTATAATTTAGCTAGTAATTAGCTGCCTTTACAAGCTGTAGTTAGTTCTTAAGATGACGGAGGCATAAAGGCGTCACTTTGGTAAGGATATCTTCAAACTCTGGCTCGCGAACGTCGTGCGGTAGGCGGTCTCTCTGCCTCGCGATCGTTATTATATAATTGTTTATATCGTTCTTAATAAGGTTCTTAATATTCCGAACTACATCAAATAAGTCGCCATTAGATACTATAAGGAAGCGCTTTAATTTAGAGTGCGCGCCCTTAAGTCGCGATAATACACTAGAAAAAGTACGTTTAGTTAGCCTAGAATATTTTATATAGCTTAATATTTTACTTACCAATTTCCAAAGTACATCTAAATATTAGTATAGCAACTTATAAACTCCCTCCGGTATGGCTACTACTTATTACGTAAGTAGTCTATAAGGCGCTCTTAATCGTAGTAGTCCTCTATAAGCTGGTCCCAGGCAGCGGTAAACATCTTAGAAGATGTTTAGCTATAGCACTCGACCTAGCGCTTTATAAAGTTATTACAGTGCTCTTACGCCTTAACCTTTTCCTTATTAGATTAATCTGCCCTTATAACCCAATTATCCTATATATACATAAGGGCGTTCTTAGCTATGTGCCAAAGGCAGAGTAGCTAAGGAACTAAGTAGAAGTATCGCCGTAGTGCATTCTTAAGAGCTTGCTCCTTATCTATAATTACAACCTTTAGAACTACATTGTATTGAGAGTAAAGAAGATAGATCTGTTAAATTGCGAAGTCGTAGTTGCCTTTTGTTTCGCCCGGTAGGAAGCAATAAGCAAGCTTAAAGTTCTGCCTAGTATTATTAACGCCTACTGCGTATAGAAAGGGCATCTTAAACTTATTCGTTTTATAGGTGCAATTAAGGAGTAAAACATTAGGATTCTTCTAAAAGTATTTAAGAGACTCTAGATGAGCAAAGAATAAGTATTTAAGGTGATCGCGACCGTCTTCCTTATGCGCGAAGTAGTATTTAGATTTAAGATTATTGCCTTTGTATTCGCTAAGAGCCTTAAGCAATGCCTATATAGGGGAGAGCCCACTAAGCAGCTTCCTCTTATTTTTCTGCCGTTTGTTATAGATATCTTAAAGGCTAATTGTAATGTCCTTCTTAAGTAGATTTGTGAGTATTTTACTAGGCGCAATACTACTAGCCGACATATCAGCAATCGTCCTGTTTGTTTCCTCCGTACGCTGGCGGTAATGCGGTAGAGCCGCAGCATGTGCAAAGGCTTTGTAATTATATATTAGTTTTTATACTTCTACCTACCACCTAATTGCTGTACGTGTAAGGGTAAGCTTAAAGGGGTAGTCTATTATACGAGAGCCAGTAAGGCGCTTCCTGGCAGTCCTTTGGTAGCTGTCGCCTTTGACGCATTAGAGCCACATTTTGCGTATAGCAGGTGGTGTCTGCTTGTCAGTTTTTGAGCGGAATTTTGACACCGCATAGCCCTGCCCTTTGGCGAACTCGTTGATATTATTAAGGGCAAAGCTTGCGTAATCGTACAGCTTTAACGGAGGTGAGTTGAGAGCCATGGTAGATGTGGGGAAAGTAGGGCAAATGCGAGGTGTTGATTTGGGCAGGGACGCGCGACAGGGACGCGCGACAGGTGCGCGCGGACACACGTGACGTTCTAACCTGAAGAGGTAGGATCTAAGCCTGTTTGGTGGGGGGTATATGTGTATTAATTGGGGGGTGTATGCGTATCGTTTAGGGGGTGTATGATTAGCAGTGGCCTAATATAATAGGAATGGGCGGTAGCCTAGGCAAGCGCTAAGGCACGCAGCGTATGGGTTACCTACTACAGTAAAAACTGGTTAGTACGATATCTGATTATAACGATATACTCTATATTACGATCTACACCCCTTAATCAAAATATTTTTGGTGTAATATTACGATATTCTAACTTTTGATGATATCGTTAAGTTCCCTCTACCAAAATCGGTATAGCCAGTATTTTATAGAGCAGATTTGGCCTTTCCTCACCACCAGTTCAGCCATTAAATCCATCACACAACAATCAAATTCTATCAAAATTACCCTTAGATCTTACTCTCTATACTTAATTCTACCTCTTTAATATGGCGCGGCATTAAAATCCTGAAAGGCGTCGTCGTTACGGTATTTCTGACTACGAGCGTTAGAAGATTTGTATCCACTACCATAAACATCCTGACCTTATGCAGAGGCAGCTTGCAAATTAGGCTACCGACGCCTTCCGCTATAAGTTTAATTAATCCTCAATATCTGAAATACTTGGCGATAAGTTTAACTACCTAGATTTAACCAAAGTCTGTTATAGGCAAGGTGCATATAAGCGCAAAAGAGACGCCGAGCAACCTCTCTTGGAGGAGGCACTCTTTAAGTGGCACCAACGCCTACAGAACTCTCGCATTCCTATTACCGGCGATCTTATTCATGCCGCCGCCTCTTAATTATGGAGTTATATACCTATATTGGTTAAGTTACCAGAGCCTAAGTGGTTAATTGGTTGGTTGGAAGGTTTTAAATCTCGCAACGGAATTTGCAAGAGAAAGCAATATAGCGAGGCTGCGTTAGTTAATATAGAAGGCGCTAAAGATCGCATAATAGAGCTTCGTGCAATCGTCGCGCCTTACCCTTTAAAGGATATATACAATATGGATAAGACAGGGCTATTTTAGAAGGCTACACCAGATACTATATTAGCCACTAAGTCGCAATTAGGAACCAAAAGACAGAAGGCAAGGCTGTCTCTCGCTAATTGCTCCAACGCAGATAGCTCCGATAAGATTCCTCTCTGGATTATTAGTGCCTTAATACGGCCACGTTACTTTGCGCAAGCTCGCGTTAATATTAATTCGTTAAATATACATTAGAGGCATAATAAGAAGGCTTGGATGACGACCGTGATTATGCTTAAGTGGCTCACTTAGTTTAACAAAAGGATGCAGAACAGGAAGGTCCTTTTACTAATTAACGGCTTTAGCGCTCACGAAGCAGCTGTTCAAACAGCTCTTAAAAACGGATCTTTAAAGAATATAAGAGTCGAGTTCCTTCCTCCTAATTGCACCTTAGTTTACCAGCCACTTAATTAAGGAATAATTACCAACTTTAAGGCCCTCTACCGACGATATTAGTTACAGTTTATAGTAGAACGTACTCTGGAAAACCAAGATCCAATTAAGCAGATGCACGTCCTTTGGGCGATTTGATGGACAATCGCTGCTTGGAAAAAAGTTACACCACAGATGATTAAGGGCTGCTTTATCAAATCTACCTTATTTGGTTTTAAAGAAGGCCCGCAGCGTCGCCCTCGCGACTATCTAGATCCCCCCCTTTTAGATAAGATGCAGTAGATGGCAGAACAGTTGCATACGGCAGGAAGAATTCGTGACGTCACAAATATTTGGGATTTTATTAAGCTTCTAGGTAAGGAAGTAGAGGATTCAGCCAAGGATCTTATTGAGCAAGTAGTAGAGCTCTACGCAGGGCCTGATCGCGATGTAGAAACGGATAAGGATAGCTCCGAACAACCTCAAATAAAGCTTAATAAGGCCTTACAAGCCTTACAAAAGCTTCGTCTCTATAAGGAACAACAGGAAGATAGTAAGAGAGACTTAATTACGGCTCTTATAAGGCATGAACGTCGAATTCAAAGCCAACGAGCTCGCAATACCAAACAAAAGACAATTACGACTTATTTTAGTGTAGCAGATTGTTTAGTTTTAACGTTAGGCATGCAAATATAAGATATCATTACCTAATTATGGCTTTTGGTGTATTTAATATACAAATATTGAATACAACGATACCCTTGATATAACGATACGCTTGGCCGTACAAAGCGTATCGTACTAACCAGTTTTTACTGTACCCGACCCCAAGATTGTATAAGGATAGCGTTAATATATAAAGGCTGGTGCGAAGCTATCTAATAAGGGGAGATCGCGCCTTGTATGAACTCTACATCCTGCCCTAAAAGGGCCAGCAACGTATGGCTCTGTGGACTGTGACACTAGGGAGCCAACTGCTGCTGTCCTATAATAAGGATGGGGTTGGCGTTGGCGCCAGTAAGGGCGGCGGCGGCGACGGCAGCGTTATAGAGGACGAGAGCCCTAAGTTAATATTAGCTTTGTACGATCTTTCTGGATAATATACGTACATTATTGTTGCTGTTGTTGGTAAGGTAAAGTTAAAGTTAAAGTGAAGGGTTAATGTCAAAAGATTATACGAAGGCGCGCTATTACGTGACTATAGCTTAAGTTATATAATTATATTATAAAACTGCCAATCTATGCCAATAATTTATATAATATTTATTTTTAATAAGTATATTTCTATTATAATAATTATATCCAAATTATTGCCAATATTTTAATATTGACACTGCAATATTGACAAATGCCAATATTTTATTGGCTGGATTTTCGCTTATTGAAAACCACGCTGGTCTGAGTTGATTCGATTTAGCGGGTCGGATCAGTGGGAGAAGCGGCCGCGGATAGGCTTATGCTGTATGATTTGAGTAAGCCCAGAGCTTAAAGCTTGGCAGTAACTTTACCGTCCGAATCTTCTACCGATTTTATTGAGATATTGGATGCGACCTCAACGCCAACGCAAAGCCTCAGCTCACCTAGGGAACTATATTTTATAGCTAGTTTAAATCTTCCAATCAAGCCCTGTTCAACACCAACATTTGGTCCAATTTGACGTTGTGCTGCTTATAGAGATACTCACATCTTCTAAGCCTACATTCATGAACGAGTTTAATGCAATATATAGGCCGCATTCCTTGGCTGTCCTTCTACTAATACACTCTTTAAGGCCATTAGTTATATAAGTCACGATATTAATCCACGGGCACCTTCCACACTAACTGATATTAAATACGACCAACTTAAGATATACCCGCTCCTCGTGCAGCTTTAAGGACGGCGTGACACCTTGTCGAAGGAAGCTTTACTTAAGCTTTGTAGAGCGCCAGCGGCTGTGATTAAGCGTAAGATAGTCCACTATCGCGACTGGGGGTTTCTATCATCCTCGTAAAGCAAGGGAGCACGTTAAGAAACAACACCTAAAGTACTTTAGATAAGAGGACCTAATTCCCTATCCCAATGAATACTGTAGACTGTCTGGGATCGTTCATTTTGGCCGTTCGTCCTTCAAAAATCACGTAGTAACTGTTCACGAATGTTTCCTATTACCATACACACTTGAATATTCCGGTGAACTAAATTGTCCTGTGACTTTTTATTTTCAGCACCAACCGCCAACCTATTAAGAGTTACTGTCCGATCCCACGAGGATCACGGGACTCATGTAAGGATCATGTTTCCTGATAGGAACACGAGAAAGAGGCGAGCAGTATGAATGAGAACGAGCTAGATATTCGTCTATGAAGCATTTGCGGGGAAAAGTTTACTGTAATGCACGACCATACGGGACAATACTAAGTCACCGGGGCGTATCTAAAGAACTTGCTCCACGAAAACAAGGGTCTGGTCGGTGCGGCTCGGCCACCTTCCCTGCTAGTTGGGGCGAGCTTGAAGTATTTTCCGCTTTAATTACCGCAGTAACCCTATGTCCCGGGACATTTGCAGCTTTTTTTTTGGAGATGTTTTTATCGTCTTTCCGACCTCAACGACGCACGTACCCCGATGCGGGTAACAGGCCTGCCCCCGGTCAGCCGACCTGCCGGCCTCTTACGCGGTTCCAGTTGGCCTTGGTCGGTCTAGATTTGGTCCGCGCCTGCAGGTATCCACTAACTTAGCCACGCTTGCAGCTGAGGAGGCGGACATCAAGATGTGCAGCAATTGTAAGCGCGCCTTCAGTTTGCCCAAGAGGAATATCAACTAGCTTATTCTCTTGCACATTGATATTCACTCTTGATCTGCCCCCAAGGTAATCACTTGCTCCCTTGCCTTCCTGTAATTCTACCCTGCATTCCAGCGCACGGCTCGTCTTCTATACGCTTGTGCAGTGATGCTCTGCAGACTATGCCACAAGACATTCTCAAATCCAAAGGGCTTGGCCCGGGCCATCAAGGAGAACAACAACGTGCTCGGAGGTTACCACAGCACGCTGGCGGAAATTGAAGTTGCTGCTCGGGACGGCTGCGACGTCTGCGCGTTGCTGGCTACACACCTGCGCCGTCAGCCAGGTGCGCGGAACTTTTACTGTGGCCTGGGAACCGGAGATCCTGCTAAAGGGCTTGTCTTCTGGGTAGATTTTAACGTGGAGGGTGAAAAGGATGGTATCCGCCTTAACTTTCGGCTTTACGAAGCTAGTGAAGGTGTGTTATACGCTCTCAGCAGATCACACGTCGGATTTTCGACTTCCTCTGATTACTTTTACAGAGCTATTATCGACCCTTCCTCAAAAGGAAAGCGTGGAGCCAAATACAGGGTCTACATCGAGTTGGGGTCTGGCTAGGGAATGGATGGAAACTTGTCTGACAAGGCATGCCGCCTGTCATCCAGCTCAGAAAGGCGGGGAGTTCAAACCAACACGGCTTCTCTACATACCAAGAGACTCCAACTTCATCCAGCTGCGCGAGAGGGACGATATACCGCAAGGCGTGCGCTACACGACGCTAAGTCACTGCTGGGGGGAAATCGTCCTCGAAAAACTCGAGACCTCTAATATCGGCGAAAGGGAGCGAGGCGTACCTCTAGAGTCCCTTGTCCAGACGTTTCGAGATGCCGTGGAGATCACCAAGAGGCTGGGTGTTGAGTACATCTGGATCGATTCTCTCTGCATCATGCAAGACTCGCAAGAGGACTGGGCGCACGAATCGCTGCTGATGGGCCAGGTCTACGGCAACTCTTACTGCGACATCGCGGCAACCGCGTCCTCGGACGGCCGGGGCGGCTGCTTCCGCACCCGCGACCCGCGGACCGTGCTGCCATGCCTGGTCACCATCGGCATCGCGGGCAAGCGGCAGCCCTTCTACCTGTCCGACGTCGAGGTCTGGAGCGAGAGCTTCGCGCGCTCGCCGCTCAACGTCCGGGCCTGGGTGCTACAGGAGCGGGTGCTCTCGCCCCGCGTGCTGCACTTCGACAGGGACCAGCTGGTCTGGGAATGCAACGAGATGGTCGCGTGCGAGCGTCACCCTCGCGGTGTCCGGGCGCCTCTCCCGCTGATCGAGACCCCAAGGAACTCACTCCTAAATTCCTCCGTTGATACTGCTCAGCAGAACCCTGAACGGGCAATCTTGGACGCGTGGGCGCCGATTGTGTCGGCGTACTCGGCGTGTGCCATTACCCATGATGGGGACAGGCTGATTGCCCTCTACGGTGTCGCCATGAAGATCCGGGAGCTGCTACTGGACTCTCCGATATACACCTCGGGCCTGTGGACGAGAGACATCGAGTGCCAGCTTACGTGGCGGGTTGTGGACCCGCGGCGGGCCCGTCGGCCATTAGAGCATATCGCGCCCTCGTGGTCGTGGGCGTCTGTTGTGAGTCAGGTCACGCTGCCGCAGTGGGACGAGAAAGGCCCCGTAATGCGCAGGTCGTACTTCCCGCAGCCTGAAGACCAGATAGTGCAGCGAGCATGGTCGTGGACGTCCACTGGGCGCGAGTTCTTAAAGGGAACCGACCCGGAAACAATCCGGGCTGATGACGATGTCGGGGAGGGCATCTGTAAGGTGCTGGAGATCAAGAAGCCGAGCGACAGCTGCAACGATGAGACGTCGTTTATTAGCCACGACCAGTTACTGCTTAGGTGCTACCTATTTCCCATCACTATCGTCCCCGTCTCCTGGGATGACTGGACGGAGAGTCCCGCCTCGGAAGTAGGCGAGGATGGTGTTGAAGAGGTGCATGCTGACTATCACAATGACTGGCAGAGTTGCGATCAAGAGGTCTACAGCAGCGGAGAGAAAGAAGGCTTCGGCCCCGGTAAAGATGAAGATCAGGAAGGGAGCCAGGCGGGTGAAGACGACGGCGATGGCCTTGACGGTGAAGAGGAAGCGGCACCGTGGGTCATCTACTATACGAACAAGGCCGGCCAGAAGAGATACCTTTTCCCTCTGCGAAGGGAGGACGTCGGCACCGAGTGGTCCTTCACAACGGCACAAGAGCGATGGTTCATGCCCACCAGCACCTTCAAGAACGGTGACCGGGTCCACGGGATTATCCTAGAGAGGGCCAAGAGCGAGAGCGGCATGTCCACGTTCCACCGCTGCGGGATGTTCATGTACGGTGCCGGGGACTTCGAGTTCGCTGTAGACCAGCACAGTGCAGTGTTCTGGGAGTGCTGCCTCGACTTTGTCGATGGCTATGGCTCCGGCCTAGAGAGGCGGGCCTTCAAGGGCGTGCCAAGGCCTATTGTCGTGGTGAGTGAGGACAGGGGAGGGGCATCGGTCATCGGATTTGAAGGTAGGGATGAGACAGCGCAGCAGTTTGTGATCTCTCTCGAGTAGGTTACTGGTATTTGTCCAAAGAGGGCTCGTGCAAGCTTTGAGGAATAAGAATCGCGGGAGGGTGAATGCATTTGAGTAGGAAAATTTGCGAAACAGGTAGGGTCGTTCCGGTCAAGACGTCAGAGAAGCAGCGTCGCGGGAGCGGCCCGACCAAATCCAAAAAGGCAGCGCACCTGGACAGAGTTTACTGTACAGGAACAAAGGCCAATGGGACGAAGCCGGAGAGCTGGAGGTGCAAGTGATGGAGAGGCTGCTTGGCGAGGAGCATCCAGACACGCTGACCACCATGAACAGTCTTGCCTTTACTTGGAAAGAGATGGGGCAGGATTCGAAGGCTATAAAACTAATGGAGGAATGTGTGCAGCCACGGAAGCGGATCTTAGGCGCTAATCACCCCAATACCCTGCCCTCGTCTGCGGCATTGACCAGATGGGAGACAGAAGTTGGAGGTTGATCCTTTAGTTGCGGATGGACGGGCGTTATGATTTAGATTAGTCATCGAGCCATGATTGCTTAAAGTCCGGCCAGGGGCTTTTTGTCCGACAGGGGATGAAAAGAATTTGGAGATGTTGGGAAGACCGCCTCCTGAGATGGTTATATTTGAAGGGATGCCAGGGCTTATTTATTTGCAAGTACAACTAGAAGAATCATTTTAATTTCAGCAACTTATTCCTGTCTATCCTAGATTCCGTTCTTTGTACCTAAGCTTCGCGATCAACACATTATCTCTCACACACAACTTGATTTTGGGTCATTATTTCCCATGAGCTGCCCTCAATCGTCGAACCAGTTCCTCAGACCCAGTGGCACTGAAGTGCTTGTTCATATTGTTCATGGTTTTTTGCGCAAACCTTTCCCCATGTGGAAAAAGTCTCAAATCGTAATCCTTGACTACATCCACAAGGCTCTTTTCGTGAGGTGTCTCCGTATAACCAACGATGGATCGTCCCAGATCCAGCGAGTCGGTCATCGCGACATTGACACCCACGCCAGCGAACGGCGTCATAAGGTGCGCTGCATCGCCGAGCAGCGTAACGCCCGGGCGAGACTCCCAGCGGAAACCGACGGGAAGCATATAAAGCGTGCGCGGAATCAACTCATCCTCGCTCTCCAAAATCATCCTCTTCAAACCCTCCCCGCAGTCATCGAAATACCGCTCCACATACTCTTTCCTCGCCGTCTCAGGTTTCGTCCAATCGATCCCGCAATCTTTCAGGAATGACTCCGGCTTCCGGAGACAGGCATACGTGCGAATGCTACCATCCCCAACGCGCTGGGCCTGAATGGTGCGGCCCTCACCGAACGAGAAGCAGCTTCCTTTCCCCACGTACTGCGACAGCCACGGATTCTTCTCGTCCGCATTAAGCGCCCACAGCTCCACGATACTGATGCCCGAATAGTGCGGCTTAGCGTCCGTCAGCAGCTGACGGACCCTCGACCACGCGCCATCAGCACCAACAACAAGCTCAAACCCCGTCTCGACCACCCCACCCACAAAATGCAGCTCATACGTCCCGCCCGCCGCCGGCACGACCTCCTGCAGCTTCCTGCCCCACCGCACAGCCGCCGGCGCCAGCGGCTCCAGCAGCAGCTGCATCAGCGCCTGGCGGTCGATCTCAGGCCGGTGCGCGAACCTCTCCGCCTCCGGCACCGCGCGCGCATCCGGCCCGTTGCCGTCCCACAGCACCTCGCCGTCGTTCTTCACGACTTTCAGCACGTCGCTCTCGGGCCGCGCGTGCGCCGTGAAGGCGTCCCAGAGCCCAGCTTCGCGGATTGCGAGCTGCCCACCGTCCGGGTGCAGGTCGAGGCTCCCGCCTTGGTTGCGTGCGTGCGGGGACGCGTCGCTTTCGTACACTGTGAAGGGGATTTGGTGGCGTTGCAGGATGTTGGCGAGGGTGAGGCCCGAGGGGCCGGCGCCGATGATTGCGATTTTGGGGAGGGCAGACATGGTTTTGGTGAGTTTTAATGGGTGTATGAAAATAGATATTTGGCGGGTGTTAAGAATAGGTTGTTGGAAACGGGATATGTGAGCCAATGTATCTAGAGCTGGGTATTTGAAGGTGATATTCGAAGATAATATTTGAAGGTGATGTTTGAGGCTGGAACTGTAGAGCTGAATTTCTGGAGTTTGGATTGTGAAGGCGAAGGGAAAGTCTTTTTATACCTTTTGCACGATAGGCAAAATGTCAAAATAGACCGATAGACATAAGCTGCAATCCCCTGAAAGTGTATTTTCGCGCCCGACGCAAGCTCCCAGCCATCGCGATCGGCCATACAAAAAGCCCGATGAAGCCGCAGCTTGCTCTAGATAGCCTTTCGTGGTCACTGTGTTTGGCCCCCATAAAGGGAGTGCAAGTCAACCAAGGGTACTTAATTTTGACTTCGGGACCGAGCCGGCGTGCTGAAAAGTACGCTCCGAGGTCGTCGTAGCCATACCGCTAATAGCTCTTCAACGATGGGACGCGGTGTGCCAAAAAGCTTCACCGAACGACCGACCTTAAGGGTTATGAGGCTGAAGCCCATGCGCTCAGTTATCTGCTTGGTAATACTTGCAACAGACGATAGGAATGATCAGCGCAGCAAGCTGGCTGGACTCGTACTTTTATTTATAAGTCTAATAGAAAGTATATAAATTAATATAAAGGTATAAAGGAAGGCTAACATATAGGTAGAAAATACTTAGAATACAGGTAAATTTAAGGTTATGTTAAGTATATATGTATGCTTAACTACTATAGAAGATATCTCTAAAAGGAAAGCTCTTATACAGTTACTAAATAATCGCAAATAGGTGATTATCCGGGGTACTATCCACCTTGTCATAGCTTCGTGAAGCTTTCCTTAGGGCTTGCTCGGGCGGAGTCTTCTGTGGAGTAGATAAAGCGAGTCATCCTAAATCTAATTCTCAAGTGGTCATTTACTGTCTCTTCAATTGCTTTTGATTATCGCGAAAACGACGAATACAAGCGTTTACAACATTGCCGTTGGCACGATCGTTGCGGTTGGGAGCTTTACATACGACTTCGGTATTTTCCGTCATTGTGCGTAGCAAAACTGTTGTTGTGCTAACAGAAGTATTTCCCTCGCTTTCGCGACCAGTTTCGGTCAACCTGGCTCCCACGAGTACTTTAATTTGTCCACTAAGGGTCCAGGAGCGGCATACACAAACCATATTCTCGGCGCCGTTAATGCTCTACTCTCCTTCGGAGCTTATGTCGGAGCGCTTGGAGGTGGGCCTCTTGCCGACAAGATAGGTCGGAAATGGACCTTGTTTGTCGCAGCGCTTACAAGTGTCATTGGAGGTGCTCTGGCTGCAGGGAGCATGCACGTTGCTATGCTCATCGTTGTCCGTATTCTCCAAGGTTCGGGATTTGGTGCGCTCGCTACATTGGTCCCAATCTACCTTGCTGAAGCATCGACGCCCTCGAAACGAGGCATCTTGACCGGCTTGCATGAATTTTAGATGTTAATGCAGGAATGAAGGTCACAGATTTAGAAAGATCATGAAAGTTAAGGTAATCAGAGCTGCAGGAAGAGCGGCGTATGATGTGTCGTATGTTTTATCAGACTTTTTCTTCAATCCGGATCAACCTAGAACATGATGTAATGACGAGGAAAAATTAAGTGTAGACGTTGCGGTGTGGACTCCTTGTCTAGCGCCATTACAATTGCAAGGGAAGAAAGATTTAAAGCTAGTAACCTTTATATGATATTGGCTAAGCCGTGAAGGTTTATCAAATTTATCAAACTAAGTTCATTACCACTTTTGTTTCAAGGCCGACGCTGATATCAAATGATCTCATCAATCTACTACTTAGCAATTTAAGCAGTCCCAACCAGCTCAAAAGAACTGTCCTCATAAAGTTTTGTCCGTACAGCCTACCATTCTCATCAGTTAATTGTCGTTTCATGAGTCGGAGGACAACAAACCTTATCCAAATTATGTAAGTCCCTAAAATAACATTCTTGGTAATAACAGTCATCATTTGGGCAACAATGTCCATAGTAGCAATCAAAATCCCGGCATTCACTCCAATTTGGACATGACCGGCCGCGAGCCTTATGCCTTAGAGCCAGTGTTTCCATAGGAGTAAGCTTCGGGCCATGGGAATATGGGCAGTAGGCAGTTTTACATTCGCTGGTTAAATGGAAGTCATTACAGACTTTCTGTTTCTGAATACGCTGGTGAAGACTTTCTACGGAGGTGCGGTCTGGCTTGGCGAGCGGCTGGTCGAGACGTTGGTCATATGCGTTCAAGAGGATGCACTTCCGAGGCGTCTTGGATACTGCTATAGAAATTTTCTTTTCTGTAACTCCAGCTTTTCCAACAGTAGCCCAGCTTGCTTCTACTGGAGGAGTTGGGCTTTTGATCCCTTGTTGGGGTATGGAAGGAGGTCTTTGAGCAACGATCTTCGTCGGCATAACTGCAACTAGTGGAGGGGAAGCAGTTGGAATAGGTGGCATCATAGGCTTCTCGGGTAGCGGCTCTGATCTGAACACCGTGTCAAAACGAGTAGTGGTAAAATTAAGACTTGTAAAGCCTGGTTGAGCTGTTGTAGATTCTAGGAGCGTGATACGTGAAGAGATCTTATTGTCGTGTTTCCATGGATCGAGATTTGGTAGATAGCCATTGTCATGACATCCACCAAAAATTATATGTTTGCAGGAGTAATTGGAGATAAAGAGACGTAACATTTCTGAATGGACACACTACCGTTAGCCAATGTATGATTACCTAAGTAAAGGTCTTCGTGATACCCTATATGGTACTATTCGAGGCCTGTGCATGCATGGATGCCTGACTCTTGCCAATCAAGTGGGTCCAGGAAGTCAGATAACGTAGGTAATAGGGTTATGACAGTTGGCATAGTTATGACGGTTTAGAACATTAGAATATTGCCGAATACGCGATTATAGATAACATACAGGGCGGTGGGGCCCTACTCATAACTATGCCGGCCGTCATAACCCTATCACCTACGTTAGACGCATTGACGTAGTCCACTCACCTTTTATCTTATGATCAGCTCTCTCCTTACCACTTCCTACATCAACGAAGCTGAATAGAGGTTGATTGAGACTGAAAGAGCGAGCAAACGCGTGTAGGTCTTGCGGTGTCTTTATGATACCAACAGAAGATAACTTCCGACCAAGACCTTCCAAATTTGCATATATCTGCACCATTATAGACCATTGCCCAACCGTCTCATATTGTCCGAGTATATGTGCACGAATTTCTTGGTGGAGCCTGTGTGCAGCATCCGATCCGCCGTCACGACTGGCGCTAAGGAGCATATCTTGAAACTACAGAGGGAGAAAGGTCAGCTTCGTCGCCGAATGTGGTATGCTCCTAGCTTGCTTACTATGACACCATCACCATCTATGAGTGCTAGAACGAACGGACTACCATCCTAAAAGGTATTAGATCCACGAGCTACCCCGCTATAAAGGACTAGAGTACCATAGTTTGTCGAATTGCTGCTAAGTCGTTCTTTACAGTATTGTGCTCGTTTTGCCAGTGGCGGCGAGCCTGCATCTCATTTTCGAAGTCATTGCACTTCTCTTGATAAGCTTGCTTAAGTTGGTCATATTGTCGAATAACTTCCTATCTTGACAGTCAGCGGTTGCGAAAATCCGCATCTAGCTAACAACGCACGTAAACAAGTGTCTCTCGTGCTTGATCGGAGCGTCGAAAAGATTCCAGCTGAGATTCAAAGCTATAAGGATCGTCACCGTTCATCATCCCAACCATAGTAGTTGAGTTCATGGGACAGAACTGTAGGCTGTGGTGTAAAGATAAGTTTGGAAGTAATTTGGAAGTAATCGTGTGAGCTAGGGATTGGAGTTGTGGCTTTGTCGAACCCTGTCTCACCCTGTCTCACCCTGCAACAGTACATACCCTACGTGGCTTACGAGGTAAAGGCCCCTAAATATACCTAAAACGGCACATCCGGAGTTAAGACTCTGGACTTTCACTCCGGGTGGGGAGAGGAATAGTTGCATCCCAAGGCGTATCCATGACGCCAGGCACGGGGTATATATATACCTGTGCCTGGCCATCTCATGCTGTCCCCTCTACCTTAGGTGCGCAGATTCACATCACCAGTCTCAATTGCCTATCACTCATCACCTCGGGCTTTGGTAAGTTGAATTCTGAGCCCAGCTCCCACAAATACTCCATTGCAAGGCCATCCAAGGCTATCACCCCCTTGAGCATGTCACACCGAAGTCTCTTCAGCTCTATCCCTCACATCTTAGCCGTCTGCGTTGCAATACTCGCTGGCATCCTCGGTGTACAACTCTCACCACCCTCACTGTCCTCTATGCCATGCACCGCGAACCACAGCTGACAGCTCTTTTTCTCTCTTATAGTACAAGCAATTCCAACCCTAACTACTTCAAAAAGCTCCATTCAACTCCTTCCAAACAAATACAACGATGTCCTCCGAACCCACTCCCAAACGCCCCCGCACCAACCCCACCTACGAGCTCCTCTACCACCCCTCCATCCCCGGCCGTGGCGAATTCATCCGTCTTGCGCTCGAAGCAGCCTCAATCCCCTACAACGACGTCGCCAACAGCGACAAAAAGGGCTACTCGATCGTACAAGCTGCATGCTCACCTAAATCCACGGGTGACATCGACGGCAACCCGCCCGCCTTCGCGCCGCCCGCCCTGCGCGTACCCGGCGCTGGCAAGGACGGCAAAACACTGCTGATCTACCAGACGCCCAATATCCTGATATATCTGGGCCCGCACCTGGGGCTGGCGCCGGAGGATGAGGCGGAGAGGTTGTGGGTTAATCAGAATATGCTTACGGCGCTGGATCTGAATAATGAGGCACATGATACGCATCACCCGATTGCGGTCATGCAGTATTATGAAGGTATGGTAACTAGATTACGAGAACAGTGAATTATATTTGGCATGGAAACATACCTTGCAGCGGAAGCTAATGATGGTACAGATCAGAAAGAGGAGGCCCTCAAGAAGTCGAAAAACTTTCGAGAGAACCGCATTCCGAAGTACTTCAACTTCTTTGAGCGCGTGCTGAAGGGGAATGAGGAGACTGGGAAGGGCAAATATCTTGTTAGTGATATGCTCACTTATGCCGATACGACCTTGTGGCAGGTCATGGACGGGTAAATTCCCCATTTTTTGCTATTCTGGAGTTTGCAGATTCGTAGATATACTGATATATGTCAAAGGCTTCATTTCGCGTTCCCGAAAGAGCTTGAGGCCCGGAGCAACGACCACCCTCTTCTTTTTGGCACATTCTATCCAAGCATTAAGGAAGAGAAGCATCTCAAGGAGTATCTGGCCAGCGATAGGCGACTTCCATACAGTATGGGCGTTTTCCGACACTACCCAGAGTTGGATAGGCAATAAGAGGGCGTTCGGAAAGACTATGGGTAAAATAGCCCGTCAAAAAAATTCGGCGAATAATGGCGGGCTGGAAAGAAATTATCACGAGAAATCAATTGAAGGCCATTTCAATTCAAATCATGTCCAATTGCACCATAAGCATAATGTATCCACGGTCCTGGAACACCGGGACAACAACCCTTTTTATGCTGAGTACACAGAATGAATCCATAAACCCTACTCCACAAGCCTGCCTAATCTAGTACTCAACCGCAGCACTCTGGGGGAATTCGAAGTTGACACCCTTGCCCGTCAAACGTTTGTAGACTTCTGAGTAGGTATCCAGCCTGTAGTCAACACCGCCACGCTCCTTCTCGTCGAGAACGATCTTCAAGACCTTGCTTCCGTCTTCCCTTGTACGCATGCGTTTGCCGACAATCTCAACGGGGTAGACCAAGTCGTGGAGGACAGCATCGTGGACGGCAGTGAGAGTCCGCGAACGCGGGCGCTTCTGCGTCTGGGAGGTGCGAGAGCGGTTCGAGCGCTTTGGGCGGGGGAGAATGCGGCGTGAGGCGATGATGAGGACGTGTCGGTCAGAGAACTTCTTCTCAAGTTCGCGGGTGAGGCTGCAAAAGTCAATTAGCACAGGCATACGAGGGATCATAGGGAATAATTCGGGTACGTACCGCTGCTGAGACTTATGCCATCCAACAAGAAGAGGAACTGGGACGAAGATGACAATCGCCTTTCTGCCGTGACCAACCTCGATCTAAAGAATCCTGGTGTCAGCGTTCTGAAGCTGCCCAGTGCCCACCGCCTCTTCGATATTCCAAACGGCTCATATGTCCACGTTGCGAGTCAAGAGACCGATGGCGCTTCGATTTGGACTGGATGGTATTTCTGTGCTGGAGGTAGTGCTGCATCTTACCTCACGAGCAGAGACGAATTGCAGAGGTCTCAGAGAGCTCCGCATGTCTGGGATGTTGGTCTCCAAGTCGTAGAGAGCGTTAGCAATGCTCGTCTCGATCTCGGACGGGTTCTGCCTCGACGAGCTGTTTGGCGCGATTTTGTTCAATGAGGGTGACGACATTTTGGCGACCTTGTCGAAGGAATGTTGAAGGCTGGCCGTCGAAGTCTTTGGAAGTTCAGATTTCGTCTCAGGGAGACGAAGTTCGTGGTGCGTGTTAAGCGAAAGACACCATACCCCAATCGGATAGTGGCTTCGCCTTGAAATTTGGAAATCCCGCATAACACCAACTTAATAGTGGTTTTAATAACATTTTAAAGACCTTCATGAGATCCCACACACAACCGTTCTTACTTCATGAATGAGATTGAGGAGAATTCAGTATATCTATATTTATACGCAGAACATTTTCTCTAGATACCTTTTAGGAGCTTTCACCAGATTAGCGCTTCACGGAGGATAATTCTATATCCAACCCTCATTATGACAAGCACCTTTCCCGATTACCCTAACAACATCCTTACGAACTTAAACCTAGTCCCGCCTACTTTCACTCCTTGTAAATTGGTATACACCGATACAGTAATCCATTCAGAATTGCGGCAGTCAAATCTCCGAACCAATGGATGTAATGGTATTCAAGATTCTCTAGAGACGCTAGGTTAATAGTATTTCGGGAAATAATTTTGGTCATTCATACCACTAGCGGCCATAAGGCCTAGACATCGGGCAGGATTTAAAGCTACGAAGTGGATAAGCGGAGATGCGTTTACTACTCCCATTACTACTTACAGGAGCCGGAATATCCCTTTTTGACAATGCCAGTTGAAAAAGTGCATATCCCTAAAGCAAAGCCAACCTAGTATCACTTCAACATCAGCTCTTCCCAAAATGCAATACACATACCAAAATTGGTGACAAAGCGGGCCCAAATACGTCCCGTTGACGAGGATCGAGGCCTAGATAAAGACAGTAATTAACAAATCCACCAAGGATCGATAAAGCGATACATACCTACTCCAAATGCCACAAATATTAGAGCAGATGCTGTCATTGTCTCAAGGGCGTATCTGCGCATGATGTGTAAGCGAAGTGCGTTCTATCAAAACAACCAAGCCGGTGCCAGAAGTACTCGACCAGCCATCTACTCCCTTGTGCCATTTGCTAGGTTCCTGATTCGCTTGGTCACATATCAAAATGTATGATGAAAGAGCTAGTAAGGTAGCCTTGATCTTTCGTCAAACAGCTTCATAATTAAAGGGACGCCGCAAGGTCTACTAAGACGTAGGACCGTCTGAATACCTCTAGCACCAGCCATCTATCATGCTTCTTGGACCAGACTACGTACGCTTGGCCAGCTGTAGTCAGAGATGTATCAACGTAACATCCAGGGACACCTCGAAGCTCAGCCGGAGGTCGGCCTAGGCTTGCTCGCATCATGAAGCCACCAATAACACTTCCTGTGCACTGGAAGAGAATATAAAGTATTGTGCGCGGTAATGTCGAGAGTCTTGCGAAGAAAGTTGACATGGTGATGAATGGATTGAAATGCCCACCGGATACAGGGCCTCCGGCATAGATGAAAAGTGCAATAAGGACGGTATTTGCCATTGATCCTAAGGCTGCAGGAACAATGGGGCCCAGCGACGTTTCAGTTAACGCAGAGAAGAGGCCGAGAGAGTAAAGACCGGATATGTATATCTGTAAGCTCGTTCCAACACCTTCAATTATCGCTTGCTTCCATAATTCAATGTCCCGGAAGCCACGCAGGTCAAGACTTGATTTCCATGAGAGATTGGCTACAGCATCGGGTACTTCAGCGGTGATTTTGTCAAACTGGGCGTCTTCGGGGGAAATTGTAAACTGCTGATTGCCACCAATTCGGCCAGCGAAAGGACGAGAAACAAAGCCTGAGTCATGTTGTTCATGGCTGTGATGTGGCACATGCTCAACATCGCCTGTTTTTGCTGTCGCTGCCATGATTAATCCGAAGGAGTGGCGTGAAATCAGTATGAAAATCTAAGTAGGACTGAAGAAATTTTATGCTGTGAAAGAGAGAATTCAAAAATCAATGTTGAAATATGGGAGCTCTATGAAATTATTAATTTCCGATAAAGCCTTCAGTAGGCCCTTTGTCAGCTGCTTACTGAAGCGCTTACTGAAGCGAGCTCAGACGTGATTTTTTAGCTAGCGTTAGAATAACCTACGCCGTCTTCTGAATTGCAAAGCTACTGCAATACCTAATAGGTGTTATAGTTAGGTCCTTCCTTAAAAATATCCTCCTTTGGCCCAGAGTGCCTCTGCTATTATCTTATAAATTAGACCCCCGGGGAGAAATTCCGCTACGGCATGACGCTAAGGATCTAGTGCCACGCTTATAGACTTCTAAGCCAATTAAATCACTATACCCTAGTCCTGTCAAGTCCTAACCCAATTATATTATACTAAGAGGCATTTTTCCCTAGGAGTTTAAGAGCTTATAGGCTTAGCTTTAGTAGTAATAAAGCGTTAAAATATACCTTCTTTACTGTTATATCTTATCTCTTTTATAATGTGAGATGAGGATGTAGATAGGGAGTCTAATAATAGAATAATAGGGTATATTGTATAAGTAGACGAATCCTTAAGGGAGAAGGAGGAGTCTAAGGTGCGAGGTAAGGGGTTTCTATAGGCATATATAGCACATATGCCTTATAGGCGAGTCGCCTGCGGGTCGCCTGTACCTCGTAGCTACATAGCTATTTACTTAGGTTTTACCTAAAAATGCCCCCCCTTTTAAAAAGGGTCGTCCCCAATTCTTTATATACTTAGGCCTTAATAAAACCCTGTAAAAACCTTTAGAAGGAAAAAATTGAAAGGGAAAGAGGTCCTGATTTTGCGTATAGAGAGATAGGTGGTATACTTACGTGGTATAAAGATGTTAAGGAACTTTAACCGCTAATTAAAGTTGTTTGATTAGTTAGATTTAGCTTACTAAGACTTCCCTACATTTTACCGAGCTAATAGTGATTTTGTATACCCAGTATAGAAAATCCTAATTGGTCTATTTAATAGGTAGAGCTAGTAGCTTAATACTATTACCCGAATTTGGTAGATATATTCTAAAAGTCCGCTTATATAGGTAGGTCGCTAGTACCTTGTAGGTAGGTCGTAGGTTATTTATATACAGCTAAATTTAGGATAGTAAGGCTATATACCCATTAAATCCGCTATTAACCCTACTTTAGCCTTACGCTATACCGGCGTAGCGCCGTATATACTTCGCGGGTAGATTATAGGTTACTTATATACGGCCAGATTTAGGATAGTAAGGCTATATACCCGTTAAACTCACTACTAACCCTTACTTTAGCCTTACGCGTTATCTATATAGTATATATATAGAATAGTATATAAGTTATTTATATAGGTTACTACTAGTAGATTACTAGTAGGTTATAACCCCTGGTTAAAGGACTTTAGTTATAAACTGGTGTAGGACAATATAAGTTATTAGTATAGGTTACTACTAGTAGGTTATTAATGGGTTAAAGACCCTAGTTAAAGGACCTTAGTTATAAACAGACCTATTTAGTATAAGTTATTAATATAGGTTACTACTAGCAGGTTACTAGTAGGTTAAAGACCCTAGTTAAAGGACCTTGGTTATAAATAGACTTATTTAGTATAAGTTATTAGTATAGGTTACTACTAGTAGGTTACTAGCGGGTTATAAACCCTAGTTAAAGGACTTTAGTCTTAAATAGACCTATTACCTAATATATAAATAGTCTATAAAGGTAATATAGAGTAACGGACTAAGTCTAGGCCTAGAAGAGTACTTTTTAATTACTTTAAGGTCACTAGCGGTGCGCCGTAGCTTTACCTATAAGTTGCTTACGAGTTACTAGGTTGTGGTAGAGTGTAGCTTATATAGGATATTAATAAATTAAGCTTCACCCTATATATATACCGCAACTCTTACTATAAGCGTTAGCTTATTTCTTAATCCCTTAGAATATCCTCTACCTTTCTTTAATATAGGCTATATCTTAGTAGCAGCAGCGCTTACCTTTTACTTACGCTTTAGCGCTAGGCTTATATAGGGGCCTTAAGGGCTATAGCTTACTATAAGGTATATAGCGGTGCGATTTAAGTGTTAGCAGGTATTATAGTACCTAGGTATTTATGGAGGTCCTTAGTAAGGCTAGACCTTATTATACCTTAGGAGTCCTTAAGTATTACTAGTAAAAACTTACCCCTAGGTAGTTACATATAGAGCGTATAAAGGCGTCCCTTATACTCTATAGATAGACTAGTAACTTAAGGGTATTTTATAAGCCGTTTTAGCTACAGTAGCTACTACTACTATTACTATAGTATAAAACTCTACGTAAAGTTAGTGCTAGCGAAGTAATATATAATATATAGGTTACTCATAGGGTTATTATAGGGGATTATTGCCTAGGCTAAGGGTCTAGCGCTATAGGTTAGTTAAAGTCTTAGTAAGAATAGTAGGATACTCTAGTCCGCTAGCACTAGGTTATTAGTATAATAGCATTAAAACCGCCTATAAGGTCTATAACCCACAACTTTTATATAATATTAAGGGTTAATTTAGCACCTATTATTATATTAAGTATATAGGCGGACTTTACCCTAGGGCGTATCTATCGCAATATATACTATAATACGTTCCCTTTCTCCCTATTTAGCGTTAGGTTGTAATACGCTTATATAAGATATATATTTAGGGGTATACGGTATTTAAATCTTTAGGCTTATATATAGGTTATTAGTATAGGTTACTACTAGCGGATTATTAGTAGGTTGTAAACCCTAATTAAAGGACCCTAGTTATAGACGGACCTATTTACTAATATACGTCGTTAGTATAGGTCACTATTAGTAGGTTACTAGCGGGTTAAAGGACCCTAGTTATAAACAGACCTATCTAGTATAAGTTATTAGTGTAGGTTACTACTAGTAGGTTACTAGTGGGTTAAAGAACCCTAGTTAAAGGACCCTAGTTATAGATAGACCTACTACCTAATAGTTAGGCATTATTTATAGCGGTTTACCGCTAGTATTTTTTATAATTACTACCTATATTCTTTTTATAATGCGTAGGCGTATCGCTAGCGTCTAGGGGGTCCTCTAAGCTATCTAGCTGTTAAGTAGTCTCCCTTAGAGCTTAGTTAGGAAAGCGTTGCCTTTTTAGGGTTCTGTTCTCTAAACCTAACCCTACAGAGCCTATATTATAACCACGCTTTAGGCGTAAGGATCTACTATTATTAGCTACGCGGTCTTCCGCGAGCTTTATAGTATTAAGTAATTACTTTATACGGCGGATTTCTGCGAAGAGGTTCTTAGTGGTTTTTACCCATATAGCAAGGTTCTGGCGGAAGAGCTTTGCCTATAGGTAGGTTAAGAGATATAAGAACTAAAAGTCTACCTACTAATTAGGGTTAATAAAAGGGATATATAAGAAGAGGTCCTCTAAGCTACGTATATAGGCTAAAAAGGTATCAAACTTTTAGTTTTCCTTTATTATAGTTATAACGGAACCTTATAGCAAGTACTACAATAGGCTCGTTATTAGGCTAGGTATATAGGTAATATAAATTAAAGTTAATAACGTAATAATAACTAGTAGAGTAGTTGCCTAACAGATTAACTCTAATTATATTCTAAGAATTACTATAAGGAAGGAACTAAGAGTTCTTAAATATACAACTATACTCTTATAAAATCCTTCTTATATATAATATACGCATTATATATATTATACATACATTCCCTTTATATATTATATATACTGCGTATACTATTATATAACCTTAGTTACTATTCCTTATTATATAGCTTTATCGGCTCTATTTTAAACTATACTTATATTAACTAACTAGCTTCTTCTAACTCCTCTTTAAGTAGTTATAATATTATACTTAAAGCGTCCATAATACTATCTCCCTCCTCTTTATTTTTGTCCTTAAAGATTCCTAATATCTCTAAGTTGTTTATTAGAGGTATAATATCTATCTAATTAATTTAGTTAATATTGTTGCTTATTATACCTAAAGTTCTTTCTTTCTCGTAAGCGCAATATCGTGCTCGTATTATTACTGCGATATTATCTCTTAGTGAGATTATACTATCTCTATATTCTCGTTATTTAAAAGAGGGGTTAGTTTATATTGCGTTAGCGAACCTATCTTTATAACAACTATCCTCTTACTTAAAGTATACTAAAGCGAATATTTATTTATTTTATAACGTTTACTCTATCTTTAATGCTAAATATACGCGACCTATTATCCTTAATAGTTGTTTAGTTCCCTAATTAATTTATCTTAGGGTTTTATATTTAATCTGCTGCTATACGGCTAGATAGTAAACTGTCTTAAGCCCTTACTAAGTGTATAATTACAGCACCTGGTGTACAAACGCGTATTTACGCGTTCGTGCACCAACCACCTACGTGCTAACTAATTAGGGGGGAGGCGCGTCAGTATATAGACCACGTAGTCTACCTCAATAGAATCAACAGTCACCATCATCCAAAAGAGCATACGATACTATACGTATTTCGTGCCCCTAGATCTAACTCACTCATGCTATTAAGTTAGTACAAACACTAATCAGTAAGCGCGCACAGATTAGCAATCACTCAACACCTCCCACCGAGAGATACACGACAGCGACCACCCGTTTAGACTCCTAGTACGACCTACTAGAAGGTCAGAAGTCGGGGATTACGGACTATCACTAACTCTGTATACTTATTCAAGTCTTAGTACGGTTTACCGGAAGTATAATAGACGTAAATACAGACCTGTACGGAACCCCCTACCCTTAAACCTTAAACCCCTATCCCTACTACACCCTCTTTCAATACCTTTAACGTCTTTTTAAACCCCTTACGGAGACCTCCTACCCCTTTACAAACTACTACGGACCTATCAAAACCCCTTACGGACACCCTTACCCTTCTACGAACCGCTACGGACATTAACCGCCTTCACAGACCACTACAAGACCTCTTCCACCTACTGCGTACTATACTACACTATATAGTATAGCAGACCTAAGGAAGCAAGTTAATGAAGGCCAGGAAAAGTAGAGGTAAAGAGCCGACCTTACGTCTATACCTAACGTTAACAACTATATTAAATTTAAAGTTCTTAAATATAAATATTTTAAGCTTATAAACGTCAACCTATAGGAGTAATACTAGGAAGACTTCGCGGACTTTACGGAAGCTATCTTTAAAGCATACAACCCTACTACCATCCGTAACCTACGGACCCTCTTACGTAACTAAGGTATATAGGTTAAAAGGAATAAACGAGTTACTATTATACAGTCCTTGTATAACACAATATATAAGAAGGACTAAACGGAATAGACTAAAGAGGAAATCCTAGACCAGTTCTAAGAAACTAAGGAACTCTTTACTTCTTCCAAACTTAATATAATCGCTAGCCTTATACCTAACCTATTTAACTAAATTCGTCCTACAAACCTAAGCAGTCTTAAAATTAATCTTACTAGCCAAAGTATACCTAGTACTTAAGTTACGGACTATAATACCCCCGCAACCCAAATTATGGACTATAATACCCCCGCAAACCAAAATACAGACTAAACCCCTTTTGTTATCCAAGTCACAGATCTATAAGCTATATATCCGCAAACCATATATCCGCAAGCTATATATCTATAAGTCACAGATCCGCAACCTACTTAAGTAAAGACCTATGGTAAGGAGCTAGTAAACCTAGCTAAGCTTTATACCGACGAATCTAAGTACAGCAGTAAAAATAACAACTTTAACTTTAAACTAACTATCTTTACGGACCTCTGCCAGAAGGCTAATATTCCTAAATAGGAATTTAGCCAAGCCTACTCTACTATACTGCGCGGCCTAGCACTTGACTACTACTACACCAACCTTAAGAGCAACCCCCTTAGTATTCCCTTTAATAAGCTATACAAAGCTACCTATAACTACTTTAAAGGACCGGAATATAAGCGTGATATCCTTACCTAATAGAATGCGACTAAGCTATAGACCGTAATTGACAAGAACACTGAAAAATCGACTATAGAGTGCCTACAAATTCTTATCAAAGACCTCCAGCACCTATAGCACGGCCTTAACGCTAAGCTTCGAATAGACGACTTCCTGCACAATAAACTTATTACGGCCTACTAGGAAGTAGAGCCCTATAAGTACGCCTACTACAAGCCTACAGATACCTTAGCTGGCCTTATTAATAATCTACGCTCCTCTATTATAATATACGAAGTCTTAAACCCACTAGGCAGCACTTAAGCCTTTATTACGGATATTTAATATCCGTAAATAGACTTAGACGTCTACTTTACGGACCGCCGCTAC
>Ga0307515_10003170_pt1 | contig 34802 bp, 40 predicted proteins | sample 17_EM_MG_FD_194513 | JGI IMG/M metagenome (GOLD analysis project Ga0307515, IMG submission 194513) | Populus trichocarpa ectomycorrhiza microbial communities from riparian zone in the Pacific Northwest, United States - 17_EM | ecosystem: Host-associated > Plants > Roots > Unclassified | place...
GTTAACTTTATTTCTTAGTGTAAATAAGTACAAGTATTTTTCCAAAGAAAAAAAATATACTCTATATTAAAATGGTGTACCATGGTGAATTGAATACCTTCTTGTATGGGAATAAAAGACGATATACTGTTATTATTTCCCGATCTATTGTCATGTATGGCAATTTCAATATGCTAATGTAATACTAAATATATTTCAAATTCAAGTAGATATGATAATCAACTGGGTGTGGAATATTCAGCTCTGTGGAGTGAATTGAAGCTGAGTCTTTGCTGCAGAAGGAATATCTGAGTGTATAACAATTGTATCTACTGGTCTTATACCCCAGCTCTTTACTTCCAGGTGAATTAATACTAACCATCATAACAAGTCAAATACCGATTGAAATCATGAAAATATCAGGTACAAAGAGCTAGAGATATCACCCCAATAAAATTTCACATTATATTCAAAAAGGTAAGCACTCAGAATATATTCAATTACATCTCCATGAGGCAATATGAAGTACATTTTAAATTAAACTCTATGTGAAGTCTCTGCAACCTTAACCTGATTCAAACCAAATCTGAATCATTATCAGTTTCACCCCATTACTCCCAAATACTTTACACCACAAATTTTATCTAATTTACTTAGTACCCCATATAAAGTTGATTTCTGTTCCCTTAAACTCTTCTTTCTATTCAAACCCGGCTCAAACCCATGGTGTTGAAATTTTAACTTGACCTAGAAACGTTGTATCGAGCAAGGTTTGCAGCCTCTCTCACAACTTCATTCCCTCCCCACACTATTCCCTTTTTGTCACTTCCATTTTCATCTTAGTGCACACATACACAACTGAGAGCCAGGTTCGCGGCCAGGTTCATACCACATATTAATGACATGATAGCCTCGATCAAGGCTGATTTGTGGTTTATGTAATTGATCAAGCCACCCATGAGGATTCATTTTCGAAGACTACACAAAATTTGTTCGGAGGGTAAATGAGTACTTGAGGGAATTGTAATTAAATTTATTCGCTCTACCCATCCGTTTTCATCTCAGATTAGTGTGATCCTCTATTAGTCACAGCCGTGCGTTGTCGCAATGAGTTGTAATTGTTTAGTCTACACAATGTTCTAAGCGTCGGAAGTCGCAGTAATGCTTGCGTCGCAGTTATAAACCGTCATCTTAGCGTCTATTTGTTCTTCGGCCTCATTCTGCATCTGAGCAAGAACCGATGGACGCCATTTTTGAACTAGCTTCTCTACCTGCCTTCGTACTTCGCAGTCTGTAACGGTGCCAGCAATCTGTTAGATACCTGAGTGACAGTTATACGAATGGAACACCAACGGTTCATCCAAAGATCTTGAAGCACATCGACGCACATCTCTCGGACTGGTGGTCGAAACATCGCAAGATAACTGAGTTCAATTTAGCAACCGCCACCTTCCGGGAGTAGGAATGAAACATCTCACTGTAGCATCTGAATACCCAAAGTAGCCCTATCAGGATCCAGACAGAGCATCTTGACCTTATGCAGCAACTCTGTGGGTATCTCTGGGATCTCGGAAAGCATCCTCATGAACAATCGATCTCTAGCTTCCAAGAACGGAAAAATACTGTCAATAACTTTCATCATCCACTTGTGATACTGTGGATGTCTCGAGACGCCAACTTTAGAGCGGTCCATCACCATGTCATTATACCATTCTTCATTAAGCCATGCCACAGCAACATCCATTCGTCTCCTAAAATCTTCGATAATATATGTGTAAAGTCTTTCACGGACCGCGTCTGCTAGGCAAATGGGTTGAGGATTATCGGCCGTGGCAACATCGTTGTCTTGTGATCCGCGGGTTGCCATCCGTATCAATAATGCAATCCACCCTTCTCGGTCCCAATTACTTGCAGCCAGGCGGTTGACTCCAAGTTTACTCTTTCGTGATATCAGTGATTTCGTCTCAAACGCATCAATCACACCAAACATCCGATCCATTGCCTCCAGAGAAACACGCTGTGATTGCTGAGTTGAAAGACGCGGTGGGGGAGAAAGCCTGAATTCGCTAAGTTGAAGCTGGATTTCCTTGTCATCGTCCTCGTCATTCTCCTTCTTATCATACTTAACCACAGTCAATCCCTCCGGCAGTTCCGTTTGGGCAGTAGGAATGCTAACGGGTAACGAGTACGCAGTGACCGCCGTATGTAGTTCATGAGCAGTAGGTAATTTCGAGATAGGCTCAGGTGAACACCGTGATGTTCGTGGGTTTACCACGTTTACATTATATCGTGCCCGTACCGCCTTTATAAAGGTCAATATTACATTCTCCAATAGACTCTCAAGAAATACTAAGCTTACTGCAATTGCTGTGTCAAAATGTTTCTGATCTACGGAATACATGCTTCCAACAACAATCTGTAGCACCAAATCGAGTGGCAACTGTTGCCCGTCGAATGAAACCAAAGCTGGATCTGTGGCAAGGGTGTATAGCTTTGCATATGTTATTGAACCCAGATGAATCGGCTGCATGGAGTCCAAGATTGATGTTGCGACAGGTGGATGTTGTGAAGGTATTGAGGTAGATGAAGTTGCACCATGCATCGCATCTAATCTCTCCATCTTCTGTCGCTTTGCGGCTTCAGCCTCCTGAGAAGCAGCTGCACGTTTTCTTGAAAAAGTTTCATTCAAATCCGATTTAGCTTGGGATAGTCGGGCCATGTGTTGCGAAATACGTCCGGTAAAGGGGCCTTGTGGATTATTCCTGAAAAGCTAATCAGTGCGCTATCCATCACTTTGTGGATGTGAACTTTCACCTCATGACATTCATCAATAACACACGAACTGTCTTTTCAATAGAGATTATCATGAGACGATCATGAATACTAATTAGTCGTGGTGCCCCAGCAAATGGATTGAAAGCTAAAACTGCAGCTACGACCTTTTGTGCAAGTGGAGGTCTAGTTTTGACCAGCGGGGCAAGATTGTTTAAAGTTGCAGTGATTAATGTTGGTTCACTATCATCATTCGCAACTGAGCAAATGGCATTGTACAAAGTCATGGTGCTTTATACCTTCGTTTTTCATGCAATATACTCAAAAGCCGATCCAGTAGTCCCTGAGATTCAGCGTCAAGAGACGGTAATAGGAGTAGGGAATGATTCGAAGGCACCGACGTCAGGTTGACTTCCGATCGGTCCACAAGCTATACACATACAATGTCAGTACGCGTTCTGTGCAGCCATCTCATTTCAGTAGAATAACATACCCTTGGGTCAGTGATGCCTCGCGACTGTACCAAGATAACGCGCTGGACAAATTTTATGCAGCATATCCGCACACCGATAGGAGCGATATCCCATAGGTTCAGGATATTCGATTTAATTGTAACCATCTTGTTCCAAGTTTCTGCATCATTCCGGTTGGAGCATCTATAAATGGAGGAACAAAATTCACAGCCAGATTTAGTCCAACGATACATTCAAATACCCGGAACTCCCCGATAGTGCGACCAAGTCCATGATATAACTCGGGGTGGAAAGGGAGGAAGGGGAAAGGAGGAAAGAGGATCTTCTGACAGCAGAAGTTCTATGGCGGAGGACATACATATGGCGAAAAATAATCGGATATATGGAAGCACTACATCGGACCACAGCTTTCAAGATACCCGTTTCATTCTCGCTGAACAGCCTCGTCAACGTATCTAAACAAGCGAGCGCCAATTCCTGCTTCCGGCGAGCATCAACGACGGGGCTGGAAAACGTGTCTGCCAGAAACTCGGCACCCCATCTTCGCACTTCGATGATAGGACCTGTGATTATGGGGAGTGTACCATGCAAGACTTGCGGCCAATAACCCGGGTCCTTGAGTACGAGGTTTCGAGCCTCTCCAAGCTGCTGGAGTTGAGTTTCAACCGAGAGTTGTAGGGCCGCCATGGCCTTATAAAAGTAGATGAGTGGCCGACGCTATGGAAGACAGTAGAAGCCAGACAGGACAACCTGTTAAAGTAGGATATCACGAAGGTGCACGTAACAAGTTACTTTTGAATAAGTAGCTCCGTAAATTGTGTAGGTGCGAAACGTACAGCCAGTTGCGGATGACACGTAGTGTTGTGTTTAGTTGTAAGGTTGAAGTGATGTCGTTTGAGAATATAGGACAACGCGAAATTGAATAACGTATTTTACTGGGTGACCGTCTATGACATAGTTACCACCTACGCCCTCACCCTTTATTAGCCTAAATTGACGTCCATTCTAACGTTCGCGACACGGAAGTCGGATATGACAAGAACTCGGACATTACTTGGCCAAATACCTTCAGATTAGAATAGAGAGCTGCTACTCGGGTCAGGCAGTAGAATATTGGACACCCCATTTCTGGCAATGGATTTTGCTGTGGGAGCATGGAGTTGAGTCACTGTTGACCAGAGGGTGAAGCTAAGAACAAATTCAAAGCACGCTTTGCACCAGATGCAGTCAGTTTGTCGTGATAACCTGCTGGGAAAGGAGCGTCCGATCTTCTACAGCCTGACCCGAGTACTCGAGTACAGGTAATCTACAAACAGTGAAATTACCATAAATTTGTGGCGTCTTGGGCGATGCCATGACAAAATAGTGGCAGCGCTGTAGCCTAGGAGCGTATTATTTACGCTGTACAATCACTCTTTCAAATAGTTCATTGCGGATATCTAGAATTGAAGATGGTAGGCCCAAACTGATGACATAATAGCCAGAATCTTTATATCTTCTGGAAAGTGAGTTGCTCTAAAAATTGAATATTTTTAAACTAACAATATTAACACCAGAATAACAATTTCTGCCTGAGATAATTTTAGAGATGCCAAGTTTAATTGAAAGTATATTAGAATTAGTATCATATGGTTAAAGCATCACTATTGGGATACTATAACTATGAAAGTTTGTAAAGACTAAACAAAACTTGTCATCCTTTTTAAACAGAAACTAGTAACTCTAAATCTTATTACAGACAGGGAATAAAGTGAATTGTCATCAGAGTAAGTAATAATTGAAATGTGATATCCAGCTTGGTATTAAAATTAAATCAATTTTGAAAATTTATAAATTGGAGTTAAATTAAACTGCAGGGTAGAAAAGTTACTCAGGTATATTTCAGAGTTAAAATTACTAAGAAAATAAATCAACAGAATCCAGTGACTGATATTGTACATATTAGAGCTACTAGCTAATGGTAATATTGTAAGATTTACTGTAAAATTATATAATATATTAGAAATTAACTTTCAAATATACTTTACAATAATACTTTCATTAGAGTATGTATCAATTATATTCCACTATTAAACTTTACACTATAAATAGAAAATATTTCACACTAGATATCCTTTAAAGATATACTGGAGTAAAATAACAAGCTAAAATAATTTTCAGCTGAACAGGAGGTTTTTTATTAGTATAGTAATAAGGTATATTTTTATTCTTGAGAGTATAATGCCCCACACCTGTAGTAAATTTTATAAACTAGCTATCTGTTTTATTCATACTGCTTTTCTATAAACTCTTGTAATTTTCTTTTGAATATTCTCTATATGAAATATTATGTTTTGATATTATGTTCAATTTTTAACTGATCTATGAAGATTTTGAAAAATCTGATAACATTATTTGTTTTTCTTCTGTCAACAATGAAAATTACCATCATATTTACTTTCCTCAAAATGATGATTATCTGTGAATACAAGGTACCTGACTATTCAAATACCATCTAAAATGCAGCTACTGCATTATACGAAATATCTAGGATGTATCTTTTAAATATCTACTGAAGATGCTCAATCTGCTTTATTTGATATTGAGGAAAATGCAAATAGATATTATTAATATAATAAGCTTAAAAAAATACTAAAATAGGAATATATGAAATAATATTTTTTTAAAAACAATTTAAAAGATAATTTAAAGATAGTGAAAAGTAACATAATATGGTAATTAGAGATACTAATTAGTTGTATACACCATATACTACAGTAAATTTTCCAATATGAAAAGTTAGGGTAATATAATTTTTTTCAAAATGATTTATATAAGTAATTATGACAGTACAGCTTTATTATTATTAAGTATTCTCAAAGTATCTCATCATTGAATATATTAACTCAAATTCTGTAAATATTTATATACTATCAATTTTCCAATCAATTTTCCATTTCTGCCAGTTCTAATAATCCACTCTCCTAATTAATTGGTACCCTATTAAACATTCTCATAAAACTATAGCTTCTCAAGGAATTAGTACAGTTCAGCTACTAACAAAGTAAGCATTACTGAATATAAATAATATTATTGGATACAATTTAATTTCTACAACTTAATACAATTCTGTTTACTTATTTACACTTGAACAGTCATTTGTTTATTGTTATTTTCTTTTCTTATATACAATGACTTTTTTTTTAATTATTCATCTGCATTTATACAATTGTATCTGTTTTACAATTATGTTCAATATTCTCAGCAAAGAGATTACAATATGAAATAGATTACAAGATAACGGTTAAATTCCAATCTGAATAATTTCAAATACTATAAATAGTCATTTAATACTTTTCACAATATATCAAATCAGTTTTATATGGTATTTGACATTATTATTTAAAGATAATTGACTATGTGGTAGGTAAAATATTTTTCAGTAGTAAGAATATACCCAGTAGCTTGGCAGTTTATTTTCATACAGTCATGTAGATTTTAAAGCTATTACTAATTAGAATTTACGGATTACTAACTTTTTACTGTTATTCTGACTTGCTATTTGATAATAGTACTTCCTTATTAGTTGACTTTTATATTCGCATTACAGTCATTACAAGTCTTGTGGAGCTAACATAAATACCTTTTACATTTGAGATGTGGACCAGACAAACGATTCCAATATATATTAGTTAGTATCTAGGTACTGTCTGTTATTGATGAAGAGTGGTATTATATAAAATATGAAATGTGAAAAGGTATTGCAGAAATACTCCACCATGTAAAACAACACTTTTCAACTGTCTTGTACAAGTTCCAAGTGGGTATTATGACTCTATTTTCACTTATGGCAAATTCTCATAATTTGACCATCAGTTTGGTAGTAATTGAATAATAGTGTTTTTGATAAATTAGAAAGTAAAATAACAATTCAATTTCAACAATGTTTATAATATCTTCTACTGTCATGATGTGTCATTCAAAAGGCTCAATATATACAGTATCTGATTTCGTACTTCATCAGATATATGTATAATATCTACTTTATTCACATTCAGATTACTTCGTATTTGCAAAAATTAGTTGTAATGACATCGTAGTTAGTTTGGAACAAAGTCCATAAATATCAGTTGACAATATTTGCAAATAGTAGTAAATCAGAATATTAATACCCAATAAGTATTGAAGATAATCTTGTTAATTTACAATCAGAATATACATAAATTTAATTTGTAAAATATTATATGTATTTATAAATTAACTTGCTCCACATTTGCTAAAGTACTGTAATATTACCCACAAATGTAGTGCAAGATATATTCCTGTTAGAATATCAATTCGTTATCATTTTCGAAATATAAGCTTTATTCCATCTTGATGTCCATACAATTGCAATACAGAATACAATATTCATTTCACATTCGGCTGGTGATACTTACTTATTTAGTTCTGAACTATTATTTTTGATTTAATTATTATGAAACATATTATTGCATTCATGCTGTATTGAATTTGTTGACAGATAACCTATGTATATATAATAGTATACATATTGTAGATTTTATAACTGGTGATGTATATGAAAGCTTAATCAGTATATCCTTCTGGAAGTGTGTTATTCCTACAGTACAATCATCTTTGACTAATATTTAGTGTCTGTATATAACAAAATTATATATAACTTAATATTGCAGTAGGTTTATACTACTATTAATAATGTTTAGAAAATATATGTGGAATTCTATAAGAAGTGTTTAATTAATAGAATGTCTTGACATCTACCCTGTCAGGACTGAAGTGCATTACAGCTTTTATCAATTAAAAATATATCTTAAAGTAGAATATCCACAAATATTGTACTATATAAACAGTTGACTACTATTATACATCCCCTCAGGTATTTACTACATGTAGTTATGCAATGATCTGACTTGGTAATATCAAATGTGGATATAATTTCTACTGTATTAATTCTATTCAAATGTCAGACTGCTGGGTATAATTATCTATTAATCAATTATACTACTGTTGTAGGTTTTGTCTATACAATTTGGTTGGTTAGCATCATCGGTGGTTATCTTTATCCAATATACTGTAGTTTGAAACAAATATTTAATCAACCATTGAAATTTGTAAATAGATATTGGTATTGAAATAACAGATTATTATTCAAATACAGATTTTTGAATAACATTACTCAATTATGCAGGACACTATAATTTTTGGAAGATTTTGGTATCTGTTGATAAATTTTGAATATTTAAAATCCATTCAAAAGTATACCATTCGACAAAGTTTTGATTTTCTCATTAGATGTTTAATCTCCGTATAGAAATATATTATGTACAATGAAAATAGTGTTAGTAATAGCCTGAATATCCAAATTTGAAGTAATTAAATAGTCATAGTTATTGAATTGATAGATGATGACTGAAGTATGGTGCTTTGAAATATCATTATGATTTAAATTGATGATAAAGTTGTGGAGAAAAGTAAACAAATCTTTATTAGATATATTTGGCAAGATCTTATATCAAGTATTATAGATTTAATTTACAATATTTGTAAGACAGAATTGGTTGATATTATGCAAATTTACAGAACTGAATTCCACATGTATATAGGTGTAAATATTAAAACTCAGCTGAAACAATCGAGATAATACTGAATGAAATAGTATGATTTCAGCTACATCGCTTTAATATAGGTATTTGCAAAAGACATTGTCGTTAGAAGCTTTGAGTTGATGAAAATCTTAAATTTGACACAAGCATCGATTGATAGAACACTCCAGGGGAGTAGAAGAGTGGACATGAATATTATTGTCGCTAACTTAATTGCCTAATTACTTTGAGTATTATTATTATAATAGTTACTATCACCATTACATTAACTATTACAGTTGCCTACTACTAGTACCACCAATATCAACATCAGCTGTCCACCATAAATTTACATCTATATGTAACCTGAATAAGGAATGTACTACAGCTTTCCAGAATCACTCAGATCGAAATTGACTTATACTAAGAATCATATTGCCTACTGTAAATTCTGAATGTTGGACTGTAACTGTTTACACCATGAATATAATATATTATAACAAATTATTATTGTAAGTATAATTAGCAACAGATTTACATTATAATTCTGACTGACATTATTATTTGCACTACCTACCAGGTAGTTACCTGCCAGATACTTCCTTCTATACTCCACTCAGCACCAAATTAATGGAACATATCAATATTCTTTATCAAGTATACAAGTGAACAGTTGAACTTACACTGTCCAATTCGTTTACTTGTATACAGTTGAACACAATTCAATATTGACCAAATTAAGCTGTAAATCTTCTAAATTCATTTACAGAAGGTATACATTTCATGGAATGACCTGATTTGAATATCTGCTCCTCTACAAAGTCTATTATCTACCATGTACCCGAAATATCAGACATTAATTTATTGAACTATAACTGAGAAACATCTTTATTAAGATTCAGCAAAAGCTAGCAAAGAATCACATGTACAATTTGATATTAGTTAGCATTATAATTTCGGCCCTCTATCGTCTCATACTATTTATAATTCTACCCACAGCATACTACTTTGATTACTCTGTCTACTATATACTTCTAGCAACACACCTCTTATTTCCAAAATTATACTAGTTGACAAGTTTTTACATTCTGTCCACAGGACTGATTGCACTACAGAGTATAATACAAAATATGATTTTCTGTCCAATTGGAAGTATGTAATAGAAAATATGCTGCAGTTGATTTGGATATTGGAAGTAAAAAGAAAAGTATATTATCAAGTAGACTTAGAGGGTATAATCAAGTAAAATTGAAAGTATAATGGTAAGTATTTTGAAACAATCTTTAGTGTATTACTTGAGCATATATGGGACTATCCCAAGCATTGATTAAATATATCGTCAGGATTTCTGACCAGTGTGCAATAAAATCATACAACAGTATTATAAATGATTCATACAAATACTTGGTAAGCATCTTGAATCTTGAAAGTGTAATGATTATTTGAAGTAACCTTGTGAGGTTTGTTGAGTATCTATAGTCCAATAGGTAGTAAGTGACAAATTGGGTACAATTGTAAGTATTCTTGAAAGTGACTTGGAAGCATACCAGAGAGTATATTGGGAGTATATTTGGAAGCCTTTTTAAAGATTACTTTGGTGTTTATTTGGAAACATAGATAAGGGAATATTTGGAGGTGATTATAGAGTATCTGAAGAAGTATACTTTTATGTACACAGTATACTGTAGTATAAATACTTCACAGGGAAAATTGACCTTATGCAACATGTAACTCTTAGAGTGGGTATATTTGGAATGCTAGTCCTTAGAATATTTGATGTGTGGCACGATGAGGCGCATTGGACCGGTGCATTGACTAGAATAGTATGATATGCATATGATTTTATGCACTTGATAATGTACATCATGCTACATTCAACAATATGGCCACATGCACCACATTGCATGCTCCAAAGTATGATCTGAAGTACACTCTGAGCTTGCTCCCAAGTATATGTCCCAGCACATTCCACAGTACACTTTTGGGCATGCTCTGAAGGACACTTCCAGTTGCACTAGATGGCTTAATCCCAGTTAAGCTCTCAAGACACTCTCAATCACACTCCCAAGGAGTCTTGAAGTACAATCCCAATTGGACTCAATGATACTCTCCTAGGCTGGTGGACAGTCCGCTTCCAAGGAAGCTTTCAAGATGCTCTCAAGTACACTCCGAGTATGTTCTGAAGTACACTCTTGGGTACGTTCTCTAGTACACTCTCAATTGCACTCGATGGCACACTCCCAGGCTGGTTCAAGGTACGCTCTTGAGTAAGCTCTGAAGATGCTTTCAAGCACACTTCCAAGCATGTGCTCAAGTACACTCTCAATTACACTCGATGGCACACTCCCAGTCTGCTTTACTGTACACTCCAAAATATGCTCTCAAGACACTCTCGAGCACACTCCCAAGCACAATTACAAGTATGGTCCCAACAGCACTAGATGACACTCCAAGCTGGCTCAACTATATGCTTCAAAGTAAGTTCACAAGTGGATTCCAACATCAGCAACAACGCTAGTTCCCGTCTAAAACACCTGGGTGATCCGGACGGCTCAGATGGCTCTGACGGAACCTCGTACCCTCTGACGGAGAATTTCATGCTTCCTGTCGCTGAGGTGACGGGTTGCGTTGCATACTTAGCTCCATTACTTTGCACCCGGTATACGCAGCATCAGAACGACACTTGTGTTACACTCTTTGCAGGGGCTGCAGTTAGGCTGTAGCTGTTTACACAATGCCTGGCAATGTTTATGCCTTTCTTCAGCCGATAGCCACATTGTACCTCTCCACTATTGCTATATATCAGATGCCGCACTCGCCCAATATATGTTTAGCTTTGAGAATTTTGTCACATATCCCAATACAGTCTTCGCTTCGGATAGATCGCTTGCCGTTGCATTTGCTTCGCCATTATCGTATTTTACAGGTATGAAATACACAGTCCAATCTTCACACTCTCTAGTACTATGCCCTCAGTCCTCCACATTCTGCGTGGATCCATCATTGGCTTGCGATGCTTATTCCTCCTCATCTGCATCTGCATCGTCGCCATGGTCGCACTCATACCCGTCGACATCACTGGTTTCCAGGTCAATCCTACTATGCCCTCAGTCCTCCACATTCTGCGTTGATCCATCATCGGCTTGTGATGCTTATTCCACCTCATCTGCATCCGCATCGTTGCCATGCTCACACTCATACCCGTCGACATCACTAGTTGCTAGGTCAAACCTACTGTGGCCTCAGTCCTCCAAATTCTGCATTTATCCCTCATCGGCTTGCGATGCTGCTTCGTCCTCATCCGAATCCAAATCGTCGCCATCCTCGCCCTCATACCCGTCGAGATCACTGATTCCCACGTCAAACCTTTCGAGTTCAGTCGCAGGCCATCGTCAATGGCTGGGGGTGGGGATGGCATCACGCCCATCGCATTCATCACCTTCATCTTCGTAATCCCGGCTGCCCCCTGGCATCCCGACATGAAGTTCGTCATGCATGCAATTGTTGGTTATCCGCATGTTTGGGTCAGTGCTTGCGATCTCAGGCTCCTCAAGCACCACTTTGGAGGCCAAATAATCAAGATGAATAGAATTGTCAACACGGCCTGCATCCACGCTGATCACCACGGCAGGCGTTGGGTTCTCCGCCTGTTGGAACTGATATTTGACTGTAGCAGGAGTGTTGTTATACACCCTATGTTGGTAGCTCTCCAGTAGTGTGTTCCAGGTATTCATCAAGAATATATATGTGTCTGCAACGCCAGGCGAGGTGAACAACTGGCAACCCGTTGCAGCGCAGCAGGATGCATTCTTACCAGCGTCATTATTCGAATTGAAGTTGTTTGAGCGATCCGGTCTGTCCGCTTTAAGCTTTGACCTAGAAGCTTTCGGATGAACACCTTTGTTCTTTTGCCACTCCAGGAGAGCATGGCGCAACGCAGTGCAGGTAAACATGATCAGTGGCGAGGGTGTATGACTGTCCATGTCGTCAATCATGGTATTATACAATCCATCAGCATACTTACCATGGTTATTTGCCTGATGATAAAATTTGATGTAGATACACCCTCGGATTGCTTGCGCCAGGAAGTAATGTGGACGCTGGCCATTCGTTAGCAGCTTTCGACACTATCTGCGTTGGATTTGGACCGCGTCCACCATCTTCCACACGCTCTGCTACAGGAAAAAGATACTTATTGTCTGCCTGAAGGGAATCAATGAATTCCAAATGCTCTGTGGCGGATTCAAAGCGGTGGAGATCATATAGCTCTCCTATATTGTCCCTTGCTGATCGAAAAATATGCGATTTAACCGTATCGACTTGTGCATGAACCTGATACCGGTTTGAGCGTGTAATATCCAATGTGGGCCATTGCTTCAGCATCCCTCTTTCAAGGTCTCCTTTGTGCGTGCCTCAAATGCTATGGACCAAATGTTGTTTTGCTGCATTGCGGTCTTCCAGTACGTCTCTATTATCGACCAGTGTGGGGCTTCAGCTAATGCGTTCGCAACGCGGTGCGTTGCATAGCTTACCGTCTCCAAGTCACTTGCACTCATAAACAGCTGTCTGTTCCACATGTAGTGCTCCAGGAGCCTGCCCGTGGCAGATACAGGACACATCATATTGGAGTGACCAACTCGATGGAAGCTGCGACTGCCGGAGACCACTGATCGAGGTTTAGACAGCACATGCGTTTGCAATTGCCACTGCCTCTGTCTCTGATTCCTTTCTGTAGCTCGCGTTCGCAGTGGATTTCTAATGATCGCGTGGGCTTCTGGATTCGGGATGGGCGTAGGCAGGTTTTCATGACTGCTGACAGGAGTGGGAGTAGTAGCAATGCCGGATACGGGGCTGGATACAATGCAACACGTTGAGTCTGTCTGTGTGGTTCCGCTGGGTGCTGGTGCATTATGACTGCTTGTACCCGGCGTGGCGGGTGGAGTAATTATTGACAGTGGCTGTGTAGTGGATGGGGGGGAAGTCACACGTTGAGTGATATCTGCAACGTGAGAATTGTTCATCGAAGATGAGGGGGTGGAGTTCTGGCCTTGGATTGTAAAGGCTACAGAACGCCCTCGATGAGAGGAATCCCTCTCGCCAGCTGGTACGGAAACGCGTCTCGTAGCAGGGGGAAGTTGAGAATTCCCCGAAGGCCCACACTTGTGTGGATTGTGACGATTAGCAGGACTTCGAACATATTGTATGACCGGAGACATGTCAGGGTGAGGGCTTTGGGAATGCATCATCCAATCTGGATGTTCGACATTACGATTGTAGGAATAATTGTCTCTGCATGCATATGCAACGGCAGGCGAGGTAGACTCCTATTTGAGCGACCATGGAGGGACTCAAGAGTAATAGGAGGAGCAGTGTAGACCGCACTAAACTCTAAACCGTGACAATACTCGGGGACGAGATGCTTTCAAAACCATTCAATTATGGGGTTAACTGCCATCAGGCTAAACTCAAATTAAACTCAGCATTGATATTCACTGTTACAGCAACGTCTGGAGGTCTATTTGCACTGCTTGAAGGGCGTTTATGCCTTCTTGGCGCGATTATCATCATATTGCACTCGTTCTTGGCACAATACTTGGAACCATCAATCGTGTATATCTTCAGCTTCCCGGTGGGAATTCCCATTTGGCAGAGCTAAAAGCATCACAAAGCGAACAATGACATATTGTCTATCTTATGACATCAGTTGTGTGTGCTTTATCCACTGCTAGGCTTTGGTAGCTGTGTTGGATCATTGCACAGTTGGGACAACTTGAGAACTACTCAGTTTGCTTCGTGATGCACGAGGTCTGAGCAGTAACAGTGGTTTGTCATGCCAAAGCAACGCTGGGCGTCATAAACTGTCCTCAGCGCGAGTACTAAATCTCGTCTCGAGGCTCGTCATTCATGAGGTGCTTGGTGGTTGTGCAAGATGAAGGCTGGGCCGTTTTGTGTTCATTAACCGACAAAACCCAGAATATGAATCAAATCGCAGGCATTTGAGTATATAGATCCCTTCTTCCCGCCTACACCTCCATTATATCTTCCTCCTGTATTAAATACACTGGCAGCATCCTGAACTATCTTGACACCACGTGACTTGCACAAAACAACACCTCTTGTTCCAAAACACATCCAATAACCTACAGAACTTTGTACATTCACTCTGGGCTTTCTTTCGCTACATTCAACTGTATCGTAATGCTAACGCCTCAGATGTAGATTCATTTTCAAATCGTAGCTATGGCACCAAAGAGCTGCCGCAAAGGAACGAGGAAGGCAACTGCTAGGGGAAAAATGCCGACATCGGTTATAAACAGACTCCTGTGGTTGGATTGGGATTGTATAAAGGGATTCATCTCGGAACACATCCGTGGACTCATACAGATATAGAATGTATGCGGTGTCAAGGCCGAGAGGGCCTGGGACATCTTTTATGATATAATCTTTCTTGATCCAGTCACGACTCGCCACTTTTCACAATTCTAGTTGATGCGGCCACACCGCAGGAGCAGGTGTTCACGCTTTTGGGAGAGGTGGGTAGCCTTCCACTCATATATGCGGCAAATGTTTGACAAAACCCGCGACCAAATAAACAATAGGAGGTGGGACAACCCCCGTGCCTTCAGGGTTCAAGTTGCTCGCTCCAATCTGCAGACAACCAGCTCAGGAAAGATTCAACACACTGGCGAACGTTTCTCTGGATACCGTAGCGATGATCACAGGGCAAAGATTGAGCCACGCAGCTGCCGGCAGTACAAGCCAGGAAACTTCCTGGCCCATAGATCACTGAATTAGGATGAGATAATCGACCAGGATGATGATGATGAGAACTGCGCGGATCCCGGAGGGCCGAGCAGTGAATGGAGCCATCCTCGCGCTGGCAATGAAAATGACGATGGTGCGGGTAAGGAGGACACGCAGGGCGGTGAGAAAGAGACCGGGAAAGGGAAGGGAACAATGGATGGGAAGGGGAAAGTGAAGTCGACTGAGGACGGGAAGAGGAAAGGGAAGGGGAAGGGGAGGGGACACAGTAAACAGAAAGGTATTGCGAAACAAATGCCAGATGGAGATGATATCACTCGTGCCGTCGCTTTACAGTTGCAGAAGGGAATGTCAGAGGAAGACTTGGACAGGGAGGGCTACGTAGAGCAGGTATATCTAGAGCTGGAAGGAACGCCCGCCGTGTCAAGATCCTCAGATGTTGATACCAACTCTACCGAGTCGGACGCCAAATAAGACCCAGAACATGATTCTGATGTGGATGTGCGCAAGGAGGATGATGTCGACGCACCGGATGGCGTTGATTTTGATGGCAATGTGGATATGGAGAGGCACGGTGACAATGAAGAGGAAGAAGATGAAGAGGAGGAAGATGAAGAGAAGGAAGATGAGGAGGAGGAGGAGGAGGATAAGGATGAGGATGAGGAAGAGGAGGATAAGGATGGGAATGATGGCAACGAACCTCGGACAATTGGCCAGGGAGAGATGGTAAATTCATCAGCTGATGATGTAGATACCATGGTAGATGATCAGCCAATTGTGCTACCTGAGCAAGGCCACGAGATGCGTGAGCATACCACACAGCAACAAACTCCGGCGCGTGCCCAATGCCCACACACCCCGGAGCCTTACCCACGACCACGCACTCTGCCGACTCGTCCCCTCAGTGGGCTGGAGCATTTGGGGCTTGTGATGCTGCAAAAACCTCGCCCGGCGGTGCCTACTCGGCGAGAAGCTGACGCAGCAAGAAACACCTCGGATGTGGATGTGGATCAGCAGCTGCTGATTGAATCAACAGGTCGTGACAGTCTCCCCGATGTCCCTGTCCCCAATGTCCCTCTCCCTGAGGCGCGCCCAGATGGCTCGGGAGGTGAGGAGTGAACCAGTCCTCACATTGCTGAAGAGGCGATAGTAGTTGTGTTCGGGTTAGGGTCAGTTTCGTGTGTTGTTCATTTCCTTCTTTTTAATCAATTTATCTGAGGCATTGATTGTTACACGTGTTGTGAGGTTTTTGGATCCCTTAAGGTTTAGTTTATTTTTGGGTTTTGTATTGGTTTTATTTTTTGGTTTTATATTATTCATAGTATTATGGCACATCACGCATGCAGCGTTTTTGCAACTCCTGGTGTGTAAGAAACCTCCTTGTGATGATGTTGAGGCTCAATAAGTTTGCTGAAAGTATTGTGAGGTCACACATGAGGCTGCTCAGGCCCGGCACCAACTTTCGTCCCGTTCTACAGTGTATACTCCACTCCTCACGTGTCATCGACAATGCCAGAGAAGACCCCTTTCCGTTGCCCCGAATTTTCATGCTGAAAGAAGTTCACCTCAGACAGCTGGCAACTTAAACATATCAAATTACACCATCCTGAACACCTTCAAGTTGCACACCAGAAGAATCTGAGTATTCGCAGCGCGGCCCGACACAGTAAACCCGCTCAGCATCTTGAATTCAACACTAACAAAGATTCAGTTGAAGACTTGGACTCGAATCCCTACCACAAACACGTTGAAAACATCACAGACTCGGTGTCACAACCACCGCAACCTCTGACGCAGACGGAAATATACCCCGGCACCGGCCCTCCGCTGATTGATTACATTGCTGAGCCATGGGAACGCGACGCTCAGGGCTGCCTTGAGACGAACCTACAAAACGATCCCTACTACCCATTTGCGACATGTGAAGAGTACAAATATATCCAGTGTGGGATCAAGAAGAAGGGCCTGAAGACATACCAAGACAACGTGCTGAAAGAAGAAAACACCGCTATGCGTGTCCCAAGCTTCAAAAACGGGGATGGCATCCAGAAGCTTGTGGGTAGTATGCCAGCTGATCAGGCTCGCTGGCAGTGGGAACTAGACACTCTCGAGGATATGCGATGGAATGACAATCACCAACGCCCTATCAAATCCTGGAGTCGAGACATCATCAAAAGCATGAGATGGTTGATGCGGTAGCCAGCCTACACCAAGCATCTCATTTTCGCACCTCAACGTTGCTTTAAATGTGATACGCCCCCCAAACACCTCTATACCGCAATTCACACTGCGGACTGGAGGTGGGATACACAGGCAAGGAGATATAATTGAGGATAATAACGTGCTAATTGACGTTTTGTCATCGCTCAGAGTGGGGGATATACCGGTTCCCTTGATCTTCATGTCCGACGGAACACATCTGTTGAATTTTGCTGGCGACAAGAAAGAGTGGCCTGTATATATGACAATTGGCAATCTATCTTCGAAGATCCGCCAGATGCCCTCAACGCACAGCGTTGTAATGGTGGCTTTCCTACCGATTCCAATCAAGAACCGCAATATTCCTCAGATGCGGCTGGATGAGCAGCGGCAGACAAACTGAGAGGTGCTGAATGTAGTACTCCATCGGCTACTCCAGCCACTCACCTTTAAACACAATCCCAGCGCCAGGAGGGGGTATTACAATGATCTCTGTGCAGATTGCAACTTCAGGCATTGCAAACCAGTTTTAGCAGCTTGGCTTGCAGATTGCACAGAGTATAGCGACCTACATCATCTTGAGCGGAATGTCTGTTTTCGGTGCGAATGTCCAAAGAACGAACTTGGAGATTATGTGCATCCTGAAGATCAACACCCCCAGCGGGATCACAACCTATATAGAACGCTCAGCGATGCCAACACCAAGCCAGCCGATGCCGAACTCTTGTCACACCATGTGGACCGAGGATTCGACCTGTTTCGACATATTCCCATGTATTGTTAGCGACCTCCCTAAAGCAGACCTCCTCAATACAATGCAGATCAGCATTCTTGACCACCTCCAGAAGTGGATTTTCCACTTCATGAAGACGCACGAACGGCTCAACAAGTACAATGCACTCTGGTTATCCGTGCCTGCTTGCCACCACCTCACACCAAAAAATAAGTCATAGGAGGAAGTTTCTCAATGGAATGGGAAGGAGATGAAGGAAATGAGCCGGTACCTGCTTGGAAGTGCAACGCAGTCTCTACGAGGCAGAAACCCTGCTCAGCGTCGCATACTCAATCACACATTTGGGTGCACATGGGCATTGTTAGAATTCTCTATGTGTGCTCGATATAAATCTCATGACGATGCAACATTGAGCTACATGGAGGACACGTTGCATCATTCTCACACCTTCAAAGATGTCTTCTTACTCGGGCGAGCCGGCAAAAAGGCAAAGGCCAAAGCCAATGCCCTGAGAACAGAACTTGTGAAGAAGCAAAAGGTAGACAAGGAAACAAATGCTGAAACTTGAACTCCATCCAAGAGACGGCGCGAAATGAACTCCTGGTGGGATTATATCAGCCACGAGATAGAAATTGCCAAGGTGTCAGATGCCAACTTCAACTTTCCGAAGGTCCACTTGATGTCTCATTGGGCCGAACAAATTCGTCGATACAGAGCCTTGCAACAGTATTTTGCTGAGAGACATGAACAAACACATAAATCTAACCTCGAGGATGGTTGGAACGCCTCGGATCACAATCTCCACTACCTGCCACAAGTAACCACCATTCAGGGTCGCATCCTCTGCTTCGAAATTAGAGAGCTCAATCTCCAAGCCCTCGCTCAGTGTCGGGGGAACAGTGCTGCCGCGTGCAAAGTCCTCCCTTCCGGTGCTGATCTGGCTGCCCCCCTGAGCCCCCAGTCATTCGCGTAGCCCGAATTCATGGGACCCCATAACTGCTGTGATGGAAAGCATCCTGACCCTATGATCAAAGACATCAGAGCATTACTCGACAATATGCAAGACGCCACGCACCGCGCGGCAATATACAGTGGCACATGGGAGTTTATAACGCATAAGAGTCGTAACAAGACGTATATACTGGATGAACAACTGCACGCAATGGAGCTCTGTATTTACCATGGTATCAAGGTTCATGTTGGGGGTTTAGAAGTTGAACTCCTATCTCAGATGTGTCGATGCACAGGAAGCCAGAGCTGGCGCGGAGGGGATCGATGGAACACCTGGGTGTGGGTAAAGCAATGCCCAGGTAGGTGTTATGGCTGGCTGAATGGGTGTCTCCCGTGGCAACTGCAACAACTATTCAAAATCAAGCTCCAAAACGAGGATGGAGCTTTTGTTGAGTACAGGTTAGCCCTGACGGTCGCCACAATTCCTGAAACCTCTGGTAACTTGGATCCCATCTTGAAATATGTACAAATGATAAACGCACCGGCAGCTGTTGCTTTCCGAGCTTTCAGAGTGGGAAACATCGTCGGCAGCACGCATGTAATTCCAGTGATAGCTACCAGTACCAAGACAGCAGACGGACTGAATGAGTGATGGATGGTCAATAGCCACATAGATCTGGCGACTTGGAATGATGTGTATAATTAGTAAAGAGAGAATTGCATTTCGCGCGCTGGTAGAAGGAACGCGAGGAGAGACTTTCGCAATGTCACCCATAGCATTGCAATCCCGATGCAAGCGCGTACCCAATGAACCCATGCCGACATACGGTCACAGTTGGCCACCAGACCAGAGTGTTCGTTTAAAATAGAACATCGACAGAGCGAAAAGAACTGGTGAAATAGTGATCGGAGGGCGATATGCAATGCGACGAGTGGTATTGAGGCCGGGCACGGAGTAATCCGCCACTGGGGTGTCTCTGACGGCTCCCACAGAGCGCGTCCACTCTTACAGAGCCACTCCGCCCAGACAGAAATATCTTTTGCTGATGAAGTGCACTCCGAGATGGCTAGTACATACACCTCTGAGTATGTACGCCAGTATATCACAGAGCATGCTGTCAAGGACTCTCCTATTTGCACTCGATCGTACATTCCTATCCTGCTTGGCTCTATGCTCCCATGTCTGCTCTCAAATTGGCAAGACACTCCCAAACTCACTTGACTATATACTCCCAGGTATGGTCCAGGGTGCTCGATCCAGGGACTTGCTGAGTTGCAGGTACAAGGCACCGGCAGGGGGAAGGTGGGCAGAGGGTGGTGGGTGGCGGGTGGCTGGAGGCATGTGGTGGCCAAAATAATGACGTTGTGGTGAAATGGCGGAGCTAGAAAGCAGAGAGCCCATCATCAACACTCCGCTGCACCTCTTGTGGCATTCCAAAAGGACTTTGTGAGAAAGAGCGGTTCTGGCTCGAGGAGTGTAGGAAGAGGGTGAGAAGATGTGATACCATGCGGTGGTGAAAATCCACACAATTGCATGAATCCATGGAATCTTCGAAACAGTGAGTGAGATCAAAAGCTGGGAACGATATAGTGTGTAATTCATTGAATGACATGATGATATGCAAGATGCAATGATAGTCAATCTACTTGGGGGTCTCCCAAATATGTACTCCCTGTTGCTGCGTCCATCTCCGTTACCCCTCTATCTCCGTCCACTGCCATTGCCAAGTCCATGTCCGTCATCCCTGTATCTCCGTACACCCGCTGTAGCTCAGTCCTCTGCCAAGCTGTGTATCAGTGGTGGTGAGAAATGGATTTTTCCACCACCACTCCTCCCTGGCCCTTTGTGCGAAGCACACCTCTCCTCTTCTGTATAACCGTATACACAAACTTGAAAGATCATAAGAATAACATAACCCGATAGAAAGACACAGACATAGACCCAAAGGAAGACTGTGCACCCAAAGGAAACCCATAAAGTCAAAGGAAAAACATAAAGACTCTCACTACTTGTGCACCCGCTTTCTCCTGCCACCCTCCAGGTCTGCCGTCCTTTTTCCTTGACCACTTGCAAAGTACGAGACATTCCCAAGCTGATTATTGAATCGAACAATACCCTCACTCATCACGTACATGGCTGCTCTGTCTTGTGCCGGGGCCTCTATACATTACTCAGGGTCTTCATTTGCTGCATGTTTGAAGATGGTATGGCTTTGTTCCCCATTGTTCTCTCGTGGTGTGCCAACATCTTCATCTCATCGTCCAACATTCTCTTGCAGTCAGGGTCAAGGCCAAGCTATTCATCTCAGCAGCTCACATATTCTTCATCCTCAGTGCCGTCGTTGTCATGCAAACTGCTACTTTTGCCGCTGGGAGTTGCCGGCCGGTCGGGCTTTGGGGTGCCCTCCTGCTTGGGATCGGTAGGCTTTTCTGGGGTTGTACTGGTCTCATTCCCAGTGGCAGCTGGTGGGGTTGTACCGGCCTCTTTCTTGGTGGGTGCTGGCAGGGTCATACCGTCCTCTCTCTTGGTGGGTGGTGGCGGAATTGTAGCAGCGTCATTGTCCGCGGGAGTGCTGGTGCCATCCTCACATCCACCCTCGGCCAGGTCCATGAAAAGCCGTCCAACGTTGCTCCCATCCTTATCATTTTCATTTCCGTTGGTAGATGGGGTATGCAGTGGAAGCATATTGCTGTTACTGGGGGATGGAGGTGGTATGGGTATCCCATGGTTGGCAGGTAGTATCCCATGGGCAGCAGGCGGTGTCCCATGGTCGGCAGGCAGCGCTGATGGTGAGATGGTATGAAGTCAGTTGGCGTTGTTGCGGTCGTCCATGCCATGGTAGTAAGTAAGTGGAATTACTTACTGCCTGTACAATTCCAGACCCATAGCTTTGTAGTCGATTCCTTCTTTCAGCTGAGGGCAGCCATTATCTAACAACTTTTTAACTTCCTGGAAGTCTCCGGAAGTATACCGCTTGTTCGCTTTAGACTTCGGGTTTAGGTTGGTGAGATGGTTGACATATGCATGATTGCAGCATCTCTTTGCTACCCTGGGAGCCCTGGATGTTTGGTTGGTGATTGTGGTCAATCGCATCCACTTCGCACTTCCTCTGAAGTCGCTAAGGATTTCCTGGATTTCGGGATAGTGATGCCAGAGGTCTCCCGGCTTCTCTGTTGCCCGTGTTTTCCTCCGCTGGGCAGAGTGATGTTGTTGTATCATCTCCCTTACCCTGCCAGAGCTGTCGAGAGCCTTCAGGAAGTCATTGTATCACTTGTATTTCAACTTCTTCAAGTCAAGGTTTCTCTCCACAAAGTTCGACAGCCAAGCAACCTAGGCGTTGGCAGCATTGGAAATGTTGCCACAGGGATCACAGATCTCGAGGATGAAATTTGCTTCGCTTTGGGGAGCGAGTTCCCCCGCGGCAATCTCTACGGCGTCATGTAGCAATCAGGCAGGTCTATTGGAGAAGAACTCCCTGCTGAAGTGTGATAGTGTCTCCGACGAAAGGGTTACTGGAGAGCGGTTGCTAGCACTAGTAGAGATATCTGAGGAGGGGGTATACGTAGCAATGGCAGCAGTGGTGGTGGCGGTCGTGGTGGTGGGCGCAGCAGTGGTGGGTGAGTCGAAGGTTGTAGCGGCGGTGTTAGTGGCCAGGGACGCTTCAAAATCCATCGCATTCCTGAGAATTGCTGCGATGTCGTTGATTGATGTAAACATCACGTTGGTCGTTGGTCGTTGGTTATGGTTGAGATGGTGGTATTGGGTGCAGTTGTCTGTGTGCAGAAGGAGATGAACGGTACAGCATGGTGGTTGTCTTCCCTTAGGAGCCTAAGGGGAGGGGGATGCTCTTGATATACCTGGAGGGGTGCTTTGTGCCAGATCCTTCTTTTTCCAGTCTCTATGTGGTTCCAGATTTCCCTAGTATGCTTTTCTCATATCTCTTCCCAACATCTTTGCCTCTTGCCATCTTGTTTCCTCGCTTGTACTTGGCGGTTGCACTTATCTTGCTTGTTGTTCCTGTTCTTGGTGGTGAATTTTCTGCCAACTCCTGCGACAGTCGTCGTCTCTCTTGTCTCGAGGTTACCAGAGGGTTAGGGCAAAATGGTAGGAATTTCTCGTGTAATGTGGGTGCACCTCAGCTGATAGGAATATTTGTTACCCCACCATCTTGCGAATCCACGCAATTGTGTGGATTTGCGATATCCTCGACTCTTTTAGTTATGGTCCATGCAATGAATCTCCTCCCTTCCCCCCATCTTCCCCCCATCCATCTCCTTCCATCCATTATTCCCATCATTGGTAGGATGGGTGGTCGGCCGGCACGGGATGTGCAGCATTCCAGTTTCCACCAGCACCTGACACACCGCCATATCCTCCACCCGTACCCATGATCGTTTCTCGCAGTCTTTCCGCTTACCTGAATACATCCATTGTCCTTGTATGTATTTCTGCCCTGTTACTGCCTCCACCTCAAATCGCTCATATTCCTCCGGTTCCTCTTCCTGAGTGGTGTCATGCGTTTACATTTCTCCAGCACTGTCTACACCTTCTTTGCAAGTGAAGAACTTCTTGAGTCAACTGCCATCAATCCAGCCCACGAGCTCTGCACCATCAGGTTATGCCAGTGGATAAGTCCCCAGGCGATGGGCAATTTGTGTGACTTGGTGGGGTCCTTGCCATTTAGAATCCAGCTTGGCACCATGAGACTGCTCTATCGCGGTTTTGTGTACAAGAGCTAAGTTGCCATTATGGAGAACTTCAGCTTGGAGGTTGGATGGTTGGTCGAAGTAATGTTTGGTGGCGTTTCTCAACTACTTTAGGTTTTGTATGGCAGCATTGATATCTTCTCAATGTCGTTCCAGCTGTCTTGCTGCAGCCGCTATCAGTGATGCTGTATTGTTGATTCCTTGGGTCCAGTTGGCGGTATTCAATGTTAAGTTCTGCACCTTTATTGGATGTACTGCGTTGTGGGTGAACATAAGATGGAATGGTAAATAACAAGTCATACATCTGACAGTGATCCTGTTGGCCCAAAGCAATGTCAGTAGGTGGTCAATCCATATATCTTTTGGTTGATTGGAGCAGGCTGTGAGTTTGGATAGTGCATCTGCAATCGGTCTGTGTCCTCATTTGAAGACGCCATTAGCGGTGCCACTGTGTGGGTTTACTGTAATCTTCGGGATATTGTAACATTTTAGAAGGCGATCTGTCCATTTCTTGTTCTCTGCACATCCGTCTACTACTACCACACATTCCGGGGTCCTGAACTGGCAAATTACGTCCTCGTACAAGAGATCTGGCACTTTCTGTTATGCACCCTGTTTTGGTGGTCATGCCGCTGCGCACCCACAGAGGTATTCCCTGGCAACCACTAGTACATGATACCCGTCCTCCATCTTCGGCATGTAAGAAATATCCGTCCCCACTCACTGCCATAGGTGGCCAACAGTTAGGCTTTTCAAGGGTTCATGATACCATAGTGGCGTGGGCTTCTTGCAATGCTCGCATGTTTTCACCCAGTCTTTGATGTCGGCATACATCTTGGGCCAGCAGTCCCCCTCCACTACCTTTCATAATTTTCCTCCTCTTCCATGCTACCCGCTCAATTCGTGTGCAGCTTACATTGGTTTTCATATCTGCTCAGTGCTCACTGACACCTGTGCTGGCAGTTTGTCGGTTCTCCGCTGCCAGTATAGTACTCCATCTGAATGAAGTGATTTCATGGCTTCCAGCCGAAATTGGTGCATCTCCGTTGTAATTTTCCCTTCCATCTGCTTCATGTCCCCCAAAAATTTAGCAATATCCTTCCGTCTCGCATTGTATTCCTCGGCCAGTCTGAACCTGACAACTGGATTGAATGCTCTCTTACTCCGCTGTTGTTCCGGTCCTCTTTCCACGAATATTTCCTGCAAGCTTGTTTCAATTGTTTCCTTTACATCATCCTCCTCTTCTGGCTCAGGCTCTTCCTCCCCTCTCGGCTGCCATGAGAGGCCATCAGAACCTTCATTCACTCTCCCTGGAACGTGTTTGCCGTCAAAATTGAACAGTCGTATCCACACCATCCAGCTGGTGAGTAGTGCTCCTGGTAGGCCATTGGCGGGCAAGTTTAGTTGATGTTGTAATTTGTGAGCGTCAGTCTCCACAATGAATCTGACCCCATGTACGTAGTTGCGCAACATCTTCAGTGCCTTCATCAGCCCCATGACACTCAGGTTTCCCCGCATCATATCCATTCTCGGCTTTATTCCAGTGCCCACCTCCATAGCAACAATGGTGCAGGTCTTTGTTGTTGTCTTCCTGATGCAGGATTGCCCCCCACCCCTCTAAGCTGGCATCAACTCCCACAACTATTTGCCTGGCACCATCGCTAAGGCCTGACATCTTCAACCCAGGAGCATCATAGAGTCCCTCCTTCTAGATTGCCATTGCTTGCCGTTCTTCAGTCTCCAATTGAAACTTGACATCTTTCCGCAAGATTCTGAACACGGGGCCGGCAACTATGGCATACTGGGCGATCAATCTCGGTTAGTATGTGCAAAGTCTTACAAATACCCAGCACTTGGTACAGTTCTCGCACCAGGGCCCATTCCACAGCTTGTCGACCTTTGCCGCTTGCAGCCACCTTCATGTTTCCCCACAGTCAAACCTGACTATTTTTACTCCATTCCAGCACCTGTCAGATTTCTGTCCAGAAATGGTGGCTCCAGCTCCCTCCACATTGGCAAGTATGTCATCGAGGTTCTAGAGGTGTTTCATACTAAACATTCGAACTCCAGACAGCCATTCCTCCTCCTCTGCTCTTTATTGTCTCTCTGGGCCTTTCACGCCGACATTATCTATGAATATTTCTGCGATTGATCCCAGGTCCACATGTAGTAGTGTCCGAGATACTCTGACAAGTGCCGATACCAGATTGGTAGCTCCCTTTACATGTCTGTTTGGTCGACACATGCCTTGCATGGTCAGAAAGGCCATATAGTCCCAGCTATCTTGGTGCAACATTTTGTGGTGGTACCGAGAGTGGAAGTCAATCAGTGAAGAAATGGGGAGCCCAGTGAAGGCTTTGACAAACTTTTCGACTCTACGAAGCATCCCGGTGTCTTGCAGCGTATGCCGATTCGCGCTCATGTCAGAGATGATGAAGCGGTACTTCCCATTCTTGTTTGGAACCAAGAAGTTATCATTCCTGTAGGGGCCCCATGCCGGCTGGAATAGGCCCTGCCAAACCCACACTTCGTGAATCTCTTTTTCCACGGGAATGACTTTCTCCTGTATGCAAAATACATGATCGTGTCAGACCTTGTGACTGGACTCCAGCCGGATACAGTGGAGTGGCTCGACCACACGGCTGATCATTCCCAGTGCCTCCCGTGTCAACGAGAGAGCATACTCTCAATTTGATAGCATACCCAGATGGGCTTCCTTTTCCTTCGACCTTAATATACTCCCTAACCATAGCTGTCATAAGCTCTCAGGTGTCAACCTTCCTCCTTCTACTCTGTGGCCCAATTTGGGAATACACCACTTGTCCGAGGGGCCTGGTATTGGTATGGCCCTAGCAATAGTTCATCCTCTCCAGTCGAGTCTGGCATCTGGTGTACTTCCATCCGAGAAGGGAACCAGCTTCACTTTCTGGGCAACACATTCGTAGTTGGCGCACACCCACACTGCTTTGGTGTTTTTGTCTCAGTTTCACTTCACTGAATTGAGGTACAAGGAAATGAGTTGCATTTGAATGAGGTCTGGAGCAATGCTAATCTTCAGAAACCCATGCAACAGTTGTGGATTCACTCCCGGTTACCCTCCTGTCCTGCACTGGAGCCACCTCTCCCATCGATCACCCTTCTGTTACAATCCTCCTACCCCATTCTCAGACTGCCTGTTCTTCCTCCTCTTCCCACTCATCCTCCTAATTAATGCCTCTTCCCATTGGATTTCTCACCACCTTCGATAGTCGCCTTGTTTTGACTAACTGTTTTCATTCTTCCTTGAATGTTTCCTCCTCTTTCCTGCTATATAATCCTTCCACTTTCCCTGGAAGCGCCCTCTTTCTATCAACCGACTCCTTCTCTTTTCCTTTTCTACTATTCAAGCCCTTCTCATTCCCATCTTGACTCCCAGAACTCACCAACCTCATTCATTCCTAGTGCTGGGCCCTATCCTTCCTCGTTGCCCGAATGTTAACCAGACATATATGTTCCCCGAGCTGCTGGCAATTCTATTTATATTGTCTCCCGGAAAGGCAGCGACAAACATCACGTGCTCTGACCCATCGACAGCTGAGATGGTGATCTCGCAACCGCCATCATCCATGTTCCTCCCAGACATTTGAGCGTACATTCCCCCAGGGCGACCGAAGATAACCTGTTCGGATCAGGATTTTGGTACAAAGAGAGGAATGTGAATGACTATACCGTTGAGGTTGACGCGCATGGACTTTGCCATTCTCGTCAAATCAGACTGATTGCCATCAGCAGTGATCATCATCCAGCCGGCATGATTCCACCCAATGTTCAACACTCCCGTAACCTCCTCCCTCATGACAGAGATCACATATCCACCATTGATGAGCATGGGAAGTTCGTGCCCGTGTATCTTTCCAAGACCAGTTGGAGAGGCCCTGTCATATGGAATTCACTGTATCCAGCGTGATCTTTCAGGCTGGAGAAGACAGAAACGTGACCAATTCCCATTTTCTTTCGTGCGGCCAGGGTCCCGGCAGCAACTAGTCTGTCATTCGCAACTAGGACCCATTTAGCCTTCGGTAGCAGTCGAAAGATTCATTCACCGGTCTCTCTCTCCTGTTGGGCTAGGCAGGTGTGATTAAAATGGCTGCATCCGAGGACATTGTAGTTTCTAGTATCCAGGGCCGGTGGTTTCTCTCGTGCCACTTTAGGAGCCTATGGGGTCTTTGGAGTTGTGTTTTTGATGGAGTCCGCCTTGGCCGCTTGCTTGCTGAATGCTACCGCTTTCCTGATAGTTCCTATTTCCTGGTTACTAGCACTTGTTGACACCTCCAGAACCTCTTCCTCCATATATGCCCACATATGATCACCGCTGGCCACATTGTCCGTCCTCTTCCCTCTCTCGTCCAGGAAGGCTTATCCTGTCTGCATACATACAACTGCCTACCTGTGTTTTCTCTCTTCCTCATTTAAACGCGCGTCTCTCTCCTCCTCCATCTCACTTTACTCCTGTTCCTCCGCACTGCACTCACCTTGCCCCTCTACTTGCCCTTCATCCTCATCGCTCAATTCCTCGATTTGGTGTTTGTTACCTTCTTCCTTACCTTCCATCCTTGTGGACCGACCAGAGTAGTACCCATCAATTAACAACAGCTGTCGGGCAATCCCTGAGCGAAAGGCAGTCACCCGAGCACTTGCCCTCTGAAACTGCTGAGATTGTGGAAAGCGCTGCGGCTGAGGCGGGTATGGTGCAGCTGGAGTGTCTACTCCACCTCCCTGCTGCCATTGTCGAGCTACTTCTCGGGTGTACTCCCACTTTGTCAAAAACCTTCTCTCTGGTCGATATGCGGATATCTCCCCGCCATTTCCTCGGGTTGGTCCTACGGTTAGTCTTCCACATTCATTGGTGTGGACTATAACTTCTCCCTGGTCAGTGCGCACTTTGGAACAGAACATGCGGATGTGTCCCAGCTCATCACACTACATACAGGGTCCGAATACTTGCCATGGATGCTGCTGGTAATTGCGTCCTGGTCGGTAGGAAGCGGGTCCCGTGGGAGCTTTTGGAGGAGGGATGTCCATTGGTGAGTGCGGAAGTGCATGGTCAGCTGGGATGGGGTACGCCCTGGCGGTCTGGTGGCCTCCATTTATGGGCTCGTTCACTTTGCTCATCAGGATGGTCCAACCCTCGAAGGCTGTTGTCATTTTGTCAATTGTCATGTCAATTGTATTTTTGACTTTCGGGATAGGATGTTTCTTTGTGGCTTGTGCTGGTGCCTGGGTCGCTTCGCTAGGTAATACCGAAAGGTTCACCACTACTGGCATCTTCGGTAGCAGAAAACCAGCTGGGATGGAGGAACGGGAGAATCTCAGCGTTGTAATTGCTCCTTCCGCATCCCGGAGTGTGAGCGCAGCGGGCGTCACACATTTTTTGTGGACATGCTTGCGGAGTTTGTTGTAGTTGAACATGGAGGGCTCTCTAATGTCTAACTCGAGTGGCAACACCACTTGCACTCTCAATTCGCTTGGGAGGGCCGCGAGCAACATTTCCACCTGCGAGTACTCGGCCATGGCTCCTGGGTTGTTAATACGGTGGCTAATGTTCTCTTTGGTGAGTATAAAGGCTTTCAGGCCAACATTCCTACGTTCCAGCTGAACTTTTCATTGTCGCTCGAAGTACGATCTGGTGCACATATAGACTCAGCCATTGGTGTGGTGGAAGGCATTGTTCAGTTCATCTTTCCCCTGCTCCCAGTCGTTGTTCTGATATCCATTCATTATTATGATCATGTGCGGGAGCTTTTCCAAGCAGTTGTACGGGAATGTTGCGATGACTTCATTGGTCGGCAGGTTGGTCTGATTGCGGGATTAGTGATAGCGACCGGTCCAGGTTTGGACTGGAAAAATGCTTTCGCTTGGTTCCAGACCTGTGCGAAAACCCAACGCATAGTGTCTTGGCGGGCCAAATCTCTACCCATACCCATCAACCCGCAGGTTTCGCCGGGTGTGGCTAGACCCATTGGGTCACATCTCCGCTTCTCATTTTCGGGTTTTTCTATTTTTGGTCACATTCAGATATGCTACTGTCATGTGCAAAATATTAACTATGGTACATCATTGTCTGTGTTTGTTTCATTGGCTGCCTTTATGAGCAAAACAAGCAGAGACATGCTCCCTGCTACATCCTGAAGTTGAGAGTGAACGACTTTTCATCATGCATCATTAGTACGATTTGAGGTACAGAACAGCCATATTGACAGTTAAGGCAGTCATTAAGCCGCGAATGGATCAGTTTGCACCTGCTACTGTGCCGACAAGATTTGGAGAGCTGATGGAGATAAGTGATAGTGTCAGTGGAAAATCGCAATGCCGCAAGGAACTTCACTAGCAGAAAGTAGCCATATGGGAATAGCATGTGGGAAACCAGTCTCACATATGCATATCGGCTCTTAGGCCTAATGAGGTACCCAATTCCTCACCGATGACGAAATCAAAGCCTGTTAAACCCCTAAACTTTTACCCCGGCATATAACCTCCCTAGCTAATTACCATACAGGAATTGCATTCAGATGAAGGTGTTGTAATGGCTCCTTTGTCATCTGGAAACTACCTGCACAATTTGTGATTATTGATGACATATCTCCACGAAAAGTAATTGGTGTACCTATGTTGCTACGTGTTAGCATGTTTTGGATTACAGTGACCAAATTGAGAGACATGATAATTCGTCTGTGCATGTGGAAGGGTCAAACAGGCCATACTATAGTTCTAGACTCCAAACTGAGTTGATTAACGATTGATCAAGCTGATATCATCCTGCCTCTTACAGATAAGTGAGAACTCGCGATCTAAATTGGAGACAAAATTTGCTAATAAAATTTGAGTCAGTGATGGCACATGAGTCATAGAATGAGCGGTCAATGCGCAACGCGAATCTGTATGAATGACCACCATCATGTTGCATTCATCCATACATCCAACTACATCACTCTGCGTTCAGACCTGCTGCACATAGTCAACATTTTGAAAATTGCTTATGGTAGGTCATGGAAATCGAGGAGAAGGAACTGGATAAGGCAATGTGAGGAAGTTGGGTTATAGTAATGAACAATTAGTGTATGGATCTACATGCGGTAAATTGCCAGCTGAAAGCGCTGGAATGTGACAATGCTACATTATCCATCGCACATACAACAGGTGCATCAGTGGATCAGAAATTGAGTCCCCACAAAGCTTTTTGATACAAATGAGTATTCATACAAATTATTCATTGGGTGTCAATAATGACTATATGATCATTTGTACAAAATTATTACTCATACAACAACAGTAAGGACATGATTATGGTGAGCGTCAACGGAGCGTCAATGATTTTTAGTCTTGTAAGTAGGTTAATTGGGAAGCAATTTGCTCACTGTTAATCATAACAAACGGATTGGCTGCCTTGAGAGGCAAAAGAACCAGTGACACCGTTACAGCCCCATGCTGAAAACGACAGTCAATGGAGTGTCGATGATTTTTGGTCTTGTAAGTAAGTTAATTGGGAAGTGATTTGCTCGCTATTATGCATAACCAAGATATTTACAGCCCTTATAGGCGAAAGAGAAAGCCACACAGTAACAGCCCAAATCTGGAAATGAGCGTCAATGGAGAGTCAACGATTTTGGGACTTGTACGCAACTCAATTGGGGAGGGATTTGCTCACTGTTATCCTTAATCAACGTATTGGCAGCCAATATAGGTAGAAGAGACAGCAACACGGTAACAGCCACATTCTGAAAACGAGCGTCAATGGAGCGTAATCAACATTTGGTCTTGTAAGTAAGTCAATTGGGAAGTGATTTGCTCACTGTTAGCCATAACCAATGTATCGGCACCCATTATAGACAAAGAGAAAGCGACTCGGTCACAGCCAAATTCTGGAAATGAACATCAACCAAGTGGCAAAGATTGTTGGCCATGGAAGTAAGTTGTTTGGGAAGTGATTTGCTCGCTGTTATCCATAATCAACATATTGGCAGCCTTTATGGGCAAAAGAGATAGCGACATGATCACAGCCCCATGTTGAAAATGAGCGTCAACAGAGCGTCAACAATTTTGGGTGTTGCATCTTGTATAATCCAAGGGCCGGCTTTTACACATAATCACAGTATTGGCCTCCTGTATAGGCAATATGGTCAATGTCGATGACGCAACACCTAAAATTGAGCGTCAACAGAGCGTCTTCGATTTCGGGAGTTGCATCTTGTATAATCCAAGGGCTATGCTACGGCTTTTACCCATAATCAAAGTATTGGCTGCCTTTCTGGGCAATATGGTTAATGTCATTTTCACTACACCGAAAAATGAGCATCAACAGAGCGTCAACAGAACAACAACAGAGGCTCAACTATCTTGGTTGTTGCATCTTGTATAATCCAAGGGCCGTGCTACAGCATTTACCCATAATCAACGTATTGGCAGCCTTTATCGGCAAAAGAGACAGCGACATTGTCACAGCCCCATTCTGAAAATGAGCGTCAACAGAGCGTCAACGATTTTGGGTGTTGCATCTTGTGTAATCCAAGGGCTGTGCTATGGCATTTACCCATAAACAAAGTATTGGCCACCATTATGGGAAATATGGTTACAGTCAATATCGCTACTCCTAAAGATGAGTGTCGACAGAGCATCAACAGAGCATTGGTGATTTTGGGCGTCGCATCTTGAATGATCCAAGGTTTGGGCTACGGCATTTACCAATAGTGGAAGTTTGGCCGTCGTTATTTGCAATATGGTTAGTGTCGATGTTGCTACCACCTTAAACTGAGTTTCCACAAAGCTTGAATGATTTTTGGTAATGTAAGTAAGGCAATTGGAAAGGGATATGCTTGCTGTTATGTGTAACCAACATATTGGCAGCCTTTATCAGGAAAAGAGAAAGTGACACGTTCACTTCCCCATTCTGAAAATGAGCCTCAATAGAGCCTCAACAATTTTTGGTCTTGTAAATAAGGTAATTGGTAAGTGATTTGCTCGCTCTTATCTATAACCAAAGTATTGGCAGTCATTATAGGCACAAGAGAAGGTGACACGGTCACGGCCCCATTCTGACAATAACTGTCAACCTAGCGTCAACTGAGGGTGATGAATGTCTGGTGATGCATGTTGGATAATGAAGGCATCGCATGGATATTTGAGCTTATAATTGCACTATTGAACTCCTCCATGGTCAAAAATACAAATTATTAAACGAAAAACATGAATTCAAATACCATCGATATTGCAACATTCAAAACATGCCCAATGTGATTCCTGGATGTCGAAGAATCGATTTTGATTGAGTACTATTAACAAATAGTAATGGCAAGTGCATCATATGTATCTACAGATGGACCCGCTGGACAACCCGCTGAGTACCCGCCCAGCTCAGACGGGTAGGGAGATTTCTATTCAACTGTACCCGAATGGACGGTTCAGGTTTATTGACAACCCAGACCACCAATTTGGCACCGGTTCGGTTCCGACCCACACCCGGACCCGAACTGACTGTCCAGAACCGTTGCTAACACAATGTGAGATGATGGGCTTTCATAGGCTTCGATGAACTCGGTCACATCCGCTCCTCTGAAAAATTGGGCACCCAGGGTGCTAGGGAGTGGAATTTGCTACTTTTGCTTCACGGTGGTGAGAGCCAAGGACTGGATAAATTGCCTTTGATCGTGGACATAATTGGGTGAGGAGTTGGTGGAAGGTCCAGTGCAGGTGGAGGATCCGGGATGTCTTGAGGGTCCAGCACCGGAGGAAGCGGTACAGCAACTGGAGCCAGTTGCGGAAGTAGATCTAGAGTGTTCAATTGACATCTTGGTGCTGTTTGTAGCAGTTTGGAGGTGGGATTTTGGATTAGGTGGTGAATCGGCAGTAATTGGTGATCTAAGGTCAATCGCTAGTTTGTTAGTTTTTTGGAAGCGGGGTTAGGTCAATTGGTGCTCTTCTTGAGGTGAGCTCTTTGTTTCCTTCTTTCTTAGTCCAGCTTCACCATCTCTCACAGTCGTCTTTCTTACCTACCGGCCATGTAGTCTATCGATTTCTATTCCCTGCGACTTCCCCCTATGACTAGTAGTATCCGCTTCAGCACACCTCACAATCTTACAAGCATCATTGAGTCCTTTTTGTAGTATTCCTTTGGATCAGTGTCTTCCCCATTACTGGGTTGGCCTATTTTTCTTGCTTGTGTTGTCTCTTCCCAGTATAATGTCAGTGCCTGTTGTCCTGGTGTCAGGTCAGGGCCTGTTGTCCCGGTGTTAGGTAGGTGCCGGTTGTCCCATCCAGAAGATCGGTGCCAGTCGTCCTGGTGTAGGTCAGTGCCTTTCGTCCGGATGTTCGGTCGGTGCCTGTGGTCCAGGTGTTTGGTCGGAGCCTTCTGTCCCTGTGTTAAGTGAGTGCATGTCGTCCCAGTGTTAGGTCAGTCCCAGCTCTCAGTGTTCATCCTGGTATGAGGTCGGTGCCATCCATCTGGAGTTAGGTTGGCGCGATTTCCTCGGTGTTGGTGCCGGTATGTGTCACGGCGCAGGCAGGTACGGTGATACCTGGGAATAATAGAAGAAAGATACGGGTGGTGCGGAAGGAATTGTGTTACGGAAAGGCGGAGACGTTGGAAGACGCGGAGGAAGCGGCGAGATGGTG
>Ga0307515_10003171_pt1 | contig 34790 bp, 28 predicted proteins | sample 17_EM_MG_FD_194513 | JGI IMG/M metagenome (GOLD analysis project Ga0307515, IMG submission 194513) | Populus trichocarpa ectomycorrhiza microbial communities from riparian zone in the Pacific Northwest, United States - 17_EM | ecosystem: Host-associated > Plants > Roots > Unclassified | place...
GCGGCAAAGGCTGCCATGTCGCTCTCCAGATACAGCATGCGCGTCACGTCGGCGACGTCGCCGTAGTCCTCGTTGAATTCAAGCCCGCTCTGCATCGCGAGAAGGTCGGACAGCGTGATCTTGCTGCGGGCATCATCGCGCCATTCGGCAACAAGGTCGGTGGCATCGAGCGCCATGCGACCGTCCTTGATGCGCAACCCGACAAGTGCCGCGGTCACGGATTTCGTCATCGACCACCCGAGAAGCGGCGTCCCCTGCGAGAAGCCCTTGCCATAGGTTTCGGCAATGATGCGCCCGCCCCTGACGACGACAGTCGCCCGCATGCCGGGTCCAGTCAGGGCCGGATCTTCGATCAGTGCCTGGACTGCTGCATTCCTGACGATGCCGCCGCCTTCCGGCCAGAACACGGCACTGTCCGACTGCGCCCTGCGCCGCTCGCGCTGGATCCCCGGGAAAGCCGCGAACCGGTCGTCACTGAGCGTCGTGCAACCCAACCCCTCCCGATAGACCGCATGGCCTGGTGCGGCAAAACCGAAGATACGGGCGGTCACCGTTTTGCGGGCCACATCGACGCTGACGCGGACGAACCGCAACAGCGGATGGCCTGGCGCCTGTACATCCTCAGCCAGAACCGTCTCGGCGTCCCGACCGGCGATAAAGACATTGGAGCAGACGATCTTGGCGGCATAGCCGTCGCCGACGCGCAGAAGCTCGGGCGGCGCGATCACGAGCCAGCCGACAATCGCCGCAATCGCGGCGGTTGTCAGGCCCAGCATCCATGTCATAATTTTGCGCATCCAGCAGACTCCCGCTTCACCGACCGAGGAGAACAGGATTCCATCGCTTTTGGAAGGGTTTATGTCGACATGGCATGTCTCACGCCGACAAGGAGCCGCTTTGTGACGGTCCGCGCGCCAGAATTCCCATGACGTCCCGCGCGGAAACCGGACGGGAAATCAGGAAGCCCTGCGCCTCCGAGGCACCAAGCGCCCGCACGAACTCCAGCTGGCCCTCGGTTTCGATGCCCTCGATGGTCGTTGCCACCTGAAACGTGTTGCCGAGTTGCAGGATGATATCAACAAGATCCGCATCGCGCTGGTTGCCCAGCATGGCCTTCGTGAACGAGCGGTCGATCTTCAATTGATCGAGCGGAAAGCGTCGCAGATTGTTGATCGAGGAAAAGCCGATGCCGAAATCGTCGAGCGCGATCCGCACGCCGTGGGCACGCAGTTCGGCCAGGCTCTCGCAGATAATCTGCGGATCGATGGAAAAGATCGATTCGGTCACTTCGATCGTCAGCCGGCCCGGCGCCAGCCCCGCTTCGTCAAGGCAGGCCTTGATAAAGCCGACAAAAGCCTTGTCCTTGAACTGGTCACCGGCGACATTGACGGCAACCCCTGTCGGTGCCGGCCAGCGTGCAGCTTCCTTGCAGGCGGTTTTGACCACCCAGTTGCCGATTGGCAGGATAAGGCCCGTTTTCTCGGCGGCGGCAATGAACAGGTCCGGCTGTATGATCCCCTTGACCGGATGGTTCCAGCGGATCAACGCCTCGAACGAGCGGATCGCACGGCTCTCTATGCCGACAATCGGCTGATATTCAAGATAGAACTGCCCCTCCTCCAGCGCGCGCCCGAGATCATGCTCGACCTCGCTCTTGACGAAGGCTTCCACGGCCATTTCCGGCTGGTAGAACCGGTGGCTGTTGCCGGCCACCTCCTTGGCCTTGTAGAGTGCCAGGTCAGCCCGTTTCAGAACTGTCGACATCGACTGGTCTTCCCGCTCCATAAAGGCGACGCCGATGCTGCAGCCGGTCCAGAACTGGCCGGCGAACAGCTGGAAAGGCTCTGCAAAGAGAGAAAGAACGGTCGCACAGATGTCTTCGACCTTGCCGTCGGATGGGGAGCCGGCAACCAGGATGACAAATTCGTCGCCACCCAGCCGGTAGATCTTCGCCATTCCTGAAAGCGCCCGGTTGAGCCGATGACCAAGCGCCACCAGCAACTGGTCGCCGGCATCATGGCCCATCGTGTCGTTGACGAATTTGAAGCGGTCGAGATCCAGCAGCAGCAGCGCGCTGCGATCGACCACCGCATGCTCCTCCGATAGAAGCAGGCGGATGTCCCGTTCCAGTGCGAATCGGTTTGGCAGCCCCGTCAACCGATCGAGATGGGCGACCTGCATCAGTTGCGCTTCCGTGCGTTGACGCAGGTCGAGTTCGCGCAGAAGCCGGCTGCGCGAGCGGCCCCACACATAAAACAGCGCGCCGCAAACCGCAGGCATCAGGACGACGCAAACAGAGGTCGATGCAATCGTGCCTTCGCCCAACAGGCTGTTTCCATTATCAAAAAATTGATCGATCAACAGGCAGGCAAACAGAAAGCCAGACCCGAACAGCAGACCCGCAGCAGCATACCGATGCTCGGATTTTGGAAGAAACGCATTTAACATCATGTTAGCCGCCTTTGAATGTAGCGACTACCTAACACATTCAAACTTAATCAATTCTTATGGGTGAGAAATCATAGAAACCAGCCGTCATCAAAGTGTTGCCGTCGCGTTCTAGAAGCGGGCAGCTTCAACGGATGACAGTCTGACATGACCGATCTTGCACCCGATGCCGGCTACGGCAAAAAAAACGCCAAACTGAAAGCAGCGCTGATCCAGCATAAGCCGTTGACGGCCAAGGGGCTGTCGGAGCGGCTGTTCGGTCTTCTGTTTTCGGGTCTCGTCTACCCGCAGATATGGGAAGACCCGGCCATCGACATGGCGGCGATGCAGATCCGGCCGGAGCATCATATCGTCACCATCGCGTCAGGCGGCTGCAACATGCTCGCTTATCTCTCCGCCCGCCCGGAACGGATCGACGTCGTTGATCTCAACCGCCATCATGTGGCGCTCAACCGGTTGAAGCTTGCAGCATTCCGCCATCTGCCGGGTCATGCAGACACGGTGCGCTTCCTTGCCCGGCCCGATACCGCGACCAATATCCAGGCCTACGACCTGTTTATCGCGCCGAAACTGGATGCAGCGACCCGCACCTACTGGAACAGCCGGGGCCTGACCGGCCGCCGGCGGATTTCGGTTTTCGGCAAGAATGTCTATCGCACCGGACTGCTGGGCCGTTTCATCACCGCCGGCCATCTGCTGGCACGTCTGCACGGCGTCGATCCGTCCGAACTCGCCAACACCCGCTCGATGCGCGAACAGCGGCAGTTCTTCGACGAGCGTCTCGCGCCGCTGTTCGATCGGCCGCTCATTCGCTGGATCACCAGCCGCAAGAGTTCGCTCTTCGGGCTTGGCATCCCGCCGCAGCAATTCGACGAACTGGCAAGCCTGAGCGCCGAAAAATCACTGGCGGGCGTGCTGCGCCAGCGGCTTGAAAAGCTCACCTGCCATTTCCCGATGCGGGAAAACTATTTCGCCTGGCAGGCCTTTGCCCGCCGCTACCCGCTGCCGCACGAAGGGACCTTGCCCGTCTATCTGCAGCCGCAAAGCCATGAGGCAATCCGCAACAATGCCGAGCGCGTTCATGTCCATCATGCCAGTTTCACCGAACTTCTGGCGCGCAAATCCGCGGCCTCCGTCGATCGCTACGTGCTTCTCGACGCGCAGGACTGGATGACGGACCAGCAGCTCAACGCACTCTGGGGCGAGATCACCCGCACGGCAGCTGATGATGCCGTGGTCATCTTCCGGACCGCCGCCGAGGCGAGCATCCTGGAAGGGCGCGTCTCCCCGATCCTCCTCGACCAGTGGGCCTATGACGCCAGGCAGTCTGCGGACCTTGGCCTGAAGGATCGATCGGCAATCTATGGCGGCTTCCACATCTACAGGAAGACGGCATGATCGCCGTGCAGCCCGCCGCCGGAAAAGAGCATGCGCAGCGCATGGACCGCATGTATCGCTATCAGCGACACATCTACGACTTGACGCGCAAATATTATCTGTTCGGACGGGACACGCTGATCCGCGACCTCGATGTGCCGAAGGGCGGCAGCGTGCTTGAGGTCGGTTGCGGCACCGGGCGCAATCTTTCGCTGGTCGGCAAATGCTTTCCCGATGCGCGACTGTTCGGCTTCGACATCTCCGCCGAAATGCTTGCGACCGCAGACACCAGGCTGAACGGAAAAGGCAAGACGGGAACGATGCTGCGCGTTGCCGATGCCACGGATTTTTCGCCAGCGCTCTTCGGACAACCGGGGTTCGACCGCATCGTGATTTCCTATGCCCTGTCGATGATTCCCGATTGGGAAAAGGCGATCGATTCGGCGATTGCAGCGCTTCACCCCGGAGGATCCCTGCACATTGCGGACTTCGGGCAGCAGGAAGGCTGGCCGGCCGGCTTTCACCGCGCCCTGCAAGGCTGGCTGCGCCGCTTCGATGTCAGCCCGCGAGCGTCGCTTTTCGATCTCATGCGCGCAAAATCGCAGGCCAATGGCGCCGAAATAGAGCTTTGCTCCGTCGGGCGCGGCTATGCTTGGATCGCAGTTTACAGACGCGCGCCGCTGAATTGACAATTCCCGCTTGAAAATAACGCAATTTTTACGATGATATGGTGAAAAGGAGGTTCACGCCTCCCGGGGGTCACCATTTGTGGACATCATCGTGTGAGGCAGGACGTTAGATCGGTTCGGAACGGGTATCTCATGCGCCGGCTTCTCCTGGCTCTCTTGCCACTATTGACGCTTATGTCCGCCTGCACCTCCACCGATTACGACCTCGTCAAGACGGCGTCCATACCCCCGCGCTTTCACGACAAGGATCCGCAGGATTTCGGCGCGCGCACGCCCTATCACCATACTGTCCACGGCATCGACGTGTCCAAGTGGAACGGCGATATCGACTGGCCGACAGTACGCACATCCGGCGTATCCTTCGCCTTCATCAAGGCGACCGAGGGCAAGGACGTCGTCGATACACGCTTCAATGAATACTGGCAGCGCGCCCGAGCCGCCGGCTTGGCCTATGCGCCCTATCATTTCTATTATTTCTGCTCGACGGCCGACCAGCAGGCCGACTGGTTCATTGCAAATGTGCCGAAGAGCGCAGTCAATCTTCCTCCCGTTCTCGACGTCGAATGGAACGGCGAGTCCAAGACCTGCAAGTATCGCCCCTCGCCGCTCACCGTGCAATCGGAAATGAAGCGATTCATGGACCGGCTCGAAAAGTATTACGGCAAGCGGCCGATCATCTATACGTCGGTCGATTTCCACCGCGACAATCTCGTCGGCCAGTTCAACGAGTACCACTATTGGGTCCGCTCGGTGGCCAAGCATCCGGTCGAAATCTATCCCGAACGCCGCTGGGCCTTCTGGCAGTATACCAGCACGGGGACCATTCCGGGCATCAAGGGCGATACCGATATCAACGTGTTCGCGGGCTCCGCCAAGAACTGGAAAACCTGGGTCGCGGCGGTTTCAAAATAGACTTTGCCCGAAGCGTCCACCAACGACTGTGGCGGCCTTCTTCATTCTGCCCTATTGCTCTGAAACAGCAGCTTTCATAATTTCGGCTCGCCTGTGACGGCGCCGCCTGCAGGCAGGCGTGGCAGCACCCGGCATGACAAAAAGGATTTGCGATGACACGCGGCACACGGCGCTCCCTTCTCTCGTTTACGCTTTTTACGCTTCTGGCGTCGACTGCCTATGCACAGGAAACCACGACGCCTGCCGCGCAGCCGGCGGTTGCCTGCGGCGGCGATCTCTCCGCATTTCTGGACGGCGTGAAGACGGAAGCGCTCGGCAAGGGTATTCCGGCCGATGCCGTCGACCGTGCGCTCGCCGGCGCTGCGATTGATCAGAAGGTGCTGAGCCGCGACCGGGCACAGGGCGTGTTCAAGCAGACTTTTACGGAATTCTCCACACGCACGGTCAGCAAGGCGCGCCTGGATATCGGCGCGCGGAAAATGAAGGAATATGCGGCAATCTTCGATCGGGCGCAGTCGGAATTCGGCGTACCCGCTGCAGTCATCACCGCCTTCTGGGCGCTCGAAACCGATTTTGGCGCGGTGCAAGGCGATTTCAATACGCGCAACGCGCTCGTGACGCTTTCCCATGACTGCCGCAGGCCGGAACTTTTCCGCCCCCAGTTGATGGCGGCGATCGAGATGGTCCAGCACGGCGACCTTGATCCGGCCACCACCACCGGCGCCTGGGCCGGCGAAATCGGCCAGGTCCAGATGCTGCCCGAGGATATCATCGCCTTCGGCGTCGATGGCGATGGCGACGGCCATGTGAAGCTGAAGGAAAGCTCGCCGGATGCGATCCTGACGGCGGCAAAGTTCATCCAGAGCCTCGGCTTCAAGGCCGGAGAACCCTGGATCCAGGAAGTCTCAGTTCCGGAAAACCTGCCCTGGGAAAAGACCGGCCTGCAGCCGGGCATGACAGCCGGCGACTGGTTTGCGCTTGGCGTGACGCCGCGCGACGGCAACACCGCCTTCCCGCAACTCGCCGCATCGGTGGTGATCCCGCAGGGCCGCAAGGGCGTGGCGTTCATGACCTATCCGAATTTCAACATCTATCTCGAATGGAACCAGTCGTTCATCTACACGACGTCTGCCGCCTATTTCGCCACCCGCCTCAACGGCGCACCGCCGTATGATGCCGGCAACCCCGAGACGGGCCTGGGCGACGACGACATGAAGGCCATCCAGACCAAGCTGCAAGGCCTTGGCCATGATGTCGGCAAGATCGACGGCATCCTCGGCTCCGGCACGCGCGCAGCCCTTCAGAAGGAACAACTGCGGCTTGGCATGCCTGCCGACGGCTGGGCCACACAGGCCGTTCTCAACGCTCTTTGAGCCTTGACGATGCGGCTTTCTCGGCCTTGACCCGCCGCCGGTGGTGGCGGGCAAGCCGGAAGGCACGGTAGCGAAGCCGGAGCGACCAGCGTGCATCGGCAAGCGCACGCCCCTGCTTCGAGACTTCCTGCAGTTCCCGCGCATAGGCGACGGCGAAGGCCTGCCTGTAGCTGTACAGGTGCTCCGAGGCGATGTTTTCAAGCCTGTGCATCATGCTGACCCAAAGCGGCGAAACCAGCAGCGATACCGCCGTCACGGCGATCGCCACCCGGTAGATATCGAGATCGAGCGCGCCGGCGCTGAGACCCGCCGCCGCCAGCACGAACGAAAATTCACCGATCTGCGCCATCGACAGGCCGGCGACCAGGGCGACCTGCGGCGATGACCCCGTCCTGCGCAGAAGGAAGATGTTCAGCACGGTCTTGGCGGCGATGACGATGATCGCGGCGCTCAGAACCGCCCAGACATTCTCGCCGATGAAATCAAGGTCGATCAGAAGACCGATCGACAGGAAGAAGACGACCAGAAGCACGCTCTGGATCGGCTCGATCACCGGAATGATCCGGCTGCGCAGGGTTGAGTTTCCCAGAACGATACCGGAGAGGAAGGCGCCATAGGCCGGTGACATGCCGGCAAGGCCGGACAGGGCGGCCGCGGCGAAGCAGAGCCCGAGCGCGCCGAGCGCCAGGATTTCGACCTTGTCCTCGATCTCCTCGCTGAAGGGGATCCGCAGCTTTCCGTGGCGACCGAACCACCAAAGCAGTCCCGCCAGAAGGGCGATGGCGACAATCATCTTGACGAGCATCGTGCCGATCTGCAGCTCCTCGCCGCCGAGGCTGGAGACGAGGATCAGCATCGGGACCACGGCGATATCCTGCGCGATCAGCACGCCGACGGCAATGCGGCCGGTCTCGCTGCGCAATTCGCCCATGTCGTCGAGCATCTTCATAGCGACCACCGTCGAGGACATGGCGATGACGAAACCGAGAATCAGCCCCTCCGCGATACTGGCGCCGGTGATCAGCGCGATCAGCGCGGCGGCTGCAAGCGCCGCCACGACCTGGCCGCCGGCGACGATCAGCGACTGGCGCAGGCTGAGCACAAAGGCCTTGATCGACAGCTCCATGCCGATGAAGAACAGAAGGACGACGACGCCCATTTCCGCCAGCAGCGTAACATTGCCGCTGCTGGAGATCAGGCCGAAACCGGTGGGTCCAAGGGCGACGCCTGCAAGGATGAACCCGACCAGCGGCGGCTGGCGCAGGCGCAGAAAGCCGAGCCCGAGAATGGCCGCGACGGCGATGACGATGGCAATCGCGACGAGCGCCTGCCCGTCATGGGCAACGTCAGCGGCGGCGTGGGGAATCAAGGGCTCCAGCAGATTATCCTTCGGATGAACATCGCAGTCGTCACGAATCGGGTGGATCGAACGTCGCGAACGTCCTACCGCTGCGGCATGATCCGAATGCGGCGGGAGAGGTCAAGACACATGCAGGCAAAATCGAAGGGCAGTACCAGCCGGATGACGGTTGCAACCTGGGGGCTGCTGGCACTGCTGGGTCTGATCTGGGGCGGTTCGTTCTTCTTCGCGCGGGTCGCCATTCCATTCGTACCGCCTTTCACGCTGGTGTTCCTGCGTGTCGCGCTGGCGGCACTCGCCCTGCATCTCTACGTTTTCGGGAGATACGACATCTACCGTGAACTGCGGAGCCGATGGCGTCAGTTCCTACTCCTCGGCCTTCTCAACAACGCCATTCCCCACACCTTCATCTTTCTCGGACAGACGGAGATCGGCGCAGGCCTTGCAGCAATCCTCAATGCGACGACGCCGGTCTGGACGGTGCTGATCGCCAACATCCTGACGCAGGACGAAAAACTGTCTGCAGCCAAGATCGCCGGCTGCCTACTTGGCCTCTCCGGGACCATCGTGCTGATCGGCCCGAGCGCCCTGCCCGGACTGTTCGACCATGGCGCGGGCAGCATTCCGCTCTGGGCGCTGGCCTTCCCTGTGGTCGCCGCGATCTCCTACGGGTTTGCCGGAACCTACGGCAAGCGCTTCCGCGGACTGGCCGCACCGGTGACGGCAGCGGGGCAGCTCACGGCCTCGACATTGATCATGCTGCCGGTATCGCTGATCGCGGACACGCCCTGGCTCCTGCCGGTGCCACCCCTATCCGCCGTTCTCGCGGTCCTCGCGCTGGCACTGGTTTCCACCGCCTATGGCTATATTCTCTACTTCCGGATCATGGCGCTTGCCGGAGCGACCAACACATCGCTGGTCACGCTGCTGGTTCCTCCCAGTGCCATCATTCTCGGCTTTCTCTTCCTCGGTGAAACTCTGGAGCCGACGGACATTGCCGGCATGCTGCTGATCGCCACCGGCCTTCTGGTTCTGGATGGGAGACTTCTTGGGAGGCGGGGACCGAAATCGCAGTGGTAGAGAATCGCAGAGCCGGAGCCTGATCTACATCTTGTGTCTTTCCGGTCACATCACGCGCTATTTCACTGCGTCACATTAACCAGTCTTAAGCAATTGTGAAAAAATTGTGGCAAGGTGAAAACGGTTGATATTCATCGACTTAAGCCTGTGCATAACCTCTATGGAGGCCACCTCTACCGCAGCGCAGCACAATTTTTCCTTTCGTGCGTGGCATTTTGGCCCTATCTTTTTAACCGTTAGCGGCAAGGAGGGTCAGTTATGGGACTTACACATTCGTTGAATGTCCTCATGATCAGTGCAGCGTTCGTGTTCGTGGCGACAATGCTTTTCATCTAATGGCAGGAAACGAGCAGTCCAGACGGTAAATTCAGACTTTAGTACCGCGCAGAAATTGCAGCATGACCAAAAAGGCAAAACGCTCCGACGAGCGGCCAAGGCCTATAAGCTGCCAGGAAAATGGAAAAGCCCGTGACACTGGAAGGCGTCACGGGCTTTTCTTTGCCGATGTCATGGGATGTCAGGCAGCAGCGCCCGCCGGGACACTGTTGCACGCAGATGAAGCCTGGCGCTCGAACCCGACGAGATCGCAGACCGCTTCGATCAGAGGCGAACGGTTCATCGTATAGAGATGGAAATCGCGCAGGCCGCGCCGCGCGAGATCGACGATCTGCTCCGCTGCGATATGCGTCGCTTCCTTGACGCGCTCGTCCGGCATCTCGTCGAGATGGATGAGCCGCGTAATGACGGCATCCGGGACGCGGGCGCCGCATAGGCCGGCAAACTTGCGCACCTGCGCCAGATTGTTGATAGGCAGGATGCCGGGCACCACCGGAATGGTGATGCCAGCGCGGCGAACACGCTCAAGGTAGCGCTCGAAATCATCATTGTCGAAGAAGAATTGCGTCAGCGCCCGCGTCGCGCCATTGTCGACCTTGCGCTTCAAAGTGTCGATGTCGGCATCCACATCCGGGCTTTCGGGATGTTTTTCCGGGTAAGCGGAGACCGAAATCTCGAAATCACCTGCGGCGCGAATGCCGGCGACGAGCGCCGCCGCATTCTCGTAACCGCCCGGAAACGGCGTATAGGCCGAACCGATGCCGCCCTGCGGATCACCGCGCAAGGCAACGAAATGGCGAACGCCACTGGCCGCGAATTCGGCAACGACGGCATCGACTTCGGCTCGTGTGGCTCCGACGCAGGTCAGGTGCGCGGCTGTGTTGACAAGGCCCGTCTCCTGGATCATCCGGCGCACGGTGGTCAAGGATCGCGCCTTGGTCGAACCGCCGGCACCATAGGTGACCGTCACGAAGGCTGGCGAGAAGACGGCGAGTTCGGAGACCGTCTTGAAAAGCTGGACTTCCATCTCGTCGGTCTTCGGTGGGAAATATTCGTAGGAAAGCGTCAGGTTGCCGCGCTCGGCGGGATAGAGTGTGTGGATCGGCATGTCATGTCCTCCCGGCCTGGGCGAAAATTGGGGTTTTGTCGGATCCGCCGGCCACCACGACCTGCCGCATGTCGCGCGCCAGCCACAGCGTCACGGTCAAGCGGCCGCTTCCGGTTGCTTCCGGCAAGAGATCGACGATCTCCTCCGGCACCAGGCCGGCCTTTTCAAGCCAGTCCTTCATCGTCTGTCGCGAGAAGCCGAGCCGGACATGGGCGTGATCGTCACGCAGATACTCCAGCGTGTGTGGCGCCAGATCGATGATCACCAGCCGCCCGCCAGGCGAGAGCATGCGCGCCGCCTCCCCGATCGCAGCATCCGGCTGCTCCAGGAAATGCAGGACCTGATGGATCGTCACGAGATCGAATTCCTGGCCATCGAGCGGCAGGTTGAAGATGTCGCCATGGCGGATCGACGCCTTGGTGATGCCGGAGCGATCGAGATTGGCACGCGCGACCGCGAGCATGTCGCGGCTGGCATCGACGCCGACGCCGCGCCGGTAGATCGGCTCGAACAATTGCAGGATACGGCCGGTGCCGGTGCCAAGGTCCAGCAGGCCATCGACCGGCTGGTCCCCAACCAGGGTCTTCAGCGCCGCCTCGACATCCGCGTCGCTCACATGCAGTTGGCGCAGCGCATCCCATTCTGCGGCGTTGCGGCTGAAATAGGCCTGCGCCTTTTCCGAGCGCGCCTGCTTCAGCGCCGCCAGGCGCTCGCCATCCCTGAGCAGAACGGCATCTGCATCGGTGGTCGCCGATAGAAGCTTGCGCACCAGCGCCACGCCCTCTCCCTCACCGCGCAGGCGAAAATAGGCCCAGGCGCCTTCCTGGTAGCGATCAATCAGCGAGACTTCACCGAGAAGTTTCAGGTGACGGGAAATCCGGGGCTGGGACTGCCCGAGAATTTCGGTAAGATCGGTCACCGTGAGGTCGCCAGCGGCCAGAAGCGCCAGGAGGCGCATGCGTGTCGGCTCGCCTGCCGCCTTGAGCACGTCCACCAACTCATCAAGTCCAAGACCGTGCGTACCCGCCATACGAAACCCCATCAACACATAAAGATATCTTTATGTGATTTGGTGGCGCCATGCAAGCGTCAATTCGCGACACGTCCGAATGACGGGCTTTCGCATGAAAAAAGCGGCTCGAAAGCCGCTTTTTCCGATTTTCGTGCGTCCAGGACTGTCAGCGCGTCAGGCGCTTGAAGCTGACGCGGCTCGGATTGACCGATTCGGCGCCGAGACGGCGGATCTTGTCCTTTTCGTAGTCTTCGAAGTTGCCCTCGAACCATTCGACGTGGCTGTCGCCTTCGAAGGCCAGGATATGGGTCGCCAGCCGGTCGAGGAACATGCGATCGTGGCTGATGATGACCGCGCAGCCGGCAAAGTTTTCCAGCGCGATTTCCAGCGCCGCCAGCGTTTCGGTATCCAGGTCGTTGGTCGGTTCGTCGAGCAGCAGCACGTTGCCGCCCGCCTTCAGCATCTTGGCCAGATGCACGCGATTGCGCTGGCCGCCGGAGAGATTGCCGACCTTTTGCTGCTGGTCGCCGCCCTTGAAGTTGAAGGCGCCGCAATAGGCACGGCTGTTCATGTCGAACTTGCCAAGCTTGATGATTTCGGCGCCGCCGGAAATTTCCTCCCAGACGGTCTTGTCGCCGTCCAGCGCATCGCGGCTCTGGTCGACATAACCCAGATGCACGGAATCGCCGATGCGGAAGGCGCCGGTATCCGGTGTTTCCTGGCCGGTAATCATGCGGAACAGCGTCGTCTTGCCGGCGCCGTTCGGGCCGATGACGCCAACGATGCCGCCCGGCGGCAGTTTCAGCGTCAGCCCGTCGATCAGAATGCGGTCGCCGTAGCCCTTGGTGATGTTGTCCATCTCGATGACCACCTGGCCGAGGCGCTCACCGACCGGGATGATGATCTGGGCATCGCCGGGACGCATCTTGTCGGCTGCTTCCACCAGTTCGTCATAGGCCTTGATACGGGCTTTCGACTTCGACTGGCGCGCCTTCGGGCTGGAAGCGATCCATTCCTGTTCGCGGCTGATGGCCTTCTGACGCGACGCGTCCTCGCGGTTTTCCTGCTTCATGCGCTTGGCCTTGGCAAGCAGGTAGGCGGAGTAGTTGCCCTCGTAAGGAATACTGCGGCCACGATCGAGTTCGAGGATCCAGCCGGTAACATTGTCGAGGAAGTAGCGATCGTGGGTGATCATCATCACGGCGCCGGCATACTGGCGCAGGTGATTTTCCAGCCAGGCAATCGTTTCCGCGTCCAGATGGTTGGTCGGCTCGTCGAGAAGCAGCAGGTCGGGCTTGGACAGAAGAAGCTTACAGAGCGCAATGCGGCGGCGTTCACCACCCGACAGGCTGGTGACGTCGGAATCGCCAGGAGGGCACCGCAGCGCTTCCATGGCCATTTCCACCTGGCTTTCCAGATCCCAGAGGTTCTGCCCGTCGATGATGTCCTGGAGTTTCGCGCCTTCTTCGGCGGTCTCGTCGGAATAGTTCATCATCAGTTCGTTGTAACGCTCGAGCACGGCCGTCTTGTCGGCAACGCCTTCCATGACGTTTTCGAGCGCCGTCTTGCTCGCATCGAGCTGCGGTTCCTGCGCGAGATAGCCGACGGTCGCGCCTTCGGCGACCCAGGCCTCGCCGGTGTATTCCTTGTCGAGGCCCGCCATGATGCGCAGGACGGTTGACTTACCGGCGCCGTTCGGGCCGAGAATACCGATCTTGGCATCCGGGTAGAAGGACAGGTTGACGTTGTCGAGAACCTTCTTCGCGCCGTAGGACTTGTTCAGCCCGGACATGTGATAGATGAATTGACGTGCCATAGAGAGACTGCTCCGACGGAATGGGATTTTGCCCGCTATGTAGGCGAATTATCCCGCCGGAGCAATCCGGAAACCGGTCTGCGCCCGTTCAATCACTGAATGCCGGCCGCATCAATGACGCCCTTGCCACATTTGAAATCGGTTGTACCGGCCGCCTGAATGAGCGCCGCCAGGTCTCCGTCGCGCGCAAGCTGGCCCGAAAGCCCGATGGTCAGGCCGGTGATCACGCTGCGCTCGCCGTCTTTCTGGCAGCGCATGCGCACCCGGTCGCCCGCGCCCTTTCCGAAACCGGCATCGAAAGCCTGCTTGATCTCGGCCTCCGTCACCGTTTCGCCCAGCTTTCCCGCAAACAGAGCACCGACCGGAGAGGCATTCAACCGGTCAAGAAAGGCGAGCTGCATCGAGAAATAGTCCTGCGCCGTGCCGGACTGGCAGGTGCCGCTCCGCAGCCATTGATGCCGATCAAGGCCCGACTGGGTTCCGGGCATGGCGATCAGCAGCCGATCGGCCGTCTCCCGCGCGACGGCCAGTTGCGGCAGATCGAGCCAGTTGCCTTTCCTAGCGCGCGCCTTGGTCTCGGCAGCGACGCCGCAATAGCTTTTCTTCACGGGCCAAAGACCGTGCAGCGAGAAATGGGTGGCATCGAACCGGTCGGCGGTCTGGCCGGTGCATTCCTTGCGGCTCGGCCGCGTCTCGCAGAAGCCCGGCTGCCAGCTGACGGCCAGAATATACTCCGTCTTACCCGTGGGCGCCTGTTTCACACCCTCTGCCGCCTGAGCGGCCGAGATATTGAAACCACCCAGGACCATGGTCGCCAGTCCGAATATCAGCGCCTGCATTCTTCCAGCACTCGATTTCATGCTCGCCTCCAATAAAGAACAAACCATGAATATTAACCAACATATGCGGGAAAATTGCAACCCTGAATCGAACACGTGTGAAACTTTTTGTGACCTCATGCCGAACCATCATCAGCGGCCGATTGCCTTTGCCTGGCAAATCAAGTTCATAACCGGGAAGAGACGACGATGGAGGGGGCTATGTTCGACGAGATGAGGCGGGTGTCGAGCCCGACCGGCGCAACGCTTGCCCTCTACGGCGTCACGGCGTCTGGGGAAGAACGCGGCATCGTGCTGCTCAGCCACGGGCTGTCGGAACATGCGGCTCGCTACGAACGGTTTGCGACCTTCCTCGCTACCCGCGGTTTCCACGTCTATGCCCACGACCATCGCGGACATGGCCTGACGACAGCGCCCGACGCACCCCTTGGCCGCTTTTCGGCGCGCGACGGCGTTGCAAACGTCGTTCGCGACGTGTGTGCGATCCGCGATCTGGCGGCAGAAGAACATCCAGGCCTACCAATCGTGCTGTTCGGCCATTCCATGGGAGGGCTGATCGCGCTGAACACGGTCGAGGCGGAGCCGTCGCTTTTCGACGGCGTGGCCGTCTGGAATTCCAACTTCAACCCCGGGATTGCCGGCCGCGGCGGCCAGGCGATCCTGGCCATCGAGAAGATGCTGAAAGGCTCCGACGTACCGAGTGGGCTGCTACCGCAACTGACCTTCGCCACCTGGGGTAAATCGATCTCCGGCGGCAAGACGCCGTTCGACTGGCTGTCGCACGACGAAGCGGAGGTCGCGAAATATATCGCCGATCCGCTCTGCGGGTTCGATGCCAGCGTCTCTTTGTGGATCGACCTGTTCAGCATGGCCTATGGCGGGGCAAGCGCAGCGCAGTTGGCGCGGCTGTCGCCAATGCTGCCTGTCCATCTTGTCGGCGGTGGCGAGGACCCTGCCACCAATCGCGCCCGCGAAACCGCCTGGCTCGCAAAGCGCATGGAAACATGCGGCATGCGGGACGTCACCACGCGCATCTACCCCACTATGCGACACGAAACACTGAACGACGTCGGGCGCGAGGCGGCGATGGCGGACTTTGCCGGCTGGTGCGAGCGCGTTTGCGCGCAGCAGAACACCGCGAAGGTTTAGACGGCACCGGCATGAAGAACATTTCCATCCAAAAAACACGCGTGGCGCAGGGCAACGACATTTCCTTCGGATTGCTGCTGATGGTGATCGCGGTTCTGATCTCGCCGCTGATCGATATCTTCGCCAAGCTGGCGATCGCCACCATCCCCTCCGCCGAAATCACGGCCGTGCGTTTCCTGCTGCAGGTCGTCTTCATCCTGCCGATCGTCGCTGTTCGCGGCACGCTCCTGGACCTGACCTGGAAAAAGACCGGCCTGCACGCGCTGCGCGGTGCGCTCCTGGTCGTCACCATGCTGTCCTTCATCACGACGCTGAAGGCGATGGAAGTGGCGGATGCAATCGCCATCTTCTTCGTCGAACCGATCATCCTCACCATCCTCGGCAGCATCTTTCTCAAGGAAACCATCGGCTGGCGCCGCTATACCGCCTGCGCGGTCGGCTTTTTCGGCGCCATGCTAGTGATCCAGCCAAGCATGCAGGAGGTGGGCCTGATCGCGCTGCTGCCGATCGTCTCCGCCTTCAGCCTCGCCGTTTTCCTGCTCGTGACCCGCATGGTCGCCCAGAACGAGGATCCTTGGTCAATGCAGCTTCATGCCGGCATCTGGGGCGCCTTGTTCTGCGGCGCACTGCTCTGGTTCGGCAGGGGGAGCGGCTCGGAAATCTTCGACCCCGTGATGCCCGACGGGCGCGCAAGCCTCTATCTTCTGGGCGTCGGCGTCACCGCCACGATCGCTGGCGTGCTCGGCGTCTATGCCTATCGGGCAGCACCGGCCTCGACGCTGGCACCGCTGCAATATCTTGAAATCGTTTCGGCGACGATCTTTGGCTGGTGGGTGTTCGGGGATCTGCCCGATGCACTGAAATGGCTCGGCATCGCGATCATCATCGCATCCGGCCTTTACGTCATCTGGCGGGAGCGGCAGGTCCGGAAAAGCGCAAGCATCGCTCCGGTGTTACCGGCGATCTGAAACAACAGGCGATTGAATGCTTTGGGAGGAGCGGACATGAAGACGGGCGGAGAACGGATTGTCGAGGCGCTGAAAGCCAATGGCGTGCGGCGGATTGCCTGCGTGCCGGGCGAAAGCTATCTGGCGGTGCTTGATGCGCTGTACGACACGGACATCGATGTCGTCGTCTGCCGGCAGGAGGGCGGCGCTGCGATGATGGCGGATGCCTGGGGGCGGCTGACCGGGGAACCGGGCATCTGCATGGTGACACGCGGCCCCGGCGCGATGAACGCCTGCGCCGGCCTGCATGTGTCCCGCCAGGACTCGATACCGATGATCCTGTTCATCGGCCAGGTTCAGCGCGATGCGCGCGAACGCGAGGCGTTTCAGGAGGTGGAGTATCGCCGCGCCTTCACCGAAGTCGCCAAATGGGTGGGCGAAATCGACGATCCGGCGCGCATTCCCGAATTTGTCACCCGTGCCTTCGCCATCGCGACATCCGGCCGGCCCGGGCCCGTGGTTCTGACATTGCCCGAGGACATGCTGCGCCAGACGTCGGAAGCGGAGACGGCCAAAGCCTATCTGCCGGTGGAGAGCCATCCCGGCAGCAGCCAGATCAAAGCGCTGGAAGCCCTGCTTGCCAAGGCCGAACGCCCCATCGCCATTCTTGGCGGCACGCGCTGGACGCCAGAGGCCGTTGCTGCGTTTCAAGCCTTCGCCGAACGCTGGCGGTTGCCGGTCGGCTGCTCGTTCCGGCGCCAGATGCTGTTTGATCATTTGCATCAGAGCTATGTCGGCGATGTCGGCATCGGCATCAATCCGGCGTTGGCCACGGAAATCCGCAACGCCGACCTGGTGCTTCTGATCGGCGGGCGCTTCTCCGAAATGCCATCCTCCGGCTATACGCTGCTCGACGTGCCCTATCCGCGCCAGACGCTGGTGCATGTCTATCCCGATCCAGGCGAACTCGGGCGCGTCTACCGGCCGGATCTTGCCATCGCGGCCAGTCCGCGCGACTTCGTGGCGGCACTCGGAGACCTTGCACCCGCAACGCCGGTTTCATGGCAGGCGCGGACGAGCGCGATGCACGCGGCCTATCTCGCCTGGTCGACGCCGCCCCTCACCGGCCCCGGCAATGTCCAGATGGGCCCGATCATGAACTGGATCGAAGCGAATACGCGGACCGATGCGATTTTTACCAACGGCGCCGGCAACTATGCGACCTGGCTGCACCGCTTCCATAGGTTCCGGCAGTTTGCCACGCAAGCCGCCCCGACCTCCGGTTCCATGGGCTACGGCCTGCCGGCCGCGGTCGCCGCCAAACGGCTTTTTCCAGAGCGTGAAGTGGTCTGCTTTGCCGGGGACGGCTGCTTCCTGATGCACGGGCAGGAGTTTGCGACAGCCGTGCGCTACGCGCTGCCGATCATCGTGCTGGTTATCAACAACGGCATGTATGGAACGATCCGCATGCACCAGGAGCGCGAATATCCGGGCCGGGTCAGCGCCACGGATCTGACCAATCCGGATTTTGCCGATCTCGCCCGCGCCTATGGCGGCCATGGCGAGACCGTCGAGCGAACCGACGCGTTCGCCGCCGCGTTCGAGCGGGCGCGATCCAGCGGCAAACCGTCGATCATCGAGATCCGGCTCGATCCGGAAGCGATCACGCCGGCACGGACGCTGACGCAGATCCGCAATGGCTGAACGGATATTTCAGCTTTGGTGTTCTAGCTGCGGATGTGCTGGCTCTGCTGGTAGATCGCCGTGGAGCGTGCGCCCGAGCGGCAGAAGCCCAGCATCGGCCTTGGAAACTCATCCAGCGCATCGACCATCTGCTTGACCGCATCGCCGGTCACGCCCATCGGACCGACGGGGATGTGGCGAATGTCGAGGCCAAGTTCGGCAGCGCGGGCGGCAACGTCGGCAAACAAAGGTTGATCCGGAGATTCATGGTCCGGCCGGTGGCAGACCAACGACTTGAAGCCCATGGCCTTGATCTGGTCGAGTTCCTCGACCTCGATCTGTCCGGTGACCGAATATTCATCGTTGATCTGGCGAATGTCCATGGCAAGGCCTTCCCGAAAAATGAGCCGAAATGCAAGAGCCTTGGTTTAGGCCGCAAGTCCACCGGGCGTCAATCTTATACATTCCATACCGGGTCAGCCAACCTGGAAGGCCAGCGCGTAGTCGATCGTCTCTCCCGGATGCAGCAGAGGCAATTCTCCTGCTTCTGCAAGCGCTGCCCGTCCGGCGATCCGGTGCGAGACCGGTTCTATGCTGACGACATCCGCATTGCCGCGCTGGCAGCGCCACATCTGCAGGAAAGGCAGCGTATCGACGCGAAAACGCACCTGCAGCGACCGCTCCCCCAGCGCCTCGAAAGGACCCAGCGACAATCGTGCCCAGTCATCGACGGCAGTCTCGGCGGCAGGCAGGCAGAGGTGGGCGCTGTCGCCTTGCCCGAAGCGCCAGGGCATCGCCCCATCGGGCAGCATCGCACCCGAAACCAGCGTCTTTTCCCCGCAAAGCCATCCGCCGATGTTCATATGATACATCAGCATGGGCGCAAAAGCGGTCTGGCCGGTGTTCGTGACACGATCCGAAAGCGTGACTTCGGAGGCATCGCCGCTGATCGCCCAGCGGCGCGAAAAAAGCGCCTTGCCACCATCTGCGAGGGCGACACTGGTTTCGGCGAAACAGCCGGGCACGTCATCGGGGCCGGCCATTTCGGTGCGGCCGACCGGTGTGCCGCAGAGCGAGCCATGCAGCGGAAAAAGCCTGCCTTCCGCATCTCCCTCGATCGGTTCCGGATGGCGAACATGATCGGGACCGCAGGTAAAGAAGAACCCCTGAAGCGCGTGGTCGATACGCAGGTCGCCGTCGGATGGTATGGCGATGCCCGGAGAGAGATCCGTTCCGCCGACGACAAAAGCGCCGATGTCGAGCGCCGACTGCCGGTCGAGAAGAATCTGGAAAGCGTCGGCATCGTCGCTGCTCGAAATCGTGATCGGCATGCCTTCATCTCCGTCCGCTTGGCCATCTTCGCCATTTTTTCGCTGGAATCAGCAAAACGATTTTGCAGGCTAGCCCAAACAATTCCGCGCATCACCTGCTTGAAAGGTTCAAGTCACCGAATTAGATGCGTTTTAGCGGTTTGTTCATCATGAATTCAGAAGTTTCATATTACCGTCCAAATTGCTCTGTACGCCCCGAGACTTATCGCTAGAAAAACAGGTTCATCGTGACGCTTGCTTCAAAGACCCGCCATGTGCTTCTTGCCGCCGTGAGCGCATCGACACTCTGCGCTTTCCAGGTGCAGGCACAGGACAGCTTGGGCCGTCTGCCGCCGGACGCCGTGCTCGTGACGCCGCAGGGCGACATTCTCGACTATGTGCCCGAGTCCGGCGAAGTGCAGACGATGCGCGACCGCAACGGCCGAACGGTTCTGGTCGACACCTGGGGCAATGTCGTCGCCATCGTCATGCGCAACGGCCGGCCGAACAACGCCGTTAATCGTCGTCAGGCCAATGTCGATGTCTACTCGAATCAGGGCTTTGAAAACGAGGCCTACGATCCCAATCAAGGGTTCGGCTTTTCAGAACCCGGCGACGTGACAGGCTCCATTCAGGATTTCCGCGAAGTCACCCCGCAGGACGTGGAACGGCAGGAACTACCCGACACATTTTCTGAACCGGCGGACGAAAACGACATGGCAGCCCTGCCTGCGGAGGAAGAAACCAACCCGCAGCGCCAGACGATCCTGCCGCCGGCGATGACGGTGACCAGGAAATCCAGCGCCGAGATCACCGCGCTGCAGGTGTTTCTTGATCGCGAAGGCTTTTCGCCGGGTGTCATCGACGGCAAGATGGGCTCGAACGTCACCAAGGCGATCGAGGCCTGGCAGCAAGCGACCGGCGAAACGCTCGATCCCAACAACACGGACGATATTCTCGAGCGCCTGCGCCTGAGCGGCGGTCTGCCGATCACCAGCTACACGATCACGGCGGCGGATGCGGCCGGACCCTATGTGGCCTCGATCCCGGAAGACTACGCCCACAAGGCGGTGCTGCCGCATCTCTCCTTTACCTCGACGACGGAGATGCTGGGCGAGAAATTCCACATGGACGAAGCCTATCTGCGGGAACTCAATCCCGGCGTCGACTTCACCGTGCCGGGTTCAACCATCAAGGTGATCAATCCGGGCGAAACGAAAAAGGGCAAAGTGGCCCGCATCGTGGCCGACAAGGTGCGCAAGCAGGTGTTCGCCTATGACGACGCCGGATCGCTGATCGCCGCCTATCCGGCAACCATCGGCTCGTCGGACACGCCTTCCCCCTCCGGTACCGTGCAGGTCGACCGCATCGCATTTGATCCGGGCTACACTTACAACCCCAAGATCAACTTCAAGCAGGGTGAGAACGACAAGGTTCTGACGCTGCAGCCGGGACCGAACGGCCCTGTCGGTACGATGTGGATTGCCCTGTCGAAGCCGACCTACGGCATCCACGGCACGCCGGAACCGTCGAAGATCGGCAAGACCCAGAGCCATGGCTGCGTGCGCCTGACCAACTGGGATGCGCAGGAACTCGGCAAGATGGTCAGCGTCGGCACCGTCGTCGAATTTCTCGACTGACGCGACGCGTCGGCGGCCTTTCCACATCGACATTGAGCGCAGGCTTTTCGCATTCGGCCTGCGCTTGCGGTGATCATGACGTCATCAGCTATTGTCATTAAAATTCTTTGCGGCGATGGTCTATCTGTCTCGAACAGCGCAAGACCGACAGCACAAGGAATGCCACGCATGGCCGCGGAACGTCCCCTTCCCAATCTCTGGCACGCAACCGCGCCGTCGGCCCCGGATACACGGCCGCTGGCTGGTGACGTCACGGTCGACGTCGCGGTGATCGGTGGGGGATTCACGGGCCTTTCGGCAGCGTTGCATCTGGCGGAAACGGGTGTGTCGGTGGCGGTGGCCGAAGCCCGCACGATCGGCTTCGGTGGCTCGGGCCGCAATGTCGGGCTGGTCAATGCCGGCATGTGGGTGAAGCCCGACGATCTGGTCGCGACACTCGGCAAGGATGCCGGGGACAGGCTTTTGACCGAACTCGGCAATGGCCCGTCGCTTGTGTTCGACCTCATCGAAAAGCATGCCATCGCTTGCGAGGCCGTGCGCAACGGCACGCTGCATATGGCCATCGGCGAGGACGGCCTCAAGGACATCAGGGACCGCGAGGCGCAATGGAAGAAGCGCGGCGCACCGGTCGAGCTTCTGGCTGCGCCGCAGGCCCGCACGATCTCCGGCGCCGAGGGCTTTTCCGGTGCGCTGATCGATCGCCGCGCCGGCACGATCCAGCCGCTCGCCTATGCCCGTGGGCTGGCGCGCGCCGCAATGGCCGCCGGTGCAAGGATCTACACGGAAACGCCACTTATGGCAGCCGAGCGCAAGGGCGACCTCTGGCGGCTGACACTCGGCAGCGGCACCATCACCGCCCGTCACATCATTCTGGCGACCAACGCCTATGGCAGCCTCATCGCGCAGACGCCGTGGAAAGCCCACACCCGCGAATTGACGATCCTGCCCTACTTCCAGTTTGCCACCAATCCGCTGCCGGACAGCGTCGCGCAGACGATCCTGCCGGAGCGCCAGGGGTGCTGGGATACGGGGATGGTGATGACGTCGTTCCGGATGGACCAGCAGAACCGGCTGATCTTCGGCAGCATCGGTCGCCTCGACGCCATGGCGGAGGGCACGCATCGGGCATTTGCCAAGCGTTCGCTCAAGAAACTGTTTCCCTATTTGGGCGATTTCCGCTTCGAATACTGGTGGGATGGCCAGATTGGCATGACGACGAACAGCCTGCCGAAAATGCACCAGCTGGCGCCCAACGTCGTTTCTGTCAGCGGCTACAATGGCCGCGGGATCGCACCCGGCACGGTCTTCGGACGGGCGCTTGCCAGGCATGTCAGCGGGCAAGCGGCGGCGCTGCCGCTGGCCGAATCCTCGCTGACGCCCGATCCCTGGCGCAGCGTCAAATCCGCCTTCTATCACGTCGGTGCCCAGGCGAAACATTTCATCGACCGGCGTTTCTGACGAGAAAGGCCGCGCGTCGTCCAAGACCGCGGCCCGATCTGCTTCCTGTCAAGCGGCCCGGCGAACCGAACCAACCATGCGCAGCGGCACCAGGCGGCGGACCTCATCGGCAAAGGCACGCGCGTTTTCACAGGCCTTTTCGAGATTGCTGACCCGGCTGACATCCATCGTTTGCAGGGTCCCGCCACAGTCGAAAATATCACGGAACGCCGACCGCTCGATGATCGGTGTGTCCAGCACCGTCACCCGACGCTCGGACAGAAGCTCCTTGACCACCTGCAGCGCACGGGTGGTGACCAGCGAGTTGACCCGGGTGAGCACGACCGAATGCGGAATGCAGATGCCGGCCTGTTTCTCCAACTGGCCCAAAAGCTCCAGAACCTGAGCGCCGCCCCTTGCATCCATGGCACAGCCCTGGATCGGGATGAGCACATGATCGGAAAGCCCGATCGCCGTTGCCATCAGCGTGTTGCGCGCGCCGGCAAGATCGACGATGAAATAGTCAGTGTTGTCGCGATTCTCGCGGATATGGCCCTGGATCGATGCCATGGTGACGTGGGATATGACCTCGACATTCCGGATCGGGCCGGAAATATCCTTCCAGTGCGAAATCCAATGCTGCGGATCAGCATCCAGAATGGTGACGCGCGCGCCGTAGCGCGCCAGTTCGGTCGCGAGGATGAGAGCGGCCGTCGTCTTGCCTGCGCCGCCCTTGGTGTTTGCTAAAGTGATGACTGGCATGTCTGTCCCTGTCTGAATCCTGCCCGAGCCCCGACATGGCTCCCGTAAAGCGCAAAGCCCCATCGCGCTCCGGTTCACCAAATTTTTCAGAACATGGTTAACAAAGTGGAAATATGCGTCTCACGAGAATTAACCATTGCGGCTATCGGGCACAGGAAAGCACAGCAAAATCAGCACTTACCGCATACGGAAAATCGGCAGAAGTCAGCTCCCGTTGACGTAGATGACGGCGAAAGGGTCGGCATAGGCCTGCCGCCAGCCGGGCAATTGCTGGAAAACGGCGATGCGATCATCCGTCGGCGGCAACAGGGCCCACCGGATATCGTATTTTTCGATCTGCGCCTGTAGGAGCGGCTTGCCGGCGGCTGTGCCCATCTCAAACGTGGCTTTCATGAAGCCACCCAGGAAAAGCTGGTCGGTGCGACCGTCGATATAGGTCCTGATGCCGTGAAAAATCAGCGATCCACCAAAATCATAGGCGTTGAAAAGGTTTCCAGTCAGCCCCTGCTGCCGGGCAAAGGCAAGAGCGCCGGTTGCACCGGTCTTTTCGCTGGGCGCGACCGTGGAATAGGTGACAAACAGCGCGCCGACGGCAAGCCAGCAGGCGATGAGGGCACCGCTGATCGGCATGGCATGGGCGGCAATGGCCTTCTCGAGCCCGTCGCGCGGCTCCATCATCCAGCGCCGGATCGACAGGGCGGGAAATTGCGCCGCGACATCGACCGCCAGAACGACCGGCACCAGAAAAAGCCACAGATACTGGAAACGGCTGTAGGACAGGAACAGATGCAGCGTGAACAGGAAGAATGCAGCATAGGTCCAGCGCATGCGGAAGCCAGAGATCAGGACAGCTGCGATGACAATCATCAGGACTGCCTCGTCGCCGAAATCGACGCGTGCATTGAACGGCTGCCATTCGGAAATGATGGAAACGGCCTCGTTGCCGGAAACGACGGTAAACGTCGCGAGAATGGCGTTGAAGCCGTAGGGGTTGATCATCGTCACAAAAACACACAGCAGACCGAAGGCGATCCACTTGGCCAGCAGGCGCGGCTGCGAAAGGCGTGTCCTTTCCAGAAAATCGAGACCGGCGAAGGCCGCGATCACGAACCCAAAGGTGAATGTCGCGTGCAGATTGGCCCAGAGAACCAGCAGTCCAAGTACCCAGAACGGCGGGGATCGCTGTTCGCGCGCCGCCTTGAACAACAGTCCGGTCCACAGGATGATGATCGGGAAGCTGAAGATCAGCGGTCGCGCATTGTAGACACCGGCCACTGCGATTGTGATGGCAAGCGTCAGGATGACGGCAATCATCGGCTTCAGATGTGCGCTCAGCATCCAGGCGAGGCAAAACAGCGCCATGGCAGCCGCGGTGATGGTCACGAAGACAACACCGCTCCAGCCGAAACATTTGTAACCCGCGGCAAGGATCAGCTGCCCCAGCCATTCCTTGGCGATCCATGGCTGCCCGGCGAATGTATAGGAATAGGAATCGACGGTGGGCGCTGCGCGCGATGCGAGGAGATCGAGGCCAACCTTGACCTGCCACCAGTTGTCCGGATCCTGCAGCAGCGCCTTGGCGTAGAAGCAAAGCAGAAGCGTGACGAACAGCGCTCCGGCAAGACAGAAAACCAGCCGGATCTGCCGCGCCTGCTGTTCTGTCACATGATCCGTCTGCGCAGCTTGCACATCAGTATCGCGAAGAGGGTTGGAATCTATCCCGGTCAATGGCATAGCGCTTTCACGTCGGGTTTTCTGAGGGGGCGGGTTTCCCGGTCGGGCGGAAGACGAAATGCGTCGAGCCCAGATAGAAAAGCACCGAATAGACGGAGATGCCGAGCAGGTGAACCAGCGGGTTTTCCTTTACGCCAAGCGACAGGGCCGCAAGGACGATGAGCAGATTGGCGCTGTAGGAAACGGCAAAGCACCAAACGTAACGCACGGCGACGCCCGCGCCGACGCGCCGCGTATCCGCAAACGTCCAGCGGCTGTTGAGGACAAAGCCGAGACCGAGACCGGCGGCATAGCCTGCTGCGTTCGACGGAATGTCGCCATGGCCGAGCGCCAGACCGGCGAGGATGACGGTGTATCCAAGCGCCGTATTCAGCACGCCGACGGCCGCGAAACGCAGCAGACGGCCGATTTCAAAGACCCGGCTTGACCGCATGGACAAAATACTGCGCTCCCATCGGCAGGTGGGCGAAATGGCGCTCAAGCGGCCTCAGCCTTGCCAGAAAATGCGGAAAGAAGATCCGATAGACGGTTTTCGTGCGTGTGAGTCCGGCTTGCCCCATGCGCCGCCGCATCTCCGGGGCATTGATCAGCACGGCATTTTCGTCGAACGTGCAATTGCGCACCGCATGCCGCGTCAGCGGGTTCCACGGATTGTGCTCGAACAGGAAGAAGCTGCCGCCCGGTTTCAGGACGCGCCCGATTTCGCCAAGAAGGCCGACGTGCATCGCTTCGGGGATATGATGAAACACGCAGGCCGTGAAAATCAGATCGAACTGGCCGTCCTCGAAAGGGATGGACTGGCCGTCGAAGGCCTGAAAGGCGGCCTGGCCGGGAAATCGGGCGCGCGCGATGTCGAGCGACTGCGAAGACGGATCGAGAAGCACGATGTCGCTGTCGGGAAATGCCGCCCGCATCGGGCCGAGCGAATTGCCGACACCGGCACCGAAATCCAGAATGTGCCGGGGCTTTTCGCCACGGCGCGCCATCCGTGCCGCGACATCGGCGATCTTGTAGTTTGCGAAAAAATCCGGTGTCTCGCCGCTCAGCCTTATGCTGGCGGCATGGGCCTGCTCGTATTCGCCGGCGAACTTGTCAAATTCCGCCTCAAGCATGATTTCGCTCCTCCAGCATGGTCTGAAGGTGGTGGACAGGCGAGGTGTTCGCCTTTGCCGCTTTGTCCGCACGGAGGATCTCGTTTACGACATAGAGCGGCCGACGCTTGGTCTCCATGTACATCCGGCCAAGATATTCGCCGAATATGCCGAGCATGAGCAACTGGACGCTGCCCAGGACCAGCACGATCGCGGCAATACTCGTCCAGCCCGGAAGCACATTGCCGTTCAGCCAGGCGAACAGCGTATAGCCCAGGGTCAGCAGCCCGATGAAGCCGAAGAGCAGGCCAAGATGCGAGGCCAGCCGGAGCGGAACGATGGAAAAGCTGGTCATCGCATCGATCGCCAGAAGCAGCATCTTGCGCAGCGGATAATGGGTGGTGCCGGCGAACCGTGCCTGGCGCTGGTAATGGAACGCCGTCTGTTTCAGCCCGATCCAGTTGACCATGCCGCGAATGAACCGGTAGTGCTCCGGCATGCCGTTGAGATGATCGAGGGTCCGGCGGTTCATCAGGCGGAAATCACCGGTATCGGCGGCAAGGTCGATATCGACCATCTTGCGCATCAGCCGGTAGAACAGCGCTGCCGTGGCTTTCTTGAACCAGCCTTCGCCTTCGCGTTTCAGCCGCTGGCCATAGACGACGTCGAAGCCCTCATCCATGCGCGCCATCATCGGTCCGAGCAGTTCCGGCGGATCCTGCAGATCGGCATCGAGCACGAGGATGCGGTCGCCGCGGCAGAACTCAAGTCCGGCGGTCAGCGCTATCTGGTGTCCGAAATTGCGGGAAAGATCGATGACGACGATACGACCGTCCGTCTGGGCCAGACTGAACGCAGCCTCGCGCGTGCCGTCGGTGGCACCGTCGATCACGACGACGATTTCGAAATCATTCCCCACCTGCGCCTCGCAGGCTGCGGTGACACGACGATACAGCTCGGCCATGCCGTCGCGTTCGTTGTAACACGGCACGACGACCGAAAGAGCCACCACCGTTCCGGTCGCAATATCCCGCTTTTTCGACACCGTCACACTCCCTTTTCACAAGGGATATATCGGATATTGATTAAAAACCGGTGTCGGCGAAGGTTATTCCCCGGCTGCTCCTGTGAAGCCGCCGGGGATATCGTCGTGGCGGGCAGTGCTAGATGCAGTCCCTGAACAGGGTCTTGGCAGCGTCAAGCGTCAGTTCGACGGGGTTGCCGCCGGCAGTCGGATCGACGATCGCCATAGCGGCCATTTCATCGATACGGTCGGTGCCGACACCGAGCGCCGACAGCTTGTCCGGCACGCCGAGTTCTTCCCGCAACTTCAGCACATAGTCGTAGAAGCCATCAAAACCGCCGGAAATGCCGAGATAGGCGGCGGCCATGCCGATCTTGCCTTCTATCGCCGGACGGTTGAAGCGCAGCACCGGCGGCATGACGACGGCATTGGTCATGCCGTGATGGGTGTTGTAGATCGCGCCGACCGGATGTGACAGCGAATGGATGGCACCGAGCCCCTTCTGGAAGGCAACGGCACCCATGGCGGCAGCCGACATCATGTGCGCGCGGGCTTCGATGTCCGTGCCGTCCTTGTAGGCGCGCGGCAGGTAGTCCTTGACGAGACGCAGGCCTTCCAGCGCGATGCCGGCGGACATGGGATGGTAGAACGGCGAGGAATAGGCTTCCAGGCAATGGGCAAACGCATCCATGCCGGTGCCGGCGGTGATCACCTTCGGCATGCCGACCGTCAGTTCCGGATCGCAGATGGTCACTGCGGGCAGGAACTTCGGGTGGAAGATCACCTTCTTCGTATGTGTCTCAGAATTGGTGATGACCGAGGCGCGGCCGACTTCCGAGCCGGTACCGGCCGTGGTCGGCACGGCGATGATCGGCGCGATGCCCTCGACGCTGGCGCGGGTCCACCAGTCGCCGACATCCTCGAAGTCCCAGACTGGGCGGCTCTGGCCAGCCATGAAGGCGACGCATTTGCCGAGATCGAGGCCCGAGCCGCCGCCGAATGCGATCACGCCATCATGGCCGCCCGCCTTGAAGGCCTTGACGCCGGCATCGAGATTGACGTCTGTCGGGTTACTATCCACATCGGCGAAGAGCGCCCGGCCGAGACCGGCAGCGTCGAGGATATCGAGCGCGTTCTGGGTGATGGGCATGGGCGCGAGGCCACGATCAGTGATTAGCAGCGGGTTCTTGATCCCCAGCACCTTGCAGTGATCGACGAGTTCCTTGATGCGCCCTGCCCCGAACTTGATGGATGTCGGGTAGCTCCAGTTGGCTGTGATGCTCATGTCTTCAGGCTTTCTTCAGATGGTAGGATTTCGGGCGGGTCAGGTTCTGGAAACCGATGACCGACAGCGAGCCGCCGCGGCCGGTTTCCTTGACGCCGGTCCAGCAGAGCGCCGGATCGAGATAATCGGCGCGGTTCATGAACACGGTGCCGGTCTCCAGATCGTTGCCGATCCGGGCAGCGCGCTCGGCATCTTTCGTCCAGAGCGACGTCGTCAGTCCGTATTTGCAATCATTCATCAGCGCGAGCGCTTCGGCATCGCTCTTCACCTTCATGATGCCGACGACCGGGCCGAAGCTTTCCTCCGTCATCACCTTCATCGAGTGATCGACATCGACCAGAACCTGCGGGGCAAGGTATGCGCCGCCGTCATCGGCCGGGAAAAGCTTCGGATCGACCAGCGCTTTCGCACCCTTGGCGACGGCTTCCGCCGTCTGCGCACGCACTTCGGCGGCAAACCGCTTGTGCGCCATCGGGCCGAGCGAGGTTTCCTGCTCCAGCGGATTGCCGAGCTTGTAGGCTGAGGCAAACGCAACTGCCTTCTCGACGAAATCGTCATAGAGATTTTCATTCACATAGATGCGCTCGATGCCGCAGCAGCACTGCCCGGAATTGAACATGGCGCCATCCATGAGCGTATCGACGGCAGCATCGAGATCAGCGTCTTCCATGACATAACCCGGATCCTTGCCGCCAAGTTCTAGGCCAAGCCCGGTGAACGTGCCGGCTGCTGCCCGCTCGATCGAACGGCCACCCTCGACGGAACCAGTGAAGTTGACGAAGTCGAAGCTCTTGGCAGCGATCAGTGAGGAGGTCGTCGCATGATCGAGGAAGATGTTCTGGAACACATCTTCGGGAACGCCCGCCTCGACGAAAGCGCGCACCATGCGCTCGCCGACCAGGATCGTCTGGCTGGCATGTTTGATGATGACGGTGTTGCCGGCCATCAGCGCCGGCGCAACCGTGTTGATCGCCGTCATATAGGGATAATTCCACGGCGCGATGACGAAGACGACGCCGTGGGCGACGCGCTCGATGCGGCGCTCGAAGCTTGCACTATCCTCGACAATGATCGGCGCCAGCGCATCGGCGGCAATCGTCGCGACATAGTTCGAGCGTTCGTTGAAACCCCGGAATTCACCGCCATACCGTATCGGGCGGCCCATCTGCCAGGCGAGTTCCGGAACGACCTCGTCGACCATTTCGTTCAGCCGGGCGACGCCGGCCATGACCAGCTTGACGCGGTCCTCGATCGGGCGCTTGGCCCAATCCTTCTGCGCAGCGCGTGCACGCGCAACGGCAGCCGACGCTGCCGCCGCCTCCATCGCCGGACGTTCCGCATAAACCGATCCATCGATCGGGGAAATGCACTGGATCATGGTCATGATCATCTTCCTGTCTTGTCGTCTTTGAGAATGCTTTTGCCACGGAAAGGCCGGGGCCTGTCCGTGGCTGATACGGTGCGACTGCACCCGAACTATGGCGTCAGGCGCGCTCGAAACCGCGCGCGACCTCCCAGTCGGTGATCCTGCGGTCGTATTCTTCCTGCTCCCATTCGGCAGCGCGGGTGTAGTGCTCGATCACATCCTCGCCGAAGGCATCGAGCAACATCTTCGAGCCGTTCAGCGCGGCCGTCGCGTCACGCAGCGTGCGTGGAATCTCGCGGATGTTCTTGCCGGCATAGGCGTCGCCGACAAACGGGGCCTCGAGTTCCATCTTACCCTCGATACCGGCAATGCCGGCAGCGATCAGCGCTGCCATGGCAAGATAGGGATTGAGGTCCGAGCCACCCACGCGGCATTCGATGCGGATGCCCTTGCTGCCCTCGCCGCAAAGACGGTAGCCGGCGGTGCGATTGTCCTTTGACCAGATCGCCTTTGTCGGGGCAAAGGTGCCGGCGACGAAGCGCTTGTAGGAATTGATGTAGGGCGCAAGGAAATAGGTGATCTCGCCGGCATGAGCGAGAAGGCCGGCCACATAGTGCCGCATCAGCGCGGACATGCCGAACTCGGCATCCTTGTCGAAGAATTTCGGCGTCTTGCCGTCGACGCTCCAGAGCGACTGGTGAATGTGCGACGAGGAGCCGGCTGCCTGCTGGTTCCACTTGGCGAGGAAGGTGATCGCCTTGCCCTTGCTCCAGGCAATTTCCTTGCAGCCGTTCTTGATGATCACATGGCGGTCGGCCATGGTCAGCGCGTCGGCATAGCGCACATTGACCTCTTCCTGGCCGGCCCAGGCTTCGCCCTTGGTGTTTTCCACCGGAATGCCGGCGCCCTGCAGGCCGTTGCGGATCGCCCGCATGACATCCTCCTCCTTGGTCGTCTGGAAGATGTGGTAGTCTTCATTGTATCCGCTGGCCAGCCGAAGGTCGCGGTAGCCGCTTTCCCGCGCATCGTCATAGGACTGATCGAAGAGGAAGAATTCGAGTTCGGTCGCCATGAAGGCCTTGAGACCCATGGCCTCCAGCCGGGCAACCTGCTTCTTTAGGATGGCGCGCGGCGAATGCGGCACTTCCTTGTGCGTGTGATGGTCGAGCAGGTCGCAGAGAACGAGCGCGGTCCCTTCGAGCCAGGGAATGCGGCGCAGCGTCGAAAGGTCCGGCTTCATCGTGTAGTCGCCGTAACCGGATTCCCAGCTTGTCGACTTGTAGCCCGGCACGGTTTCCATCTCGAGGTCGGTCGCCAGCAGATAGTTGCAGCTGTGGGTTTCTTCCCAGGCACTGTCGACGAAGAACTGCGCGTGAAAGCGCTTGCCCATCAGGCGTCCCTGCATGTCGATCTGGCAGGCCAGAACCGTATCGATGCGGCCTTCGGCGACATCCTTCTTCAACTCATCAAACGAGTAGCTCGCGCTCATTTCCAAAAACCCCGTGATTGGCCGGACGGCGCATAGGCGGCCAGTTCCGATGGATGGGTGATGGAAGCCGCCGCGAGGACGGCTCCCATGTGGCGTCGATCGATCAGACCTGGCCTACCGCCTTTTCGGCAGCGGCGATTTCGCCCTTGCGCTTGGCAATCATGTCGCCAATCGGCGGTCCCTGGAAGCGCTTGGATTCGAAGGCGAACCAGATGACAATCGCCAGCACGATGAAGCCGACAGTGATGGCAAAGACCTTGTCGTTCGGCGGCTGGATGGCGATGTAGATGATGACGAGCATGCCAAGGGCGGCAAGCACGGAGACCAGCTTGTAAACGCCGGCACCAAGGTTCCATGGACCAGCTGCCGGCCATTTCGCCGTGCCGAAGGCAAAAATGCCGAGCACGATCGGGAAGACGAACGAGAGGAACAGGAAGATCAGCGTGGCATTGACCACCGTCACGTACAGGCTGGCTTCGCCGACCGAGATGAACAGCGCACCCCAGACGAAAAGCACTTCCAGAATACCCGCGGTCCAGATCGCCGTCACCGGCGTGCGGTACTTCGGGCTGACCGAGGACAGGGCCTTGGAACCGACCGGCAGTCCCTTGTCACGCGAGAATGCAAAGATCATGCGCGATGCCGAAGTGACCGTGGCAAGGCCACAGAGGAACTGCGCGATGAAGATCGCGATGAACAGGACGGTGACCAGCCATGCCGGCATGATCGTGTTGACCGTATAGAAGAAGACGTTCCAGCCCTGTTTTGCACCTTCGGCCATATCCGGGATGGCGATGACGAAGGCACTAAGCATGATCCAGCCGGCAAGTGACGACCAGACGACCGAAGACACGATCGAGCGGGGAACCGAATGGGCCGCCTTCTTGGTTTCCTCGGATGTGTGCGCGGACGCATCGTAACCGGTAATCGTATAGATCGGCAGCAGAAGACCGAGGCCGAAAATATACCACATGCTGTCGGATTGCTGCCAGACGTTGCCGCCGATCTCACCCGAATTGTTGGTAAACGTCCAGAGTCGGCTAAACTCCCAGGTCGGCGCGAAATAGAAGCACGCAATCGTCAGGACGGCTGCCGTCACCAGAATGAGAGAGCCGGAAAAATCGGTGAGCTTGGCCGTGAGGCTGATGCCAAAATGATTGATTACGACCTGCACCAGGGTAAAGCCGGCGACAAGCATCACCTGCGTTGCCGGCGACACGAGGCCGTCCTCGCCGAGCAGGCCGAGCTGCGCGCCGAATGTGCCGCCGAGAAACAGTGCGGTGCCGATATTGATCGCGCCCAGAACGGTAATCAGTCCGAGCAGGTTGAGCCAGGCCGTCAGCCAGCCGGTAAAGCGGTTTCCAAGAATGGACGACCAGTGATACAGGCCGCCGGCTGTCGGGTAAGCCGAGGCAATCTGTGCCATACCCAGGGCAAAGAAGCCGGAGATGATGCAGCCGACCGGCCAGCCGATGCCGATTGCAGCGCCGCCGACACCTGACGTGGCCTGAGCGAGCGAATTGATGCCGCCCGAAAGGATGCAGATGATCGAGAATGAAATCGCGAAATTCGAAAAGGAACTCATGCTCCGTTCGAGTTCCTGGGCGTAGCCCATCGAATGCAGGACATGAATGTCCTGCTTTTTATCTGTGTCTGAATAGTCGGACATTTTTTTCCCCTGTATCGACCAGCCTCCGGCGGTATTGCCGGAAACCCCAAATGCCAGAACCCATGGGAACCATGGGCCATTCTCCGCGGACATGCCGCTCCCCAGGTCTTTTTATTGCGGCATCGACGCCAGGCCTTCGCCCAGCAGCCCTGCCAGATAACCGGCCATGACCCTTTGACCGGTTTCATCCGAAACGAGATCATTGCGGATCTCGATCATTACGTTGAGCAGGCTATTCTTCAATCCATGCTCGATCAATGTATGCGTGACGCCGTCGATCGGCCCATAGGGCTCGTTGCGGCGCGTATCGAAGCCACCGCCTGCCGCTGCCGCCAGCATCGCATCCGCCAGCCGGGTATCGGTGTCGTGAAGAATGCCGACTTCCACAGAACGCGGCTTGCCGTGGTAGACCGGCGTGAAGCTGTGCATGGTCACCAGAACGGTCGGCCGACCCGCCGCGGTGCGGGCGGCTATAAGGGCGGCGAGCCCCTTGCGGAAGGGATCGTAAATGGCTTTCGTCCGGGCAAGCCTATCGGCGGCGGACAGGCCTGCATTGCCCGGGATATCGAAGATCTCGCTGACAGCCGGCATCGCCGCCTCCGCCTCCGGCGGCCTGTTGCAGTCATAGACCAGCCGCGAAAACCGCTGGTAAAACAAGGCCGCGTCGAGTTGTTCGGCCATCAGCTGCGAAACCGCCAGAGCGCCCGGATCCCAGGCAATATGACTTTCCAGCGCCTCCGGTCCAAGACCGAGCGTTCCCATGTTTTGCGGCAGGCGATGCGAGGCATGCTCACACACCAGCACGACGGGACTGCTGCCGTGGGAATTGTCTATGGCAACCGGGCTGCCGTCCGCATCTGTCAAAAGCCCCGTCAAACCCGCACCACTGCATTAAGGTTACATTAGTGAAAAGAATTCTTCACTAATTGCGCCCTGTCAATCGAAATCTGAAACGATCTCTTCAAAAAACCGGTTGACTCGAATTGTGACAGCGATGTTTAATCTGTCACAAAGCTGGCGTAGATCGGCTTCAGGGGAATAAATTTGACCAACGTCGCCACCTCCATGACGGTGTCGGATGTAATCAGTGCACGTTTCACCTCGCTCACCCGCGCGGAGAAACAACTGGCTGAGACGCTTCTCGACAACTATCCGGTGTCCGGGCTCGGCAGCATCACGACTGTTGCCGAAAATGCCCGTGTCTCGACGCCGACGGTTGCGCGGATGGTCCAGAAACTGGGGTTTCGTGGTTTTCCGGATTTCCAGTCGCGCCTGCACCAGGAGCTCGAAGCGACGATTTCAAACCCCATCAGCAAGCATGACCGCTGGGCGACGAATGCGCCGGGCACCCATATCCTCAACCGCTTTGCCGATGCCATCATGAACAACATGCGCAACACGCTCGCGCAGATCGAGACGCAGGAATTCGACGGCGCCGCCGCCCTGATCGCCGACCGCAAGCGCAACGTCTATATCGTTGGCGGCCGCATCACCCGGGCGCTGGCCGACTATTTCTTCACGCATCTGCAAGTCATCCGTTCCGGGGTCACGCAGATCGCGTCGAACTCCAGTTCCTGGCCGCATTACGTGCTGGACATGAAGCAGGGCGATGTCCTGATCATCTTCGACATCCGCCGTTATGAACAGGAAATGGAAACGCTGGCCAAGATCGCCCGGGACCGCGGGGTCGACATCATCCTGTTCACGGACCAGTGGAGTTCGCCGGTCGCCAAGTCCGCCCGCCGCATCTTCCGGATCCAGATCGAGGCACCTTCGGCCTGGGACAGTTCGGTCGTCACGCTGTTTGCGGTGGAGGCCCTGATCGAAGCCGTACAGAGCTCGATCTGGGACGAG
>Ga0307515_10003172_pt1 | contig 34786 bp, 24 predicted proteins | sample 17_EM_MG_FD_194513 | JGI IMG/M metagenome (GOLD analysis project Ga0307515, IMG submission 194513) | Populus trichocarpa ectomycorrhiza microbial communities from riparian zone in the Pacific Northwest, United States - 17_EM | ecosystem: Host-associated > Plants > Roots > Unclassified | place...
CGTCATTCGGTAGTGGAAACAGGTAATTAGACATTCGATGAGACATATGATGGTAAATAGCGGGGTAATGAGACATAGGGTACTAGGTATCAAAAACAGTGATAAGTACGTCATTCTCCGTTCGACACACCCTCCCAGCTTTAAGCTCCCTAAGATTGAAGCTGTATCACCAGTCTTGGCGTGGTATTAAGTTCTCCCACAAAGCCACCAAAATAGAATTTCAAAGTCTCGTTCCAAAGCTCAATAATCCAATCCTGTATGTATACCCTCGTCTCTACCAAAATCCTTGTCTCTCACCATTTGTGTATCCAAGCGAGCTTGCTCTAGCTTCTTGCTCTGGCCTATTGCTCTGGCTTAGACGCCACTTTGGGTCACTACGCTGTGATGGAGTAGGTCGACTTTATCGAATGGTTGTGTATCTAGGTTATCTTTATCTTTTTTTTAGGAAAGGAAGGATTGATTGAGGGATGAATTAATTGTCTTAGCAGTACGATGCAAGCGTCTTGTTGTGCGCGTCGCTCATTACGACGGATCCTTTGTCGTTGTGGCAGTACGTCTTATTGTGCGCATCACGATGTTTTGTGACGGCTCCTTTGGTGTTATAGCAGTAAGGTGCTAGCTCTTGTTGTACGCGCGTCGCAGTAATTCGCGACGGCTGCCTTGGGGTTGTTATGGCAGTACGTTGTTGCCAGCGTCCTATTGATCGAATTGGTCGAAGCTCCGTTGGTCGACTTGATCAAATTGTCATGGGTGGTTGCAGATTGGCCTTGTCTCTACCAAAAATCTCTAGCTTCGTGCTTCAACTTTAACGCCACTTTGGGTCGTTACGCTGTAGTAATGAAGGATTGAGTGAGGTACGAGTTAATTATTGTAGCAGTACGGTGCAAGCGTCTCGTTGTACGCGTCGCAGTAATTCGCGATCACCGTTGGTGTCGGAGCCGTAGGCTCCTTGAGGATTGTTCTGGCTTGCAAGAGATATGTTGTCTTGGCCATCGTTGAGGATAACGAGTATATTGTATATACCCGGACACGAGCAGTATAGAAGTGCTGTAGAGGTAGAGAAAAGATCGATGTAAAGATCAGATGTAGTACGGTGGGCAGCCCGGGCTCATAACTGTTGACCTGAAAATGAGGTCTGAAAATGAGGACTCGTGTTTATTAAAGAGGGCTCTAGAAGCTCTCTTATATACATCAGGTAGGTCCAAATACAATGACGACGACGTCGTCATGTAGTAGGTCATAGTTAAGAGAAACAGGTAATTAGACGTTCGATGAGACATACGAGCTCAAGATACGAGACAACTGAGACATAGTTCGTATACAGTCGCTTCGGAAAAGGATGGGTTTATGTCAGAAACCATGATCAACCACAGAAATTTACCGAATCCTCACCTGTTTGAACCACTTTTCTGTACCCGCGCATGACACCACCTATCGCCTTATTATTATCTTATATTTGAAGCCATAGGCAACCCCGCCTGGTTGACCGAATAGAAGTCGATTGTATAAGCTCTAATTAACCTTGGCTGCGACAACTTCTATATAGAAGTTAAGACCCGTGTTCCTTACTCTACTCTTTAACGCTAGAGGGCGAATTTAAAGAGGTATAGCTAGATTGATCCACCGATTAGGGGAAATAGCAGGCCACTACTGCTTATAGATAATGCTCTAGATGTATAATGTTAGGTGGTGATATTAATGTTAATTTTACTAATAAACGCGTACCAATTAGGGCCTTCTTAAATACCTCGTATACAGTCCAGACGCCTATTTTAAAGAGATGCTCTGGTTTCTATACAACGAATATAATATAATAGTAGCACGAAGTATACTGTCGGCTAAATTAAAGCGAAGAAAATGGAGTAGAAAGGTTATAAGGATGATTGCGTAATAGTATAACCCAGGCCTAAGGGACGACTAGATTATTTGAATCTGTGGCTATAGACGCGATTAGTTTGTCTTTATTAATAAATTAGCTTATAATAAGAAGACAATAGATAGGAAGTATGGATGGGCGCTAATTAATGAGCCTGCTAAAGGAATATCGGAATTAAAGAGATCTAAAAGATGGAGCTTACTGTTACGGACGCTTTAAGTACGATGTTACGACTACTTGGAGAAGAGTTGGAGGAAGCTAGTTGGTTAATACAAGCACGGTCCAGGATGGATCCGGTAGAACCATGTGACGAGGAATGGTAACCAAGTCACGTGATGTGATCTATATGATCTGTGTAATCTGTATAATCTGTGTAACAGAGTAGATAGAGCACACGTACCTTACGTATAAGAAGGATTTCATAGGAGTACGGTTATATATTTAAGGACCCTTAGTCCCTACCTAGATAGTTCCTTCCTTATAGTGATTCTCAGAATATAATTAGAGTTAATCTGTTAGGTAACCACTCCACTAGTTATTATTACGTTGTTGACTTTACGCATTACCTATATACCTAGCCCAATAATAAGCCTATTATAGTTCTTACTATAAGGTTCCGTTATACAATCACTACCTAGTTATAGTATTGAAAGTTAAACAATATGCCACTAAAAGCAGCTACTACAACGCTATTAACGGCGGCAACTATTTTAAGGTCTAAAGGCGACACCAGTATGGCAGATACTAACTCGCAACAACCTGTAACGGTTAGACAACTATAAGTAATAGTTAACTAGTTAATAGAGAACAATATAACACTTAAATAGAGGATTAATGGGATAGGCGTAGTAAAGGTTAAGTTACTATCGATTAAAAGATTCTTAGGAGAGAGATTAAAGCTTAAAGGATTCCTTACGCAAATGCACTTTAAGGTTGCGTAAGAGGGAGTAAAGCTAGCAACACCTATGGATTAAATAGCTTATATAGGATTATTCTTATTAGGAAGAGCACTTAAATGGTTTAAGCCTTACCTTATAGAAATACAGATAAATGGAATAACGACCACTAATTAGGAGGTGCGATTTATATTCTTAAGTTAGGAAGGATTTATAAAGTAACTTATATAAATGTTTAGAGACCCAGAGGTAGTAACTATAGCGGAAAGAAAACTCTAAGATATTACGTAATAAACCTTAGCAATTAAGTATATAATATAGTTCTAAACGCTAGCTATATAAGTTAAGTGGAATAATAGGGCGCTTATAGTATAGTATAAGCAAGGACTTAAGGCTAAAGTCTAGGACGTAATTATTCTAATAGAAGATGCGGATACCCTAAGGGAATTAATAGATTAAGTGATAAAGATTAATAATAGGATCTTTTAAAGGGAACAGACTAAGAGAGGTTAGGATAGAGTTCTATAGTTATATAAGGCGTAGAGTACACAACAACAAAAGCTAAGTTAGAAATTATGGTATGGCGCAGAGCTAATGGACCTAAGTGGTACTAAAGAAGCCCATAAGAGATGGAGTAAAAAACTATAGAAACCTAGAGGTTAAGGATTTAGTAATTACAGGACTAAGGAGCAGAGGTTAAACTAGGGATCTTATTAGCAAAAGACGTTTAGGCGGACTCTATAGCAAAGTTAATGGTTTAAAAACAAAGCTTATATAAATTACGGGAAATAGGGTTATTTCGCGAGGGATTATAAAGATGGTTAGAGTTACTATGCAATAAAGGGAATCTAACTAGTAGAAGATATATACGTATAGAGGGACAATAGTATACTGCGAGGAACAAAAGAATATTTAATTAAAAGTTTCGCGTTTTGTTATAATAACGTATACCAAATTTATAAAGACGCTAAGTATAGTGCAAGCTATTGGCCATAAGAGCTAGAGTTAAGAGGACTTAAAGGAACTAAAGAGTTAGATAAAGAATAATATCGACTCTATAAGCTGGATTAAGATATTATAATAACATGCGGATAATAATTAGTAACAATAACAATGGAGTTAGAGTACTTATTAATTAATAGTAATAAGGATAGTAAAGGAATTAACTAGGGGTATCTAAACCTTAATAACGCAACAGAAGTAGAGACTAAGACCGCCATAGAGTAAGGTTTAGTAATAGGTATTATAACACCGTTAGATACGGCATCTATCGCTTTATAAGACGGTAGGAGTAGTATTTAAAAGAGATTAAGTAAGCAGACGACTGCTAGTGCTAGCTTACTACTCAATAAAGGTAAAAAGCTAAAGGCTTAAGATTCTTAAGACGAGATAAGAGAGATCTAAGATTCTAAAGACAGGATAAGGACAACTTAAGGACCTATAACGAACAGAAACCAATAAAGTAGGGCAGTAGCTTAGTTTAAAGACATACGAATAAGCGAGGGACAGAGTTTCCTATAGGTATTAGACTCTTAAGATAAAATAGATAAGATTTAAGACTCTTAAGATAAGATGAGAATACCACGGACGCCTAGTTGGACTAAGGCGGGAGCTAAGCTTAAGTTAGAAGTAAGCTTAGAATTAAAGAATCTAAGGGACTAAGAATTTGGAGTACAAATAAGGACACCTATAGGTAAGAGGTAAGGAGCTTCTTTATAGATTAGAGAATCTGCAATCTAGGTAGTAGTTAGACTAGGAGACAAACATATAGACCTAGAAGACTTACTAGTTAAACAAAGTGTTTAGCCTAAAGATTAAAAAGTTAATATATTAGTTAAAAAGTATAAGGACGTTAAGGATCTGTCGGAAAGACGATAACTATAAGAAAGTATAAAAGAATTTAAAAGACGAATCTTTATATAGCAGAAGTAATCTACAGAGCTAAGAATGCTAGATCGCTTTAGGAAAAAGATACCTATATAAAAGGTTACTAATAGGCTAAAGGTAAGTATATCTAGAGCTAAGTAGCTTACGGAACTAAAAGAAGAGGAGAATCTAGGGATTTTAACTAGGTTCCAAGAACGATATATAAAAGGCTGTTACAAAGCAGTAATAAAAAGATACTTCCTTATGGATAGATTATACACACTTAGTAAGCTGTATTAAAAGTGGTTTAGGCAATAATATAATAATAAGTGGGAAGACTTTTATATATAGTTAGACGAAAAGGTTATACCAGATTAGGTAATATCTGAGAGACAGATAAGTTATATTAAAGGAGCCTTAATTATAATGTTAAAGGATCTAAAGGAACAAGCTGTAGACTAGAAAGAGATAATATAAATATCGGTACTAGTAAATAAGATAGTAACGTTTAGATCGGCGCAATAAAGGTTTAAACTTAAAGATAAAGACGAGTTAAGAGTTAACCTAAGACACCTAGCGCACTATATATTGGCATAGATTGCATATATAGATGATATATATAATATACATAAGAACCCAAAGAAAAAGAACTGAAAATACCCTATAAGAATATATTAGGCACTAGATAAGAAACGGTTTAGGAATACTAAGTATATATACAGCTGGCATCATATAGAAGTTTAAGAATAAGGGGACTTAATACTTTAACTAGGAAGATTCCTTACGGAAGAATGCCTAGATGGACGATAATAGTGGGAATGTCTAGAGAATACCTATCTATAGCACATTAAAGATAAAAAGCGAACTAAGTATTGGCTTAAGTTGGACTAAGTATAAACAGGATTAAGCAGCTATTAGTTGGGAAAAGTAGAGGCCTATGGAACTAGAGGGAACTAGTAGTAGAGCCTTAGACCCTTAAAGGAATTTAAGGACAATACCTAAATTTATAAGTTAAATGGTAAGATTAACAGTTTAAGGCACTGATAGATAGTGGAGCAATAAGGAACTATATCTCGCTAGCAGCAGTTAAAAGAATGGGATTACCATATAGGAAAAAGGAGCATCCTTACCTATTAGTAATAATTTTAGGAGATCCGATAGCCTATAGAGGAGGTATTATTAATCTTAAAATAGGACCTATTTAGTTAACCATTAAAGGGAGACAGATTGAGATGTCTTTTAATATATTACTATTGGGGAATAATAAGGCAGTACTAGGAATGCCTTAGTTATAAAAATACAATCTAAAGATTAATTGGATTATAGGTTAGGTCGATATTAGGGATACTTAACGCCGTAAGATATAATAATAAGCTAAGTTAGTATAGTACTAAGTAGGAGCAACCTACGAAGAAATAGAAAAAGGGCTAAGCTATGTACTAAAGAGATACCATAAGTACGGCAAGAAACTATAGTTACTGGAAAGTAAAAAGCTGTTAGAGTATATAGTATAGGACTATAAGATAGAATTAGAATTAGGAATAAGTCTAAGGTTCTTTCTAATCTATAAGCTTACTAAAAAAGAAGGTAGAGTATTAAAAGAGTTTGTCTAGGAGAACTTATAAAAGGGATATATTAGACTATTACAATTATTAGTAGGTTATCTAGTACTGTTTGTACTAAAGAAAAATGGTAAGCTAAGGCTATGTATCGACTATAGATAGTTAAACAGCATTACCAGAAAGGATAGGTATTCTTTACCCTTAATTAGCGAAATTTAAGACAGGATAGGTAATATATAAATCTTTACGAAGATAGATCTAAGATAGGCGTACTATTAGATTAGAATTAAGGAAGGTGATAAATGGAAGGCAGCCTTTAGGTCAAAGGAAGGACTGTATAAACCATTAGTTATATAATTCGGACTTATAAATGTACTAGCAACGTTCTAGAAGCGAATTAATAACATATTAGGAGAACATTTAGATAAGTTTATTATGGTATATCTTAATAATATTATTATCTACTTAATAACTAAGGAAGAATACGAGAAATATATTAAATGGGTCTTGGAGAGACTATAAAAAGAATAGATACTAGTAGCAATTGAGAAATGCGAGTTCTTTATAAGGAAGACCGATTTCGTTGGATTTATTATTAAACTAGGAAGGTTAAGTATGGACCTAAAGAAGATTAAAGCTATAGTGAATTAGTAAGAACTAGAGAACGTTACACAATTAAGGTCGTTCCTAGGATTTTGCAATTACTATAGGAGGTTTATGGCATAATGGTTAAAGAATATTGAGCCGTTTATTTAATTAACAAAGAAAAAGGAACTATGGGTATAGGTAGAGGAGTAAAAGAAGTTGTTTAAAGAACTTAAGGAGTTATTTACCTAGGAACTAATCCTTAAAATCTATTAACTAGGACTAGAGATAGTCGTTAAGACAGATGTATTAGACTTTGTACTAAGAGCATGCTTTATATAGAGATATAAAGATGGATGGTATTTAGTGGTATACTATAGTCGGAAGATAACACTACTAGAGTTAAACTATAACATCTATAATAAGGAGTTATTAGGTATAGTTATAGTACTAAAGGAATAGAGAGCATTCTTATAAGGCATAGAAAAACTATTTATAGTTAAGATAGATTATAAGAACCTAATAGGATTTCTAATAACGAAGGAACTTAACTAAAGATAGGTTAGATGGGCAGAAACGCTTATAGATTACCATTTCGAGATTTAGTATACTAAGGGTATAGATAATATATAAGTAGATGCCTTAAGCAGAAAGGCTAAACTGTAAAATGATAAAAAGCTATTAGGGGCTTTACTGCGAAAAGATATAAATGGATTGATTAGGTACAATTATCTAAAGATTATAGTAACTTAAGAGGATGAGTTAGAAAGAGTCTATAAGATACTAAAAAGCTTTTGGGTATAAAGAATTCTAGAAGTATAGCTAGAAGATCTATAGATGGATATATACGAAAGTTGAGAAGTGAAGTATATCTTAAGAAGTATAGCAGAGTAGTTTATAGAAGACTTCTATAAGGGACTAACTTAAGGATATAATAGAGCTATGGGCTTAGTATTAAGACTCCAAGAGGAGTATATTATTAACGGAATCTAAAGGATAGCTAGAAAGGTCACTAGAGAGTATTTAGATTACTAGAGGAATAAACTAATAAGGTATAAGCTATATAGAGGGCTATAACCTATTAAAATACTAGAGAGACTATAGGAGGTTATATTATAGGACTTTATTATTAAGTTGCTAAAATTAAGAGATCCTATTACCGGACAAGATTATAACGTGATCTTAGTAATAGTAAATAAGCTTATAAAGTGGGGATACTTTATAGCGTGTATAGAAGAGATATTAGCAGAAGATATTGCTAGAATCTATGTTAAAGAAGTATTTATAAGATATGGAGCACTAAGCAAGATTATATTAGATAGAGATCTAAGATTTATAGCAGTATTCTAGGAGGTATTCTTAGCGGAACAAGGAGTTTAAGTAGCAACTTCTACCGTATATTATCTGTAGATAGACGGTTAAATAGAAAGATTAAATTAAATACTAGAGTAGTATCTAAGGCACTATATTAATTACGCATAGAATAATTAGGTATTATTATTACTAGTTATATAGTTTATATATAATGCAATACTATAAGAAGGAATAGGTACGTTACTATTTAAGGCGAATTATGGATATAAGCTAAGAACATTATTATCGCTATATTAAGTAAAGAAGATAAGTAGCACGGCTAAGCAAAGAATGGAGATACTAATAAATCTTTATAAGAACCTTATGGAAACAGCTAAAGTAGTATAGTAAAGAATAAAGAAATATTATGATGCTAAGAGATCTAAGGGACTAGATCTTAAGGAGGGAGATAAAGTATAGCTACTATATAAAAATTTTAAGAGTTAATGACTAAGCAAGAAATTGGACTATATTAAACTAGGACCTTTTAAAATTAGTTAGAGGATTTTACCAGTTACGTTTAAGTTAAACTTACCAGCTAAGATAAAAATCTACCCTATATAGCATATTGTAATGCTAGAACCAGTATACGGGAATATTAATCTACTAGTTTATAAAGTAGACATGTATAGAGGATAAGAAGAAGACAAATAGTAAGTTTTAAAGATCATTAGTTATAAGGACGTTAATAATAAAACATAGTATAAGGTTAAGTGGATAGGCTATAATAAGACTACTTAGGAACTACTAGAGAATCTAAAGAACGCTATAGGAAAGGTATAGGAGTATTAAAAAAGAACAGGTTAGGTAGTAAAGAGTTACTAAAGAAAGAACTACCTAAGGGGGACCTAAGAGGAACGATTGCCGAACTACTTAGAGTTGTTTCCCTCTCTATTAGAAGAAAATCCGTTCTTTTATTACTAAGTTCTAGTAAACCTTGTTTTATAAGTTTCTACTCCTTAAAACGAACCTTCTTATAGACCTTTTTAAGACGAAGAAGCCGAGTATAAGCAGAGGCGCGGGCTTTAAGGGCTTAATGATCCTCTTCTCTTACCCGCTTAGCGCGAGCTTAATTTTTACGTTAAAGGCAATAAATCTCGCCTAGAGCACCCGCAAGTTTACTATTAAGCTTTATAGTAGTAGATTAAACACGAGATCTTATAATAAATTACTTAGGGAACTTAAAGACTATTAAGAGTTATAGGACGCGTATACTTAGCGTTAAAGATAGAATGAATATCGCAAGATAATTAAACGTTTGCTTTAGTGCACTCTAAATAAAAAGAGGGTTGCTAAGATAAGGGACTCGCTAGTGTAATATAAACTAACCCCTCTTTTATATAATAAGAACACGGAGATAGTATAATTCCACCTAGAGATAATATCGCAGCAATAGTACGAGACCGATGAGCTGTAGAAGAAGAAGGCGGAGGCTTAGAAACCTTTAAAGGTATTATAAGTAACGATGTTAACTAAATTAATTAGATGGATATTATACCTCTAGTAAACAACCTGGAGATACTAGGTATCTTTAAGGATGAAGATAAAGAGAAGGGAGATAGTGTTATGGACGCTTTAAGTATAATATTATAACTACTTAGAGAAGAGTTAGAGGAAGCTAGTTAGTTAATATAAGTATAGTCTAGGATGGATCTAGTAGAACCATGTAACAAGGAATGGTAACTAAGTTATGTAATATAATCTGTGTAATCTGTATAATCTATATAATCTATATAACAGAGTAGATAGAGCACACGTACCTTATGTATAAGAAGGATTTTATAGGAGTACGGTTATATATTTAAGGACCCTTAGTCCCTACCTAGATAGTTCCTTCCTTATAGTAATTCTTAGAATACAATTAGAGTTAATCTGTTAGGCAACCACTCCACTAGTTGTTATTACGTTGTTGACTTTACGCATTACCTACACACCTAGCCCAATAACGAGCCTATTGTAGTTCTTGCTACAAGGTTCCGTTATACTTACTGCCAGCGTATACCTATTAGGGCTATATACCTGGCTGGTTAATATACTAGGGCGCTGTTAATGGGCCAATGTTTATTAAATGGATAAAGAATGAGGTTCTTACTCGTATATAGCCTTATCTATAGCCTTGTTTAGTTCTAGTAATAGATAATACATTAATCCATTATAATGAGGTATATAGTGTCTATAAAGGATAGGTGTTTAATACTATTGCTTACTTAAACCTAGGAAGTTTAACGCCTTTATAATGCTGCTGGTATTAGGCTTAAATATCTTCCTCCTTACTTACCCGATTTTAATTTAATTGAAGCTTCTTTCTACAACTTAAAGCAGTGGCTGCGTGCTTATTAATTTAAAGCTGATCTATAGAATAACTTTAGTAACTTTTTAAGCCACGCGGTAGAGTAATAAGGATTTAATAAGAGGGCAAAAGGCTATTTCTTACGGGTAGGAATTAAGAGGTAGTATAAAAAGGATAAGGTCTAGTCTTTTATAATATATTTATATAGGGTGCTTGCTAATTAAGACGTTAAGTAAGGCCTCTACTGTAGTATTAGAACGTCGCTAATCTATTCTAAAGTCTTCTAAGCAGTTTACTATGCGATTAATAAGCCTATATATTAAACTAATCCTATACAGCTTTATATAGCCTATACTACTATTAAGTAGCGCGTGCTTAAGTAACTTAAAGTTATAGTCCTCCTTAATTAAAATTAACTTTGCTTTAGTAAAGGCGTTAGCAATAACTGGGTAATAGCTTTATAGCTATTTAGTAAAGGCGCTAAGCTTGCTATTTAATTGTTTAATATCGCTGCGGGCGGGGCTACTAGGTAGTAGGTTTATAGGTATAGTTAGGGGTAGATAATAATAGGTAGGCGTTTTAGAGGATGAAGCTAGAACCGATAGAGCGCTTTATAATAACGGCACTAATAAGGATCTTATATTTAGTATAGGGTCCACTATAAAATAACTATTGGCGATAGTTGATTATACGGAAGGAGGCATTGCCGCCTATATAGCATTCTGTACCTATTATAGCATCTACTAGTTTTACTACTGCATCTAGTTTATTAAAACCGTTACCGCCACTAATTGGTCTTGCTGCAGAATAGGATTAGCTAGTAATTATATAACTATAGTATAAGCCTCTCCTTATCGCCATTGTTGTTTTAGGGGGGAGCTTATTAATTTATTTATGCTACTAGAGTTACCTTAACGGTGCTTATAGCTGTCCGACTTTGTGTCTTTTTTATCCTCCCTATCCTATATACGTTTACTATACCTAATCTTTAATAGTAGCGGTAGATCTGGGAAGTCAAGCGTGGCTTTCTTCTATTTAATTGCTTTTGACTAGCGCGCCCAATAGTAAGCATATAATAGGTAGTGCTTTAATTTAAATTTAAGATAGTATATAACACTATACTTTTTGTTCTTATAGTGCTGTCGAAGGCAGCAATAACGTTTAATTAGCGGGTATATATGCTTGCCTTTAACTTCTGCACGGTTACGTCGTTTAGCAGCCTCTTTCTGCATTTTGGTGGTGGTAGTTAATCTCTTCTTTTTGCTAATAACTTCCTCCACTATACCTTCGTGATTCTTACCAGAGGACCCTACTTCCTTACCGGCCGCTGCTTTGGTTAGAAGACCTACTGCTTAAAGCGCTGCCTTAACACGCGCATTAATAGCCGCATTAACAGCCGCAGCGATTTCAGCATCTCTGGCTTCAGTAGACGCGTTAATAGCCGTAGCAGCGGTCTTATATCTGACTGTAAGATTAACCCGAAAAGCCTTCCTCGCGTACTTTAATTGTGTCTCTATTATTCCCTCTACTTTACGCCATTTATCTACATTGTTAACTTCTTTAGGTATTATAGGATCCTTTAGACTTAATGTAATAATAGCAGTTAATTAATTAAGCTAGAAAGAACGAAGGCCGTAATATTCGCTGGCTTAACGCGTATTTTTGGCGATAAACTTCTGGAATTTAAAGACTCCGAACGAGATGGGTAGAATATTGCTAGATAGCGTTGTGCTATTAGCGTACACGGCTATACTTAAAAGAAAGGTTTAAGAGCCTTTGGACTTTTCTACAGCAGTAGAAGGCATTGGTGCAGATTCGACGGTAAGGTCTACTTCTTAAGGCGCTTTAGAAGTATTCTTTGTAGTATTCTTGGGTGCTTTGGCTCTCCTCCTGTGTGCTATGGCGCTAACTGTAATAGGTAAAAATATAGGCTTTAAATAGCTTCAAAAAATAGGCGACGGCGATGTATTAGTATGGAGGATGGGTGGTGTTATGCGCGGGTACAGAAAAGTGGTTCAAACAGGTGAGGATTCGGTAAATTTCTGTGGTTGATCATGGTTTCTGACATAAACCCATCCTTTTCCGAAGCGACTGTAGACGATCTAGGTCGTCAGACAGTATTACGATGGTAGTAAGGAACTTCGATTCAGGTCGACAGGTAAGGATTTAGGTAAGGGCGAACGTCACCTAAGGGAGCCAAGCCTCGTCTATTGGCTTAAAATTGCCGTGTAGCAACGCCCGAGTTAATCCGTTTGAGGCTTTGTAGATGACCAGATCGATTGGATGTAGTTAATTTAATGGAGTTGATGAAGTTAAGGTGGTTATTCCTAACCGCGTTATCCCTATCGCGTCGCCTATATCACGTCGCCCATAACGCGTCGCCTTTATTATTACTACCCTTATTACTGCCCATATACTGCCCTTATTGTTTTATAATTGACGACTAATCGTCGTTTAATACCATGCCAAGACTCGCGATAGTAAGTACGACGTTCTAATTTGCTTATTGATCGCCAATATCACTGCTGACGTCCTGCAAGCTTTATAGGATCTCTATATACTATTTCATTACTTTATACAACTCCTCCGTACCTTCCTTAAGCACCTTTACCGCTTTATACACTATATTACTCCAAAATCTATATATTTTATCCGGTTGATCTGGTTTAACCGGTTACATAACCGGTTAGTAGCCTAAATCCGAATTTTGGATCGGTTTTGGCCTCATTTCTGTAACCTAACCTAACCGCTAACATCACTGGATCGGGCTTGGTCCTATGCCACTCAACGGTCACACCTTTCGACGGACGTCTGCAGGTAGGAAAGCTAGGGGAGCCTTGTTTTGCAGTGCCATTAGTGCTTTTACGTGGAGGCTTTCAGGGGCCAAGAAGCTTAAAGCTGTCAAGGTGATGTCATAGCTGAACATTCCTAGTCCGCGCTACCTCTGTAACTATACGTAGGTTTCTATTTGGAGACGAACAGATGCCAGAAACCCGTCCAAATGATGCGCTGTACAGTGCAAGCACCAATACCAATCTCAACCCTAAGCCCTGAAGCAATACTAATATCACTACCAACACCTATGCTCATATCATGTTAAATGTTTGAGCAACCAGCAAAAACGCCTGGAAATACGCCATACTGTACTGCTTTGTTAAAGCGCAGGATATACAAGCTAAGGGTAAGAGCAAGATTCACAGATAGTTCTCGTCTCAATGTTCCCATAAAGAGGGAAGTGCTTTGTCCCTACTACTCGTCCGACCGAGATAAGCGCTGATATTCTTTCACGGCTCATCCGCTGCCATTGAAATCCCGCTCTCTCATGTCGCAGTCACGACTGAGTTCCTTAAGAGATGACAGTGCCACGCCTCAATCCCCATTCCCATTACCGCCTCTATACCTCCTACCTAAGCTTCCGGTACGACTCAGCCCTCCCCCTCCTGTCGATGCCCTTACAACATTCGTATATTGCCCTAATACCGGCTGTGTCCGTCTCCTCTCTTCACTCGCAACACTTTCCCCTGGGACTGTCTTGTCGTACACTGGCGGTGTTTGTCGATCCAAATACCTTCGACTGCCATCCCGAAGCAAATATGAGGGGGTGTGGGCTCCCTCCGTCGCCGTCGCCGTGTTTGTACCGTTTGGACGCCGAAGTGACGATGTGTGTTGTAGAGATGGTGAGGGCTGTAGCTCAGGCACCGGGGTCTGTGAATTATAGTCTCTCGAGAGGCGGTTCGCACGGTTCGCACCATTTGAAGGCCGAATTTGGCTGAAATCTGTCATTGCGCGGGACGGAGCGCGGAGGGCTGGGTCCTCGTCTTCTTCATTTGTGGCCCGGCGAGTGCGAAGCAAGCTCGTGCCTGCACGGTTAAAGCGGTTGGGGACTTGGGATTGCGTAGGATTGGGAGGCTCCTGGCTTGGTTCGCGAGAGACGCTGCCAGCACCGTTGAGATTCATAATACTGCTTCTTCGGGCTTCGATGCGGGAGAGTGCGCGGCTAGGGCTGGAGCGTGGCACGGTGCCAACTTCAGGTTCGACACTCGCATGGATTTGTTGTGTATGATTCGGTGTATGAGAGTCGCTGTTGACTTGGATGCTGGGTCGGCGAGAGCCGGTAGTTGTGGCTCTGACAGCGGGGCTTGCGGGATTTGTCTTTACTTCGCATAACGCAATACAAAGTTCTGTCAAACTTCGACATAAGCTATCTGCCTTCCTCCGCACTTGCCGGTCTGGTACTGTAACACCATTAATAATTGAACTAGCGGAATAGAGAGTTCCCTGGGGGCCTGCACTGCCGGTTAAAGCGGCCAGTTCTAGGGCCTCGGAGGCAGTTGCCTCAAGAACGCGATAAATAGACGGTGAAAGGAGATCTTTAGCCTTCGCAAGAGCTGCATGTAATAAAGGATGTAAGTTAGAGCTCGTGTGAGCACCAACTGTAGATTCGGATGGAGATGTACTAGGTTTGCGATAGTGCTTTGGTGAAGAAGAAACGGTTGTCATTGTGGTTGTGGCTGTCCTTGGTCTTTCTCCTGAACCGTTTGAAATAGCTGCTCCAGATGTGGCGGGCAGTTTCCCGGTGAGTTCTAGTTTTCTTATTCGGGATTTTAGATCATCCAGTTCATCCCAGACTGAGGAAGGCGCTGCGACTGAATCGACTGAGTCAGTGCCATCAGCGCGAGAATACGCACGGTTGGTGGCTGGTTCAGGAGGGGTATCAATGTGGGGGGTAGAATCATTATCGCGAGAAGAAGAGTAATGTAAGTTGGAAGGACGGTAGGTGTGTGCACGGTTTGGTGGGGTTTGGATAGAATCAGGGAAAGAAGGTCTTCGTCTGCCATATTGGGGTAGTACTTGAGAGGCATCCTGATCCCTGGACTTTGATGAAGGGAAAGAAGGTTGAGGAGAGAGACCAAAAAAACGAGAGCGGGGATTATCTGACACATTTGCTGGTGAGGCGGGGGACTGCTCTCGCAGGGCTCGGGGGTTAAGTGATGGCGAATGAAGATGAGATGGCTTTCGGTATCTGGCGGCTTGCCTGGTGTCCATTGAGGAAGGGGTTTTGTTTGCATTAGGCGTAACTAAATCCGTTTCGGTGACGGGAGATGAGTAGGTATTGGTCGGCAGTGACTGTCGATTGCCTGCACGAGCGATCCGAGACTATAATTGTGGTCAGTCCTATACTTTGAAAGATCATCAAAATAGACACATCGAGAATCCGAGCAAAACTGAATAGACTACATTTCTAGGGAGGGAGCTTCTGCGTGATGATCTTCCCTGTAGTCAAGTAGACATGCGGAGTGTAAAAGGCACAGATATGACGCAATGAGATATGAGTGAGAGTCGCACAGTTGGTATCGCCGTCTCCAACTCTAGATAAACTCACAGCATCGATTTGCACTAAGAGACTCACCCGTCTTCGTTCGACTCGTGTTATGCCTTCCTCTGCATCCTCCTTCTGAGGAGGATCCTGCGCGATATTTAGGAATAAATCCTCCGTTTGATCTCCCTCAATGCCAGAGCCACCTTCAGTCCGGTGTTGGTCTTGTATCGCCAAATTACTTCCACCATGGCTCCGAAAGCTTGAATCGTAATCCGAAGAATCGTCTACTGAGCTCGCCATTTGCTCTTCTCGCCGAATTTCAGACTGCCTTGAACTTTGGTGTGAGCGACTTGGCGTTCGTGACACTGGATCGCCAGCGTTCCCAGCGTTCCCAGCGTTTCCAGCGTTCTCTTTCCGACCTCCACCGGCACTAGAGCCGCCAGCACTGCTCTGTTTTGGTGAATGGGTTGCTCCTGGGGAGACCAGCCCAAACTGGACCAGTTGTTGTTGCGCAAAGGCGAAATCGGATGGTTTCTGGGATCGGCGCGCAATGTCTGCGGAGTAGGAACCTCGAGTTATAAGGGCTATGGGGGGACCGCGGGAGGTGTCTATGCCATGGCCACTGCGCGAAGCCGGCGGTCGTCGGTTTGCGGGCGATCGAGCGTCTGCGCCTGACGCGGTGGGTTGGGGTGAGAAGTAAGAACCAGACGCTGTTGAAACACCAGTACTAGGAGTCAGGCTGGGCGGAATCGGGTTACTCAGTCGACGACCACGACCATCGCCAGTCGAGGGGATTCGGACGATGGCTTCAGGAGCAGTGGAGGTTCGTTGATGCTTCGAGGGCGGGTGCGACGACGCGTTATGGGTAGAGGGTTTGCGACCATGGGAGTGATGTTGTACGGGACCCATGCTTGATTGCTTGCTTGCTCAGTGGGTCTGCAGCAGGTCGCAAGCAGGTCGCAGCGCCAGTCAAGAGGCGGCATCTACAGCAATGGCCATGATCTCACCAGATTGCAGTCTGCTGTTTCGAGTGCTGAAGTCTTTCAATCCTCTGAGTTTTCTAAAACTTGAGGGGCTTAAAGCTCCGTGCCGTCCTTCGCTGGTGTCCAAAATACAAAAAAAAGCTAGGGCCCACGGGGCCTATCTGCAAGAGAATCACACCAAACACAGCCCGTCCGTACGGTTCCTGAAAGAGCCCTAAAGTGACGTACAAAGGCTGTATTTCATGCCCACCACCCGAATTAACCGTATTTTAACTGGCCGTGGCCGTTACAATACCCCAACCCTCCTCCATCCGCGACTAACGGTGGGCTAAATCTTCTCTTCAACTCCTGCGCCTTGCTTCTTATACATGTACATGCGCGAGCAAGCTACTTGTCCTTTTGCGCAGACCTAGAGCTTTTCTTCTCATCGCCCTCCCCTTTTTATGAACTGCATCACATGGTGCCACCAAGCCCACAGGTCGATTAGCCGTTAACGGCCCGCGACTCAGTCTAAAGTGCCATGAGTAACGAGTCGAAAAGCCATCAGCTCTAAAACCACCTCAATCTTGTGGTCTCACAAAGGCATTGCTGGTACTGCGACTCTTCAATCCATGGCGGCAATCGTCAACCTTCTCCAGGAATTCCCCTTTGTTGAAGGGTCCCGCCTTGATAGGCTCAACCAAAGTAAGTCGCTTAATTCTGCCAGCCAATGAGACAAGGATGCAGTGTGATCACAGTTTGGTGGAGGAAATGTCAAGGATGTCGTGCATGGGCTTTCGCCATTCCCCTCTGGCCCGCTCCACGGCTGGGTGGCAATCAAATTTTTATTGCTTCGATTGGATACTCATTAAAGCTGATGGTGCCGACGACGAGGGTTTGGGCAGTTTGAGGAAACGGACCGAGTGGTCGAGCAAGCCCTGCGATCTATGAATGATAGAGTGTTTTGCCTCTACGTGACCAGTTTAAATAGCTGCTTAGGGCACTCCCAGCTCTGTCGTTAAGAGGCATGGCGGCCACGAGACTGCCATGTCCGGGCCCGTGCCACCTGGGGAATTGATCCACTGAGGTTACTGAATTGGCGAGGGCGCGTTTCATGTCTCGGAGATAGATCTGGAGCGAGGAATGACATTAGGCGGATTATGTTTACTGAGGATGTTATGTATTTTTAAAACTCATTATCGAAATTTTGTCTGTTTGCTTCGTTTGTTTACTAGTTTTGCTAAGCTTTTGCTCCGGAGCGGAATTTGCCGGAGGCTCCGGTGGAAAGTTCAACACCTTGAATTTATCTTCATGCAACAATCGCGCTCGCCGTCAACCACCACCCTCTTTTGACGATATACCCTTCTGAACCTACCCTTGTATTCTCGGCTATTCAACTCAGCATGTCAGCTTCCGTCACCTCACTCTCGCGGGCTTTGCCCAAACCTAAATACACGGGCGAAGAAGAAGACATGCCTCAGTCCAGAGGTTCGCGAATCATCGGCGCTGAAGAGCTTTCCTCGCAGGTAGTTCTCAAGGCAAGTGTTCTTTCTTCTTCAAGGAACAGTACCTGCGCTAACGATTCTGCATTCCAGCGCAATGGTCCCCCTCCGTACGGTCAGCGAACTAGGTGGCGTCCGCGAACTGCTGAGGACTTTGGCGATGGCGGCGCTTTTCCAGAGATCCTCGTCGCTCAATACCCGCTTGATATGGGTCGCAAAGGAACTTCAAATTCCTCTAACGCACTCCAGTTGAAGGTCGACGGTGAAGGACGCGTCAAATATGATGAAATTGCGCGGAGAGGACACAGCGAGTCCAGGATAGTACAGGCCAGCTTTAAAGACTTGATTCCTTTGCGGCAGAGGGCGGATGCAGGAGAATTGAACTTGGATCGCCCAGACTCCGAAACTGTGGCTCAAACGAAAGAACGAACTGCCCAGGCGCTCGCCGCCCTCGTCTCAGGACAGACTGCTGCACAGCGTCCTAAGCAAGTCCAAGGGCGGTCTAAGGCAGAACCGACATTCGTGAGATACACGCCGGCCAATCAGATGGGAGACACGTCGAAGAAGCAAGACCGCATCTTGAAAATTGTGCAACGCCAGCAGGATCCATTCGAACCCCCGAAGCACAAAATCAAGAAAATTCCAAGAGGACCACCAAGCCCTCCACCACCAGTTCTTCATAGCCCTCCCCGAAAACTAACAGCCGAGGACCAAGAAGCCTGGTAAGTCACAATTCCTAATCCTAGTATTGAGCCGACTGACCCCTTGTTAGGAAGATTCCACCGCCCATCAGTAACTGGAAAAATCCCAAAGGATACACTGTCCCTCTTGACAAGCGGTTAGCAGCCGACGGACGAGGCTTGCAGGATGTTACAATTAATGACAAATTTGCTCAATTCGCTGAAGCCCTCTTTACTGCGGATAGACATGCCCGAGAAGAAGTAAAGCAGCGTGCTCAAATGCAACAAAAGCTTGCTGAAAAGGAAAAACTTCAAAAAGAAGAACACCTTCGAATGCTTGCTCAGAAAGCTCGCGAAGAGCGCGCAGGCGGCCGCGGCCGCAAGTCACGCGCCAGCCACTCACCCAGAGGAAGCCGGAGTTCATCCCCATATTCCTCTCGCTCCGAAAGCGACGATGATGATGCGGCCCGGGAAAGAGAGGAAATGAGGAAGGAGAGAAGGAGGGAGAATGAGCGTCAACTACGGCAGTCACGTATGGGTACTGAGCGCCGCATCCAGATGATGGCGCGGGAGCAGAATCGTGACATATCGGAAAAAGTCGCTTTGGGTCTCGCAAAGCCCACCCAGGGCGGAGAGACAATGTATGATTCACGGCTATTCAACCAGACGAGTGGGTTTGATACGGGATTCAACGAGGATCAGCATTACGATAAACCCCTTTTTGCCGCTCAGGATGCGATTAGTAGCATATATCGTCCACGGGTGCAGGAAGACGACGATGAGGATAACGGCGAAACCTATGATAAGATTACAAAGACCAGTCGATTTGAGGTGCTAGGAAGGGCAAAGGAAGGATTTAAGGGAGCCGCGGATGCGGAGGTCAGTCGAATTAGCGCCCTTCACATTAGTTTCCATCCCTCACTTCCGTTTGTGACTCTGCTTATTACCATTCGAAAAGCTAATGGGTGTATACAGGAGCGTGAGGGCCCAGTTCAGTTTGAAAAGGACACAGACGACCCATTCAACATTAACGAGATGATATCAGAAGTCACAGGAGGTGCAGCGGGTGGGACTAAGAGGTACGGGATTCAGGAGTCGGATGAAAGGGCTTCGAAAAGGGTGAGGGTGGATGATGACGATGACGACAATCAATAATACACTGATGTGGAAAAAAATTCGACTAGATGGCTTTGGTTGCTCCATTACTCGTTCGTGTTACATGGCTTGGGGTATTTATTGGATGAGAAATCGATCTGGAATTCACCAGAAATGAGCCAGGCGAACAGAACCATTGAGAGCTCTGGCGGCTTTCAAACCTGGACTGAAGCATCTCACTGCAACTCGGTCGAATTCCTTGTCACAGTGACCGAGACTGTTGTCCTACTTACTCAGCAGCGGCGAAGACGAGTACCTGTTGTCATCCCGATGAAGACAGTGTTTTTAGGGAGCGAGAAAGGCGGTATACAAGCGTGCCCAGCTAAGGACAAGTTAATCCTAAGGCTGAAATCACGGCAACTGTTGATTTAATAGACCGTGTTACTTTAGGTACATTTATCATTTAGCCCCTTGGGGTTTTTTGCAACCGCGCAACGAGCGTCTTAAATTTCTATTGCATTGGCACTCCCGTAGGAAGAATAATATTACGGCAAATCTCTAATTCTCCGACGGCGCAATGTATAACTACAATAATGGTTATCCTGTACCGTCAATAGGGAAGCTTCTTAATTCTCATTGGATTTCTCTAGTTCTAAGGCAAACACCAAGCCATTGCCAAGGCTTATAATTTATTACCGGGGCGATTAACAGCCAAATAATATTTTGCCGTTGTGTTATCCCAGCGAGGGTGCAACGCAGCCTATCTAAACAATGCCCGCCCTCCCATCCTCCCTGCTGCTCTCTCTGCGCCCTCAAGGCTCAAACCCGCAAACCCCGCGGCCCCCCCTTCTCGGTCCTTCTTATACCGTCGCAGTGCCTCACGCAAATGATCCGGCGTTAGCGGTCCCTTATCCCGCTCTTTTAATCTCTCACCTAAGCTTATCTCCGGTTCAACGGGTAAGAAAAAGGGAGCTTTTGGGTTTGGTAAATGCGATTGAGACAAGCCTGCCTGCTGCAGATCGCCTGGCTGGGGGACAGCGTTTGGCTTGTAGTTGATAGGTTTTTGGAGACCGGCTTGAAGGAGCGAGGGCGGGAGAGAGGGGTTTGGGACGAGGGCGCGCGAGGCGGCCCATTCATCGCGGATGGTGAGGGCGCGGTCAATGAGCTCGCCGATGAAAACTTTCGTGTAGCCGTTTATTGTTAGAATGACAGGTTGGGGGACGGATTGAGAGAGAGTTTGGTTTGTTATCTGTGTGAAGTTAGTGTATAGTAAAGAAAAGGGCGGTGAGCAGCAGAATACCTTCCGAACGATTTCCTTCTTTAATTTTACGCGTCGCCAGATTTCATAACGCTCGGTTTGGTCTTGGTCGAACGCTTCGACAAGAAGACTGCTTCTGTGTCAACTTTTGACCACCATAATCATCATTCCGGACCCAAAATCGCATCTCTGAGCAACTAATCTGAAGCACCAGTGACTCCACGTAAAGATAGTAGTGAATAGCCTACCTCATATGCTCCCGTTCTTGCTTCTCAGCAGCCTCATCCATCTTGCCTCCCCCTTCTAACACGGCCTCCATACCCTCACCCTCTTCCTCCTCATCCTCGTCATCTTGCTCCCCTGCAGCAGCATTCTGGCTCTCAATCGCACTACCAGCCTTCCCACCTCTCACGCTTGTCCCTGTCGCGCTCTGTGCATCCTCTCCATTCGCGCGCCGCCGCTTCCTAGCGCCGCCGGTGCCGTTCGTGATTGTGGTACCGGCAATGGAGCTTTCTACTGAGGGAGAGCGCGAGTAGCGCGGTGTGCTGGCTGCAGTGCCATTACCCTCAGGAGGGAAGGAGGCCTGGCGCAGAGCGGAGGGCTTGCGGCGCTTGGATGGTTGGCCCGGTGGCGCGAGGGAGGGCCGCTTTCGGGGAACGTTGAGGGAGGGAATATGAGGTGGTGAAGCCATGGGTCGGAGGACCGTTGGGGCCTGTTAAGTGACATGGAAGAAGTTCAGGGTGGGTGTTGTGGTGAACGGCGAAGCTGGTGAAAGTCGAGCCTTGGCGGCAAATTCCGTGAACAATGACATCGCTGCATTTCTGGCCGATCAGCGAGTCGAGGCTCATTCTCTGAATAATTTCCTTTGCTCTCCACGAGAATATAAAACGTCACGTTCACCGTCGTTTATCCTGCCATGCTAATGCTATAATTACTACTCTAGCTCCATCTAGCATTTCATAACATATCAAGCCTCTAACTAAATCAACAATGGGTCTCCCCGCTACATCCAACCCAGAGCCCACCGAAGCTCCCTCCGCGTCCGTCAATCCAACTCCTTCCCTACTTGTCAACCCCTCCGCCCCTAAACCTGTCGAGTCTCTTCCTTCCGCCGCCCTCGATCTCGCCTCCAAACTCTTTGACTTGGCCCGGGCCGGTGATACCTCTACCCTAAACACATACATCTCTGCCGGCATACCCAAAAACCTGACAAACCATGCCGTAAGCTCCTCAAACCCTCGTTCCTCTAGATGCCATATCATTCCCACACCAGCATCGCATTCCTAACACTTTCCTAGGGCGACACGCTACTCATGCTCTCAGCTTATCACGGCCATGCGGAAACGGTCTCGATGCTACTAACCGCTGGCGCAGACCCAAACGTGATGAATGACCGCGGGCAAAGTCCGCTGGCCGGGGCAGTATTTAAGGGATATGATGAGGTAGTACGAGTGTTAGTGGAAGGTAACGCGGATAAGGAGTTAGGGACGCCGAACGCCGTAGATTGTGCAAGGATGTTTAAGAGATATGGCTATTTGAAGTTATTTGGTGTAGAGGCGGAGGGCGAGCCGAGCGTTTGATTATCGAGTGCTGGGCGGAGTTAGGAGTCAGGGTTGGTTGTTTTATCTGGGGCAGGATTCAGAGCATGTTAGGTTTTGGTGTGTAAGGGTAAGGGATGATATCAATTTATGAGATCAACTTTGAAAATGTGATTAATACAGCATACTTAAGAAATTTCTCATTCTACACTGATCAATTACGTGGTACGTAAACGTAGGTTCCTGGTCATTTCAATATCACAAATGCAATTATCAATGAACAAGTTGAAGCACATTAATCCGTGAAGCTTCCTAGTTATTTTTAGCTCCATAGATAGCTCTAACAAAAGCTACCTATCCCTGATCGTCATCCCATTCAGCCTTATAGAACCCTTGCAAAACAAAAACAGCCCACAACACTAATTCTCATGCACAAGCTTGATGAACGTCTCACCAGTCTTCGCTGGTTTGCCGTTATCCACCTTTGACTGACCCAGCTTCTGTTTGGAGAACGCTGCTGCGTAGGGGTTCAGGCGTAGCTGCACCTGCTTGTTCTTCAGCGGGTTCTTCTTCTGTGCGAGAGTGCGCTTCGTCACGGAGCCCCCACGAACGGGCCGCAGCACGGTCTGGACTTCGGATGAGTTGATGAGCTTGCTAAGGTCGGGTTGCTTCATGACGGCGGACGGGAGGAGGAAGTCCTTCTTCAATGTGGATGGCTCGGCTGTCGAGCCGTAGATCTTGTCAAGAGCGGCGAATGCGGAGGAAGTCCAAACAATGAAGCGACCGAGATGACCGCCAGGCGCAAGCTGCAAGAGATTCAGGGCATAGACGGATGAAGTCTCAACGCCGGGAATGTTGCGGAAGGCGCGTACAAGCTCCTTGCCATCCTCCTCGGTGTTGTAGACCACAAGGGGGCCGCGGCGCTGCTTGTGTCGTCGGCCTCGGAGCTTGCCTTTGCCAGCACGCAGTTTACGTGAGTTCTTAACTTTCTCAATGTCTGCGCCGGCTCCAACAGCCTTCAAGAGTGCGAGAGCAGTAGATGTTTTGGTAATTGCGGCGTCAGCAAAGGCGGTCGATGCAACGACGAGGGGGACCTCAGGAACACTGGAAATGTGGTGCCCACGGGCCATGAGGAGAGCAGCATTAGAAGAAGCGGCGAGAGCAGAGGCGGTTGCGAATCGCCTAATAACACCATTAGATATAGGAAAAATGTTCGGAAAGTTTCATGTGCTCACTTTTGGGCAAGATTGATCTTTTGATGCCACTTCCTCCAGACCTTTGTTGGTGCGAACATGCGTCCAGAACGGCACTGGTTACCAAAAGCAGCTTGACCAGCACGGTGAGTACCACCACCAGAGACACGAGGAATACGTGCAACAGCGCGGCCTAATGTTGAATTTCATCAGCTTGATTCTCTTGTAGATTCCCAATAGCCCTTGTAATTAATTCAAAAACTTGCACGATTCTAAGTGACTAACGCAGGTGTACTAACCGGTACCCCAAGACTCAGCAGAGGTTTGATGGCCAGCCTTCTCGCTCACAGCATATGGCTGCCTCTTGTTCTTGGCCATGCCAGTGTGGACGGTTCTGTAGCGATATCAGCGAACACTCTCTCCAATTTCATGTCGCATTCTCCTACTGGACAATGTCCGGGCGGATTGGGGCCTTGAACACCTCTGGGAGAGGGTGTGTGGAGTTGCCGGCAGAGCCATCGGCTGACAGGATGGAGACAGTAGGCCGACTTGTCATTCTGGCTGTATATTAGTAGGCGACGTTGATGTTGAGGCTGGCGGTCGTGAGGTCCAGGAATTCGAGGTGCGAAATTCTTGTTGTGGGCCTTGGCAAAACTCGGCTCGCAATTCCTAAATAGGTTAGCTCCCAGCTGCAGTCTTTCATCGCATGAAGCAAACTCATTTATGCCATTGGTACCATGTCTGGGATGTCCTCAGACGCATGCCTAGTGAAGTAGGCTTGGTCGAGGTAAGCCATGTTCTTTGTCGCAATTCTGTTGTTATGGCTTTTGCACATCCTAAGTCCTCCAAGACAAAAGCTGTATCGTGAGAAATGGGGCTCAGCGTATATCGTCATTGAAGTAGTCATAGTTTGCCATTTTACAAAAGCTGCTGCTGCTGTGAGCGTGAAGCATACTTGGGAGTCAGCATTTGCAAGACATTACTAGGACCATCACGACGGCTTGATTGGCGGCGTGCTTCCTTCCTCGGAACAACAAAATGTACCTCGGATACGAGGCGCGGAGAGCTGAGAAAGCGGGCTGAAGCGCTGAAGCACCGCACCAGAGCCTCATTCGGGGAATTTTCTAATGGACGACACAATATGGCCCAATTTCCAGTCGTATATTCCTCTCGTTGTTTCTGTCGTGGGCTTTCGTTTCAATAAATGGTCGCCTGGCTGGGCTTGACGCCGATATGCTGGACTGATTCTCGACTGATTCTGGACTGCTGCTGATTTGCTAGGACTCTTGTGTCATGTTTCGTACCATTATTATTACCGCGGCTATAAATAAACATGAGAAATGAGGGTAGGCGAGGGTGGGCGGGAGCTCCCCAGATTTCTTTGTCCGATCAGGTTGATAGTTATATCAGTTATATCAGATAGATCTGCTCATCGTGATTAAACCATAGCCCTGAGTTCGTCAGAGAAGCGTGACCAGCGACAGGGCACAGCGGGCATCGTGACGGGCATCGTGACGGGAATCGGGGGCACGACTCAACTGCCACCCTCTGCGCGCCTACACGCCCGTCGTGGCTGGCTGCCGGCTGCTGGCTGCTGGCTGGGCCAGCTCCCCCAGCGCAGCTAACTGCTCCACCCCGGCAGCAGCGACGCCGCCTCGCGTGACGGGGCTCTGATTATTCATTTCAGAACGATTCGGTTGGTTACCCATTCCATATGCCCAATCAGCGCCGCTGCGGCCCCCCTCCTGGTCCTGTGCGTTGGAGGCGGTGCTAAAAAAAGATCCGTCTACTCGCCATTGGCCACTTGGTGGGTTGTCGAGCCGCCCAGGCTCAGGGAATCCGTTTGCGACATCTCCAACACCACTTGCCATTCGACTTGTTGACGCTTTCCCTCTCGCCCACACGGCCTCACCTCCACCCTTCTTCCCCTCCTTGTCTCTCCCCCCGACGGCCGTAGCGCCTGCGACGACATCTCACAGCAGGTCCAGCGTGACTTCTGCCTGCAATCGCCATACGTTTGTCGTTGTTCTCGGTCTGCTCAACTTGCGTGTCTCTGGGAGACTATAGTTGTGCCTTTACGACTACTTCGCCGCCAAGCGTTGTCCGTTTTCCCGCTCTTCGAATCTTGCCTCAACTTTTCTTCCTTTGCGCTGCATTCAGGGACAGGCGCATCGCCTGACCAGTCGTTCCCTCTGGCGCTTAGTCGAGATCTGGTATCTCGTTTCAAGCTCTTCACAGCTTGACAGCCACCGCGTTGGCAATCCGGTACGTCTGTTCAATATCCTTCCCGTGCCCCAATTCCTCCCTGCGACTTCGTACTCCCACTCCTCTGTCGCCCATTATGCTTCGCCCATGATCCTTTGAAGTCGCTGCAGCACGTCGCTATGCTGCTATCTCTCGTGCCAGCACACGCGATGCCCACTACGCCGCAATCTTCTTCTCCACGACGCCTGAGCTTTCCATCCCACGTCAACAATCCTCACGCACACGCATACTTGTATTCACCAGAGCAAGACATGGCAACTACTACATTGGTCCGAAAAGCTGACAGTCCAACTTTGAAAAGGTCCTTCACTCCTGATTTAGTATCTAATCCTTCTCTTCACGCCAAAAAGCTCGAGCACAATTTCACCGAACATTTCTCTCCCCCTTCTTCCCCAGTGAGGCCATCGTACGGACCAGATAATCCACTTCAACAGTCACGCTGTCGTGGATTGGGCCCACACGGACGACCTGTTCGACGCAAGTCAAGTATGCCAGTGCAGACGAGCTCAAGATCATTTGTGCCAATGCCTTCGTTCATGTCGGTTTTCGACGAGGAAGCAAACACCACAGGGTTACGGGATTATTCGGAGCGAAACAGTATCGGATCTCATGGCGATTTTCTAAGAAGGCCTGCGTCAAGCGGGAACATCACTCATAGCCCAAGCTCGTCCAACGGCCCTTTCTCGGTTTTTCACCAGCACCGGGATAGCACATCGACTTCGGCTTCAGAATCCACAGATTCTTCGCCAACGACGACGATATCCACCATGGACTCGTCATCCATGACTGAACCTTCGCCTGGACCGTCGCCGGAATCCCCACACGCCAGAACAATACCCTCATCTTTTGTGGCGAACTTCAGATCTCGACGAGCAGAAGCAGGATCCATAGAACCACCCCAGACAACATTCTTCGAACTTCAGCGCCCTACCACACCAGCCAAAAAGCCCAGGAATCTAAAAAATCTAGCAGTAAATACGTCTAGCTTGTTAAATACCGGTCGAGCTGCTTCCTCTGCATCTTTACCACTTGTAAAGAAAGAATCGACATTTTCTGCACCAGGTTCGCCTTCTTTTGTTAAACCACCAACGCCACCAAGGAGGAAACCCAGCAATCTTGGTTTGACCATCCAAACTCCGGGGACTGATAATAAGCCCATGCGGTTGGTCATTCCATCTACTCCCTCATTCAATCGTCCTGCACTCCGTCACTTTCAATCTTCGCCTTCACTTCCTCTATGTTCGCCAAGTATAGCACCCTCGGGAGGAATGCGTTTTCCTTCCGTGCGTCCCCTCAAACCTAATCCGCATGGTTTTGCAGAAGTTCCAATAGAAGTGGAAGAGGAAGAGGACCAAGAGCCAAATTTCGACATTCCGCAGTCCCGCGAGGAGAAACCAGCGGCATACCCCAATGGACCAATTTGCATTTATGAATCAGGTGTATACCTTTATTTCGAACCTACTGCAGAACAAGCATCCAACTATGATGTTATTCTCAATGTTGCCAGTGAAGTCAAGAATCCCTTTACTGTGTCATCAGCGGATACAGATTCGCTAGAAGACTTAGAAACACGACGGCGCGACGGGAAACCGGTAGCGAACCCTGGCACTAATGCAATCGATTTTGCACTTCCTATCCCAACGAGAGAAATGGCGCTGGATACCCAAAATAGCTCGCCTACTACACCTAAAGCCACCCCTATTTCCGAGATTCCGACAAGATCTGTGCTTACAGAAAACACCTCATCACTCAAGACTCCAGAGTACATTCACATTCCATGGGAGCACAACACCGATATTGTTCCAGATCTATATAGGCTTGTCCAAACAATCGACGATAGGGTACAACATGGTAAGCGGGTCCTCGTGCACTGTCAATGCGGTGTAAGTCGATCTGCAAGCTTGATTGTTGCGTACGGCCTGTATAAGAACCCAGGTATTAGCGTGCAGGAGGCATATGACGCTGTGAAGAAGCGAAGTAAGTGGATTGGACCGAACATGAATTTGATCATGCAACTTCAGGAATTCAGGAATGGCCTCTTAAGAGCCAACGGAGACCGGGCCTTCCATAACCAAGTCTATGGTTTGGCTCTACCAAGAAGCTCTGGAGCACTACCTTCAGCAGCATCAACTGGGAACGCCCGACGCTCTCCGTTCGAAATGGATTCTTCATCTGGATCAAGAACTCCGCGTACCGCACCTTTACCACCTGAAAATGATCCAGCCTTGCAAAGAGCAAGCACAGGAAATATGATCGAAATATCTCCGGGGCCGTTGACTGCGCCATCTGGGGTATTTTTCTCCCCTGGATTCCGTCGCTCATGGGGTTCAAGTCAAACCAATTACGAGCTTTCGACTGGGCCGATGTCTAATACCACTCCGTATGTGGACCCCAAAGGCCATGTTGTGCCAGTTGTAGCGGTATCCCAGAATGAGCAAATAACTCCGCAAACTTCACAGAAAGAGAGCACTCAATCTGAACAGCGAGCGGAGTGGAAACCATTAGCAGTGCCCAATTTTTCTCGTCAGCTACCCGTTAAAAAGCAAAAGCACAATGATCACCATAACGATCAACACATGTCCGGGACATCACCATCAATCGTGTCGCCAAGATCAGCTGAATTCCACATGGCGCCTCTAAAACAAGATGACTTCGACGATTCCTTTGGTTTGCTATCACCTCGTGCGACTCAATTTGATTTGTCTCCTCCCACCGAACAGCACATTCCTGAAAACACGCCTTTCATGTCACCAAGATCCACCGAGTTTCATATGACACCTCTGAAACAGGACGACTTCGATGATGCTTTTGGCTTACTATCCCCTCGGGCAACTAATTTCAATCTTCCTTCATCCCCTGAACAGCAACCTCAAGAAACTCCCGATCAAGCACTACCCCAGTCGGCCTTTGATCTTGGTTCTCCTACGACGGCTGAGTTTCCAAGAAACGATTTTGCTCATCCTGAACCTTCAATTTCCCTGGAAGCCACATCACCGAGATCGGCAGAGTTTCATATGACTCCTCTCAAACCTCTTGTTGCCGATGATGATATATTTGGCCTTACATCTCCTCGAAAATTCGAATTCTATAAGAATCCCTTCGATGGTGCAAGTTTCACTGAAGACCGCAACAATGCTGAAATCCACGGCACATTTCCTCATCGACAAGCTCACCCAGTCCATCCACCACAACACTTGGCTCAGCCTCAAAGTTTCGGAGGCTTCGCCTCATTAAACAGTTCTGCTCATTCCCAACCATCTGCCCCAGCTCTGGCTCCTATTCCGAAATTTAAACTGGCAAAACCACCGGGAAGAATCGACAGCCTGAGTTCTTCACCAGAACCACATATGCAAAAATCCAACCCTGTTGAACAGCCATCTACCGTGGCCCCTGGGTCAAAGATCTCATCACGAACTCACCTCCCGACCCCGCCTAGACAGAGTACTCTTCGGACTAGATTTTCCTCGCCAAATCTACAAGAGCAGCGTCGTCTCCATAAGCTGCAGACTGAAGTGGCCGCTTTGCTACCTCCCCGATCACCCAACCTCCCGCCCACGGCAGACGACATCGATGCGCTAATGTCACCGCGTGCTACTGAGTTTACTATGAACCCTTTCCACGTTGATCTCGGCAAACCCTCCGATGATATTAGCCCGTCTTCATCGAATGAAACGGTGAGAGACAACCATGAACACCATGACAAGGACAGCGGTGATGCTTGGATAGCCCCGAAGTCAGGTGATGAGGATCCTCGAAGTCCGGTACAGAAAGGCGTGAGCCCCATTGTGAGAAACATCTGGGATGTCTTATGATCGACACCGTGGCTTTCGGAACGCTCCTTCATCCTTGGCCCCAACGAAGGTGCCTCTGGACGGGCCTGACATCAACCCATCACCGCCGTGATACCATCCGGTCCCTCCCTCGGATAGTTGCTAAACGAGCAGGAAGACGAGACCGGCAATGATGTACTCGCCCGTACAGACGCGAATCGAACCTTCCAACGAGACATTCTGCAAATCAGTGGGGCACGTTCCAACCACCCACTATTGGCAATTTCCAGACAGGCGAAAGATTTCCATCCACACACCGCCAAGCCACCGCTCGGAGCTCGCGATGGGCCACTAGAGACGCGCCACCAACAGCTCATCCCCTGCGCCACCAGCGCAGTGGCGGATAGTGGCTCGTGCAGTCGTGATAATTCAGCTCGAATGAGCATCTTCATCGGTTGGCTTTTAAAACCTAGCGATCCTTCCCTTCATTTTTATATACCTCTTTGCCTCGTTTCATTTGTTGTCTACATTGTTTTCGTTACTGTCCGAAACAAATTCCGACAAATTTACTTGCACAAGCATAGCCACTCCCTCCTTCCCTTTTGTATTCGGCGTTTAGATTTGGAAAGAATAATGCGGTGGATGTCTTTACTCACGCAATGCTTGGCTAGCTGATCAGGAAACTTTGGGAATCTGCGATTGATGGGATTAGTGTCTAGTCATAGTTATAGCTAACCTAACGTCTCCTCCGCATGTCCCCAACCTCTCATTTATCTCCTTGGACTCTCATTACCTATTCCTTTCCGTCCTTATTTCGAGTTAAAGTCACGACGATGGGTAAATCCCAGCGCAGGCTTATGAGCGGCGTTACGGACTAAACCGGACCACGCACGCACTCTCTTACGGGTACATATGTGGAATTCAAAGGGATAAGTGCCTGCGTGGCCGTGTCGTTGTCGAAGTTTATGCAGTCTCTTTTGCTGCCCTGTTCGACAAGAGTCGGACAGTGAGTCGGGATATCTTGGGATGGCCCTACGGGGTCTCTGGAGTAAATTTAGGAATGTTTGGGATATTGATGAATAATTTGGGTTTCCTTTGTCATAGGAATTAATCAAAAGATTCACTTGGTTAGCTCCTTAGCCCGTCCTGAAGCGTGTTCTATGTTGAAACTGAGATTGCTGAAAGCCCCCCACAGTGTTGAGACCCCCATGCATCTATAAGGGCCTATCCGGCAAATGTTTCTTTAGCAATTGATGATTTGTGAAGTTCAGTCACCAAAAGCCTCATTGTAATTGTGTTCGTTACCTCGGCTGCAGTGTTTATGGATTCTTTGTGGAACTCTTCACCATTAGACAAGGACATTTGATACCCTCCAGTCTAGCTAATACATGCTTTACCTAGAGCTCCACGGTTTGTACGCCTTACTGTGTAGCTAACAGTTTACCACTCCGTTGATAGGTGACTTCTCGACCGATTCTAATCTAAGAAGCTCAAGCATAAGTATAGTGTTTTATTTTTCGAAGTTCGTCATAGCCTTGGAATTACGTAGTTGTGAATGTAGTGCCTCTATACATTTAATCTACTGCATATCTTGCCGCATGCGGCCCACTGTACCAATACGCCCAGCCATAGATACCGTATGAGCATCAAGATATCTCATCAAACATATGTAATTCGAGAGCACCCATCGATTTCGAAACCCAAACGCCAGTATCCTTTAGCGGCTACTAAATTTTGACTGGCCACAGAAAGCATTTTCCGCTAATGGATATAAAGCTCAGTTGCGGGTTTCTCTTCTCAACTTAAACTCTTAAAAACTCAACGAGATTAAAAACATGCCTAAAGAAACGGGACTGTAAAAGGAAGGAAATGAGCAAAAAAAAACTTACATATTCCCTCCACCCCCGCTAGTAAATTTCCACCAAATGAACCCATCATCTCCAGCAGCCAACATGCATCACAATCAAAAGCGCAGCCTCACACAACCGCTTCCCATCTTTCATGTATCACACATCACCAATCTCGGCCAAATCACGCATTCTCTCAGATAAATAGTCGTTATCATTCCGTATCACAGTCATGAAGCGAAGACAAATGCACAGCGTCCACAACAACCGTCCTCGCCACCCCCCGGCACCGTCCAACCGCACCATGCGCGTGCAAGCACAAGGAAGAGAGGAAGGAAAGAGCAGCAGCGCAAGCCAGAGCAAAAAAGCAACTTGTCCGCCTTCCCGCCCATCCTCCAACTCCTCGTCCGCAGATCATGATCACGAAGAGGAAAGAACGCGCAAAAATAGGGAGATGGAGAGAGAGAGAGAGAGAGAGAGGTTATGCAGTAGCCAGAAGTGAGTGAGACATGATACACTGGCAGGAAAGCGAGAGTCAGCCGCCAGGCGTGCAAACGCGAGAGAGAGAGACTGTTATGACAAGAAAGAAAATTGTACAATAATCACTGTCTTTATCGATGACAGCTTCCGTTTCCGGTATGTTTGGTTTGTAGTAATCCATCATGCTTGAAGATAAGCAGAAGAGAAAAACCCAGTAGAACGCCTGTGCCCCCAATTACGCCACTCCATTTAGTGAAAGAGTTGTTAAAAGTGAAAAACTCCCACCCATATCCACATTCCGTGAACCTAGCCGTCCATGCCCTTCCCATCCTAATACAGTCCGGCCCATGCCCACCTATCCCAATCCATCAGTTAAGTAGTAAACTCCGTTTAAACCTTCCCATGACTCTTCCATCCTCCAATTCACATCAACGGGGATGCATCCAGCATCGCTTTCAAAAAGCTTTGATAGGCTAATAAGCAAAAGTCTCGCCTCTTCTAAGCGTTGGTTTTGCGTAGTCCCTCTCCCTCTCCGGGATAACTCTCTCACGGGCACGACTACTCCAGCTAATATCTTCAGGGCCAATCTTCTTTTGCCAGTTGATTTGGTCAGGGTTGTAACTCGTTGGCTGTCGTGAACGCTCGCGCCGGAGGAAATCCGATCCAACTTCGCCGTACAGTTCCCGCGACCGACCCCGCTCCTTCGTATCCAGACTAGGCCGACGCTCAGGACTCACGTTCATTGTCGCGGAACGGCTGATTGTGGGACGTACGGTTGTATAGCGCGCTCCAGAAGCAGGCGCTGGTACGGTTCGAGCGGTTGAGAGCGGGTGACGATCGTGGTCCCGAATCGGGGATGGCGAGCGAGTTCTGCGATGGGTGCCAGGTTCATGGAGAACGGTGCGGTGGCCGTTCGCGATACGGATATCTTCTGCTGAACGACCGCCCACGCCGCCTTGGGGCCCTGAGCCATAATGATAAGTCTTTGTGGTAGTCGGTTGAGCAGGCTGAGCTGATTGAAATATAGTCTCTGGAGTGCCAGGACTCGAGTAACCAGAGTCGTTAGGTAAGACAGTTTCTGAAGCGCGAAGGGTAGAGGGCCGCACGGGCGTTGCTTCCTTTCTTCGTGTAGTTGTAGGCGACGCTGTTTGAGCTATCGGCGCAGTCTCTGCACGGCGGAAGCCAGGCGTTGGAGATGTCTCGGTGCGGCGATGATCGTACTTGGCTTCCATAGTGTGAGCGCGCTGGGGGGTTGTTCGTGGCACCTTAATCTCAGCTGGAGAGGAAGCTGAGTGCTTGAAAGATGGTATCCTCCTTTCACTATCCCAATCCACAATTTCGGGACTCGAGTATTTCCTTTCCCTATGGCTATCCCGACCCGATGAACCAGGTCGTGGTTCTCGGTCCTTTGGACGAGCAGAGGATCGTCTAACTGGTTCCGGGCGTTCTCGTCGAGAACGGTCGTAATAATCTCGAGGATCTCGAGATGAGTTTGTGCGGCTGGCTTGTGGCCGAGGGTCTGCATCAGCTAAGGCTCTAGCACGTTCGATGTAGCTCTTGACGCCGCTTTGCTGTTCGTCCAGCTTCCGCTGCCGTTCATCGACGTACTGCTCATGATCGCGGTCGTCGCTATGGCGTGCATGCCTTCCAGCTACTTCCTCGACTTGTCGTCGTATTTCCTCGGTTTGTCGTCGTGCATCATCAGCCCGTCGTCGGGCGTCTGCCGCTTGCCTCCGCACCTCATCCTCAGCAGCATATCGCTCTTCCCGGAGCTTCGCCTCTTCCCTCTTCCTATAGCCAGCCTCATAGCGGGCTTTTTCGTCGGCAGAGTCTTCCTCTGCGACAAAAGCATATTTGCCTTGACGATCTCTCCGCTCGTCCTTTTCCCTTGTCTTCTTCTGCTCAGACCTTGATCTGTCGCTAGTTCTTGATGTGACCTTGACAGGCTCTTTCTCCGTACGCGCGGTGCGTGGCGAACTTCGCTTTGAGTAGGCCTCGTAAGCCTCATATTTCCTCGACGACGACCTATCCTCGTAGTATTTGTCATCGTCGTATGACTTGTTTGGTCGGCGATCTTCGTATCGTGGGGGTCCACGAGTAGCAAAAGTCGCCCCTGACGGTGCGGCGGTGCGAATATCGTAGCCTGCGGTTCGAATTTCCACACGAGGACCACTTCCGCCCCTCTCTAGCTTCTCTCTCCGCAACTCGGCTAATCTAACCTCCGCATCGTAGGTTGCGCGTTTATCTGCGTCGCCGATGATCTCGTAAGCAGTCTGAATCTTGTGGAATTCCTCCTGCTTTTGCTTCTTGAGAGACTCCTCGGGGACTTTGTCAGGATGACACTTGAGGGCCAGTTTTCGGTATGTCGACTTTATGGTTGCTTCATCCGCATTTCTGGAGACTCCTAACGCAGCATATGGGTCTGGTGGTAACAAAGAGGCCATTATT
>Ga0307515_10003173_pt1 | contig 34785 bp, 34 predicted proteins | sample 17_EM_MG_FD_194513 | JGI IMG/M metagenome (GOLD analysis project Ga0307515, IMG submission 194513) | Populus trichocarpa ectomycorrhiza microbial communities from riparian zone in the Pacific Northwest, United States - 17_EM | ecosystem: Host-associated > Plants > Roots > Unclassified | place...
CGGCCGCTTCCCGGGCGATTACCGCGACAAACGCGACATCAGCTGCGCCGTATAGTCCACCATCGGTACGATGCGCGAATAATTCAGCCGCGTCGGGCCGATGACGCCGACGGCGCCGACGATCTTGTCGTCGCTATCCCTGTAGGGCGCGACGATCAGCGACGAGCCCGACAGCGAGAACAGCTTGTTTTCAGAACCGATGAAAATCCGCACGCCCGGCCCGCTTTCGGCGAGGTTGAGGATCTCGATCAGGCTGTCCTTCTTTTCCAGATCGTCGAACAGCATGCGCAGCCGGTCGACATCCTCGGCACCGGCCAGGCCCTCGAGCAGATTGGCGCGGCCGCGCACGATCAGCTGCGTCGGCTTGTCGTCGGCCTCGCTGCCCGACCAGATGGCAAGGCCGCGCTCAACCAGATCCTGGCTCAGCGTATCGAGTTCGCGCCGGACGATCTCCTTGACCTTCTCAAGCTGGCTGCGCACCTCCGGCAGCGTTTGCCCGGCCAGATGGGCATTGAGGAAATTGGCGGCTTCCGTCAGCTGCGAGCTGGTGATGCCGGCCGGAAGTTCGATGATGCGGTTTTCCACCTGATCATGCTCGCCGACGAGCACGGCGAGCGCCTTGGTCGGAGCCAGACGGACGAACTCGACGTGCCTGAGCACCGGATCGTTCTTGGCGGTGATGACCAGCCCTGCCCCGCGCGACATGCCCGACAGCATCTGACTGGCATCGTTCAGCAGCGTTTCGACCGGCTGGTCGCGGTCGGCGCGGCGCACGTGCCGATCGATCGAGGCGCGATCCTCGGCCGACAGATCGCCGACCTGCATGAACGCATCGACGAAGAAGCGCAGGCCCACCTGGGTCGGCAGGCGGCCGGCGCTGATATGCGGGGAATAGATGAGGCCGAGGTCTTCCAGATCGCTCATGACGTTGCGGACGGAAGCCGGCGACAGCGACATCGGCAGGATGCGCGACAGGCTGCGCGAACCGAGTGGCTCACCGCTTTCCAGATAACTCTCCACGATGCGACGGAAGATCTCGCCCGAACGCTCGTCGAGCGCCGAAAGCCTTTCCCGCATTGCAGATTTATCCAGCACCATTCGAACGCAAAAACCCATCTTGTTGAAGTCAATTGAAATATAGTGATCCCGGCCCGGATAGCAAAAGGGAAATTGGCTGGAAAGCCCGCCGTACAGCGCCTTTTGGCCGTACTCCACTCTTTTGGAGCAAATGATTTCCCTTCCCCCGAACTTAGGCTAGAAGGCTGACAAACATCACAGGAGTTCATGATGCGGCCTTCCGGCAGAAAAACCGACCAGATGCGCAAAGTCTCGTTCGAGCGCAATGTTTCCAAGCACGCGGAAGGATCCTGCCTCGTCAAATTCGGCGACACGCATGTGCTGGTCACCGCAAGCCTGGAAGAAAAGACGCCGCCGTGGCTGCGCAACAGCGGCAAGGGCTGGGTCACCGCCGAATACGGCATGCTGCCGCGCGCCACCGGCGAACGGATGAAGCGCGAAGCAGCTTCGGGCAAGCAGAGCGGCCGCACCCAGGAAATCCAGCGTCTTATCGGACGTTCTCTCCGGGCTGTGGTCGACCTGCAGGCGCTCGGCGAACGCCAGATCTCGATCGACTGCGACGTCATCCAGGCGGATGGCGGCACCCGCACCGCATCCATCACCGGCGCCTGGATCGCGCTGCGCGATTGCCTTGCCTGGATGGAAGCGCGCAACATGATCAAGGTCGAGAAGGTCCTGAAGGATCATATCGCCGCGATCTCCTGCGGCATCTTCGCCAACCAGCCGGTGATCGACCTCGATTATCTGGAAGACTCGGCGGCTGAAACCGATGCCAATTTCGTCATGACCGGCTCCGGCGGCATCGTCGAAATCCAGGGCACGGCCGAAGGCAAGCCTTTCTCCGAAGAAGAATTCGGCACACTGCTGGGGCTTGCCAAGAACGGTATCGCCGAACTGATCGGCATGCAGAAGCAGGCGATCGGGGGCTGAGCCATGGCCGCACCGTTCGAGGGCATTCTGGAGACGGCGCTCTATGTCGATGATCTCGACCGGGCGGAGGCGTTTTACGGCTCCGTTCTCGGGCTTGAGAAAATCAGCCGTGCCGGCAACCGGCATATCTTCTGTCGCTGTGGCCCCGGCGTGCTCTTGATCTTCAATCCGGCGGAAACGACCAAGCCGCCGCCGGCAGACGGGCTGCAGGTTCCGCCACATGGCACGCACGGCCCGGGACATATGTGTTTCCGGGTGCCTGCCGGGCAGCTTGGCGCTTGGGAAGACAAGCTGAAGGCCGCCGGGATCGCGATCGAATCCGAAGTGCATTGGCCATCGGACGCACGCTCCTTCTACTTCCGCGATCCGGCCGGAAACAGCCTGGAATGCGCCGAAGCCAGCCTCTGGAATTTGAACTGACACGAATTGGCGAGAAAGACGCAGATGCGCAAGCTTGAAGACAAGACCCTGATCGTCGCCAGCCACAATGCCGGCAAGATCCGCGAAATCCGCGACCTGATCGGCCCGATGGGCTTTGAAGCCAAATCGGCTGCCGATCTCAACTTCGTCGAACCCGACGAGACCGGCACGACATTCGAGGAAAACGCGACGATCAAGGCGCTGGCCTCGGCGAAAGCGTCCGGCCTGCCGGCGCTGTCGGACGATTCGGGTCTTGTCGTCGACGCCTTGAACGGCGACCCGGGCGTCTATACGGCCAACTGGGCCGAGACCGCCGACGGCACGCGCGACTTCGCCATGGCGATGCAAAAGGTCGAGACCGCCATCCAGGAAGCGGGCGCCACAGCCTTCGACAGGCGCACCGGCCGTTTCGTTTCGGTTCTCTGCCTTGCCTGGCCGGACGGTCATGTCGAGATGTTCCGTGGCGAGGTCGAGGGTCATATCGTCTGGCCGCCGCGCGGAAACCAGGGATTTGGTTACGACCCGGTCTTTCAACCGCTCGGCCGCGACACCACATTCGGCGAAATGAGCGCCGAGGAAAAGCATGGCTGGAAGCCGGGCGATGCGCAGGCCTTGTCGCATCGGGCACGGGCGTTCAAGCTTTTTGCCGAGACGTGTCTCAGTGCTTGAGAGACCCACGTCGGCTGGATGCTCCGAATTTGAGGCGGCTTACCCCCCCTCTGTCACTGCGTGACATCTCCCCCTCAAGGGGGGAGATCATTCTTTTCCCTCAATGCTCAAAAGTCTGCGGCTAATCTCCCCCCCTTGAGGGGGAGATGTCGGCGTCGCCGACAGAGGGGGGTGACGCGCCTCCGATTTCAGGCATGGAGATGATAAACCAAACCGTATAAGGGACGGGATAGCGTTTAGCGTCTTCGGTCTCTAAGTATGCAGACAACAAGACTTTGATGACATCGCGCCAAAGCGCCTGAAAGACCCAGAACAGAATGGCCACGTTTTCTTCGATCAGCGACAGCAAGGAGCCCGGTTTCGGGGTCTATGTGCATTGGCCCTTCTGTGCCGCCAAATGTCCCTATTGCGATTTCAATAGCCATGTCCGGCATCAGCCCGTCGACCAGCCGCGTTTCGTCGCCGCCTTTCTGACCGAGATGGCTGCGATGCGGCATATGTCGGGTCCGCGCACCGTCACCAGCATCTTCATGGGCGGCGGCACGCCGTCGCTGATGAACCCCTCGACGGTCGAGGCCATTCTCGACGGCATCGCCAATCTCTGGCATGTGCCAGATGGCATCGAGATCACCATGGAGGCCAACCCTTCGAGCGTCGAGGCGACCCGTTTTCGCGGCTATCGTGCCGCCGGCGTCAACCGCGTCTCGCTCGGCGTGCAGGCACTGAACGACCGGGATCTGAAGTTTCTCGGACGGCTGCACAATGTCGAGGATGCGCTGAAGGCGATCGGCCTGGCGCGTGACATCTTTCCGCGCATGTCGTTCGACCTGATCTACGCCCGCCCGAACCAGACCGTCGAGGCCTGGGAGCAGGAGCTGAAGCAGGCCGTCTCCTACGCCGTCGATCACCTGTCGCTCTACCAGCTGACGATCGAGGAAGGCACACCCTTCTACGGCCTGCACAAGGCCGGCAAGCTGATCGTGCCGGATGGTGAGCATTCCGCCGTACTCTATGAAGCGACACAGGAGATCACCGAAGGTTTCGGCATGCCGGCCTACGAGGTTTCCAACCATGCCGCTCCCGGCGCCGAGAGCCGCCACAACCTGACCTACTGGCGTTACGGCGACTATGCCGGCATCGGTCCCGGCGCCCATGGCCGGCTGACGCGCGGCCGCGACAAAATCGCCACCGCGACCGAGCGCAAGCCGGAGGACTGGCTGCAACTGGTCGAGGAACATGGTCACGGCATGATCGACCAGGAAGTACTCGGTTATGGCGAACAGGCCGACGAACTGCTTTTGATGGGCCTGCGGCTGAAGGAGGGCATCGACCTCGTGCGCTGGCAGGGCCTGTCCGGCCGCGAGCCCGATCCGGACCGCGAACAGTTCCTGATCGAACATGGCTTCATCGAACGGCTGGGCAATTCCCGCCTGCGCTGCACGCCAGCCGGCATGCTGATCCTCGATGCGGTGGTTGCCGATCTCGCCTGCTGATGGAACAGCTAAAGACCGATCCAGATTTCCAGCGCACCCGACTTTATGAGAGGGTTCATAACGGCTTTGACACCGGATTTGATACCCGTTTCGTTGATCTCCTTGGCCAATTGATCGGCGGCGGCTTTTTCCGCGGTTGAGCGATAACGAACCTCTGCATAACCACCGGCAGCGCCTGTGCGTTCCCCACCCTTTTCCGGCTGAGAGATGTTCCAGCCAAGTGCGAAGAGATTCTGTGCCAGACTGACGACATCTTCGCGCTTGTATCCGGCGAACTGAACTGTTGTCGTAAACTTGCTGCGATCGATTCCCCCATCTGGCCCGACTGCCGCCGGGTCAGTTGCGTCGATCGGCTTAACTGTAACTGCCGGAGACTGGCTGATCGCCACTTTATCCTGCGCAGCTTCACAGGCTTCAAAGGGCCGCAAAAGACACTCGGGCGGCTTGAAGGGCGCGGGATCGCGCACCACTCCGACATAAATGAGGATGGCGAGCACGACAACGACCAACGTCATGAGAACCCAGCCTAGAACTTTCAGGAGAGTTCCCTGACCGAGTATCGCTGTCAGGACGGCAAGCGCAAAGCCCAGAACAAGCAGATAGATACCAAGACGGAAGGCCGTATCCGTGTCCACCTTCCAAGATAAAAAGATAGCGACGGCCGCAAGAATCGATAATCCGCCAAGGATCAAATTGGCCCGTTCTGGACTTGTTGCGAAAAGTTTTTCAATAATTTGAGTCGGCGTCACAAATGCCTCCCTGCAAAGTTTAAAACAATATTTAAACACCCAAAAATTGCAAATATATTTTAACAGGGCGCAGGCGGCCTGATCCTGCTGCCGGTCGCCCTTTTGTTCGAGCCCAGCCTGCCGATGCTGCAGATTACCGGCATGGTCGCCGTGCTGGGTGCCGCGTCACTGATGACCGCAAAAATCGACAGCTGCTAAGCGTTTGGTCCGGCCAAATAAAGAATTACCGGGCACTTCGCTGATCGACGATGACATGCTACGCCTCGCACCGATCGACGCAATTGCCGCCAGGCAAAAGAACGACAACGTCGCGGGGACCATAACCAGATGCGCACCGACGATTGCTACTGTCTTTGCAGGATGTCTGCTTTCCTGATCGCTGTATTCTGGGCCCTTTTCCTGGCGGGCTCATCTTCCGCCATCGCGGCTGAAGCGATCAGCTCTTCAGCACCAATCCGGGTTATTATAGAGCTGCCAAATGACGATGCCGGGCGAGCGCTGGTGGATCGGATAATCCCCGACCAGGCGCCGGTGCCAGCAGTATCGGCTTCGCAAGCGGTCGCGGGGTCGTCTATCGCCACGACGCTGCAAGACCTGCGTCTGAGACTTCTCACGCTTGCCCGTGCCGTTCCCACTCTTCCGGTGCAGATCCAGCTGGCGATCCGCGTCTTCCAGACAGACGATCGCATCGAACCCGTCGGCCTGCTCCTGGCGGTTGCACTCTTCATAGCTGGAGGCTTTGCCGCGCAACGTCTCGCCTGGTGGGCTGGGCGCGGGCTGCTGCACTTTGTGATGACCGCGCCAGTCGACACTGTCCGGCAACGGATCAAGCTTCATGCCTCCAGACTTTCAATGGGCGTCCTGGCTTTGACCGGCTATTTGATTGGTAGCCTTGGAGCTTTCGTCCTTTTTCCCTGGCCTGCCGTGTTTCGGGATATTGCGCTTATCCTGTTGTCAGCGGCGCTCATGGTGCGCCTCGCGGTGCTTGTCGGTCGCGTTGTCATCGCGCCCGGTGCCCGTCTGCCGCATATGCGTCTTTTGACGCTTGTGACGTCACTCGCCTGGTTCTGGTATTACTGGCTCATCGGAATCGTCGCCGTGTTGGCGGTAGGTTGGGCTGCGATCGAAGTGATGCAAACGATCGGCGCTTCAGATGTCCTGATCGACCTCTTCACCGCGGCGTGGCTTGGTATCGTGTCATTGGCTCTGATTGCGATGATCTGGCTGCGCCAGTTTCGTTTGGACGGACCGGTATTGAGCCGACTTGTCGGCGTCGGCCTGACAGCGAGCATTGTGCTATCGTGGCTGCTATGGGTGTCAGGGCTCCGCGCGGCGTTCTGGACGGTCATCGTCATCACTCTTCTACCACTCGTCGTTTCGGTGGCCCACGATATCATTCGTCGCATCGTACAGTCCGGCGGTGAACTCCCGGTCGTGGACCGGGCCACTGTGGGTTGGTCGGTCGTTATCATGCAGACGCTTCGCAACGGCCTTATTGTCGTCGCCGCACTCCTCATCGCCAGCGCGTGGAATGTCAATCTCAGTGACCTTGCAGCTGGCGAGACGTTGATCACGCGTTTGATCCGTGCCGGGATTCGCATTGTCATCGTTCTGCTGGTGACCGATGTCATCTGGAAGCTGGTGAGTACCTTGATCGATAGTCAGATGGCGGCAATTGGCGAGCAAGCCGCACATCTTGGCGGACCCGACGCCCGGCGGCGGCAGCGGTTGAATACCTTGCTACCGATTCTTCGCAATGTTCTGTTCGTGGCGATCGGAGCTGTCGGGTTCCTGATGATTCTTGATGCCATTGGCATTCAGATCGGACCGCTGCTTGCGGGCGCTGGTGTTGTCGGCATAGCTGTCGGCTTCGGTGCCCAGACGCTCGTCAAGGACATCATCTCTGGCGTCTTCTATCTCTTTGACGATGCTTTTCGCATCGGGGAATATATCCAGGCGGCAAAATACAAAGGAACGGTCGAGGGGTTCTCGCTGCGATCGATCCGTCTGCGACACCATCGTGGCCCGGTCACCATCGTTCCCTTCGGCGAACTCGGCGCGGTGCAGAACTTGAGCCGCGACTGGGTCATCGACATCATTGCCCTCACCCTGGACTATGACAGTGACCTTGAAGTGGTCCGCAAAACCATAAAACGTATCGGGGCCGAGCTTATGGAGGATCCCGAACTTGGACCCAGTATCATCGAACCCTTGAAAATGCAGGGAATTGAGCAGATGGCGGACTATGGTGTGCAAATCCGTCTGAAATTCATGACGAAACCCGGAGAGCAGTTCGGGGTCCGTCGGAAAGCCCTTTCGATGCTCAAGAAAACGTTTGCCGAAAAAGGCATTCAGTTCGCAACGCCGACTGTTCATGTTTCCGGCGGAACGGCCGATGCGTCGGCTACCGCCGCCGCTGCGCAGTTGCAGAAGCCATCAAACGTCGTCCCAGCACTCGAGGAATAGCAGGGTTGGGTGAGCGACCTGTTCCTGCGATTATAGGGTGCAATGCCCCCAAGCCCCACTATTCTTGCCGTTCACAAGGCTGACTGCCCGAGAAGCAGTCGAGGTGCCGGCCGCACAAACGTCTGGCGTCCATCCTTCCAGCCACTCACGGCAGGGGAAAGCCGGGCGACGGCATCAGCACCGGATGTCGCATCGAACAGAACGAGCGTGGCGGGACCGCCGACTTCAAGTGAATATTGCTTCAAGCCCAGGAGCCGGGCGGCATTGATCGTGATCATACCGAACACCGCTTCGAGGGCATTCGTGGTCCCGATCTGCGCGACATTGGCATAAAGATTGGCCATGCGGATGAGGCTGACATCGCCGAAGGGGGTGAACGGGTTGAGGACATTGTTGCTCGAGATCGTCGTGAGGACGCCGAGTTCCGCCAGCCGATGCGCCGGCGTAACGCCGCGCGGAATAAGATGCGTAGCCGCCCGCCCCGTCAGAAACAGATCCGTTGCCGGCAGTACCGTCACGGCGATGCCTGCTTGCGCCAGACCACGGCCAACGGCCTCGAATGCCTCCGGCGGCAGGGCCGAGAGCTTCGTCACATGGCCGACCGATACGCGCCCCTGGTAGCCACGCGCCAGAGTTTCGGCAATCACCACGGGAAGATTGGATCCGGCCGGATCGAGATCGAAGTCCAGATGGAAATCGACCGGCACGCGGTAACGCTCAGCAAGATCGAAGATCCTGCGAATGTGTTCATCCGGCCTCGGATCGGTGTAGGGACATCCGCCGACCAGATCCGCGCCAGAGGCCAACGCCCTGTCCAGCATCTCCTCCGTACCGGGATCATTGGTCAGCCCTTCCTGGGCGAAGGCGCAGATTTCGATGTCGATGGCAGCGGCATAGTCGGTGCGTACCCGCTTGATGGCGTTGAAGGACCGGAACCCGGCACGTCCGTCGATCTCCACGAATGTGCGCAGCCGGTTCGTGCCATTGAGGATCGCCTGTTCGACGATCCCGGCAGCGCGCGCGTAGACATCCTCCTCGGTGAAGGCGGCCTTTGCCTTCGACGTCTCGCTGACAGCTTCAGCCAGCGTCCCCGTGCAGAGCGTGCATCGACCGATAATCCCTGCCTTGTCGAGATGGATATGCGTTTCGATCAAGCCGCCGCTGACCAACCGGCCACCAGCATCGTATTCCGGCGCATCGCAAACGAAGCGGGGCGCCATTGCGGCAATCCGGCCATTCGCGAACGCAATATCCGTCAAGCCATCGGACCCCGGAAAAAATGCATTGCGGATCACGAAATCGATGGCCATGCTTGTCCCCTGGCAGCGTATTGGTGACAGGTTGAAACCGGTTTTGCCCAAAAGACAAGCCTTGGAAGAAAGAACGCATGACACCGAACGAACCGTCGACCAATGGACCCGGATTTGCGCAGGGACGGGGCGGCATGGTGACGAGCCCGCATCCGCCGGCCAGCGAATCCGGCGCCCGCATCCTGCGGGAGGGCGGTAATGCGCTCGACGCGGCGATCGCCATCGGCGCCACGATCGCGGTGGTCTACCCGCATTTCTGTGGTCTTGGCGGCGACGCCGTCTGGATCGTCGCAGATGAAGAGGGTCGAAAGGACTGCTTCCTCGGCATCGGCCAGTCGGCCCGCACCCTGCCCGGCTTTGACGGCCCCATTCCCTTGCGAGGACCGTTGTCGGCGCTCACATCCGCCTGCGCGGTGGATGCCTGGCGTCACGCCCATGACTATTCCGTCCGGAATTGGGGCGGCGGCCTTTCCTTTTCCAGTCTGCTCGACGATGCAATCGGGTACGCGGCGGACGGTTTCCCTGTGACGAAATCCCAGAACTTCTGGCTGGATTTCCGAAAGTCAGAGGTCGCGAACTGGCCGGGCTTCAGCGAGATTTTCATGCCCGGCGGCATCGCTCCTCAGATCGGAACGCCGTTCCGCCAGCAAGAGCTGGCGGCATCGCTGCGGCTGATCGCCCGCGACGGCCCGCGCAGCTTTTACGAAGGGGAACTCGGGGCACGGATTGCAAAAGGATTGCTGGCTGCCGGATCGCCACTCACCTCCGCCGATCTTGCCGCGACCCGGACACGCCAGAGCAAGCCGGCAAGCCTGCTTTATCGCGGTGTGGAACTGCTGGCCCCGCCGCCACCGACGCAGGGCATTTCGACGCTGGCGATCATGGGCATTCTGTCTCATTTCGATCTGAAAGAACTGGCACCAGGCGGCGCCGATCATATTCATCTTTGCGTCGAAGCGGTCAAAAGAGCCTTTCTGGACCGTGGTCTGATTGCCGACCCGGACTTCATGGACCAGCCTGTGGAGGACTGGCTGAAACCGGCGCACCTAGCAAGATCGGCGCAGTCTATCAATCTTGAACACGCCCTGGACTGGCCGCTGCCATTTCGCCCCGGCGACACCGTCTTCTTCGGTGCGACCGATCAGTCGGGAAAAAGCGTCAGCGTGCTGCAGAGTACCTATTTCGACTGGGGCAGCGGCGTGGTTGTCGGCGACACCGGTATTCTCTGGCAGAATCGCGGCGCTGCCTTTTCCCTTGATCCCAGGCATCCGAATGTCATCGCCCCGAAAAAACGCCCCTTTTACACGCTCAATCCGGGGCTGGGGCTGAGAGACGGCAAACCTACCCTGATCTACGGAACGCAGGGAGCTGACGGCCAGCCGCAGACGCTGTCGATGATCCTGACGCGCCTGATCGATTTCGGCGAGGATCCGGTCACCGCACTCACGGGACCGCGCTTCCTGCTGGGCAAAACCTTCTCGGACAGCCGCGACACGCTGAAGCTGGAAGTCGACGCAGGCGACGCCGTGTTCGCCGCGCTTGCCGCACGCGGCCACATGCTCTCGCCCATCGACCGGCTAAGCCCGCTTGCAGGACAGGCCGGCATCATTGTCCGGCAGGAGGACGGATCAACCGCAGGCGCCCACGATCCGCGTGGCGAGGGGATCGCATTGTTCGTAGAACCGACGTGATGACTGATATTCGGGTAGCGCGCGCGACACGGCAGGGAAGCGCAAATTCCTCGCGCCATGATATTTCCGCGTCGGGCGATCCCCTGCCCGACCGCTTTCACGGAGAGCCCGTATGTCGCCACCGGCGCAAAGCCCTGACGGCCGGTGATTGCGGGATCGTGTTCGAATGCCTGACAGCTGGCTCTCGACGCTCTCGACGCTCTCGACTGCAATGATCATGCATAGCGGCATGACCGGCAACCTCCCCGGTTGGCATGAAATATGCCTCTTCTCAAGCTTGTTGCACCGTTCGACAAGGGGAAGGCTGATCATGACGCGACAGGCGAATGGGATGATGGATGTGCGTCTGATGCGCACGCTCCTGACCTTGCTGACGGAATGCAGCGTTTCGAAAACCGCCGACATTCTGGGGCAGGCCCAGCCGACGGTCAGCCTGACACTGAAACGGCTGCGGGAAATGCTGGACGATCCGCTTCTGGTCAGGTCCGGAGGGGCGCTGGTACCAACGGAGCGAGGTCTCTCCCTGAAGGAGACGTTGCGCGACATTCTCGGCCAGATCGACGCGCATCTGTCGCCTCACGCCACCTTCGACCCGGACAATGCGACGCGAAACTTCCGTATCATCGCAGACAATTGCCTCGGAGCCGTGTTTCTGCCTCAGCTGGTGGGAAAAATTGCCCAAAAGGCACCCAATGTCGGCGTCGATGCGTCCCATATGCCGAGCTATGATGATCTTATCAGCCAGCTTGCGGACGGGTCCATCGATGCGGTCATCGGCAATTGGCCGCATCCGCCGGAGTATTTGCGGATGTCTCCCCTGTTAACCACCGACATCGTCTGCGTCGTCCGCCCGAGCCACAGACTGGCAAGTCTACGTGAACCGATCTCGATGGGCGAGTTTCTGAAGGAAAAACATCTCTCTCCGACCTCCGACAAGCGAGCCCAACTGAGTCCGATCGACGGGCGGCTGATCGAACTCGGGCTCAAGCGCAACATCGCTGTATCCGTGCCGGAATATGCGATCACGCCCTACGTGCTGACACAATCGGACCTCGTCTTCACCACGGGTCGAATTTTTGCCGAGCAGATCGCTCAATCCTTTCCGCTCGTCGTTCTGGAGGCACCCCGCGAACTCGGGCAGATGCAGTTCTACATGCTCTGGCATGAGTGCAAGCACCAGTCTCCCGATCACGTCTGGCTCCGGCAGATGGTCAAGTCGGTTGCGGCCGGCGTCCGCGTCTGCGATCCGACGGGGTCGGTACCGATCACGTTCCTGCGGTCCGCAGCGCCGGCCTTCGTTTAAACCAATCTCGCGGAATCGCGGCAGAGAGGTCACCCGGCTTTTGCGCAGTGCAATATAGTCTATTTGGGTTCCGTTATAGGCTTTCCTGTCCAAACAAACGACATTGGTCGCAGTTCACTCGCAACCAGATGAGGGCATGATGGCAGGTTCAGGAATTAGCCGACGTGAAGTGCTTGCAGGGATTGCCGCCGGCACGGCGGCGGGGATGTTCGGTTCACTGAGCAGCGCCAAAGCTGCCGTTTCCGAAATGGTCTGGGCGACCTGGGATTCCAACGGGCATCCTGAATACATTGCGGCCTTCGAAGCGCAGACCGGCGTCAAGGTAAAGCTGTCCTATCTTTCCAGCGAGGACGCGCAGTTCGCGGCGCTGAAAACCGGCACGGCTTCCGACTGGGACATGATCAACCCGTCGCTGAACGGAAGCTGGCGCTACATCAAGGCAGGCCTGCTCGAAGAAATCGACATGGCGAAGATCCCCAATGCCGCCAAGATGTACGATGTCTTCAAGACCACGCCCAAGGTTCTCGATGCCTCGGGCAAGCAGTTCGCGGTTCCCTATCTCTGGGGCCTCAACCCGATCGTCTACCGCAAGGACAAGTTCGAGAGCGAGCCTGACTACACGACGTTGTTCAACGAGAAATACAAGGGCCAGCTGGCCATGCGCGACTATGCGCTGGAATCCATCGCCATCGCCGGTCTGGTCGCAGGCGTGCCGCGCGACAAGGTCTTCCTCATGGAAACCAAGGAACTGGCGGAAGCCAAGAAGCTTTTGGTCGCGCAAAAGCCGTTGCTGCGCACCTATTGGCAGACGATCGGCGATCTCACCAATCTGTTTGCCACGGGCGAGGTTTCCTGCGCGTTCTCATGGCGGGTTCCTTACGACACGCTGAAAGACAAACTGGCGATGGGGATGGCCAAGCCGAAAGCCGGGATCATGGGCTGGTGCGACTGCTTTGCCATGCCGGCCACGTTGTCCGCGGAAAAGAGCGAGATCGGCTACAAGTTCATCGATTATCTGCTTGGGGCGGAATTCGCGACCCAGATCGCTAAAATCGGCAACTATGCGACCACGTCCTCGATCATCCGCGACGAACTGTCGAAGGAGCAGCAGGAAGCGATCTTCGTCGACGACATGGAAGTGATGAAGTCGTTCATGTGGCCGGTCGCCCCGGAGAATTATTCCGAGTGGCTGAAGATCTGGAATGAAGTCAAGGCAAGCTGATCATGACGACGACGCCTGACATGGCGGCCGATCCGTCAAGATCCGGGCTTTTGCTTTCGGCGCGCGGTCTGACCAAGAATTACGGCAGGGACCGCGCGGTCGATAGTGTCGATCTCGACATTCCGGAAAGGGCTTTCACCACCTTTCTCGGCCCTTCCGGATGCGGCAAGACCACGATCTTGCGCATGATCGCCGGCTTCGAGACGCCGGACGCGGGATCGATCGTGCTTGACGGACGGTCGCTTTCCGGCGTTCCGCCGGAGCGACGTCCGGTCAACACCGTATTCCAGAGCTACGCGCTGTTTCCGCACCTCACCGTATTCGGAAATGTCGCGTTCTCGCTGACACTACGGCGCCACAGCAATGTCGATGTGGCGGCGCGCGTCAAAAGAGCGTTGGACGCCGTGCATATGGCGGAGTTCGGCGATCGGTATCCACACCAGCTCTCCGGCGGCCAGCAACAGCGGGTCGCGGTGGCCCGCGCCATCATCGCCGAGCCGCATCTGCTGCTTCTCGACGAACCCCTGTCGGCTTTGGACAAGAAGATGCGCGGGCACCTGCAGATCGAACTCAAGGATTTGCAGCGGCGTCTCGGTATCGCCTTCGTCTACGTCACCCACGATCAGGAGGAGGCCTTTGCGCTCTCCGACATCGTCGTTGTCATGAACAAGGGGCGCATCGTCCAGAGAGCTGCGCCGCTGACAATCTATGCCCGCCCTGCCAACGCTTTCGTTGCTGACTTCATCGGCGCGGCGACACTCATTCCAGGCGAAATCGTCGATGGCGGCGGGACCTCCGGATCGGCTGCAATCGATACGGCCATCGGCATCGTGCAATGCCCGGCAGTGGAGGGATTGGCGAAAGGGGGTAAGGCAGTGCTCGCCATTCGGCCGGAGCATATCCGTATTGGCGCGGATGGCCTGAACGCGACGATCCGGCATGTGGTGTTCAAAGGGGATCGCTACCTTGTCGAGGCCGAGGTTAACGGTGTCATTTTGCGGTTCATGGCGGATAACCCGCTGACACCTGGAGCGAATATCGGGCTTGTCGTCGATCAGGATCGCGCCTTCATCACGAGGATCGACTGATGGCTTCGGTTTTTCACCGGGCACAGCTCGCGGTGCCAGTCGCCTGTATTTTGATCCTCGGGTGCGTTCTACCGCTTGCCGTGCTCGTGGTTTTCAGCGTCTTTGAGGTGGATCTCGATGCGTTCACGCTCGTTCCGGCCTTTTCCGGACAGAGTTGGGTTCAGATGTTCACCAATCCGGTCTTCGCCTTTCTGATCGGCAAGGCGGTGGTCTCGGGCGCGGGCACGGCGGTGCTGGCGGGTTTTATCGGATACCCGATCGCCGTTTCGATGACGCGCCTTCCCGTTCTGTGGAAGGGGGTCGGCAGCATCGTCCTTTTGACGCCGCTCTATACCGGCGAGATCGTCCGGATTTATGCCTGGCGGGTCGTTCTCGGCTCCGAAGGACTGGTCAACGCCGCTCTGAAATGGTTTGGCGTGATCGATGAACCGTTGAAATTCCTGTTGTTTTCGCCGTTCACCACGCATCTCGTGCTTCTCTACAACAATTTGCCCTTCATGGTGCTGGCCATCTGGATCTCGGCGGAACTGATCGACAAACGGTTGATCGAAGCCGCACGGGATCTCGGGGCTCGCCCGATAGACGCGTTCTTCAAGGTCATTTTGCCTTTGACCACACCCGGACTGGCTGTCGGCGTGTTTACGGTCTTCGCGCTGGCCGCCGGCGACATGATGACGCCGAGCCTTTTGGGTGGCACGTCGGGCGCGACGCCGATGGCCATGATCGACAACCTGTTCGGGACGGCGTTCGATTGGCCGCTGGCCTCCGCGTTATCCCTCAGCCTTCTCGTCATTCTGTTCGCCTTCGCCACCGGATTTGTGACCATCCTGCTTCGGTTCGATGGTGCCCGCGCGGTCTTTCGACGGGGGACGCTATGAGCCGCCTGGTCATCCTCACGCTCGGTCTTGCCGTGTGTTTCTTCTATCTGCCGATCGTCGTTCTCGGAATTTTTTCCTTCAACGCCGCAAGCACGATGGCCTTCCCCTTGAGCGGTTTTACCCTCTCCTGGTATGCCGATCTTTTCGGGAACGAAGCGTTTCTGGGCGGCTTCGTCACCAGCTTTCTGATCGCACAGCCCGTCGGTCTGCTGGGCGCGCTGATCGGACTGATGGCCGCGTTGGCGGTGACATCGCCACGCATGCGGTTGCGGGCTGCATTCGCCATACTGGTCCTTGTGCCCTTTCTGGTGCCGAAGACGGTGCTTTCCATAGCGCAGGCCATGCTCATGAGCTGGGTGGGGCTGGGGCGCGGGGCAACGGCGCTCATCCTGGCGCAGACTTTGGTCGTCATTCCCTTCACCACCACAATCCTTGCCGCGGTGATGGTCCGGCTCGACCCGCGGCTCGAGGAGGCGGCGCGGGATCTGGGCGCCACACCATGGCAGAGTTTCAGGCGCGTTCTGCTGCCGCAGCTGAGCGTCGCCCTGAGTGCCGCCTATTCCATCGGGGTCATCCTGTCGCTGGCCGATCTTACCATTTCCATGTTCCTGGCCGGCCGCACCCAGCCCCTGTCGCTGATCGTTGCATCGGAATTCCGGCGCGAGCTCAAGCCCGACCTCAATGCCATGCAGGTCGCCGTCCTCGTATTGACGGCCCTGATCGTGGCGCTGACCGAAATCAATCGCCGACGCCGCCTGCGCGGACAATTGGCTCACGTGCGAGATGACCTATGATGATTGCCCCGATCGACACACCACGCATGACGCTTGACGGCCTGAAGCGGGAAGCGCTTGCCGATCTTGCCTTGCTCGGCTATCCGAACGCACCATGGCTCAGCGATCTGCCTCGACCCGACGCGGCTGATGTCGCCGACGTGATCATTGTCGGTGGTGGCCAGTCCGGCATCACGATCGCCGCCGCCCTGAAATGGGACGGGCTGCGGCATATCCGCGTTCTGGACAGTGGGGCACCGGGTGCCGAGGGGCCATGGCTGACCTTTGCGCGCATGGAGGAATTGCGGACCCCGAAAACCCAGGTTGGCAACGAGTTCAACGTCGTCAATCTGTCCGTACGCCGCTGGTTCGAAACGCGCTACGGGCATCAGGCCTGGGCGGATCTGTCCCGCATTCCGCGAACGGACTGGAAGGCCTATCTCGACTGGTACGCCGACGTTTTCGAAATCGCCATCACCAATCATTGCGAAGTCCTGGACGTCGCTCCGGAGGGCGATCTGATCGCCGTCACCACCCGTATTGGAGGCGTGATTGAAAAATGCCTTGCGCGTGCCGTGGTGCTGGCCACCGGGTACGATGGCGCCGGCGCATGGCGGGTACCGCCGTTTATAAGTGCGGCTCTTTCGCCCGACAGGTTCGATCACACCAACGGTCCGGTCGATTTCGACGCGTTGAAGGGATTGCGCGTCGGCGTACTCGGCCATGGCGCCTCCGCGTTCGACAATGCGATCAAGGCGTTGGAGGCCGGGGCTGCCTCCGTCGATCTCTGCTTCCGGCGCGCGCGACTGCCGCGCACCAATCCTCACCGCGCAGTCGAGACGCCCGGCATGATGACGCATTATCCGGACCTCTCCGAGAACACCCGCTGGGATATCGCCCGGTTCTTCCGCAGCGCCGACCAGCCGCCGCCGGTGCGCAGTTTCGAGACCGCGATGAGCCTTGAAAATTTCAGGCTGCGTCCCGCGACGCCATGGCTGGAGGTCTCCCAGCAGGCCGATGCGATCCGTGTCACGACCCCCGACGGTGTTCTGGAGTTCGACCACCTGCTGCTTGCGACAGGCATGGATGTCGATCTCGCCGTCAGGCCTGAACTCAGGACCATCCACGACAAGGTGGCGCTTTGGGGCGAGCGTTACACGCCGCAAGACGGCAGCGAGGATGCCCGCCTCGCGCGGTTTCCCTATCTCGACGGGTTCTACGGATTCATTCCGAAAGATTCGGGTGAAGCGTGGGTCAGCCGGGTGTTTGCCTTCAACAGCTGCAGTTTCGTCAGTCACGGTCCGCACTCGACCTCGATCAGCGGGCACAAGCATGCCGTTCCGCGGCTCGTGCGCGGCGTCCTGCGCCGGCTGCTGCTTGATCGGGAAGCGCTTATCCTGCCGGAACTGACTGCCTACGTCTCACCGGATCTGCCGATCGCGGACAATTTCGAAGTGGTCCTGGCCGAGGCCAATTGGCAACCGGCAAGATCGCCCGAGACGGGCAAACCCGCCATGCGGAGCGGCGCATGACGCATTCCTTTTACTGGGCCGATCATTCGACCGCCGATCTTGCGTCCCGCGATTTGAGCGAAACCGTCGTCATCCTGCCGATCGCGGCTGTCGAGCAGCACGGTCCCCATCTTCCCGTGCAGGTGGACGCGGCGATCAATGCGGCCATCCTCGATCGGATGGTACCGCTGCTTGACGCAAACGCAGACGTTCTCATCCTGCCGGCGCTCAGTGTCGGCAAGTCGGATGAGCATCTGGCCTATCCCGGAACGTTGACCATATCGGCGCAAACCCTGCGGCTCGTCTGGCTCGATATCGCCCGCAGCGTGAAGCGGGCTGGCGCCCGCAAGATGATTCTGTTCAACTCGCATGGCGGGCAGATTTCCCTGATGGAAATGACCTGCCGCGATATCCGCGTCGAGCTCGACATGCTGGCGGTCGCCTGTTCCTGGTTCAGGATCGCGCCGGTCGAGGATCTGTTTTCGGCGGCGGAAATCGTGCACGGCATTCACGGCGGCGATATCGAAACCAGCATGATGCTGGCCATCGCGCCGGAGCTGGTCGCCATGGACAAGGCCGAGGATTTCGTGCCGCTGACCGTTGAAATCGAGCAGTCCGGCAGCCCGTTGACGGCGGAAGGCGCGGTCGGCTTCGGCTGGCAGGCGCAGGACCTTCACCCTGCGGGCGTCAGCGGCAATGCCGCCAATGCCGATGCCGCCAAAGGCGCGCGCGTGCTCGACCGGGCAGCGGTGGGCCTGCTGCGCCTGATCGAGGCGACGCGCAATTTCGATATGAAAAGGCTCACCTCCGAAACCCGCTTTTCGGCCGCGAGATAGATCATGCTGGCACTCCGCGACATCGAAAGCCTTCGGATGCCCATGGCGGACGGCGTTCATCTTGCTGCCGATGTCTACCGTCCCGTCGGCCCGGAGCGCCATCCCGTTCTGGTGATGCGCTTGCCTTACGGACGAAAGGTCGCCTCGACGGTCGTTCTCGCCCACCCCGCATGGTATGCGGCGCAGGGTTATGTGGTGCTGGTGCAGGATGTTCGCGGCCGGGGGGATTCCGAAGGGGTCTTCCGGATTCTCGAGGATGATGCAATCGACGGCGCACAGACACTGGCGCTGGCCGCCGATCTTGCCGGCGGCAACGGCATGGTGGCAAGCTATGGGTTCAGCTACCACGGCATGAACCAGTTTATGGCTCTTGCCGGCGCTCGAAATTCCGGTGGGAAAGTGCCCGATGCAATGGCGATCGCCATGGCGGCTTTCGATGTCCGCAACCACTGGGCCTTCGAGGGTGACGGGTTCCGTCTGCAGTCCAACCAGATGTGGGCGTGCCAGATGGCCGTCGAAAATGCCCGGCTGGCCGGCGACCTCGATGCCGCCCATCTGTTGCATGCCGCTTTGCCTTCGCTGCATTCCGGGGCGGTTTCGGCACGGCCGGACGTGCTTGAGAAGGCATCGCGGTACACGCATTACCATGACTGGCTCGCCGATGATCCGTCCTATTGGCGGGCAAGATCGCCGCACTCAGTGCTTGAGGGCGTGACGCTCGACGTTCCCGTCCTGCATGTCGGCGGATGGAACGACATCATGCTTGAGGGCACGTTCGCCGCGTTCGCGGCATTTTCCAAGGATGGCGGTCTGCAGCGGCTGTCCGTCGGACCATGGTCGCATATCCCCTGGGGCCGACGGGTCGGCGCCCTGGATGCCGGAGCCGGTGCGGCAGACGGTATCGACTGCGAGATCATCGCCTTTTTCGACGAGGTTCTCAAAGGCCGCGAGAACCCTTATCCGAAGATCCGGCTCTACGATGTCGGCAAAAGGGCCTGGGCCGGTTTCGCAACCCTGCCGACAGCCGAGACGCTGGTGCTTCATCTCACATCGGGCGGCCGGGCGGCCGCGACAAGCATCGATGGGATGCTTGCAGAGAAGCAGGGGCCTGCAAGCGCCGATTATCTTGTCCACGATCCGTGGCGGCCGGCTCCGAGCGTGGGCTTGCATCTCGGCACGCCGCCGGATTTTGCCGACCGTGCAGCCATCGACGACAGGGCCGATGTGCTCGTCTATACCTCGACCCCGCTCGACCGGCCGCTGTTGCTGACTGGCGCGGCTGAAGTGGACCTCTTCGTCACTGCCGACAACCCGAGTTTCGACCTCGATTGTACCTTGAGCACGCTCACTCCGGATGGGGCAGCCATCAGCCTGACGTCGGGGCATAAAACCGTAAAAGTGGACAGCGACGGATCGGCGGTTCTCGTCAGGCTACGTCCCATCCATGTAACGGTGCCGGCGGGGCATTGCCTGCGTTTCTCCATACAGTCGGCTTCCTTTCCCGCTTTCCCCGTCAATCCGGGCACCGGTGCGCGTCCCCAGGACGCAGCCGTAACGGATCGGCTCGTCACGACCCTCGTGGTTCGATCCGGCAATAGCCATCCCTCGGTCATACGGTTGCCCCTGATGCCACAGGCCGATCCGAACGCCGAAAACATAATCCCTGTCGAGGAGAACCGACATGAGCCTTGATCACGAAAGCCTCCTCAGACTGACATTCGAGATTGCGCACCGGGCGAAAGCGCATGGCAATATGCCCTTCGGAGCACTTCTGGCCGGTCCCGGCGGTGAAATTCTCCTTGAGGAAGAGAACGGATATTTCCCCGACCTCGACGCGACGGCCCATGCGGAGCGCCTGCTGGCGACACGTGCCTCGAAGCTTTATCGAGAGCCGTTTTTGGCCGAGTGCACGATGTACAGCTCGGCGGAACCCTGCGCCATGTGTGCCGGCGCCATTTACTGGGTCGGCATCGGCCGGGTCGTTTATGGCCTGTCCGAACATCGGCTCAAGGCGATGACAGGAGATCACCCGGACAATCCGACAATGGATCTGCCATGCCGCGATGTCTTTTCGGCGGGCCAGAAAAGTATCGAGGTCATCGGTCCGTTGCTCGAAACGGAAGCCGAGGCTGTTCACCGGGATGCCTGGGAACCCGTGGCGTGAGGCAAGCCGGCATTCCGTTTTTCAATGAGACCCGCATGAGACCGCCCGGCGTCGCCGCCGGTTTCAAGGAGGAATTTATATCCATGTTTCCAAAAGAGAACGCTTCCGAAGGACTGGAAACTCTGCTGGCCGGCATGCCAGGATGGGGTTCCGAATTTTCGCATACATTCGCCAATCATGCGCCCATGGTCCTCGTCGCTCTGGACCGGATCGGCGGTGCGCCATCTCAGCTTCGGCGGTTCTTCAATCACTACAGAGACGCCAAGCAGCTTCTGCCCTTCGCCCAGCCACTGAAGCGCCTGGACAGTAAAAACTGGAAAACCGCGGTCGGGATGCGTGAGCGCGAGCCTGATCTGCGCCATTTTTTTGCCGGAGAGTTGGCGCGGATCGGGATGCACGATGCTCTTCAGCTTTATCTTCCGGATCTTGCCGATGGCATAGCTGCCAGCGCCTTTCACGCGCTGATGCGAACGGCTTACGGGGTGCTTCGCGCGGACGAGACCGATGTCGCGATTGCGCTTGCCTATTGGGCCGCCACCTATCTGCCGCTCCCGGAAGCGCAGGGGACGTCACCGATCACGCGCGACCCCGCCGAAGTGTTGGCCCTTACCGCTGCGATCGAGCCGTTGCATGGCCTGAAACTTCACGACCTTCTCTGGCAGAACATACGCGACGCCAGCAACGTGCCCGACTTTTCTCCCGTCGTCGACTGGCTCGACATCGGCCCGGACACGATGGAAAAGATGGCGGCCACCGCCCTGTCCATATTTGCCGCAACCCAGCATTTCGCCGCCCTGCACATTATCACCGGGCTGCACTGGATCCGTCTGCTCAAGCCGCATTGCGATGAGGCGACGCTCCACCGGATGTTGCGGGTGTTCTGGCAGGGGATCGCCGCGCTGATGGGCGAACTCGGGTTTCCCGCGATGCCGGATGCAGCAGTGGTCGATCGCTGGCGTCATATTCAGGTGCCGGATTGGCCCGCCATGCATGCGATCGCCGCGCAAAGCTACGACGAGCACGATATCAGCCTCGCCTTTTCCGCCAGCGAGGAAATGAAAGTCTATGGCGATCCGCTCTATCGCGTCGTGGTTGCCCGCCGCCTCGGACTGATCGGAGACTACACGAAATGAGCCCGGAAGAGCCGACAACGGGTGACTGCATCATTGAAGCCGGGACCGTGCTGTGCGGACTTTCGGCTGATGGAACCATCTCCATGCGCCACGATGTCGGCATCCGCGTCGCCGGCGGCATGATCGCGCAGATCGGGCCGCTTGCCGCCGTTGGCTATGGCAACGACCATCTTGCCCGCTTCGGATCGGTCGACATGATCGCCATGCCGGGGCTGGTCAACAGCCACCACCATTTCGGGATCACGCCCCTGATGCAGGGCGTGCCTTTTGCCCCGCTGGAATTATGGCTGCCGCAGTTCCGGGCGATGCGGCAGGTCGATGTCCGTCTGGATACGCTCTATTCCGCCATCGAGATGCTGGAAAGCGGAACGACGATGGTGCAGCATATCAACAGCGGACTTGCGGGCGCACCGGAGAACTGGATGGCAACGGCCGACGCCACGCTCAAGGCCTATACCGATATCGGCATGCGAGCCGGCTTTTCCTTCATGATCCGCGACCGCAATATTCTGACCTATGACGAAGACGCCAAGGTGCTGGCCACCCTTCCAGAAGCCGTTCGCAGTTGGATTGCTCCCAAACTCGACGCGTCGAAAATTCCTGTCCCAGACCTCATGGCATTTTACCGTGCGCTCAAGGAAAGCTGGTTCGACGCACGGCCGGATCACGTGCGCATCAATCTCGCCCCCGCCAATCTGCACTGGTGCACCGACGAATGCCTCCAGACGATTTTCGAGACAGCGAGGGAGACCGACGCGCAGGTCCATATGCATCTTCTGGAGACCGAGCGGCAATCAAGCTTCGCCCACAACACATTCGGCCACAGCGCCGTCCAGCATTTGAAGGCGCTCGAATGCCTCGGCCCGAACGTCACGCTCGGGCACGGCAACTGGATGAGCCGCGCCGATCTCGACATCATCGCCGATTGCGGCTGCAGCATGTGCCACAATGCCTCATCCGGCCTGCGGCTCGGCAGCGGCATCGCCCCCGTCAACGAAATGCGCCGCCGCGGCATTCCGGTGGCGCTCGGCATAGACCAGTCGAACATAGCCGATGACCGCGACATGACGCTTGAAATGAAGCTCGTCTGGGCGCTCCACCGCGAAACGGGCCTGTGGAACGACCGTCCTGATGCTGGTGCCGTGCTACAGATGGCGACGGAACATGGCGCCAGAACCGTCGGCTTTGGCGGCTTTACGGGCCGGCTCGAACCAGGTCATCAGGCCGATATCGTGCTCATGGATCGCCGCAAGATCGGGAGGCCGCATATAAACGCCCGGACGCCGGTGGTGGAAAGCGTCCTGCATCGCGGCGGACGGCATGCCGTCACCCAGGTGTTCGTCGGCGGTCGCCTTGTCGTCAATGACGGAAAAGTCATCACGATCGACCGAGAGGCGGTGCTGGCAGAAATCGCCGAGCGGCTGGAACGACCGGAAACGCAAGGCGAGCGGCAAGCCTGGGATGCGATCGATGCCCTGCTTCCCCATCTTGAGGCATATCACCGCAATTTCACGCCGACAGCGGAATATCGCCCCTATCGATATAACGCGATGGCGGACGACGATTGGAAGCGACCTGGGCATCGTGAATAGATCCGACTTATCCTCATGATAGAATTTTAATACTTGTATGCAATTTTAAATTGCGAATACGTTTGGATATTGTCTACTCGGAAAACGTCATGCAGGTTCGCCGATTTGAAGCACTAGACAGTTGGCGTGGCCTCTGCGCCTGCATGGTGGCTCTGTTTCATTTCAACGTCTTCAGCCATTTCCAGTTCGCCCCAATCGTTCAGAATGCATATCTCTTCGTCGACTTCTTCTTCGTTTTGAGCGGGTTCGTGATTGCCGCGAACTATCGCACACGGCTGGCGCAAGGGTTCAGCCCCGGGCGGTTCCTGTTCCTGCGGCTCGGGCGGATCTATCCCCTTCATCTTTTCATCATGATGTTTTTCATCCCGGTCGATATTGCAAAGGATGGGGCTAGTCTTCAGTTCTTGCGCGCTGTCGTGACCAACCTGGCACTTCTTCATGGCACCGGGATCAACGATGGCTTGTGGCTCAATTTTCCCAGTTGGAGCATCAGCGCCGAGTTTTTTGCCTATGTCGTTTTCGCCCTGATCACGCTTCGGCTCGGGCAGGGGATCGTTCCCTGGATTGTTCTCGCAGTTGCCGGGTCCGCCACACTTCTGTTCCTCAGCCCGCAGCGAATGGATTCGACGTATGACTATGGTCTTGCACGTTGCCTCTATGGCTACGCCCTTGGCGTCATTTGCTTCAGGGCGCGTGAGACGTTGGCCTGGCTTGACCGCCCCCTGGGACGGAACACCGACACGATGATCGAAGGCGCCGCCGTTGTCACGCTCTGCCTTTGCTTGAACGCACTTGACGGGCACGGGGCTCTTGCCGTCGCAACCCCTGTTCTTTTTGCCGGTTTGGTGCTTCTTTTTGCCCGCGAACGGGGGGATATCAGCCGGGTGCTGAAGGCGCGCCCGTTGCTGCTGGTCGGCACGCTGTCCTATTCAATCTATATGGTACATGCACTGATACGGGCGGTCGCCCGCGCCTTCGCCATGGTGATGGAGAAGGCGACTGGCATATCCTTTTTCATCGATTATCCGATCCTCGTGAACGGCGAGATTCCGCGCCTGCTGTCCATTGACGGCTCACTTTGGCTGGGCGATGTTCTTCATATCCTCATGCTGCTGATAGCGATTGCCTTTGCCATGCTGACCTATCGCTACATCGAAGAGCCCGGTCGGCTTTGGAGTCGGAGATACGCAATGCGCTCGCCCGTGATGCAGCCTGCGGGCGGCGACGGATAGAGCGCGCGTTTTTGGGGTACGGCCCCCTTTTCGCGACGCGATCGGCGGCATAGTATCTGGGCACATTGCTCTGAGCCCAAAATTGGACCGCCGGAGATTGGCGTTTCCGGGCCTTGATCACGGTGACGGGCTGGTTACGCCACCGGGTTTGTGTATGGCAATCGGGACGTTAAATCCGATTACGCTGTGAGGACGATCCTCGTTGTAGTATCGACGCCAACTCTCCAACTTTTCGCGCGAATCCACACGGGGCGGAGCAGAAGCGAAACACTCGAGACCGGGCTATCTCAGTCCCAATAACTTTGAAAACTAAGGTGGGATCGGCTTAGCCTCGTGCCCTAAAAACCGGCGGCAGGCCATTGTCTTGTCTCGCCATGGTAGGGTGCCGACACCCCTATCTTTAATCAGGATCAACCGTTGCTCAGCCTTATACATCGCTCAATATCCATCATGCTCGCTCCTCTGTTTCTCACCGCGCCCGCTTTGGCGATCGAGCTCGGATTGCCGGCGCAATGCGAGCTCGGCAAAACATGCTTTGTGCAGCAATATCCTGACATGGCAGCCGGCGATGCGGTGGCTGATCCTCTATGCGGTGGCCTTACTTACGACGGCCATTCGGGGACGGACCTGCGCATCCTTTCAATGAAGGATATGGAGGCTGGATATGCAGTCATCGCGGTTGGCGACGGCAAGGTCCTTCGGGTTCGCGACCAAGAGCAAGATCATCTGATTGAAACCGAAAGTGAAAGGGCGAGCGTTGCGGGAAGGGAATGCGGCAACGGTTTGGTGATGCAGCTTCAGGACGGATACGAAGTCCAGTATTGCCATCTTCGAAAGGGTAGCCTGGCGGTCAAACCGGGAGATGTCGTCCAAACAGGTGACCGGCTCGGCGAGATCGGCGCCTCCGGCCTTGCTCAATTTCCCCACATCCACATCACCGTCTCCCGGAACGGCGACACTCTCGACCCACTGACGGGTCGAAAACTCTCGGAGGGCTGCGCATCGACATTCCGCCCAGACGAATCGCTGTTTGCTCCGGAGATTGTTGCAAAGATCGAGCCGGCAAAGCCGGATATTCTTGCTTTCGGGGTGGCAGGAAGGCCGGTTGCTTACGAAGCACTCGTCCGCGAGGGACCGCCGCCGGTCGTCTCGACCAGCGACAGCGTGTTCGTCACGTGGGCGTGGTTTGCAAATCTGAAAAGCGGCAGTGTGGTCCGATTGGTCCTAAAGGATGCGAAAGGGGATACTCTTGTCGACCACACCGGCGAGCCGCTTGAGCGGAACAAGGCTGCATATGCTGCGTTTGCCGGTAAAAAGCGAACCCTGCCTCCGGGTCAATACCAGATTGAAGTTTCCGTGACGCTGGACAGTACGATCCTCAGAAAGGCAGCTTCAGAGATCGTCGTTCAGTAAGGATCTTACGGTTCTTTGCGCCAAGCTATAGTTGGCGCGGACGACGTCGAATAGGCGGACGCTTCGTCTGCGCTGGTCGCGGCATCACACGATCAGGAAGTCTGACGCGGCGAGAAGGGCTTTGTTATCAAGGATGGCGAACTCCAGAGCCGCGAACGTCTTGCCGCTGCGCGACGACAGGATGAGGCTATCGGGGGTGACGAAACTCTTGGCCAATGCGGGGCGAAGCAGAGCCCCGCCCAGCCAGCCGGTTCCGCCGATGACGCCGACTGTGGTCAAGCCCACTCGCCCTTGCGCATGACCGGGACCTTGGCGCCATCCGCCCGAACGCCGTCGATATCGACCTCGCCCGAGCCGATCATCCAGTCGATATGGATCAGGCTGGAATTGCCGCCCTGCGCCGTGATCTGTTCCTGGGACAACGACGCGCCATCGAGGAAGCATTTCGAATAGCATTGGCCAAGCGCGATATGGCAGGAGGCATTTTCGTCGAACAGCGTGTTGTAGAACAGCACGCCGCTGGCCGAGATCGGCGATGAATGCGGCACCAGCGCCACTTCGCCGAGACGCCTGGCGCCCTCGTCGGTATCCAGCACCTTGTTCAGCACCTCCTCGCCCTTCGACGCCTTGGCCTCGACGATCCGGCCGCCTTCGAAGCGGACCCGGATATCATCGATCAGCGTGCCCTGATGCGACAGCGGCTTGGTGCTCGACACATGGCCTTCGACCCGCAGCGCGTGCGGCGTGGTGAAGACTTCCTCGGTCGGGATGTTCGGATTGCAGGTGATGCCGTTCTTCGCCGTCGAGGCGCCGCCATGCCATTCGTGGCCATCGGCGAGACCGACGGTGAGATCCGTGCCCGGGCCGGTGAAATGCAGAGCCGCGAAGCGCTCGCCGTTCAGCCAGGAGGACCGTTTGGCGAGATTGGCATTGTGCTGACCCCAGGCGGCGATCGGATCGTCAACATCGACTCGCGAGGCGGCGAAAATCGCATTGGCGAGTTTTTCGACGGCGACGGCTTCGGAATCGTCGGGAAACATCTGCCTGGCCCAGGCGGGGTTGGGATAGGAGACGATGTTCCAGTTGATGTCGAAGTTGGAGATTTTCTCCAGCGCCGGCTTGTAGGCCATCGACATGGCCTTGTTGGCGCGCGCCACCTTCGCCGGGTCCTGCGACGCCAGCATCATCGGATTGTCGCCGGATATGGCGAGACGGGCGGTGTTGGTACCGAAGGCCTTGGCCATGCCGTCGTAGAGCCAGCCGCTCGCCTTGTCGAAGCTTTCGTCCGGGGCATGGGCGTAGCGGGCTAACGTCGTTTCCTCATCCGAATAGAATGTCGTCACCAGTCCGGCGCCGGCGATATAGGCATGTTTGGTGATCAGCCGCACCAGCGGCAGCGCCGCGATCGGCGCTGTGATCAGCAGATCCTGCCCGCGCTGCAACTGCAGGCCGACCTTGACGGCGACTTCGGCGAGCTTGTCCAGTTTGACGGGGTCGACGGCTTGATGGACGGGGGAGGTCATGGGGGGCCTGTCTGCTAATTTTACATCACGCCAGAGACTTAGTGTGCTTTGCGGCGAAATTGAAGATGCATTCGCGCGTGCCGATTATCGCATGGCAGCGATGACGGTAGCGATATTGCGCTGGTGAACCTCCTCATAGGGCGCAAAATAAAGGATGGCACCCGAGGCGATCTCTTCGGCGACGAAATCCTTCAGTAATGGAGTCACAGTGTCTCCCTGCGCAATCGCGCCCGACAGGCGCTCGAGATAGGTCCGGTTCGCGTCGATCAAGGCCGGCGTATATCCGCCTTCGGCGATGCGGGTCCTGTCACCGTGGCTCGGCAGGATCTTTCCGATTGGCAAGGTCCGCATGCGCGCCAGCTCGCCGATATGCGTGCTGATCTGCTTGGGCTCGGCAATGTAGGTGACGGTATCCTCCAGGGTATCGCCAGCCAGCAGCAGTTTTTCGTCCGGCAGCCAGATGACATTGCCGTCCGCGCTGTGGATTGCGAAATGAAGCAACTCGACGCGGCGCCCGCCGACCGTGAGCTCCAGTTTTTCATCAAACAGCCGTGTCGGCATGATCAGCGGCGCAATCGGCGGGTTGGCGGCTTCGATCCTGTCGCGGTTCTCCTGCAATTTCTGCGCCGTCAACGTGAGGGCGATGATCTCGCAATCGGCAAAGACGGCGTTGCCGGCAATATGGTCCTTGTGCCAGTGGCTGAGCACGACGCGGATCGTGCGGACGCCGAGGCTTTCGAGATGCGCGCGGATCGCGGTCGCATGCGCCTGGGAGATATGGGTGTCATAGACCAGCGCTTCGCCGCCATCGGCGACGGCATAGGAGGCAACGCCCAGGGAGTAGGCACCGTCGTCCAGCCAGTTGGGGCCATCGTCATGCAGCCGCTTGCCCTCGATCCGCCCGTCATAATAGGCGAAAATACCGGGATAGGGTTCAAGGATCGAAAGCGTCTCAGTCATCTTGGACATTCTGTTTCTCTCTCAGGCAATCAGCGGGGCTGCGACCGCATTCAGCGCCTTGCGCGCATCATCGGGTGCAAGCCGTACCTGCAGGCCGCGCTGACCGCCATTGATATAAACGAGCGGTTCGGCAAATGCTGCCTCCTCGATCGCCGTCGGGACCTGTTTCTTCTGCCCGAACGGACTGATGCCGCCCACATGATAGCCGGTCAGCCGCTCGGCCTCGGCCGGCTTCATCATGTTGGCCGACTTGCCGTGAAAAGCCGCCGCCAGCTTCTTCATGCTGACCTCGCGATCGGACGGCACGACGACGCAGACCGGCTTGCCATCCACTTCGGCCATCAACGTCTTCAGCACGCGGCGCGGCTCCTCGCCAAGGGCTTCGGCCGCCGCCATGCCGATGCGATCCGCCGAAGGATCGTAGTCGTAGGTGTGAACCGTAAAGGCTGCGCCGGCCTTAGTCAGCGCGAGCGTGGCGCGGGTGCTTTTCGACATGGTTTATCCCTGGAAAAGGCTTTCGTATATGTCCGGTTTGAAGCCGGCGGTCAGTTTGCCATCGCGCTCGAGTACCGGGCGTTTGATCATCGAGGGCTGGGCGAGCATCAGGGCGATCGCCTTGTCTTCGTTGAGATCCTGCTTGTCCGCATCCGGCAATGCACGAAACGTCGTGCCGGCGCGGTTCAAAACCGTTTCCCAGCCAAGCGCCGCCGTCCAGCGCTGCAGCGCTTCCCGCGAGACACCGGAGGCCTTGTAGTCATGGAAATCATAGGCGATGCCCTGGCTTTCCAGCCAGGTCCGCGCCTTCTTCATCGTGTCGCAATTCTTGATACCGTAGATCGTGACGGACATGCTTCATCCCTTGCCTGATTGGCAAGCGAGATAGCATGAAGCAAGCAGGCTGCAAATATGGCTGATCCGGCCGGATCAGCGCTCCAACATGTCGATCAGTCGCGGCAGATCGGAAACCGTCTCGATGATATGATCCGCGCCCGCCGCCTTGAGCTTGGCACCAACCTTTTCATGCAGCGCCGCGCGTTCGTTGGGCGAAAGAGCGGCAAGTTCGGCCAGTGTCAGGCCCGCCTCGTTGCCCGACAGCGTCAGGCCAACCGTGATGCAGCCCGCCGCCACGCCCTCGGCGATGCCCGGTTCGGTATCGTCGACCTTGATCACGGCGCCGGCCGGATAGACCATCAGGTCGAGGAAGCACTTGTACATGCCGATCGGTGTCGGGCGACCGAGCGGCAGGTCGTCGGCGCAGATGAGGTTTTCCGGTGCATAGCCCTGTTCGGCGGCGATCGGCAGGACCCGTTCCATGATCGAGCGCGTATAGCCGGTGGTCGAGCCGATCTTCATGCCCTTGGCGCGCAGATAGGCGACGGTTTCGAGCGTACCGGGCACCAGTGTGCAATAATCGCTGACCACCTCTTCGTTGAGCGGCACGAACAGGTCGTACACCCTGTCGATCGCGCTTTCGTCCGGCGCCGTTCCCTGCGCCGATGTCCAGCGCGCAGCGATATGCGGCTCGGACAGCATGGCGCTGATATGGGCGCGCTTCGGCAGGCCCATCGGCTTGCGCGCATCGGCAATGGTCACATGGACACCGAACTTGGCGAAGGTTTCGACGAAGGCGCCCATCGGTGCGAAGGAGCCGAAATCGATGACGGTGCCGGCCCAGTCGAACACCACGGCCTTGAACTTGCTCATGCAACACTCCCATAAAGTTCGTTGATGGTTTCCTCGCCGATGCCGAAGGCCGTCGAAGCACCGCAGCCTGCGGTGACGACCACGATGCGGACGCTATCGGCGGGCCTGTCCGTGAAGCGCCACCGGTCCGGCGCCGAGGCATAGGTCCCAAGCCAGCGCTCGGCAACGACGCGGCCAGGCAGATCGAGAACACGGTCGAATTCGCCGAGCATCAGCATGTCGATGGCGTCCGACGCGAAGGGATCGGGTGTGGTGGCATAATGATGGCTGTCGCCGACGACCAGAGAACCATCAGCCGACTGGGTGACGATCAGATGGATGCCATTGTCGCGCTCGGCCTTCAGCTCCGTATCCAGCCGCTTCTTGAGCGGCTCTGCTTCCGGAAGGTCGGCGTAACCGAGATAGCGGCCAAGGCCGAGATCGGACATGACGGCGGTCTTGAAATGCACCGGCCGCTGCGGTCGCAGACGCAGCATCTGCAGCTTGCAGCGCGTGACGTTGTAGGCAGCGATCCGCTCGGCAAACAGGCCGGTGAAATCATCGCCGGGGCAGACAATCACGGCCTCGGCTTCGATCGTTCCGCGTGCCGTCTCCACGCGCGGCGGTTCGACGGCGGTAACGGACGTATCTCTCATGAAGGTCACGCCGTATTGCTCGGCGAGAAAGTGCGCCAGAAGCGGAATGGCCGTGCGCGATTCGACGCGGATTTCATGCGGGCTGTAAAGGGAGACGCGGGCCGCATCCGAACGCAAGCAGGGAATATATTCCTGCGCCTGAGATGACGTGATCTTCGCGCAGCCCTCCGCCATCTCCGTGCGCAGGAAGGCATCGATGACCGCTTCGGATTCTTCGAGCCGGGACGCCAGCACCATGCCGCGCTGAACAACCGCGATGCCGGCCCTATCGGCGGTTTCCGCCCAGACGTCGCGCGCCCGCCGCGCCATCGTCCAGCAATCGCCGGCGCCCTGACCGGTCACGGTGACGAAGCCGAAGTTGCGGACCGATGCGCCGTTTGCCTGCGCATCGCGATCGATGACGACAACGCTTTTGCCGCGCCTGGCCGCGGCATAGGCATGCGCCAGACCGACGATGCCGGCACCGACAATGGCAAGATCATAGACAGGCATGCGTTTTCTCCTGCGCGCCTTCCGGCTCGGATCCGGGTGGGCTCGCGGCTAAAGAACGCAAGTTCATAAAGGGAATATGACAACTGCACGCGGAGCTGCGATTGGCCACATTATTCGAGTATACGACCCGCGAGACTGGAACCTCTGCCTCGCGAACGATGAAAACGTGAAGACCGGGCGACAGCGGTGATTCAGGCTTCCAGCGTTCCCGGCTTGCGCGCTGCCTGCGTCCGCTCGGCACAGGCGATCTTCATCAGGTTGTCCCGGCGACGGGCGAAACGCTGCGAGGTGCGTGTGACAATCAGGCCGGCTTGCGGGGCGTGTATATCGATCGTGCCCCCCTCGGTACCGGGCGCGGTGACGATCGTGGCAAGCAGGTCGCCGGCGGCGACGGTGTCGCCGATCGTGCGGTGAAACAGCACGGCGCCTGCCTCCGGCGCACGAATCATCTCGATATTGTCGAGCGGCGTCGCCGGTCCCTTGAACGGCTCGAGAGTGACGGCGTCCCCGATGACGATGCCGCGCCCGGCAAGGAAGCGCCAGAGCCCGTCGGCATCCTTGCGGGCCATCTCCGGATAGACATCGCGCGTGCCGCGGAGTTCGACCGTCACCGACAGGCGACCGGGCAGCCGCGTCGCCTTTTCGGCGGCTTCGTATTTCCAGGCGTGCCCCACGGCCTCTTCGAACGCGGAGCTTTCGCCATCGGCGAGGAACACGGCTTCCATGCCGAGCGCCGAAGCCAGGTCGGATGCCTCCGGCCAGAAGGCCGCGTCGATATAGGCATATTGCAGGGATTCGTCGTCGCAATGCAGGTCGAGTACCAGATCGGCACCGAGCGCCATATGCAGCAACTGCCGCTTCAGCCGATCGGTGGCCGGATAGCGATCGAGATCATCGACCAACGTCTGCCGATCGCCGAGCGGGATCAGCGGGAAGTCGCGGTTGAAATTGGTGCGTGAACCGAGATCGAAGCGGCCCTGCAACTCACCGAAATGCGATTGCGCCGTGCCGATCGGATTGGCCTGCGGCACGATGGTGATGTCGCCGCGGATTGCCCATTCGGCCTCCGCCTTACGCAGCCGTTCGCACAGGAAATGCAGCAGCGCCGTGCCGGGCAGCTCGTTGGCATGCAGCGCCGCCTGGATATAGACTTTTGGCGCAGCATCGTCGCTGCCCTTGAAGCGGATAACGGGCAACCGCCATTCGATACCCGGCGTGTCTCCGCTGATGACGATTTCCGAAATTTCCACCGCTTGCTCTTTCCTAGTATGGCCCCATACGCGACCCGCTTCTTGCCGGTTCCGTGGCAAACTTCAAGCGGCAAATAATGGCCTCATCACCCCAGAAGCGGCCAGCGCCCGAGATATTCGTACTCGCTTCGCCCCACCAGACTATGGATCAGAACGAACTCCCGGACCATCCAGCGGACCGGCTCCGCCAGTTCGCGCTCCGGCACGCTCGCCTCGTCGTAAAGCAGCGTCATGTGCGGTTTGAAGCGCGGATTGTAGGAAAAGATCAGTCCGGCACTCCACATTTCCTTGGCCAGTTGCACATGCAGATCCATCATCTCCTCGCTGCGCACACCGCTGCTGAGGACCAGTGGCTGCGCATAGCCGGTGGCAAAGCTCATGACACGATCGAAGGTCACCTCGAAGGGCATGGCCCTGACGTTCGACATCGCCGCGCATGCCGTGAACACCACATCCTCGGGCAGACGGGGATAGGCGCCGATGGCATTCAGCGAGACATGCATCAGCTGGGGCGGGCGGACATTACGCGACAGGCTGTGTTCGGCCGACACCCGCCGACCGATTTCGACCGCCTGGAGCGCCGTCTCGCACTCCGGAACGATAGCGAGAAAAAGATTGCTCTTGATGGTTTCGTCAAATTTACGCGAACGCAGACCGCCCGCATCACCGAACGCAAACGACTGTTGATTGTGGCGCACGACCTCATTCCCGGCTTTTCCAAGCATGGCAGACCTCATCCCTTTTTGAATGACGCCAGTATAACCGGGAGGCGCTTTTCGTCAAGAACAAAACACGAACATATGAATTTATTCCCACACTCTTCCGCGAACCTTCACGAGCGCGCGGGACTATTCCAGCGCTGCGGCAAGGTCTTAAATGCCGCACGAAACGGGTGGCATGAAGCGCGAAAATGGGCGAAGTTCTGACATGCCTCATGTTTATAAAATCATCGCCTCGCCGGTAGGGTTGCTCAAGCTGGTCGCCAGCAGCAATGGCCTGACGGCAATTCTTTGGGAAAATGACGATCCGAACCGGGTGAGGCTGGGTGCGCTCGAACACGAGCCGGTGCATCCCGTCCTGCTGCAGGCCGAACGGGAGCTGGATGACTATTTTGCCGGCAAGCGGGCTGTCTTCAACATCGAACTGGACATGGCCGGTACCGATTTCCAGAGACGCGTCTGGGGAGCGCTGCTGACCATACCGTTCGGCGAGACGCGCACCTATGCCGATGTCGCCCGGCAGATCGGCAGTCCGAAGGCGTTCCGCGCCGTGGGCGCCGCGAATGGCAAGAACCCGGTGTCGATCATCGTCCCCTGCCACCGGGCGATCGGATCGGATGGCGCGTTGCACGGATTTGCCGGCGGGCTCGACGCCAAGCGGTACCTGCTGGCCCTGGAGCGCCAACAGGCTACAGTCGACAGTCTCGATTGCCGCTGAGCTCCGCGCCTCCGGTCATGGATTTCCGTGACCTCCGGCGTCAGGTTGTCATTGCCAATCAGCCATCTCGTAGAGCGGCCGGATTTCGATCTCGCTCGGTCCCGGCATCGGATTGGGGCAGCGCTTCACCCAGGCAACCGCCTCGTCCATGTCCTTGACGTCCCAGAGCCAGTAGCCGGCGACCAGCTCGCGGGTTTCGGCGAACGGCCCGTCGATGACGGTGCGGCCGGGACCATCAAACGCAACACGCTTGCCCGCCGAGGAGGGCTTGAGACCATCGGCGTCGCGCAGGATGCCGGCATCGCGAAGCTCGTCATTGAACCTGCCCATCGCCTCCATCATCGCGGTCGTCTCGGGCGTGGGGAAAAAGCCTTTTTCGCTGTCCTCGGTCGCCTTCACCAACACCATTACACGCATCGTCCATCTCCCTGTTAGAGCCGGGCTCATCGGCCTGGCATCCTAACGACGAACGGGGCTTTGGGAAATCGACATGGTCCTGCGATTTTTTTCGACGGTGGAGGCGCAGGATGCAAGTCTTGGCATCCGCAGGCTGCCGGGCGCGATGTTCATCAGCGCAAGACGCATTCCGTAAAGACCGCAGCCCCCTTGCATCCCACCCTCCGCCGGCTATATACTGAACCATATGGTTCAGTATATTACACCCCATCTCGACACCTCGTTCGCCGCGCTCTCGGACGCCACCCGGCGCGGCGTTCTGGAGCAGCTCGGGCGAGGCGACGCTTCGATCACGGAGCTTGCCGAGAAGTTCCACATGACCCTCACGGGCATGAAGAAGCATGTCGGCGTCCTGGAGCAGGCGGGGCTGGTCACCAC
>Ga0307515_10003174_pt1 | contig 34781 bp, 30 predicted proteins | sample 17_EM_MG_FD_194513 | JGI IMG/M metagenome (GOLD analysis project Ga0307515, IMG submission 194513) | Populus trichocarpa ectomycorrhiza microbial communities from riparian zone in the Pacific Northwest, United States - 17_EM | ecosystem: Host-associated > Plants > Roots > Unclassified | place...
AACGATCTTTTTAAAATCATCAAAACTAAGCTCTGCGGTATCAAATTTACTGGTGGCACGAATTGCAGTTCCAGGCATATAAAATTTCGTTTAGACGGTAAAATTATAAAATTCTATTCTGTATTTGGCATAGTAACACTTAAAACATGAAGTATTGCTAATAGTTTTGTTATTACGTTAAACCTTTTATATTTGTATTAATCAAATATAGCATATGAAAAAGATATTAATGATCTGCGCAGTTGTTTTAGGTTTTGCCTTCACTGCATCGGCACAAGATAACCAAAAAGCCGAGTTTAAATTCAATGAAGAAAAGCACGACTTTGGCAAAGTACCCCAGGGTACACCAGTTACTACTGTTTTTGAATTTACAAACATTGGTAAAGAGCCACTTATCCTTACTGAAGTAAGGCCAACCTGCGGCTGTACCATTGCCGATTATACCAAAACCCCTGTAAAAAGCGGCGATAAAGGTTTAATAAAAATTACCTATAATGCTGCGGTAGCTGCCCCGTTTAACAAAACCATTGTAGTTAAATCAAACGCGGTTACACCCGAAAAATACTTAAATATCATAGGCGAGGTTATTGCCAAACCAGCTTCAAGTAAGTAAGCAACCCTCCTAAATCCTCCCCGGAAGGGAGTAATTAAAAAAATATTGAACACCGCTACGCGGTGTTTTTTTTTTGCATTTTGAAATTCAATTGACAATAATTAAAATGAATCCGACCTCTATCTACTTTCAGAGGCGGATTTTTTTTTTGTAATTTTGCACATGCCAAAAATATCTCAGAAAGGGCAGCGAATGCCCGCATCTCCTATTCGTAAATTAACACCTTATGCCGATCAGGCTAAGCTGGATGGCAAAAAAGTGTACCATTTGAATATCGGCCAGCCGGATATTGAAACACCCGAGGGCATGTTAAATGCCATTAAAAACATTGATTTTAAAGTTTGGGCCTATACCCCATCCGAGGGTACTTTAAGCTATCGTAAAAAACTTACAGAATACTACAATAAATTAGGTTACAACATTACCCCGGATAATATTATTGTGACCACCGGCGGTTCGGAAGCCATTACCATTGCCATGATGGCCTGTTTAGATTCGGGCGATGAAGTAATTATCCCCGAGCCTTTTTATGCCAATTACAATGGATTTGCAAGCCAGAGCGATATTGTGGTAAAACCTATCCTATCTTACATTGATAACGGATTTGCCCTGCCCCCTATCAGCGAATTTGAAAAGCTGATTACTGATAAAACCAAAGCTATTATCATTTGCAATCCTAACAATCCAACAGGGTACCTGTATTCGCAGGAAGAACTGGAGGCTTTAAAGGAATTGTGTTTAAAATATGACCTTTACCTGTTTTCGGACGAAGCCTACCGCGAGTTTTGCTACGATGGCCGTAAATTTATTTCGCCGATGCACTTAGATGGGTTGGAGGATAACGTGGTGGTTATGGATACCGTAAGCAAGCGTTACAGCGCATGCGGCGCCCGTTTAGGCTGCCTTATTACTAAAAACTCAGAATTACGTACAGCAGCATTGAAATTTGCCCAGGCCCGGTTAAGTGCCGGCATGGTTGAACAAATTGCCGGTGAGGCAGCCGTTGATACGCCCGACGAATATTTTGAAACCGTAAATAAAGAGTATACCAGCAGGCGAAATACCCTGGTAACCGCCTTAAACAACATCGATGGCGTTTACTGTCCTAACCCAGGGGGTGCATTTTATGTAGTGGCACAGCTCCCAATTGACAATGCTGATAGGTTTTGCCAATGGATGCTGGAAACCTTTAGTTACAACAACCAAACCGTAATGATGGCACCTGCAACAGGCTTTTACAGCACGCCGGGCGCCGGCACAAATGAAGTACGTATGGCTTATGTACTTAATAATGATGACTTAAAAAGCGCTATGATTTGTTTGGAGGAGGCTTTGAAGGTGTATCCCGGAAAGGTGGCTGCAACGGAGCAGCTCGTGGCTAAAAATTAGTAATTTTCAATACGCGTTTATTTTATAATACTTTATATCAAAACCCGGCTTACCGCCGGGTTTTGTTGTTTAACAGTTGCTTTAACGACCTCCGAATAACTTATTCAAATTGCCATAAGGTGTTGCATCGTCGGCATAGCTAAAAGTGCCGTTTTGAAGTATCTCTTCTGCCGCCCTAAAAACCGCCCCGTAAGCTGCCCGAATCAGCGATGACCCGATGCTCACCCGCTTCACCCCCATATCTTCGAGCATATTTAACGAAAAATTGCTACCCAAAACGCCCATAATTACATTAACCGGGCGGGGCGCAACGGCCTTAACCACTGCCTCAATCTCCTGGCGCGTTTTAAGGCCGGGCGCAAATAATACATCGGCTCCAGCATCGGCAAAAGCAACCAGCCTGGCAACAGTATCTTTTAAATCGGGCCTGCCGTATATTAAATTTTCGGCTCGTGCAGTTAATGTGAATGGGTACGGCTGATTCCGGGCAGCTTTTACGGCAGCCTTCACCCGTTCTACAGCCAATTCAAACGGGTAAATAGGATTAGCCGGGTTTCCGGTAGCATCTTCGATAGAACCACCTGCTAAACCTGCTTTCGCGGCAAGGTCAATCGTTTCAGCACAATCAATAGGGTTGTCGCCATAGCCATTCTCCAGGTCGGCATTTACAGGTAAATTGGTAGCTGCAATAATATTTTTCACATTCTGCAGGGTCTCCTCCCGGGTTATTGACGCATGCCCATCAGGCTTACCCAATGAGAAAGCAAGCCCGGCGCTTGTTGTGGCAAGCGCCTTAAACCCCAGGGTTTCCAAAATCATTGCCGATCCTGCATCCCAGGGATTAGGAGCTACAAAAATACCCGCCCTTTGATGCAGCATTTTAAACTCGTTAGCCCTGGCTTCAAATAAATTTGCTGTAGATGTATTCATAAGATTATTGGTTAGATGGATAACAACAAATCTATCGGATATTTATGATTTCAAAAAACTATGAGGGCATTATAAATATTTAACTTATTTTCAACCTATGAGTAAACTAAACAAGGCGTTTGAACTTTTTGATGCTTATAACAAGCAAGATCCCCGCAGTTTTACCTGGGAGGGCGTAACTGAGCCGCAGGAATACTTTTTTGCTATTAAATTATATGAATGGGTTTTAAAATTAGATCCTGATGCTGGTGAAGAGTTACTATTGGCATCCAGGAGTCAGCACATCGGCAGGTGGGAAATTCCGCGTGAAGATTACCCGGAAGGGCGTGAGCCATACCTGAATTGGCGCAAAGACCTATCCCTGCATCATGCCTCCATCGCAGGACGTTTGATGAAAGATACGGGTTATGACGACGAGACATCGGATCGTGTTAAACAAATCATCCTGAAGAAACGAATTAAGGTTGACGCTGATGTTCAGACCATGGAGAATGCACTTTGCCTGGTATTCCTGCAATTGCAATATGAGGAATTCAGAAAAAAATACAAGGATGATCCTGAGAAAATCATTAATATTCTTCGGAAATCGTTGTTAAAAATGGACGGGCACGGGCATCAATTCGCGCTAAAATTGCCTTATTCAGAAAATGGGTTAGAATTGATTAATGAGGCCTTAAGCAGATTGTAATAAACTTGTATGGCGCAGGCAAGTTCATGACCACTTCTAATGAGATACAAAATACCAGTACCGTTTTTAATTGTTTTATTGTATCTATTTTTTGAATTATCGATATTTGAAACAAATACAAGGCTGCTTTTACCCATCATAAAAACTTAAAACGATGTCAAAGTTTTACTTCATTTCGCCTTTTTTTATTGTTTCCAACATAACCGAGTCGGTTGCCTTCTATGTAACTAAACTTGGGTTTGAAGTGAGGTACATGGGGCCCGAGGGTGATCCGTTTTTTGCCATGGTGGGCCGCGGCCCCGTTTCCCTTATGCTAAAGGCTATTACTGCCGACATAAAACCCATGCCCAACCCTACTAGGCACGAATGGGCTGCCTGGGATGCATATATATCTACCGAAGACCCCGACGTTTTATTTGAAGAATTTAATCAGGCCGGCATAAGCTTCCGCCAACCCATTCACAACAATAGCGACGGGCTACGCGGTTTTGAAATAACAGATGCCGATGGCTATGTTTTATTTTTTGGACACCCTATCGTAGCCCAAAAGTAATCCTTTGTAAATCTGAAGCTGCCTTTTTAACGCCGCCTGTTGCATGTGGGTTACCGTTACAACATCTTAGTATTTATCGCCATCGTATCTAACTTTTGTTCTTTTGGAAATAGCTATTTTGACCAACATAGAAAGGTTTGCATCCGGGACTTCTTCGTCGCTCCATTCCCATATTGCCCCGTCGCCGTTATCTCTTTTAAAATCAGGCGCGTAATTAAACGTTTCACCACCGGCATTAAAGATCATATTTTTTATAAATAGCCAATTCTTTGAGGTGTATTGAGTGGTAAACCGTAGTGTGTTACCGCTATCGTCCTTACTAATATAGGCGTATATGCCATTGATATTCACATAACGCGGAGAACTTTGATCGTAGATGAACGTATTGCCCGAAAACTGATCATGCTTTTTACGCGCATTGCGATAAAGTTTTTTGAACATTGCGGCATCCACTACAATTGAAGACAACTCTTTGGGTGCAGATTTCGACGATGCACCTTGCTTTGCCTCATTACTAATTACACCGGCGCTGTCTTTTTTTGCCTTATTGATCGAGGCAACGCTGTCAATAACAACCGAATCGGCTGTATTGTTAGTGGTATTTTCAATGGCGTAATTATGGATTGTGGTTATCAGCCCTATTAACACCAAAACGCAGATGGTGATGATGATTGCTCCAGAACTGCTATTTTTTTCTTGACTAACTCCAGGACTCGCCAGTGAAGTTTCAACAGGCTGAAAAGCTTCTTCATCCTCGCTTAATGGCGGATCGGGAGGCGATACCTCACTTATCGCGGTTTCAAATACGCTGCCGCAGTAAGCACATTTTATAGTTGTAGTAATCGCAGGTTCCAGTTCGGCACCGCAATTACTACATTTACTTAATTTCCGGGGATCCATGAACTTTAACGTATTTGGCGAAATTTGATGGATTTCCTCCCTGATGCTAAAAGGTCGAGGTTACCGCTCCGTACCCGGGCTAGCGCGGCGTAATAGTTTGCAACAGTCTTTTTATACAGTACCTTTACCATCAATAGCGGGAGCAAGCCCAGAAAAAACGCGCCGCGTAACGACCAATAAAACCCTACGGGCTCACTAAAAATGATGTTATTTAAAGAGTGATTCTTGAAGTCAAAATAATCTCCGGCAAATGCTGTCAATGCAGCGCGTAAAACCAGGACACCAAACCAAAGCCCTAAGCCGAATAACAGATATTTTTTATAAACCGTCGATTGTTGAGGAGGTTCGAAACTGGCATCAGCCGGTCTCCTGCCGTTTAGTTCCCCGGTCACATCGTCCATGTAAATGGCGTAGTCATTCCCATGGTAATAATATACTGCCCGCCAGCCGGGGTAATAAAATTTACTGGCCGATTTAGTGTCATATTTTAAATAGTGTTGATGTTTATGCGCCGGATCAGCATGAGTAAGTTCGCTATAAACCTGGTTAGCCGCTTGTAACTGGCCCAAATTATCCCAGGCTTTTTGTTCCGGTTGGCTATCAGTTAATTTAATACCGTCTGTTTGGATAGCATTAACTGGAATTATTAGCTTTTTGTCGACACGATTGGCAAAGACCGCCATGTTTTCTCCCTCCGCCTTACTTTCACCGCCATAAACCGAAACTGAAAAATTGCCACTAAGCGGAGTGTTCTGACTAAGTACTTTTCCGTTATTATCAATCGTGTTATAATAACCAGTATAGGTACCACTAAACTGATAAAACGGAACATATATCTGCTCGACGGGCAGGAACTCCGCTTCGAATAACAGGTTGACGGGCGTTTTATCGCCGCTGCTTAGAAACTTAATTACCGCATCCCTGAATTTTGAAAGGTCATTCCTGAAACGAATGCAGCCTGCATCAGGTGCCGGCCCGGTTGTTGGATGCTCAGTTGATTTGCTCGTCGTAAAAGCGCTTCCGCAATAGGGGCATTTATTGGTATTTGTTGTAAAATCGTATTCGAGGTTTGCTCCGCAATTGCTGCAGGCATTGCTGCCGCTTAGGGGTTGTGTAGTAGCCGGTTCCATTTATTTAAGCTGTTCAAATGTTTGTATAGCAATCAGTCCCAGGTTTTTGTAGCTGATAGTTTCGTTCATTGCAGAGAAAACATATGCATCATCAAAATCACTGAGTATGGCCAGTTCCTTTTTTGCTTCCTCAACCTCGTTCAATCCCAGATAGCAGTTGATGATGGAATAATGAGCTTTAGCGGCCGTACGGCCGAATTCCCTGGTATTATCATCCGGATAAATTGTGGCATCCGGATAGTTCTGAATGAGCTCGCGAAAAATAAGGATGGCGGACTTAAAGGAATTCATGTGAAAATGACAAAGCCCGGCATTATACAAGGCATCATCCGCCAGTTCATGGTCTGGATAAAGCCGGGTAATGTCCATGAACTGCCGCATGGCGTCAAATAGTAATTGTTGCTGAACTAGTTGGCTGGCAGCAGCAAACAGTTCGTAAGGATGACTATTCGTCATAAGTGGATAAGGTTATATAAGACTTAACAATTGTGCTTTCTTTTGATCAAACTCAGCTTGGGTGATAATCCCCAAATCCAAAAGACTTTTAAGATCCTTGAGTTTTTCGATAGGGGATTTCTGTTCAGGCATCGAAGCACTAGGCTGTATAGCCGGTGCCATAGCCTGCTGAACCATTTGCGGCATCATAAAACCCATGCCCAGCCCAACCCCACCGCCTACCGTTTGTCCTGCAATTCCGTTGACGTTATTTGCAGCATCCTGGATTGACATGGCCATTTTGTATTTCATAAACTCATCCATATTACCCAGGGCCGACATACCCGATCGTTGATCTATCATCTCCTGAACTTCTTCAGGCACAGAAATTGAACCTACGTAAAAATTGTGCAATGATAAACCCAAATCCTGAAAATCGGGCTGTAGCGCTGTTTTTACATTTTCGTTAATGGAATCATAAGCTGAAGGCAGATCCATCACCGATTGTGCTTGTTTTCCAAGTATCCCGGTTAGTTTAGATACAATAATATTTTTTAAGTAATCGGCAATATCGGCATCCTGGTACATGCCCATTGTACCTACTATTTGATTTACAAACACGCGGGAATCTGATATCTGGATGGTGTAATTACCAAAAGCACGTAAGCGTACCATTTTCAGGTCGCGGTCAGCAAATAAAATTGGCTCTTGCGTGCCCCACTTCAGATTAGTAAATAGTTTTTTATTGGTGAAATAAACCTCAGCGCGGAACGGTGAATTAGGGCCATAAGCAAAACTCGTAACCCATTTTGTGATCACCGGAAAATTACGCGTTTCCAGCATATAACGCCCCGCCGCAAAAACGTCTACTACCTGGCCATCCCTAAAAAATATGGCTTCCTGCGTTTCGCGTACAGTTAGTTGCGCGCCCCATTTGATTTCTGTCGGTCCGTTATCCGGAACCCGCTTTACCATTACACTTCCCGAGTTATCTAAAAACTCAAGAACTTCAACTAATTCAGGCATAAATAATTGTGACGATGTTTAATGTTCAAGGCTAATATAAATTATTTATTTAAAAAATAAACATAATAAATGCACATACATCAAGGACAGGATAGTGTGTAAAGGCGGGAACTAATTACTGTTCAACCTCATAAATGAAGTGCTATATGTCATTTTTTTATCGGGCAATGGTTCCTAACCTTGATGCATGAAAAATATCAGTATCAAACATTTGAATTTTGCACACAACGCCTGGTTAAGAGGACTTGGTTTTTACGAACTGGAACTTGGCTTTCTACAGGAACGATTAGAAGAAATTGCCGGTGATAACACTGGGAAAGAGGTTTCGGAAAAAGTAGAATATTTTCAAAACCAACTAATCATCCATCGTGATTACCTTGACAATTTAAAGCACCGCATCCATACCAACAAGACCTTACTGCAGCATGAGCTAAAGGCAACCACAACATATGTTGACGAAGCAACCGTTATGGCATACAACCAGCTTGCGGAAGATTATTTTACAGAAGACCGGATGTTTATAGACCTTAGAAACGAGTTTAACCGTTTCGCGTCCGAATGGATGTAAACAGGATATAAACTTGCTTGCCTATATATTAAGCACAAAAAAGCCGCCCTGTTAAATTCCAGGGCGGCCATTGTTATTAGTAGTTTAAAAAGTTAAACTTCCTCTGCTTCTAAAACCGGAATATGTTTCTCCTCCTTTTTCCCGAAAAGCCTTGCTTTAAGGTTATAACGGATAAGGTACATACATGGCACCAGGATCAGGGTGATGATGGTAGCAAAGCCTAAACCGAAGATCATTGTCCAGGCTAATGGCCCCCAGAAGGCTACGTTATCGCCACCAAAGTGAATGTGTGGTTTAAAGTGGGTGAACATCTCCACAAAATCGATATTGAAACCTACTGCCAATGGGATCAAACCTAATATGGCGGCAGTTGCGGTTAACAATACCGGCGTCATACGGGTATGCCCCGCTTCAACCACGGCATCGTGCACGCTCGCGCCCTGCTCAATCAGCATATCCGTAAACTCTACCAGCAGGATACCATTTCGCACAACCACGCCAGCAAGTGCTATAATACCTACACCAGTCATAACGATGGCCATAGTCATACCGAAGATACTTACGCCCAATAATACCCCTATTATACTGAAGAAGATTTCGCTGATGATGATCAACGTTTTACCTATTGAGTTAAATTGAATCATCAGGATGATCAGGATCAAACCAAATGATGTAGCTAAAGCGCCACCAAGGAATGTAACTGCTTCCAGCTGATCTTCCTGGCCACCACCCTGGCGTATGATAATATCATCTGCATGTTTAAAATTGCCAATTGCCCTTAATATACTTGCATTTACTTCGTTAGCATTGTAAGGTTTGATAACGTTTGATCCTAATGTCAATACGCGCCTTTGCTGTTTACGTTTAATATTACTGTAAGTATTGGTGTACTTAACATCGGTAAAGGCAGATATAGGCACTTGCCTTATTGAACCACCTGTGGCCAAATCACGATAGGTGATCTTTAAGTTTTTCAACTCATCAATATTACTCCGCTGGCTTTCAAGTGCTCTTACTTTAATCTGGTAATCATCCTCTTTGGTGTTTCTAAAATCTCCGGCCTTAGCACCAAAAATTGCAGCCCCCAGGTTATCATTAACAGTTTTTGTACTTATACCCTCACGGTTAGCCCTTTCTCTGTCAATGTCAAAAACAATTTCAGGTTTATCGCTTTGTACATCTGCTACCAGGTTATCAATACCGGCAATGTTTTGTTTAGCAATGTAATTTTTTAAACGGTTACCGGTTTTTACCAGCGAATCAAGGTTATCGCCAATGAGTTCGATACTGATATCTTTTTGCACCGGCGGGCCGCTATTTTCCTGTGTTACAGAAATTCTGGCTCCCGGTACACCCTGCACAGCATCGCGTATTCTTTTTAAAACGGCTTTGGTATCTTTACCTTCGCGTTTACCAAACTCAACAAAAGCAACGGTAATTTTACTTTTGTTTTCGTAGTCTAACTGATCTTCATCTGTAGGATCAGTTACACCTTTGGTAACATTTGATATTACCGACGACACGATATCTTTATCTGGCTCAACTATCTGGGCAACACGCTGCTCCAGCTTTTTAGTAACCTCGTTTGTGGTAGCCTGATCGGTACCAATAGGCATGGCAATGTATACGTAAGCAAAATTCGGATCGCCCGATGGGAAAAACTCGGGTGTTTTGCCTCTTACAACCATTAAAAATATGGCAAATACAAATAAGGCGAATGTTCCTAACAGGACAATCACAGGTCTTTTAACTGCCCGCTCCAACCATTTGGCATACCATTTTTGAAACCTTGGCCATACATTGTTTTGGAACTTATCAATCACCCTTAGTAAAACAAAGTGGTTAATAAGGTATAAAATTATAGCCAGGGCAATTAAATTACCCATACCCATTGTCCAGATACCGGCAAAAAATAAAGCATAGCTTATAATAGCCAATACTCCCATAATTAGTACAGCACGAGTTGTTTTCTTATCAAATTTAGGGTTATCATGCTCTCCTTCAACGTGTGGTTTCATAAAATCGACCGCGAACACCGGGTTCATGATGTAAGCTACAACCAATGACGCCAGTAGTGTAATTATAAGCGTTATTGGTAAAAAAAACATGAAGTGACCAATCAGGCTATTCCAGAATGCAAGCGGAATAAATGGTGCCAACGTAGTCATCGTTCCCGAAAATACTGGTAAAAACACCTCACCTGCCGCCATTTTAGCCGCCTGTTTAATAGGTACTTTACCGTTATTAAAAATACGGTGCGTGTTTTCAATAACCACAATAGCATCATCCACCACAATCCCCAGGGCCAGCAGGAACGAAAACAACACAATCATGTTCAATGTAAACCCAATGGCTGGCATTATTAAAAAAGCAATAAAACATGATAATGGTACCGATAACGCCACAAATATGGCATTAGTTGTGCCCATAAAAAACATCAGGATAATGGTTACCAACATAAAACCAATTACGATGGTATTGATCAGGTCATTTAGCGTCGTCCGCGTTTTGTCTGATTGATCGCCGGTTACTGTAATAGATAAACCCTTTGGGAAAACCGTTTTCTGTTTTAGCTTTATCAGCGCATTGATTTTATCAGATGCCTGGATTAAGTTTTCGCCAGCCCTTTTACTTACGTTTAAGGTAATTACATTTTTAAATTTAGGATTATCGGGAGTTTTTAAGCGCGCGTAAGTTTCCTGCTCTAAAAATGAATCTTTTATTTCGGCTATATCCCTTAGGTAAACAGCCTGCCCCTTAGGATTCCTGATAGCCATAGCAGCTACCTGGTCGGCATTTTTAAAATCCTGTTTTATATCGATGCTACGACGGATGCCATCCGTTTTGATGGTACCAACAGACGACAGAATATTTTCGTTACCGATTGCCTGGATAATATCGCTAAAACTAACCTGAGCTGCCGCCATTTTGTTCATATCAACATTAACCTGAATTTCGGGTGTTAAAGCACCTATTTCGTCAACCTTGGATATTTCCTTGTAGCTCTCTATCTCGTCCTTTAACACATCGGCATATTCCTTCAGCTTTTTAAGGTCATAATCGCCAGATATATTGATGTATAAAATAGGAAGATCGGCAACGTTAATATCAGATATTACCGATTCTTTCAAATTCACGTCGCCTTGCGGTAAATCCTGCTTTGCTTTATCAACGGCATCTTTCACATCGATCTTAGCATCTTTTATTAAAACATTTGCCTGAAATTCGGCAGTAATAATAGATACATTTTGCACCGAGTTGGAAGTAACCTTTTTTAACCCTTTTAATGATTTTAGTTGCTTCTCTATCTGCCTGGTAACCAGGTTCTCTATATTTTGAGGCGATTGGCCGGCAAAAGTTGTGGTAACAAATACTTTTGACTGCGCTATATCTGGAAAGTTTTCCTTTGGCAAACTGTTATAGCTGATAAGACCTAATACCGAGATCAAAAATATGAGCACGTATATGGCGGTCTTATTATCGATGGCCCAACTGGAGGGGCCGAATTCTTTAGTTGAATCTTTCATAATTGACAGATCAAATGATTAATATTTAATTAGCAGAATTTAAAACTTTGATCTTATCGCCGTCTTCGATATCCGTTGCACCTTCGGTAATCAATTGATCGCCGGCTTTTAAACCTGATAATATTTCTGTTTGGCCACCATAGGTGCTGCCCGATTTTACATTAACCCGTTTGGCAACGCCATTGGCATTTAACAATACATAGTCACCTTCTTCTGATTTTTGAATAGCCTTCACAGGTATTGCAATAGTGTTTGCCTTGTTGTAGTTGGCAATTTGAATGATGGCGGTCATGTTAGGGCGTAAGGTTTTACGCACAGGCAATTTAATCTCGACACCGAAACTCCGCGAGCTGGGGTCAATAACTTTAGCTGCAAAAGTTACTTTAGTAACCAGTGAATCATTTGCATCAGGTACCAGTATCTTTACTTCGTTACCGGTGCTTACACTTCCTGAGTAAGACTCAGGCACATCAGCTTTAACCTTTAATACATCGGCATTAACAATACGGATACCATTTTGGCCTGGGCTGGCAACCTGGCCCAGTTTAAGGTCCATTTGATCTATACTACCGCTTATTGGCGATACAATGCGAAAATAAGCCGACTGTTTCTTCAATGCATCTAAAGCTTTTTTACTGCCTTGCAAATTGGCCTGTGCCTGTAAAAACTGAACTTCGGTGCCTATCTTTTGATCCCAAAGATTTTTCTGGCGATCAAACAAAGTTTGATTTAAACTAACCTGCGTTTCGCTCTGTGCTATATTTTGCATCATTACACTGTTATCCAGTTGGACAAGTGTTTGACCTTTACTTACATGATCGCCTGTTTTCACAAAAATACCGGTAATAGTACCAGCAGTTTGCGGGTAAGCTGTTACGTTATCCTGTGCATCTATTTTACCTTGTATTTGCACATAATTGGTAAACGTACCGGTCTTTATAGCAACAACACTTACATCGGTAGTTTTACCCGAATCGGCGCCACCCACTTCGGCCTGTAGTTTAACAACTTTGGCGTTTATTTCGGCTTGTTGTTTTTGCAAATCAGCAAGCTCGGTTTTTTTATCTTTTGGTTTGCTGGTGCAGGCTGCAACCAAAAGAACTAATGCAGCCGGTATGTATAATATTTTTTTCATGTCGTTTTTATATAGTGAGTTTAGTTTGTGTTTTATTGAATACGTCCGTATGCCTGGTCAAGGTCAACCTTGCTTACCAGCGCGTCATATAATCCTTGTATATATTTGTTATCAGCATCTTCAAGGGCGGTTTGTGCCTGTGTAACCTCGATGCTTGAGCCTACCCCTTGCTGGTATTTTATTTTGGAAACCCTTAAAACTTCCTGAGCCAAAGTTTGGTTGGCCTTTTGATTGTTTAAGGATTGCAAACCATTAATGAAAGTAATACGGGCCTGATTGGCTTGCAGGCTCAACTGATTTTTAAGATTATATAAATCGTTTCTTGATTTTAACAGTGTAATTTGCGTTTGCCTAACCTGGTTAATGCGTTGCCCGCCATTATAGATTGGGATGCTTAAACTTAAACCGAAATAGGTTGATGGGTAGCTCGCACTATATAATTTGCTAAAATCGTTGTTTTGATAAGTAATTGCTGTACTACCGTTTAACGATAAAGAAGGAAGGAAGGCAGATTTTCTGCGTTTTAAATCAAGTTCATTTAATTTAACGTTAGTTTCTGACAAATTATACTCAATTCTTTTATGGTAAAAAGCGGTGTCTGATGTTACGCTTGCATCGGCAATGCTACTATCTATATTGATATCTTCAAGTTTATCCTTAAGTACTAATTCGCTTTCAATGGGCATTCCCATCTGAAATTTCAAAACCTGATAGTTTAATACCAACATCCGTAAAACATTTTCTCGATTGGTAATCAAATTGTTATATTGAACAGTAATCCGGTCTACATCAATTTTTTCTACAAAACCTTGCTTGTTTTGTGCAACCGTTTGGTCCAATTGCTGCTTAAGCTGTGTGATGTTGGCATCTAAAAGTATTATTTGCCTGTTACTTACCAAAACCTGGTAATATGCTTTAGTAACTGCTACAGATGCGTCTATTTTAGTACGGACTAAGCTTCGTACAGAAAGTTCCTTATAAGTTTTCGATGCTTTCAATCCTACTAAATAACTTCCGTCAAATATTATCTGGTTTAAAGTTAAACCCAAGTTGCTGTTATATTTCTGGTAAATACTGAAATTAACATCAGGAAATGTTTTGGCCTCTATTTGGTTACCTTTCCCGTCCTTCACACCTTCCTGATGTAACACAGCATACAAGCCATTTAAAGAGTTAGGAAACAAAATAGATGGTGTTTTCAAGTAATCCTGAAAAGATGCCGATGCAGCAATCTGCGGCAAACCTATTCCTGTTGTTTCCTTTATCTTATACTCCGCGCTTTTAATATCCAGGCCCGCATTTACTACCGCAGTTTGATGCTCGTGGGCATAATTTATACACTCCTGAACGCTAAAATTAAAGGTCTGATTATTAGGTGGCGTTTCCTGGGCATAGCTTTTAAAGGCTATGGCACCCAAAAATGTGGCCGTAAAAAGTAAATATTTCATTGTATATATAGTTGTTTGGTGATTTTTCATCTATTATGCCTCAAATATCCAGACTGATTATGACAGCCTTATGTCAGCAGTGTTAAATTAATCTTCTTTAATATTCCTGTACTGGTTTAAAAGTTTGTAACCTTTAAGGGTACAAATGCCATAATTAAAATGGTCTAAAAACTGCACCTGTACTTTCCATGTATTAAATTCGGCTACCGGGAATATGGTAGTGTTAAACCCAAGCTCTACCGTATTCACCCGCATACGGGCTACTATTTTGGGGTCAATCTCGGGCCTTATATAACCTTGTTTAATTCCTTTGGTCAACAACTCCTCCAACGTACTAATCAAAACCTCCGATTTAAATTGCTGAAAAACCTTCCATGCATCAGGATGATACTTTTGCATATCATGAATTACTATCGGGTTGATGCGTGAAAACATATCCTCAGAGCATTTGGTCATGTTGATCATTTCCTCAATCACGTTAGAAGATTTATTGATGAACTCAATCATCTGCTCTTCATCTTCCTTCAGCTTTTTGGTTACCAATGCTGTTACCAGCTCGTTTTTATCCTTAAAAAATTGGTATATCGTTTTTTTCGACATACCCAGGTGCCTGGCTATATCGTCCATGGTTACGCTCTTGATGCCTGCTTTTAAAAACAGCTCTTCGCCACCTTCGATTATTCTTTCTATTTGACTCATTGACTTTCCGGGTCAAAACTAAGGAAACATTTTTTGATTTCAAAGTTTCCAAACGAAATGACTTTTTTCAGACAAACATTACAGATGTGCAGATTTCAAATTCCAGGTGTCAAATAACTGCTACATATTTTGATATGACTATCGAGAATTTTAAAATAGGACACCATTTCAGAAATTTGCATATCTGAAATTTGCACATCTGCACATCTAATATCATCTGCGCATCTAAATGCTTATCTTTGCAAAAAATTATATTTCAATGAACTTTTCTCCGCTTTCTGCAATTTCGCCAATTGATGGCCGTTATCGAAACACCACCGCCGAACTTGCCGATTACTTTTCTGAATATGCCCTGATCAAATACCGTGTATTTGTCGAGATTGAATATTTTATTGCATTGGTTGAATATCCTTTGCCTCAGTTACAGGGTTTTGATGTTAATCTGGTAGAAAAGTTACGCGATATTTATAAAAACTTTACAGAAGCGGATGCACAAAGCATCAAAGAGATTGAGAAAATTACTAACCACGACGTGAAAGCTGTGGAATATTTTATCAAAAATGAGTTTGATAAATTAGGCGGTTTAGATGCTTTTAAAGAGTTTATTCACTTTGGTTTAACATCTCAGGACATCAACAATACAGCTATCCCTTACACCTTTAAGCTTGCGATAAACAATACCTACTACCCTGCTATTAGCCAGCTAATTGATACATTAAAAGGTTATGCTGCAGATTGGAAAGATATCCCCTTGTTGGCACATACACACGGGCAACCAGCTTCGCCAACAAGACTTGGCAAAGAGATTGAGGTTTTTGTAGAACGGCTTGAAGGCCAACTGGAGATTTTGAAATCAGTAAAATACTCGGCCAAATTTGGGGGCGCTACGGGCAACTTCAACGCGCACCATGTTGCTTACCCCGCTAAGGATTGGAAAGCTTTCGGAAATCATTTTGTGAATGACGTATTAGGATTGAGCCGGTCGCAGTTTACTACCCAGATTGAGCATTACGATAACTTTGCAGCCCAATGCGATGCTTTAAAACGGATCAACAATATCATGATTGACCTTGACCGTGACATGTGGACTTACATATCCATGAATTACTTTAAGCAAAAAATAAAAGCAGGCGAAGTAGGCTCGTCGGCTATGCCACATAAAGTTAATCCTATTGATTTTGAGAACTCGGAGGGTAACTTAGGTATCGCAAACGCGCTATTTGAACACCTGGCTGCTAAGTTACCGATATCGAGGTTGCAACGCGACTTAACCGATTCGACAGTATTGCGCAATATCGGCGTTCCGGTAGCACATACTTTAATCGCCATAAAATCGACCGTTAAAGGTTTAAACAAACTATTACTTAACCAGGACGCCATAACTGCCGACCTGGAAGCAAACTGGCCGGTAGTTGCCGAAGCTATCCAAACCATATTAAGGCGCGAAAGCTACCCTAATCCATACGAAGCACTAAAAGACCTTACCCGCACCAATCAGCAGATAAACGCACAAACTATTGCAGAGTTTGTGGACAGGTTGGATGTGACAGATAATGTGAAAGATGAATTGAAAAAGATTACGCCTTTGAACTATACTGGGATTTAGCCCTATGTCACGAGTAACTACCCGCTTAAGCGGGGTAGTTACTCCAGCATGACGGGTGGGCATATACTTCATTATAAGTTTAAAAACATTTAACAAATTATACCTATAAGGATACGCCCCTTTTCCAGGGAATAAAATCGTCCTGGCCATGCCTTACCGCGCTTACTTCAATTTCGCCGCTTGCCACTTTAATTACGTAGTCCAGGATCCTTTCTCCTGCCTGTTCAATGGTTTCATCACCTTCTACTATGGTACCTGTATTAATGTCGATGATATCGCTCATCCGGTTAAATAAGGTGGTGTTTGTGGCTATCTTAACAACAGGAACTATCGGGTTGCCGGTTGGCGTACCCAAACCGGTTGTAAATAAAACTATATTAGCCCCCGAACCTACTTCGGCTGTGGTTGATTCCACATCATTACCGGGGGTACACAGCAAATTTAAACCGGGCCTGGTAACTTTTTCAGGATAATCAAGCACACCGGCAACCGGTGAAGTACCACCCTTTTTTGCAGCCCCGGCAGATTTAATGGCATCAGTTATTAAACCATCTTTTATATTGCCCGGCGATGGGTTCATGTAAAAGCCAGAGCCTGCTTCTTCGGCACGCTGGCTATAGTTACTTACCAGGCTGGCAAAACGCTCAGCATCATTTTTATCCAAACAACGGTCAATCAGGTTTTGTTCAACACCGCATAGTTCAGGAAACTCGGCCAGGATAACCGAACCGCCCAGTGCCACCAGCACATCTGAGGTGTAACCAATTGCGGGGTTTGCCGAAATGCCCGAAAAACCATCAGAGCCCCCGCATTCCAGCCCTATAACAAGCTTACTTAATGGTGCGGGCTTACGAACCTCTGTATTGGCCTGCATTAGGCCAGCTAAAGTTTGCCGGATGGCCAGCTCCATCAGGTCGGCCTCTTTCCCGGTTTTTTGCTGATCCAGTATGTACAATGGCTTATTAAAGTTTGGCGAGCGTTTACTGATCTCTTCCTGCAACGTCTTCACCTCGGCATTCTGGCATCCCAGGCTCAATACTGTAGCGCCTGCCACATTTGGATGGGTAATGTAGCCGGCCAGTAAGCCGCACAAGGTAGTTGAATCTTGCCGTGTGCCTCCGCAACCGCCGGTATGCGATAAAAACTTGATACCGTCAACATTCGGAAACAGCTTGTTGCCCGTTGCCTGGGCTGTATCGCCACCAATTTCGGTATATAATACTTCATTAATTTCTCTGCCGGCTTTAATCATGCCTATCAATTGCTGCGCTTTTATTTCATATGTCTTTTTACGTCCGTAGCCCAAAGGTTTTACCAATGCTTCCTGCAGCACCTCAATATTGCGATTCTCGCAAAACACCATTGGTACAACCAGCCAGTAATTGGCCGTGCCCACGCTACCATCCTCCCGGTGATAGCCGTTAAATGTTTGGCTTTGCCATTTGCTTACATCTGGCTTGTGCCAGTCGGTATGGCTGGTGCCGGTTAAAAAGCTGTTGGCCGCGTGTACTATATTACCGGTAGATAACAAACCACCAACTGGGATAGGGCTTTGCGCTTTACCTACTAAAACTCCGTACATAATAATTTCGCCGCCTTCCGGAATATCCGTAACTGCAAATTTATGTTTTGCCGGAATAAAGTCAGTTACTGAATAACTATCGCCTTTATATTCAACATTTTCACCAGCTTTTAAATCAACCAGGGCTACCAGTACATTATCGGTATGATGTACTTTTATAATTCGTTGTTTCATCCTTTTAATTTTAATTGTACGGCGATGTCTTTACCCTCTGTTAACCCGGTTAAATTGTTCTGTCACCGCTTCGGTAAAACCTGGTAAAATGTCTAAGTCGGCATCCCACAGGTCTTTATTTTTTAATATATTTTGAATTACAGCATCGCTATCCGGGTTTTCCCAAATCTTTGCAAAATAGGTAGCCTGGCTATCTGTAACTTTATATTCCTCATTGTTGATGGTACCGATATATTGCCCTTCATCACCTGCTTCAACATGCATAAAACGGATAAAGGCTGCAAAGCCAAGCGCCATACATACCGGAGCTGCATTTTTTAATTTATAATAGTTTAATAACAACGGAATAACCCGCATTTTAATTTTGGTGGAGTATTGCACCGAGATACTTAACCACTCGTGCCGGATATACGGATTGCGGAACCTATCCAACACCTTGTTTCCAAAATCGGCGGCTACTTCATCGTCAATTTCATAGGGGATGGCCGGCCTTATCTCATCAAATACCAGCTGCGTGATAAACTTTGTAAACTGCACATCGCCCATTGCATCTTTAACCGTTTTAAATCCCGATAGGTAAGCAAAAGCACAGCACAAGGTATGTGTACCATTCAGCAGCCTTAACTTTAACTCTCTGAATAATTCAATATCAGGTGTTATTACCACACCTTCATCCACCTGGCCAAATGATAATACTTCTTTTATTTTATCATCGCCCTCAATGGCCCATAAGCTATAGGTTTCGGCCATAATGCCAAGATTATCGGTATAGCCATTCTTGCTCTCCAATTCTTCTTCCGATGCACTATCCGGGCGACCAGGCACAATCCTGTCAACCAATGAATTACAGAAACTATTACTACTTTCCAGCCAATCCATAAAGTTGGGCTCCAATTTGTTTAGATGGGCCAATTCTAATATAATGGCCTCCAGTTTTTTACCGTTATCAACAATAAGCTCGGTTGGAATAATTACCAGGCCACTATCGGCACTGCCGTTAAAGGCCATATAACGCTCATACAAAACAGCCAATAGTTTGCCCGGAAATGAAGCCGGCGGGTGTTTACGGACATCTTCTTTTACCAGCTTAATGCCCACTTCGGTGGTGTTTGATATGATCACTTTTAATTTGGGGTTCCTGGCAACGTCCAAAATCTCGTCCCACTCATTAGCTGCAGAAAGCACCCTGCTTATGGCCGACGAAATTACCTGCTCGCTTACCTGTTGGCCGTTAACAATCCCTTTTGAGTAAATGGTGTATAAATTATCCTGCTTGTCAAAATCATCAACCGTCCCGGTATCCGTGGACTTGACGACCACTACCCTTCCATTAAAAACCCCTGCCCTGTTGGCCTTATCAATATAGTAATCAGGCAACCCCCTTAATAATACGCCGGTGCCAAATTGCAGTACTTTTTCCGGCAGTTCAAAAAGATGCTCAGCCGGTAGTTCAATTGCAGTTTTGTTTATTCTTTTAAGGTTATACTTTGAAAGTATCATGTTTTGTTTGATTGGGGTATTTATAATTTATTTTTGTTTTTATAAAGTGTGATCGGCCACCCGGCGTACCGGGTCATTTGCTGCGTTAAAATTTCGAATTCCGGAGGCAGCTTCCGGCCATCTACATATTCGTTGTAAAACCAGGGGTGGCCTGCGGCATATACTGCGCTCTTGCCGTATTTAAAGGCAGGTAAAAGTTAAACGCAGTATAATTTACTACGAATCTATTTAGATCAATGCTGCTGACTGCGAGATTTTAAATTCTTAAACAAGATTAATGGCTCTCGGTTATAAAAAAAAACATTTGACCAACTAAAACCACGCAATCGTTCCCAGTAACGTTTGCGTAATTTTTGAAGACATGGGTGAACACGACAAAATCCCGGTTTTTACGATAACTTAGTGGTAAAATAATTTCTTAATATTTGCAAACGTTTGATCTTGCTGTAATTTGCACGATCAGAGAACCAAATTATGTTTGAATCTTATACCATTAAGGACATTGCAAAGGCTTTGGGTGTTTCAACATCCACAGTATCAAGGGCATTAAAGGGCAGCTACGAAATTGGCGCTGAAACCAAAAAACTTGTCCAGGAATATGCTGAGAAAGTGAATTACCGCCCTAACCCTATAGCCTTAAGTTTGAAAGATCAAAAAAGCCATTCTATTGGTGTTGTGGTGTGCGAAGTAGCCAATGATTATTTCTCGCAGGCCATTAATGGCATCGAGTCTATTGCGTATAACCTTGGTTACCATGTTATTATTACACAAACCCACGAATCATTTGACAGGGAAACAGTTAACGTGCAGCACTTGCTTTCGCGGCACGTTGATGGGTTACTTGTTTCCTTATCTGCCCAAACAACCGATACATCGCAGTATAAATATCTTCATGAAAAAGGCTTCCCTATTGTATTTTTTGACAGAATAGCCGCAGATATTAATACACATAGGGTAGTTGCTGATAATTTTAAGGGTGCATTTGATGCTACGGAGCTTTTGATAAAATCTGGGTTTAAAAAAATAGCGCACCTAACCAATTCAAATAACTTATCAATTACGGTTGAAAGGCTTAACGGTTTTAAAGCAGCTTTGGATAAGCACGGCATTGAATTTAAACCTGGTTATTTAAAAAATTGCGAGCATGGCGGGATGATTTATGATGAAATTGAATTTGCTGTAAAAGCTTTGTTAGCTATGGATGACCGGCCCGAAGCCATTTTTATTGGCAGCGATAGGTTGACCATTAATTGTATGTCGATTTTAAAAAAACTGGGGGTAAAAGTACCGGATGATTTGGCCCTGGCCGGCTTTACCAATTCGGATGTTGTTGATTTATTTGATCCGCCGCTCACGGTAGTCCGCCAGCCTGCATTCCAGATAGGGCAAAAAGCGACTGAATTACTTATAAAAACCATTGAGAGCAAATGGCCGGTTGAAGACTTTACAACCGAGCGCGTAGATACGCAGTTAATTGAAAGATTATCGTCGCAAAAATTAAGATAAACTCCATTCCTTTAAGTCCGACTAAAAACCGTTAGTCTTTAACCTAACGAAACAGTTTAAACGCAAAAAAGCCCCGGGTTATCCGGGGCTTTCGCAAATAATGTTTTATTAAAGATTATTACTTTTTGAACTGAACGCGACGGTTTAATACACGACCATCTTCTGTTGAGTTATCAGCAATTGGCTGAGTTTCGCCATAGCCTTTGATTTTTACTTTCTTGGCATCAACTCCAGAGTTAACCAGGTAAGTTTTTACCGAATTAGCACGATCTTTTGATAAAGAAAGATTGTGAGCAGCTGTGCCCTCAGATGAAGCAAAGCCATCAACCTCAACTTTAGCACCAGATGCACGCAAATCGGCAGATGTAGCATCTAATACAGGGTAAGATGAAGTGCGCAATACCGAACTGTCAAATTCAAATTGAATGTTTGAATAAGCGGTACCAACCACTTTGCCGCCACCCAACGTTGAATCTGGTTTAGGGAATACGATAACGCAACCAGAACCATCAACTACACTGCCTGCGGCGGTACCTGGGCATTTGTCAAACTGATCAGCAACACCATCGCCATCTGAATCTTTTTTCAGGTCGCTAACCGCAGTTTCAACATTGGTTACACGGCCTTTTAAAGCTTCAACTTCCTGGCGTAAGGCTGCATCGTACAATTCGTCATACATTTGTGCAACCGGGTTAACCCATGTTAAGTTTTGTTTTGATTTCGGGCCAAAAGTATACTCTAAACCACCATAGGTATAAGAGTAATGGCTAAACTGCGGATAGGTATGAATACCACCAAAGTTGTAACCTTGTACAAAGCTAACGGTGTAACCTAAATTTAAGGCTACCGCGTCAGACAGTCTGAACTTTACACCAACGCCAACCGGAGCAAATAGTTCTTTTACTGTTTTATCGCCAAAAGGCAAAGTGTTAACAACGCCGGCGTCGGTTGTATTTTCTTTAATTTTGTACAAGTCTAAACCTAAACCTGCAGAGCCATAAAAGTTAACACTGTTTTTACGATGCAGGAAGCTAACGCTTGCGATGTTAAATACAGCACTAAGCGCCGCCGAATTAAACGAAGTTTTGTATCCGGTGTAACCAAACTTCGGTTTACCTTCTTCATCAACGCCTGTTACTTTACCACCTAAATAATCCAATTGTAAGCTAAAGGTGTGAGATAGTTGTTGCCTTAAATATACACCATAACCCAAATCAGCTTTAAACTTGTTGGTAGTGTTAATGGTAAACGGAACAAGCCCATCAGTGATACCGGCGCTAACGCCAATACTGAATGTGTTGTACTGGCCAATACCACCAAATACCTTGGCAGTAGAAGTCTCAGAAGACATTGTAGTAGTTGCTGTTTTGGTGGAATCGGTTTGAGCAGTAGCCATACCTACAACCATCAAAGACGCAAATGATAATGCGACTGTTTTCTTTAATGTAGAGTAATTCATAGTTGTTTTGTTGTTGTTTTTTAGGGCGTTATAAAAGCCTTTATAATCACCTATAACTTAAAAAAAAGTAAATTGTTTCGACAAATGAAAATTGTTTTATAGTTATGAAATTAAAACAATCAATTGGTTGAATTCTCCTTTAGATACCCGACCAATTACACTTACCATCTTCGCTTTCAATTTACTTCTTTTGCTCTTTTACAAAAAGAACGCCAAAAAACAAAAAGACGCGCTCTTGGATTCAAACTTCCGATACATCAACAAAGGATCACTCGGGAAAACAAGGTTGATTTAGTCAAAAAAAATAAGCCGCCGGCGAAAAATAGCAAATCACTGAACTGTTATTTTTATTTTAAGTACATAAACTGTCTATATTAGGATACAATATTAGCATACAGTCGAACGACTTGCTTTGGATCTACGCAATTTTGTATAGCACTTAACCGGGCTTAGGCAGAACATTAAAAATCATTTGTACGTTATATCAAAACGGCTCCAAAAAAACCGGTATAATAACCGGCGCTTTTATGTTGCTAACAAACGTTTACCTGATCACGATAATAAGCCCTGTCTGCATTACCCGCGATACACCACAATAGTATTCTGCATAGCCGGGAAAGCAAAACAGGCCTTTCTTTTTCAGAAAAGGCCTGTTGAATTGTTATAAGATCAGTTGGTATTATGTTACACGGTTGAATCGAGCGGCTGTGGTTCATCATATCCGGCATTCAGAAACGGAGGGCGCTCTTTTTTGAATATGGCCGCAGTAATAAGCGCGATGATGACTCCCATAATTATAGTACCTATCAAGCCAAAAACAGCCATAATTCCAGGTTTCATGAATTTACGTGTCATAGACATGGCTGTATCAATTTGATCCTGGGACATATTTTTTGCCTGTAATTGTGCCTCTGACGATGCAAGTATTTTTTCAAGCATTTCGGGACTTAGCACAGCAAAGTACAGGTAAGTGAAAATAGCAGCGAGTATCCCCATAAAAACGGAGTATAACAGCCCGGCCTGAAACCCCTCACCATACGTTAAATAACCTCCAAGCTGATTGCGATATTCTTTTTGCGAAAGGCATAAAAACGCAATAAATGGGATATAGCTTATCCATCTTAATTTTGAGTTAGGGTCGATATTCGATAAATCGAAGGCGTAAGTAAGTATTATTGATGTTACTACGCCAATCAACGCCCATTTTATTGCGGGGGCAGATGGGCTGGCTTTTTTTACTTCCATGAGATTATAGGTTTATTTTTTGTTTCCCTAAATTAACTAATATTTTAGAAATCTGGTACGCTGCTCCACATTTATTTGATATGCATGCCGGAAACTTCAGTTGCTGTATTGATTACAGTACAAATTAAAACAGGCCTTCCCGGATAAGGAAAGGCCTGTAAAGTCATATCTAATTATTAGTTACACTGCCGTGCTGCCTGTTCCGGTGCTATAAACTTGTTGTTCATTTTTAAAAAATGCAGCAAAAATCAGGGCTAACACAAACAGAAATATAATAGTTATACCAAATGACTGAATTTGCTGCCCTATGGTGATGCTTTTTTCACCTTCTAAGGCCTTTTTCATATCGCTTATTTTAGCATCCACATCCTTGGCGTTTGCCGGGTTTTCTACCTTAAGTTTATTTAGCGCGTTTATCATCGCAGCTTCAGTTTTCTGAACCATATCGGGCTCTATTACTTTCGCAAAAATATTGCCTTTAACAATGAACACTACGAGGTAGGAAGCAAAAAACATGATAAAGATACCTGTAGTAGCCTGCCGCACGTTCCAGGACCCTCCTATTTTTTTCCGGAGACCCATGCAAAACAAAATGGCTATCCCTATTGGCAACACATACGAAAACAGCACCGAACCGATGGTTACTGTAACAGCTGTTTTTGCCACCAGTATCATAAAATAAAAATAAACGATGCTTACAACCGATAACACAACCCCCAAAATCAACCCGTTGATTAATCCTTGTACTTTTATTTTTTTATTTATCTCTTCGTTCATGCTTACATTTAATTAAGGCAGCCGAACTGCCTATTGAAAATTGATCAGGATCTCTAAAACAGCCATATCGAAATCAGCTTCCAATGCGTTTTCGGCTATAATAGCCTTTGCCTCCGGCGATGGATCTATATTTTGAAAAAAGCACATTACCGGGTAAAACAGTTCGGCCAGTTCAGAATCTTCGGGCAAGCTGTTGGCTACATTTGCTATTTCTTCTACCGGGCTTTCCATCAATATCTGGTTAGCTATAATAGGCTCATAAATACGGTATTCGTCCTGGAACTCGTCTTCATCAACCAATAAAAACTCTTTCAAATAGTCTTCCAGCTCGGGCTCAATGTCCTCGTCTTCACACTCGTTCAGGTACAAGAGCAGGTTTAACAGCTCGGTACCGCGGTCAAGCGTTTGTTCTTCAATATCTTCCCACTCCGGGGTATCCAGGTAATCCTCTTCCAGTTTTTTAACATCGGCGCTAAAAAAGTTGATCATTAACAGATCAAAAAACACCTCGCGCAACACCTCAACCTGTGGGTTATTGTCAAATACTTCGTCCAAAGCGTCAACCTTGGTCAGGAAATCTTCGTCGGAAATAAAAACATCACCGAAATCGCCGGTTAATACGGTTGCATCAAAGCTGTTATATTTAGAAAATGCCTCTAAGGCAGCCTGGAAGGCCGTTTCTATTTTTGGATCGATCATATTTTTCTATTTAGATATTTGTTTGTTGTTATAGGTTAACAGCACTTTTCCTTTTAAAGTATCGCCAATAAAAGGCGAGTTTATTGATTTTGACACATTGCTTTTGCTGTTATACTGCCACTCTGCATCAATGTCAAAAAGCACCAGGTTGGCCTTTTCACCTTCGGCTATTACAGGCACATCAATGCCAAGTATCTCGCGCGGATTAATGGCCAGTTTTTCTACCAGCAATTCAACAGGCAAACCTGCCTTAAGGGCCAGTGGCAATGCTGTTTGAAAACCAACCATGCCGTAAGCCGCTACCTCAAACTCCACATCTTTAAATTCAATTTCGTGCGGCGTATGCTGCGATACGATAGCATCAATGGTGCCATCTTTTAGGCCCTTTATCAGGGCTTTTACATCATCTTTGGTGCGCAGGGGTGGCTTTACCTTGTATTGGCTATCAAAGCCTAACAAGGCTTCATCCGTAAGTATTAAATGGTGTGCAGCAACATCGCAGGTAACCTCGAGGCCTTTGCGTTTGGCTTCGCGGATAAGCTCGACAGAGCGGGCTGTCGATATGGTACTGAAGTGTATTTTAGATACCGTGTATTCGGCCAGGTAAAGGTCGCGGGCAATCATCAGCTCTTCGGCAAGTGACGGAATCCCTTTCATTCCCAGCAAGGTACTAATTTCGCCTTCATTCACTTTGGCTTTGCCTGCTATCGCGGTATCTTCGGGGTACGAAAACACCATCGCATCAAAACCTTGCGCATACAGTAAAGCACGTTCCATCAAACCGGCGTCCTGTACAGGGCGGTTACCGTCGGTAAAAGCTTTGGCGCCACTCAGGTACATATCATACATTTCGGCAAGGTCTTTCCCCTCGCGCTTGTGCGATATGGTGCCTAAGGGATAAACATCTACCAGATTGCCCCTCGACCGGTTAATAAGATATTCTACCTCGGCCTTGGAGTGTACCGGGTTTGCAGTATTTGGCATCATAGCCAGTCCCGTAAAACCTCCGGCGGCGGCGGCCTGTGTACCAGATTTAATATCTTCCTTAGTTTCCAAACCTAATTCGCCAATATTGCAGTTTAAATCGAAAAAACCTGGTGATACATATTTGCCTTCGCCTTCAAACAACATGGCGTCGGCTTCAATATCATCGGCAATGCGGGTAATAAGTCCGTTTTCAATTAAAATATCGGCAACTTGTTGGTGAAAGGGTGATCCGGGATCAAGGATAGTGGCAGATTTGATAAGCAAATTCATTAGCACTGCTTTAAGGGATTTTTGTTGATTAAACCGGCTGTTTTACCACCGGAACACCGGGTTTAAAATACCTGATGAGCACAATTTCGGCAGCCAGAAAAATCAATGCCAAAATTATACAAAGTTTCCATAATTGCGTGCCTAAATTTGCTTCGGCAACAATACCTTTTAAAGATGCGTTACCGCCTGTAATTAAGGCGCTTGACTTTGGCATAATTTGTTTTAAGGCCGCAGCGTCGAGATAACTCATATCCGATTCGCTCCTGTTATCATTAAAAGCCAGTGTAGCCAGTGTGCTATCCTGCTTTTTCAAAGTGTAAATTCCCGGCTCGTGCAATTGATCCGAAACATACAGTAACGTGCTCCCCTCCTGCTGCCTTACATCAGGTATGGTGCTTTGGTCGCCCCTGCTCAATTTAAGCAATTGTTTCTCGGCAATTTGCACCGGCGGAATTTCCAAAGTTTCATCCTGCCCCAAAGTGTAAAACAATGGCAGGTCATGACCACTCAGCAAAGCTATCCTGAACAATATGGGTACAAAAAGCGCGTGGCGCGGCAGGTTGCTAAATTCTTCATCTAACGGCACTGCAGCTACATACACCTTACCCCTGCCGCTGTTATATCCGGCCCAAAAAGTTTCGCCCCCGGTTAGCGTCATCAGGTTATCTGCAACACCATGGGCAGCACTTAACCGGAAATATTTTTTAGCAACAGGCAAATCGGGATTTTGAGGAAAACTTTCAAATACACCCTTAAATACCGGGCTTTGCCGGTTAAGGCCTGATACCTTGTTTGTCTGGGTAATCAGTTTTTCCGGGTAGGCGGCGTTCATCCCCTGCAGGAACGACCGGTAATTAGCAAGATCAGCATTGGTCGAGGGAAAAACTACCAGGGTTCCACCTTTTGAAACGTAAGTTTTTAGTTGCTGTGCCAACCCGGTAGATATTGCTTTAACGTCGCTTATAACAATTATGGGATAAGCGCTTAACGCAGCGTAATCCACATTACCATCGGGTACGTGCACGGTTTTAAAAAAAGGATCGGCTGCAAAAACAGCTTTCAGGTATAGGTCTGGTGTTCCGGCATCAATCAGCAAAACCGGCATCTGTTGTGCCACGTTAAAACTGAAATAAAACTTATTATCAAAGGTGATTGGGTTATCCTGTAATTGCACTTCGCCCTGCTGCCAGCCCGCCTGCAAACCCATAAACGACAACGTATCATTTTGTACAGACCGTGCTGCCACAGTATAGCTGCCTAAAGCTTTTTGTGCACCGTTAATTAATACTTTTAAAGGAATTTTCTCCGCTTTTTCATCGGCATAATTGTGCAGCCGTACTACCAGCTTTTCACTTTCGCCCGGGCGATGGACAGCACTGAGCAACCAAACAGAATCAACCGCGATATTGGGTAAATTACCGGCCCTCAGCTGAATAAGACTATAAGCGATACTGCTATCCGTTTTCAGCGGCTTAGCGGCCATGTTTTTTTGCAGATCGGATATAACATAGGCAGATTTTGCAGCGCCAGGCTGGGTTAACAGTAAACTTTGCTGCCTGCTTACTATTTGCTGTAAACTACGGCTTTGCGCGCTAATTTTTACCTGGTCTACCGCATCATTAAACTCGTCGCGGTTGAGCAAGCGTTGATGCTTGCCCTCAAAATCCTGCGTAAGCAGCTGAAAGCGATCGTTTATATTATAAGCCGATGCTATCTCTTTTGCTTTTTGCCTGGCATCATCCAGTAATGAACCCTCACGGTTAAGGGTTTCCATAGAATATGAATTGTCTACAAAAACACTTACCACATTTTGCCTGCCTGCAATACCTGAATTTTGCCCGGGAATAAACGGCCTTGCGAATGCCAAAACCAAAAATGTTAATGCCAGCAGCCTTGATGCCAATATCAACCGCTCTTTCAAATTGCGGCGGGACGACTGCTGCTCCTGGATCTCTTTTAAAAACTGAACATTGCTAAAATTAACCTTCTGAAACTTACGAAAGTTGAACAGGTGAATAATTACCGGGATGGCTAACGTTGGCAATGCAAATAAAAAAGCCGGATAGATGAAGTGCATTTTTGGGGATTACAGATTTCAGATGTGCAAATATGCAGATTATTCTTTTCATGTCATTGCGGGTACCCATCAGGTAAACCTGATGGGTACCCGCAATGACATAGAAGTTATCCCCCAATCTGCACATCTGTAATCTGAAATCTCCCCATCTGCCTACAGCTTCGGTTCATTATAAACCTGGAACTCGGCTATGCTTGGGGCTTCGTCGTAAGTTTGGATAGACATGCGCACTTTGTCGCCCTTTACCGGGGCAAAGCGGTTTACTTTAACGCGGCTAAGATTTTCGCCTTCAAATAAAGTTTTCCAGGTGGTACCATCAAGGTATTCCAGCTTGTATTTTTTAATATTGGGTTTGCGTTCAAATACCACCACGGTATTAAAAGCCTGGCCCGGTTTTAAAGTAACCTCGTACCAGGGATTTTTTACCCTTGGGTTTGATTGCCATACACTTCCAAAATCATCATCGTTGGCAAAATCCATAATTTCAGAGTCATCGCTCCAGCTTGAGTTGGCCGGCGCATGCTTGGCCAGGTTATGCGATACAATGGGCGGACCTGTTTCGCCTAATTTGCCTACCGGGCCTTCATTTTTCCATAGCTGCCCTATTTGCTTTAAACCGGCAAGCGCGTTATCGTCCATCAAACCATCAGTATTTGGCGCTACGTTCAGTATAAAATTACAGCTTGCATTATTAAGCGGGATCAAAGTTTCGTTCACAAACTTATTTACATCGCGGATTGGCGTTGTTGGGAAATCTGTTTTCCAAAACCAGTTAGCCTGGATAGGCAAGCATGCTAAAGCCGGCATTTTATTGGTTTCTTTTGATAAACGCTGGCCGGCACCCATTTCATAGGTTTTGATATCGGTGTAATATAAACCATCGCCAGGGTATTTGGCGCCGTTTAAATCCATCATCAGGCAGTTTGGCTGTAACGATTTAACCAGTTGATAAATCTCCTGGAAAGGAACATCGTCATAAGAAATTCTTGACCATGGTGCATCCCAGCCATCAATAATCAGGGCTTCTATCGGGCCGTAGTTGGTAAGTAACTCGGTGATCTGTTTTTTGATCATTTCGATATGCCTTGGCTGTATCATGTTGGGGCGCAGCTTGTGGTGAGTATCCAAAATAGAATAATACAACATTACTTTTAAACCCTGGTCGCGAAAAGCCTTAACATACTCTTTAACAACATCCCGCTTTAACGGGCTGTTCATTACATTGTAATCGGTGCTTTTGGTATCCCAGATACAAAAGCCGCTGTGGTGCTTGGTTGTTAAGCAACCATAGCTCATATTGGCCGATTTTGCTGCTTTTGCCCATTGCACACAATCCAGTTTTTTAGGGTTAAATTCTGATGCAGGTGTTTCAGGATCGGGCCAGTCGGCATTTTCGTAAGTCGGGATATTAAAGTGAATGAACATACCGAAGCGCAGGTCGACGAATTTTTGCTGCAATACCGACAATGGTTGCTGCGTTTTTGAAATGCCCTGGGCATTTACGTTGGTTACACTTAAAATAAGCGCACAACAAAAAGCCAGCAACAGTTTTGTTTTGATAGTAATGTTAATCATAGCAGATAGAATGTTTATTAATTAAGGTGTTTGTAAACAGCTAAGTTTGTGAAAAACGGCCAACTAAAAATAAATTCATATTGGCATATTATTCAACTATATTAACACCTGCCCATCCTATACCCTGGTTAATTTAACCGGAGCTGTATGATAAGCATTCCACTGGCATACATAAACATTTTTATCCTCATCAACACACACATCGTGCCCGTGCTGAAAAATGCGGCCTGGCGCTTGTAAAGTAGGTTGTAAAACACCGTTCTTATACACGGGCGCAGCACCGCCAGGGTTTGAGATCACTTTATTTTCTTTATCCAATATGGTTACAAAGCCCGAGAAGTCAAACCTGTTGCCGCCGGCATCTTTACTCCAGCAAACACCCGCGTAAATATTTTGGTCGTTAATTACCGCCCGGCAAACGTACATACCCGGCATATCAATGCGTTTTATGAATTTACCATCCATAGTAAATATTTTAAAGCAGTTTTCCTCGCGGGAGGTACAAACCAGCGTTGGGTTATTCTTGTCCCGTGTATCAACCGTGATGCCGTGGGCATTCACCAGGTTATGATCCTTATTGGTGTTGTTATGCCCGCCAAAATGACGAATATACTGCCCCTTGCTATCGTAATGTATAATATAGTCAGACCCATAACCATCGGCCACATAAATATCGCCGTTGGGTGCTACCGCCGTTTCTGTTGGCTTAAAAGGCTCATTGTCTTTATAAACACCAATGGTGCGTGGGTGCCCGATAGCAAATATCAGCTTGCCATCAACCGTGGTTTTTAATACCTGCCCCGATTGACCGTACGAGTTACCTGTTTTATCAACCGCCCAGCCGCAATCGGTAAGCAGCAGAAAATCTTCGCCGCCTTCCTTGCTGATGGTTAGCCCATGGCCGCCCGGCAAAGCCGTACCCCAATAGTCAAGCAATTTGCCCGATTTATCAAAAATAAGAATGTTGTTTTGAGTATGATCGCCCAGCATAATTAGCCGGCCTTTACTATCCTGAACCATTTCGTGGCAATTGGCCAATGGGTGGCTGTTTACACTAATCTTGGCCCAACCTTTATCGGCTTTGTAGGTATAGCCGCCCTGGCCTATAATTTGGTCGTCGGGTTTAAGGTCCTTATGTAAAATGGCAAAACTATTTACCGGCGCGGCGGCCACCAATGCTGAAGCCACAGCGGTGTTTTTTATAAAATCTCTTCTTTCCATAATGTAATAATAATATCAAGTAGTCAGTATCAAGTATCAAGGCAGCTGCGGAACGCGGCTACCTTTTCAATGGCCGTTCAATTGGTTAAAACAGTTCTAATATCAGATTTATTTTGGTATTTGTACATACAATTGAAAGATACTTTCAGGGCAGACGCACTACACCATGGTTTTCTTCCATTTTCCACGCTTAAATAATACGTAAGCGGCTATGGTTAATCCAATTTCGGCAACAGGAATAGAGATAAATACGCCGGTTGGCCCCATTGCAAAATACTTAGCCAATAAATAAGCAAAGGGAATTTGGAATAACCAAAATGTAAAAACGTTAATTTTAGTGGGTGTCCAGGTATCGCCTGCACCGTTAAACGCGCTGGTAAACACCATGCCTATTCCATATATAATAAAGCCGCCGCTCAAAATTTGTAATGAACGGGTGGCCACTTTTTTTACAGCCTCATCGTCGGTAAAAAACGAAGCAAACAAATGGCCGCAGGTTAAAAACAAAATGCTTACGATACCTAAAAATACCACCGTATACTTTATGGTTTGAAATACCGATTGTTCGGCGCGGTCAACGTGCCCTGCGCCTAAATTTTGCCCCACCAAAGTTGCAGCAGCATTGCTCAACCCCCACGCCGGCAGCAGGAAGAACATCATTAACCGCAGCGAAGTTTGATACCCTGCAGAGCCGTGGTCGCCGCCTGTTGTCGCAACCAATTGCGCCAAAAATATCCAGCTGCAACTGGCTATTACAAATTGCAAAATACCAGGCGCGGCAATTTTAATAATCGCTTTAATCTGTTGCCAATCGGGTATAAAATAGCTCAGGCGGATTTTTAAAGCATTTTTGCCATTAAATAAATTATAAACCTGGTATGTAACACCCAAACCACGGCCAATGCTGGTGGCTATGGCTGCTCCCGTTAAGCCAAAGGCCGGGATTGGCCCAAGCCCCCTGATGAAAATAGGACATAAAATAATGTTTGCAATGTTGGCAAGCCATAAACTACGCATAGCGATTGCGGCGTTGCCGGCCCCTCTGAAAATGCCGTTAATTAAAAACAGCAATACAATAATGATGCTGCCGCCCATCATAATGCGAACGAATGGAGTACCATGGTCTGCGGTTTCTGCCGAAGCGCCCATAATCAAAAGCAGGCCCCGGGCATGTAAAAAGCCAAAAACACTTATACCCAGGTTAATAAGTACAGCTATGATGATGGTTTGCATACCGGCTTTGGACGCGGCTTCCGGATTTTTTTCGCCAATGCGGCGGGCAACAACTGCTGTTGCAGCCATACTTAAACCTATGGCCAGCGAATATATAACGGTTAAAACAGATTCGGTTAAACCTACTGTTTGAATTGCGTGACTGCTGTTTTTTAAATGGCCTACAAAATAAAGGTCGACCAGTGCAAAAACAGATTCCATAGCCATTTCCAGCATCATGGGTATGGCCAATAAAACAATTGCCCTTTTTATACTGATTGATGTTAAATCAACCTCCTGGCCCTTGATAGCCTGTTTTAAAACCGAGAAAAAAGAAGATACCTTACCCTTTGCAGTAAATGAGTGTGACATAAATATAAGCTTGTGTTTTTTAGGGAGCGGCGTTTTATCTGAGACCCTGGATAGCAAATATAATGAAACCTTTGCTTACGCAAGTTGTGACTAAGAATCAATTTTAGCTTAAGGTATTACTCAAATAAAACATTCAGGTTTGCGAACCGCATACGCCCCCCGTCCCTTAATTGCCTGGTGGTAGCGTGTTATATCGTTGATCGGTACTTCTGAATCACTTATCAGGCGGGACAAAAATCATATTGATTATTTTTTTTTAAAAGTACTTTGAAATGAAAAGTAAATTAATAATTTTGTCTTACACTCGAGGAGTGCCGTTAAGTGAATGCATTTTAATTATGAAATGATAACGTTAACAAAGTTTAGATAATTTCAGATGGGTAAGCAAACTGATTCCTTTTACGACAAATTTTCATTATTATATCCATTGGTAGATGTTTTCCTGAAACCACAAAAAAAAGTATTATTTAACGAGGTCAACTCGCTGCCTGAAGGCACTTTGCTTGAGATTGGTGTTGGCAACGGCGCTCATTTCCATCGCTATAAAAAGCATAAGATAGTTGGTATCGATACATCAGCAGCAATGCTTGAAATCGCCCGCCAAAAGGCCCATGAAAATATTACGGTTTTTAAGATGGATGGTAAATCACTGTTGTTTGATAATGAACAATTCAATTACGTTGTACTCTCCCATGTAATTGCGGTAGTAGATGATCCGGAGCTATTATTGAAAGAAGTATTAAGAGTGTTGAAACCGCAGGGACAGGTATTTATTCTTAATCATTTTACACCCGATAACTGGTTCAAATATATCGATAGTGCATTTGAGATGATTTCAAAGGTTCTCCACTTCAGATCGATTTTTTACATTGATCGAATAGCGGCGATCAAAAAGTTTATCCTTTTAAAGGAGGTTCATCTGGGCTTAGCATCCTATTTCAAACTTTTAATTTATCAGAAAAATTGAGAAAGAAGTATATTTTTATTTGCATATCGCTGCTCATCAGTTTGTTTATTTACCTGTTTTATCGAACAGAAAGGACTGTTGTGAACGAAATCGTCATCCGGGTGATTTCACTTGCAACCTACGCAAGGTTAAAGGCATATATCGTGACGGTATTACCATTGAATAACATGATAATTTACTCTTTACCCGAAGGGCTCTGGGTATTTTGTATTACGCTTACTTCGAAACCCTATTACATTACCCGGAATAATTGGCGAATTGACGGGATGTTTATCCCGCTTATATTTTGTGTTAGTTTAGAAATACTTCAGCTCTTCCATATTGCCAATGGACGGTTTGACTTTATGGACATTGGAGTTTCTGTTGTGTTTTGGTTATTAGGTAGTTATATTGTGAGTGACAAGTGCGAAAAACAGGATATTTTTACCCGGCCAAACTCAAAAACCATTGTTTGCCTGGCCAGTTATTGCATAGTTTATTTAGCTCATGTTTTTAAATAGGATAAAAATTA
>Ga0307515_10003175_pt1 | contig 34780 bp, 13 predicted proteins | sample 17_EM_MG_FD_194513 | JGI IMG/M metagenome (GOLD analysis project Ga0307515, IMG submission 194513) | Populus trichocarpa ectomycorrhiza microbial communities from riparian zone in the Pacific Northwest, United States - 17_EM | ecosystem: Host-associated > Plants > Roots > Unclassified | place...
TATTCCTAGTATACGGAAATTAGAAGACCGTAAAGCTTATCTAATTATATAAAGAGGAGCGGGTTAAGGCGGAAGGTGCGTATAATAGCTATAAGTGGGTGTTGCCTATTTTAGGGCTATGGTATATATGATTAAACTTCCTATATATAATTATGCGTACGTTCTATAGGGGTAAGTAAGCCGCGTAGCAGTTTTTAGCGCTCTATACCTATATAAACTACCTAGGACGGTGTAATATTCCTAGGGAAAAGGCCCCGTTTTATTATATGGAAGAGCTAATCCTCTAAAGCTTTAACGCTTATGTTATTGCGTTATTCCTACTCTATATCCGCAATAAGTGCAATATTAAGGCAGATGGTGAGGCTGAGCAATATATACGAAACCTATCTCCGTATTAATTTCTGGAGTATATTAAGGATATCCGTATAGCGGCTTTTTTAAGAGATGTATGCCGCGATGTAAATTAGCGCACGTCTAATTATTCGGGGCCACCTACTAACGCACATTAGCTAGCAGCGACGTCATCCTCTGCGGATATATTAAGCTCCGCCGCTAATAACCATAATATAGAGTTCTTTAATTATATCCGGTTCCTACAGGTTATTAATACTTATAAGCTTCTAAAATACGCCATTAAGCATGCGGATATCGGACTACTAAAGCGTATAATCCCCTATCTTTGCTTATACTTTACTAAAAGCTTATTAAAGAACTATGCATATAATATACTAATCCTATAGCAACTAGTTAGGATAAGCGCTTGCGATCTAGTGCTTTAATAGGCTATCCTTACTAATAGTTTAGTTAACCTCTAAGGGCGGCTAGATAGCTTCTTTAAGACGGATCGCCTTAATAAACTGCTAAATCTTCAACTTAAGGAGTTGCTCTGGACGCGCGGGAATTCGGCGTTTAGTATAGATAAGCTATTTAAGTAGAGTGTTCTTATAATAAGTTACACTGGCGCGCTCCGCGATATTTTTAAGCGTATATTTGGCGAGCGTATAAACAGCAAATATATAACCAAGTCTCCAGCACTAGATATCCGCTATCTTGCAGATTAGATTAGGAAGGATTTAATTATGCGATATAGGCGGCGCTTAGCGGATTTTAAGGCTCCTTTGCTCCTATAGCGCGGATATAAGAAACTCGCGAAGGACGGCGTAAATATATTTAACGCCTTCCTATTAACTGCAGCCGGTTTACCATTTAATCCCCTTATATATAGCTTTGGTGATACCAACAAGAATATAAAGGTACTAGGAGAAGCTGCTGAATATATTTATATAGTTTATTGTCCTAATGTTATACCTATACCTCTACTAATATATATAATAGTTGGTGTATAAGTTACTTAATAAATGCTGAGAGTAACAGTAATATATTGTTTTAATTGCGGATATACTTCTAATGTAAGCGGAGTATCTATAGATATTCTAATTTTATATAACAGCTCTATGCGGATATTATAAGAATTAAAAATGGCATTATAATATATGATCTTCTAAATAAAAATAGAGTAAAACTAACACCTTGTACTCCGGAAACTCAACCTTTAAAATAGACTCTCTATTTAAATATCTTTATCTTAGCTTATGCGGATATCTTTATATTAGCTTATACAGATATTGTTATCTTAGCTTGTGCGGATATTACAATATTAATTAAGTATATCTATTAAATATAAGGCAGAGACTTAATTCCTACGTATATAGTAGCAAAAAGGTAAGAGCTACTATTTTATTATTATAAACTAGCAATAATAGCCAACCTATAGCAACAGCTAACTTATATCTACTTATATTTAATATCCGGTAGCCTAGTATTACGTATAAGTGTAATAACACTACGCCTTAGGAACGCAAGCTTATCCTTTATCTCGCTAAGAGAATCTTTAAACTTATTAAACCGGCGATCTATACCCCAAACATCTTTCGCTATATTAGTTACCTGTTTATAAACTATATTAACGCGCATAGAAATAGCAATTGCTAAATACACCCTAATAGACCCGGTGCTAGCGAAAGCGGTAACAGTAATAGCAGCACCCAGCGTGCTAGCAATTGGCGAAAGAGTTAGAGGAGCAGCAGTAGAGTAGGTGCCTCTACGGCCGTATATACTGCTATAAGTGGGAGTCTTAATGGCGGGGGAGGTCTTAGTAGGGGGAGGCGTGGTAATATAGGCGGGGATAGTGCGAGAACAAAGCTATATAGATATTAGTAATATCTATATTATTAACACGCGGATATTATACCTTCTTAGTAGGCGTTTCAGCTAGACTATCGGCAGAAGCTAACTTCGCCCGTTTTTTGCCCTAAGGTATAACCGGCTCTGGATTTAGTAAACCTTCCTATACGCGTGTTAGCTGATAGAATAATAGTATACTATTAGCGCGTACCTTTCCGCACGACCTACTACCTATATAATATCTTAAGCACATACCCCTAAAATAAGGCCTAGAGTCCTTCTTATAAACGCGATATTTATAGCTATGCTTCTTATATAGAGTATATAGCGGGTTACGCAGCTTACTAAAGCTACCCTTAATATTCTAGACGTGTATTAATATCCGCTGGCAACTTTCCTTTATATTCTCCTAAACACTAGTTTTTAGAGTGTACTATTTATTTACTAACGGCACTTAGATAGGAAGGCGCTTATTTATATTTATAGTACTATAAAGATTATAAGGGCTGCGGAGATTATAAGGGCTGCGGAGATTATAAGAGTTGGCGTTATTAAGATCTTTATCTTTGCCGCTGTCTAAAGGTTTGCTATTTAAAGAAACCTTATAAATGTTTAGGTTACTATAAGAGGTAAATTAGTAGATAAGATATTAAAATAGTATAACTAACATATATGATTTAATGGCTATCTTAGCCTTTAGATTTATATTAGCAGCCTTTTTAGCCTACTTTTTAAGAAAAGAAGATAAACGAGCCTTATCTAGTCTCCTTTTAGAAGTATTAGGTGGCGGTAGTAGAGAGGCAAACGGCGAAGAAGCGGACGGCAAAGTGGTCTATGGTAAAGATGTAGGTAACGGAAAGGCAGGCAGCGAAAAGGTGCGCGGATTTTTAGCGGATTTCGTTCTATCTATATTTTCGTTATCTACTAAATCCTATAAAGAGCGCTTCGGTATATATTTTCTAAAATTATATTAGTTATAGGCACAATTTAGTATTAAAAAGCTTACTCTTTAGGAATAGAGTCTAAAGGCTTAGTAAGAGCAGCTATGGCGCGCTTAACAGTATCCTCGTTTATTTCGCGCATATTAAGTTTCTTAACTGCCTAGCTGCTGTTATTTATATTAATATTGTTTATAGGTGTAAATAAAGGCATTATAGATAGTAGAATGCTAAGGGATAGTGGATAAAACAATAATAATAAAGTTTGCGGTGCGGTGCTATAAGGTAGAAGGTTAGTAGAGGAAGAAGAGGTGCGGAGGTTGATTAAAGGTAAATATCCACGCTACTAATTTTATTAAATTAGCTCACTAATAAATAATTGCTACTATGGTGACTTACCTTAGTAATTATTAATAGTGCGGATATATAAATATCTTTATCTTAGCTTATATAGATATCTTTATCTTAGCTTATACGGATATCTTTATCTTAGTTTATACGGATATTACAATATTAATTATATCTATTAAATATAAGGTAGAGACTTAATTCCTATATATATAGTAGCAGAGAGGTAAGAGCTACTATTTTATTACTCTAAACCCGTAATAATAGTTAACCTACAGTAACTGCTAACCGGTATTTACTTAAATTCTATATCTAGCAACCCGGCGTTACGTATAAGTGCTATAATATTACACCTTATAAACGCAAGCCTATCCTTTATCTTACTTAGAGAATCTTTAAGCTTACCTAACTAGCGATCTATAGCCCGAATATCTTTTACTATCTTAGTTACCTGTTTATAAACTATATTAACGCGTACGGAAATAGCAATTGCTAAATACACCCTAATATTTTCTATGCTAGCGGGAGTAGTAGTAGTACTAGGAGCAGTACTAGGCGTGCTAGGAATTAGTAAAAGAGTAGGAGGAACAGTAGTAGAACGGGTGCCCCTATGGCCGCGTATATTACTATAAGTAAGAGTTTTAGGGGAAAGGGAGGTCTTTAGAGGGGGGATGGTGCGGGTATAAAGCTATGCGGATATTAGCAATATCCGTATTATTAAAATGCGGATATTATACCTTCTTAGTAGGTGTTTTAGCTAGACTACTAGCAGAAACTAATTGCGCATGTTTTTTATACTAAGGTGTAACCGGCTCTAGTCTTAGCGAACTATCCTATATGCGTATTAGCTAATAGAATAATAGTATACTATTAGTATATACCTTTTTATACAACCTGCTACTTAAGCGATATCTTAAGCACGCACCTTTAAAATATAGCCTAGAGTTCTGCTTATAAACGTAATATTTATAGTCTTGCTTAACGTATAGAGCGTATAGCGGATCGCGTAGTATACTAGAGCTACCCTTAATATTCTAGATATGGGTATATATCCGCTAGCGAGCTTCCTTTATATTCTCCTAAGCACTAGCTTTTAGGGTGTACTATTTATTTACTAACGGCACTTGAATAGGAAGGCGCTCGTTTATATTAATATCCGACGTTATAGCTTAGGCTATCTGCGTACTACGGAGCTTATAAGGGCTGTAGAGATTATAAGAGGATAGAGGAGGGCTTTTAGGAGAGTTGGCGTCATTAAAATTATTCTCTTTATTATTATCTAAAATCTCTAATATTTCTATTAGGTTACTATAAGAGGTAAATTAGTAGATAAGACACTAAAAGAGTATAGCTAATATATATGATTTAAAGGCTATCTTATACTGAACATTTTGCGTAGCAATTTTATTAGCCTACCTCTTAAGAGAAGTAAAAGTATAACGAGGATTAAACTTCTTAGAAGTAGTAGGCGACGAAGAAATAAGCGGTTTAAAGGCAGGCGGCGAAAAGGTAAGTAGTAAAAAAGTAGGCGGCAAAAAGGTAGGCAGTAAAGAGGTAAGTGGATTTCTGGTAGATTTCGCAATAACCTTATTATGGTGCTCTGCTAGATCTAATAAAGAGTGCTTTAGTACGTATTTCCTAAAATTATATTAGCTATAGGTATAATTTAGTATTAGAAAGCTTACTCTTTAGGTAGAAACCCTAAAGGATTAGTAAAAGAAAGGGCGTCCTTAAAAGCGTCTTTAATTATTTTATTATTAACGTCGTGTATATTAAGTTCCTTAACTAAATAGCTATTGGACGTATTTAGAGGTGTAAAAGAAGGTATTATAGATAGTAGTATACTAATAGACAGTAGATAAAATAATAATAATAAAGTTTGCGGCGTAATACTGTGAGGTGGAAGGTGCGGAGGTTAATTAAAGGTGAATATCCGCGCTGTAGATTTTATCAAATTAGCTTACTAATAAGTAATCGCTGCTATAGTGACTTACCTTAGTAAATATCAACTACCTTATATATACTTATTCTAAGCTGCACCTAGTTTAGAGGGCGGAGATTAAGTATTAGCCTATAAACCCTAAGCCTTAGAGTTTCCTAGGAGCGGAGATTTAGTATTATAACTTAAATCCTAAGCCTTAGGATTTTCTAGAAGCGGAGATCTAATACTATATTGCGAATTCTAAATTTCCGGATTTCCTACTACCTAGGAACTGGTGCTACGCCGCGGATATTAAACTTTGGAATTTTTTATAATCGGAAATCCAGTGCTATATTGCGAATATTAAACCTTAGGCTCGTCCGAAAGTTAAGACTTAGTGCTGCACTATAAGCTCTAATACTTAGGCTGCCCTAAGGATTTGGATTTAATGCTACGCTGTAAGCTTTAATATCCGGATTGCTCTAAGGGCTGAGACCTAATACTGCGCTATAAGCTCTGATATCCGGCGCTTTAGCTGCGACCTATTTACACTTATATTGCTACTGATATTAGTAAATAGACGTCTTAGCATCTTTTTTAAGGTCATACTGCCAGCTAGTGCAGTACTGGAGGGGAGGATTGGCTAAAGAGACTGGTTTAGAGTTATATTGGCACTAGCTATACAAGCAGAGGTAGTACTTCTTACTTAAGTAGAGCGGCAGGAAGTGCTAGATTTACCTCTAGTTAATTCTGCCGGCTAGAAGGGAGCTAACTCTATAGTAGCTAATACATTAGCCCGTAAGTCTGCGCGTTAGGATAAACTTCCTAACCGCACCGGCGAGCCACTAGGCGAAGTATGCGGTTATTAAGCACTAATATACAATTAATCGGACGAACTATTTGAAAGCCGCTGTAAGTAATAAGCCTAGGTTAATAGATAAGCTGCCGAACCACTATACCGACCCTACAGATATCCGTCCACACCCACTGTATAGGCTAATTCCCTTCTAGTATCCTGCTGCTGAGTTGCTGTAGAGGGTGCTATGATGCGGCAGTTTGCCGTCGCTATTAATACTAGATTATTGTAGATTGCTGCTAATAATAGACTATTGCTAGTAGGATTATTAATAAGGCTACGTTGATTCGCAATAACTGTATATGGAGATCGCTGCGGAGATTGAACACTACGCTGTGAACTAGCGCCACCTATATTCGAGCTAACAATACTATTAAACTTCTGCTGCGGAGCTTAAAGGCTATACCGCGGACTAATACCTAGGTTTTAAGATATAAACTAAGGTAGTAGAGAATTATAAGGATGGTGCGGAGCTATATTAAGAAGCTGTTAAGAATAATGGAGGCGCTATAGGGAGTTATTAGGATGCCGAAGGTTAAGTTAAGGATTCTGTGGATATGCACTAGACAATTTTCAAGTAGGTAGCCGTGTATTTAGAGTATGCGGATATTAAATATCTAGCCGTTAAGATGACTGTAATAGAGTGGCATGTATAGTCTGGGACTAGTTCGCTTATAAGTCTTGGGTTAATACAAGCTAAGATATTTAAGACTTAGTTATATTAGTTTGCGAGCTAGATGCTAATAATAGCTGTAAGGGCGGTAATACTTCGGTTTATAACGGTTGATTAAGACTAGCACTCTTTATAGTTAATGCACTAATAGGTCCCCATTGACCTACTAATAGCAAAGGCGTCTATAACGAGCTTCTAGATACGGTAACACGTCTACTAGATTGCGACGTAGCCTATAAGACACTAGTACTAAAGTATTGCGTTTCTTCCTTATAAATAAAGCGGATAAGCGCGTCTACTTTATCTTCTAGGAAGCTGTAATTCTATTCGGGTAATATCCGCTTAAGGCCCTTATAAGTTAGCGGAGGTTAGATATAGAGCACGCGGATTTAATTATCGGATATAATATAACTAGAAATTAGACTCTAAACTGTATCCTAGTATATTATATTAAGCCATCCTTTAATCTACTTCTTAACACTTATAAATAGATCCTTTAAGTACTTACTCTTCGCAATATTTTTAGTATATAGTATAATAATATTATACTCCTTATAAGTCTGCAACGAATTATCGCAATTAGAGTAATAGCGTGGACCTTTAGATAACAGACTCGTCTCCTTATATAGCTTAAGTAGAATATTACGTAGACATCTAGTAGCTTTATTCGCGAGCTCGTATAATATATCTAGAAGTACCGCCCGTTTCTCTATATTAGTTTTTACCTTCTTCTGTTTTTCTATATACTCGATTAGTAGGGCTAATAATGTTATATTCTTATTAAGTATTTAATCCTCCTCCTCCTAAGCAGATACCTGCGAGATAATATTACTGTTAATTATAACGAATAAAGCCAGATCGCTAGCGAAATCCGCTGCCCTATCCTTCTATATCGCTATCCTAGCAGTAATAAAGTTACGACCGAGTCGAGTAGACAAAGGGGCTATAGGTTTTTAAGACTTTTGCTTTAGTAGTACAATATCCGCAAGAGCACCCTTATACCAGTCTTTAATAAGGATAATTGTATATCTGGTAACACTGTTGCGTTAGGCGGCCTGTCTAAATCGTTGTAGTATTATGTTTAGGCTTTTATTAGGATAATAACTGTATATAATAGAACGGATAATATCTAGAATATCCGCACTATAGGCTAGGGCGTCCGACGTAATAAGAATGCGGGTAGGTAAGTCTTCTATATAGAAATTTCGATACTCCCTGCTCTTATTATATTCGGATAATATTGCATAATAACTCCGCACTACTATTTTAGCCTACTTTATAGTATAGCCCTTAGTTATAAGCTACGAATAAATAGTATTTATATACCTACGGATATAATTTTTAGCATAAAGAAAGATAATTGTCTTAGGAATTAATTCGGGACTTAAAACCTTTCTTCCCTTTAGCTATACAGTACCTCCTGCTAAATTTTGGATCCGCCCGACTGATTAATAAATAGAGGTAGTGGATATCCTACTAGGCGCTATAGGCGTTTGGCTAGATAATGCGGATATTTTACTAGACCCTACGGATATCTAGCTAAGGGTCGCGGATGTATAATCCTCCTCTACTACCGCCTCCTTAAATGCCTTTTTAATAATAAAGAATAGTGCCTTGTAATTATTCTTATCCCTCCTCTTAATATAGCCCCTAATAATGGATAGGTTAGGCCGATTAATATCCGTTTATTTAAGATCCGTTATACTCTAATAAAACCCCGCTAGCTTTATTACCTTTATATATATCTCCTTATTAAGTATTGCAGTATATGCAAACTACGGCACTATTAGACCAAGCAGTAATCAGACCTTAAAGAGCTGTGCGTAATAGGGCCGGAAGCTCTTACCCTAGTTAGTAACTAGATAGCACTTATTAATTATAACTAAGGAAATATATAAGCGAAAAGCGGGCTAAGTAAGGATATGGTAGAACCGTTTACTTAATAGCAACTCTGGCGATACTAGAATATGCGTAAACTAACCCGCCTTAATATGTTTTAGGATATCCGTATACGCTTTTATTACCTCCGTATATATAAATACGGGATTTACTCCTAGGATGGCCCGTATTTTTAATAGCTGCTCCTCTCTAATTATGTTTAAAGGCAACACAATAATAGTAATAGAAGCTTAAATTAGTAATAGAATCGCCTATATTATTATACTCTTACCCTATAATGTCTTCGCCGCCAAGAACAAGTCCCTCCGCCCGTATATTACCCGTCTTAATACCTTAATTTAACTAGGTCGTCCGCTATACGGATATAGAAGCTTAATAGCTCTATTTATTACGCTTAACTGTTTATCCTTACTTGCCTCCCGTAAGGCCAGAAGCTCGTCTTACACGTCCTATAACTGCCTCTCTGCTAAGGACGTAAGATCCTCCCGTATATAATTATCTAGCTCCCATAAGCTCTGCGAGGCCTACTAGCGTTCCCGTTTAACTATAGGCTTCTAACCCTAATATCTAGTGGTTTTCTTTAGAGCTATAGTAGGTTTTTTATGCGGATATAACGCCTAGTAGTAATCGAGGCACTTTAGGCTAAGGGAGGATATTTTTAAGGAAGGACCCAACTATAGCGCCTACTAGGTGTTGCAATAACTTTAAGTAGTAGATATCTATATATCTATATAGTTTTATTAATATTAGCAGACTATTTAATAAGATACAATACGTGCTTAGGCTTTTAATAACGCGTTTTTTAACTTTAACGAAATTAATGTTAGGACTAAGCAATAGCCGTATTATAAAATTCATACCATTTAGAAGCCCTAAGTCTTAAAAATAATGTATGGACTTTTGGTAATAATAACGCGTTATGTGAATAAATGAATTAGATATCCGCAATCTCCGTTTTGCGGATTTTGCTTAGGATTTTAACAAATCTCGCCAAACCCTCTTAGACGTGATTTTGCAATTCGGAAGACGGCGTAGGTTATTCCGATGCTAGCTAAAAAATCGCGTCTGAGCTCGCTGAGGTAAATTAAGTAACAGTTACAAATCGTCGTCGGTATCGCCGATAGCCTTAGCCACCTATTTCTTGTATATAGTATACTTGATTTCCATAGATTTAGAATCAAGTCGCTCGTTTAATTCCTACACACTGTAAAGCTTACATATTCCTTACTAGCTATTATATTAAACCTAAAGAACAACCTAATACCTATACTTAACCTACGACGCCAATTAATCCTAGGAGAATTTAATTTATTAGCCCTAGCCTTAACCCCTAAAAAGGTAGACACTAATAATATCTTATCTTTTATTAACTATATAACTACGGATAAGTAAGTAGAAGGGCCTTTACCTATTAAAATTAAAATATAAGACGCTAAGACGTTTATAAAAATAGTAGCACGAGAACCTAATAAAACCTACCGCTTTCTATAGAACTAAGCCCCAGGGGTCCGCTTTTAGCCCCCCTCGGCTCTTTAGTGTCAGGGGCGCAGACCAAGGCCTTTGCGCGGGCCTCTCTGAAAGGCTGTGCTACGAGATAGATTCTCGAGAGCTAGCGTGCAGTTCTTTACTATCAGCGACTACAAGCGATTCACTATTATTATGGCATTCAAACCAGAGAAGTTCACCTATCAACCGCTTCAAGAGCCAATGGACTTTCGTCTTCTAGAGCTCTTGCCCGGTGAACGAGACGAAACCATAAAATGCTCGCTCACTCACAACTCTTTGACATCACATCCATACTACCATGCTGTCTCATACACATGGGGAACTCCTGGCCTCTTCCAAGAGATAGAGCTCGGTGGTGTGGCCCACTCCATTCAAGCAAATCTTTTTGACTTTCTGCAACAGCTGCGCTTGACCTATGCGGCTGTGACTCTCTGGGTTGATGCTCTCCGCATCAACCAGAATGACATTTTGGAAAAGAACATCCAAGTCCCACTGATGGGGTTGATCTACTCGTATGCAAAGTCAGTACTTGTCTGGCTTGGACCTCAAGCTAACGGGAGCGAAGAATATTTTGACTCCTGCAATCAGATCCCTTCAGAATCACAATCTCTCTGCTCAAGCATCCTTAAAAACGTCGATTCCGACGCCACAAACCCTATCTCAGCCGCCATTGCATCTCTCCAACGCCGCACCTATTGGACGCGAACCTGGATCATCCAAGAAATTGTCCTGGCTTCCGACATCCACATCTTCTGTGGCGACCGAATCTCTCCTTGGCCCAACTTCATCCTTCACATGCCAGATCATGACACTGGCAACCAGGCAATTGGCATGAGAAACCCGACCCATCCATTCGGCAAGCTGAAAAAGCTACGCATCATTGCCACCAGGCTAACACTTCGGCAACTCCTCTTCCAATGCCATATGTCCAGATGTTCCGAACCCCGAGACCTGATCTACGGCCTCCTAAACATTGCAAAGGACACCAAAGACAACCCTGGTAGCATTGTGGCCGACTATTCCTGTTCCCTCGAGGCATTGTTCCTGCAGAGCATGAGCTGCTGCCCGCTTCCTCAAATAGAATACGACGGCATTCCATGCCTGCAATTCTGCGATACCCTGTCGACACGTCTTGGGGTGGATCTTGGACGGGCTCTCGCGTGTGCAAAGGAGATCCTACAATTTAGCCTGACATCAGCCCTGGCCGAGAAGTTGGCTTCTAGATCTTACTTCGCGAAAATCACCCGGTTTGGTCGTTTTATTACACAACCTCCTGTTGCAAACGGAAATTCACTACAGGATTCTGCATTGTCCCAGGTAGAGAGTAAAACCCAGCACCCTCTCACACAATACACCGTCCGCAAAATTCCTGGAACGAAATCGCTGCATCACATGTGGAGCTTCGACATCCCCGAAGCAACCGACACTATCTTCATCCTCAACTTCGAGAGCCCGACCAACCCAAGCCAGCGACTCGCCTGCATTTGCCGACCAATCCACCACGACGCAGATGAGTACGGCGTGATCCCGTATCGCGTCGTCGGGCTGGGGGTGATCCCACACCAATCCAATGATAACGAGGAACGTGAGCGTGAGCTGGACATGCAAGCCACACATGCGTTCCTGCGTGGCGATTTGCACTCCCTGCACGGCCGGGTGGTCGCCGACAGCATCCCGGGCTACGGGTTGGAGGTGGGATTACTGGAACTGATCAGACTGTGCATGTTTGCTCGCGTCGCAGGCTCGTTCGTGCACTGGAGTATTGACAATACGACTGCGGCTGAGCACTAGCAATGGGCGTGACCTAAGTAGGGTGCCGAAACTAGGTCCCCCTTCTCTGCCTAAAGTTAACACGAACGATATTAGATGATAATCCGCCTGGACAGGACACGATCGGCTGATCAGGACAAGGCAGGAATATTCCTGAGCAGAGGGTGAGTGGTGGGTGAGTCGCGCCTGTGCAAGGGCGGCGATGCTGATTGGATTCTAGGAAAGAAAATCTTATGTCCTAATACCTAAGGAATCTACAAAGAAGATTGGCTTGGTCAAAAGTCCATGCTTCTTCCGGCCTGCGACTGCCTCTAACCCCGGCTTTCGCGATGTGCGGCTTGCTGAAGACCAGCAATGGCAAGCCACCCTGACCGCCGCTCACTTTCTTTTCCGTCCTCCTCTATCACATCCTCATCAACATTTTCACCAGCCTCCAGGCCAACTATAACCATCAATACTAGTACGCCTTCTAGCGTGACAGTGCCTGCTAGCCCAATAACTTCGAGCACCAGTCAACAGAAGTCTACTTCCTCGGTCCAGCCTAGCACAAGTAGTTCTTCGTTGACATATATATCAACCAGCTCTACGAACTCTCTACCAGAATTAACAACCTCCAGCGCAAGCCACGCGCTGTCTTCTTCCACTTCCACTTCCTGGTCTAACTCAGTAACTTCGAGCACATCTAGCCATGCGGTCTTTACGCCGTTGTCGCAGTTTAGCAGCGGTTCCTTAACCTGCTTAGTAAAGACCATAGTCGTTATGTCTTATCCTAGCTCTTGTACACAAGGATATACTGTATCATTACAACATTCTCCGCTGTTATAATCTCCGCATGCCTAATACCTAAACCCATAACGTGCCGTGAAGTCACCGCAACTATTACAATGATATTATATAGAGGGTTCACTACTTTGCCATTCTCCGTCACCCTATTAATAATGTAAGGTGGAGGTACGTGTTATATTATAAACATATTTTAAATTTAGATATATTATAGAAATATTATATTAGGTAGTTGCTATATAGTAATAAGTACCGTCCCGGTTCTTATAATTTTTATAATTTAACACCACGATTAAGTCCTAATTTTAGTTATAATATAAGTAGTAGAGTTTGAATTAGATCTAGAATGTACTAGACAATCCCTCAGTAAAGTCTATCTAAAAGGGCGAAGCGATGCGACCGCCTAAAGCCTATTAAATATTACCGCCGAGAACCGGGGGGACTTGGAGTACTAACCTGCTCCTACCACCATTCTCACCACCTATAATACCTTTAAGATCGTCCTAGGTTAACTGGTAGGACTGCGGAGTGCTCTGCGAGGCATTGTAAAAACTAGATTGAGTGCTGCTGCCTCTATTTGCCTTCTGTAGATTGCCTCTACGGGAACGCCCGCGCCTGCGGGTAGTGTAGCCAGTATTTCGCTCGAATGCTGAGAGCTCCCGCTGAGCAGAGTTATCAATGCGATTCGTAGAGCCAGCCACAGAGCCAGCCGGGGGACCGCGCTCTACAATTGCAGGCCCTTGGATAAGAAGGTAAGGCAAATGCGAGGTGTTGATTTAGGTATAGGCGCGTGGTGTTGATTTCGCGATTTGGGTGTAAACAAGTCAAACACACGTGACTTTCTAACTTGAAGTGGAAGGATCTAAGCTTGTTTGGGTAGGAGGTGTATGTGGGGTATATGCGTATCATTTAGGGGTGTATGATTATTGTTGACCTAGATTAAATGTAAATAATTCAAGAACAAAATTATATAGCAATACACTTCGAATTCTACACTCCTTGAATTATAGTACCATATACACTGCATATCAGACTGCCTATAACATATTCAGTATGGACGATGCGTGTCCAGTTCGACTGGTGACATGTGTTCACAGTTGCTAGCTAATTCTGGGGGCACCCATTTCGCCGGGAGCTCATGTGCTTCAGATACGTGATAGTCCATATCTCCAGGAGGAATCTGGGCAACATTAGGCTGTCCACCATTCTGAGCATCCCGAGGATCCCGATCAGTCTTTTGTTTTCGACGCCGCAGGAGAAATAGTGCCGATATCAATGCAATCAAACCGAGAACTCCCAGAGCAACACCAACACCGATTCCTGCCTTTACCCCTGCCGACAGACTACTTGATGGCGTAGAAGAGGATGAAGGGGAGGTTGAAGGGGATATTGAAGGGGATATTGAAGGGGAGGACGTAGGTAACGCAGTCAACGAGGTTGGTGATGAACTTGTACTAGGAGTTGCAGAGGTTGATGAAGAAGTCACGGTTGGGAGAGCGATATTCCACCCCTTGACCGCAATTGCTCCGACGGTGGAAAACTGTTTCAAGGTGGTCGTCACAATTGTCCATGAGGTCGACTCGTCGCTCGGAGTTGATCCAAACGTCAGAACCGCTCCAGGCTGCATAGTTGACAAGCAGTCTCCGTCCACCTGGCCAGCGTCTTGATTCGCTAGGTAATAACCTCTTTTAGTGTTAAGTTAGTATGCGAACTCGTGGCTCCATGAAATCGGCCTCTGCACCTCCACGTGGTGGAGCCCGGGAACCTAGCAGTACTATCAGCGTTCCGTCAGGATCGTGCTGATAGACTACTAGAGCAAACGCAGGGACGTGCGTACGGCTGCGCAGCGCCGGCGCTGCGACGTGGTGGTGGTGCGAAGAGTTTTCTTGCTGGGAGGGTGAGCCCTAGCGGGGGTGCTTCTATTCTGCAGAAAGCATCACTTATATAATAGTGTCCGCGCGGGCCACCGCCGGTGAGGAGTTACCTCAGCAAGCTCAGACCATAGAATCAATTAGCGGACATACGTATATCCGCAAGCGGATATCGCTAACCTTTTTTGTTAAAAAGTTAATTCTATGGTCTGAGAGACTTTCGCAAGGTTTCTTAGGCGATCCAACTTGTTTTGTATATAGAGCAGTCACCTTTTTTAACGAAATTAATCTACCCCCCCACAATAGCTATTATCTTAGAAATACCGTTAAATTGATCCGCAGAAGCAGCTCTATAATCGATTAATATATCTACCCTATCAGCCTCCGCAATGTTAAGTAGAAAGCGCCGCTAAACGGGTAATGTGTTAATAATTAAATTGCCCACCCCCTTTATAAATATAACATTAGTTAACTAGCGGACGCCTATCTAAACACTAACTGGAGTATCCGCCGAGCGGATATCGCGCTCGGTAATAAAGAAAGAGAAGGTTAGAGTTATTTTAGAGCATTTACGGGACTGGTGATAGTCCTTTAGTGACCTTTCTTTGGCGTGGCTACAGCTTAATACTAATAAAAGAGAAGGCGTAAAGATAGATAAGGTGCAAAAAAAGAAGGCAAAAAAGAAGAGGGTAAAGAGGCTTATTGCTACCCTTCTAGGAGATAAAGAAATCCGTAATATAATTATGGAGACTGCGGATATCTATTCGGAACTAGTTTATACGGTCGTAAATATCCTTTATAAAGAGCTTTATAATCTTTAGCAAAAAACGGTTATTTTTAGCCTATAAAAGTTAGATCTGGAGTTTAAAGACGTTTAACTCTTATAAGGCTATAAGGCAATTAGCTAATATGCCCCTCTACTCTGCTAACTAATAGAAGGATTATCGGCATAATTAAGAAGTGATAAATCGCGGAATCCATACCTAGGGTGGGTTGTTCTTCTTACATCTATCCTTTCATTAGGCCGTGCTTAAAACTCTGCTAACTATTTTACTTAACTTCTTAGTCTTTATCTTTAAGGTATAGGTATAAAGCGTTAGGTTCTATTACTGCTTTATAAACTAGGGCTTATTAACGGATATAAGACGCTAAACTGCTAAAAGATAGGATTAGCTAAACGCTCTAAGGAAGGTTATAATACTAGCGGCGGATATACTGGTGCTAACGTTATTAAAGACTTACCTCCAATTAATATCCACTCTTAATGATATCTATATTATATATAACAATTTTAACTACCTTAAGCGAACACGACATTAGTTAATCGGAGACACTGGTATTTTCTATTCCCATACTACTAGAAAGCTTATCCGCGGATCTTATATTCCCCCCAATAGCCTTCTTTAAAGTATGCTATATAACCGAGTGCAGCTTTAGATTAAGGATATTACTAAGGCGCTAGGTAACATATATAACAGCGTTTAAAATCGGATATCTATATTTATAATTGCGGATACTCTCCAAAGCGCATATCCGGCCGCTATAAATAGTATTTTTAAATTTAATACTAAGCTTAAATATCCGCGTATACCAGAGATTAATATCCTACTATCTATAAAGACAATATATATAAACCTAGGCCCTATTATGGAGAGCGAGGCTTCTATAAGTGGCAACTACCGCGTACTTAAGACGATCTTCCTAGAGTAACTATAACTTAATCGCGATAACGATTTCTAGGGCCGATTATATCTAGCATACGGTAATTAGAAAACTATAAAGCTTATCTATACCTATAAGCGGGAGCGGGCGGAGGCTGCGCTCCTATATAATAGCTACTATTAGGTACTACCTATTTTAGGTCTTTGGCACCTCCGGTTAAACTTCCTATATATAATTATAAGGACTTTCTTTAGTGGCGAGTAATATACATAGTAGTACTCTACGCTTTACACTTATATAAATTACCTTAGGCGACGAAATATTCCTATAGAGCGCCCTCCCTTTTACTACCTCGAGGAGCTAGTACTGCACAGTTTTAATACCCGTATTGTTGCGCTCTTCTTAATACATATCCGCGGTAGGCTTAATATTTATAAAAAAGGTGCGGTTAAAAGATATATTAGATCCTTAACGCCTAAGCAGTTTCTATAGCATATTAAGGATATCCGCGCAGCGGGTTTTAGCTCTAAAGTCGGCCGAGAGGCTAATAAATTAATTTCTTCGCACCCCTCTACCCGCGGAGGTTCTTAGATTGTGGATTAATTACTTATAGTATCTAGCTCCGCTACTACGAGCTAGCCTACTTAGATTATTAACATAGAGTTCTTTAATTATATTTAGTATCTATAGGTGGTTAAAATATATAAAGTGTTAAAATACGCTATTAAGCATGCGGATATCGGCCTTTTAAAGCGTATAATTGCCCACCTTTACCTTTACTTTGCCGGATTAAGGAGTAATAACTACGTATCTAAAATAATATACTTCTAAAGGTTAATTATAACGGAGGCGTGTAACCTAGTGCTTTAGTGGGCCGTACTAGCGAACGGGCTAATTAATAATTGCGGAGAGCTAAATAGCTTTTTTAAAGCTGATTGACTTAATAAACTGCTAAATCTTTAGCTAAAGAAGTTACTCTAATTATGTGGAAACTTAACCTTTGGAGTAGACTCTCTATTTAGGTGGAGTGTTTTTACTATAAGCTATACTGGACCTCTTCGTACTAAGTTTAAGAACGCGTTTAGTAAGCGGACGATATCTAATTATATAATTAAGTTTCCTGCGGTTAATATCTAGTCCCTTACGGACATAATTGCTAAGGACTTAATTATACGTTAGCGTGTACGGGACGTTAGGTTTAAGGCACCCACTATTCTTTAACTTAGATTAGAGCGGCTCTTATAGGGCGGCATTACTAATTTTAATATGCGGATGTCTTATATTAGCGGTTTACTATATAACCCTTATGAGGACGGATTTAATAAGGCTATAGATAATATACCAGAGGACTTTTAAATGCTTAGGCTTATGGTACGTTTCTGTCTTAATATATTAAGCTAGTTCTTTTTATTAATATTAATTCTAGCCAGCGTATAATCTTCTTAATGCGTAGTATATAACGTAGCAGTTAGCTGTTTTATAGTGCGGATATATAAATCTCTTTATCTTAGCTTATATGGATATCTTTATCTTAACTTATATAGATATCTTCACCTTAGCTTATGCGGATATTACAATATTAATTAAGTATATTTGTTAAATATAAGGCGGAGACTTAATTCCTATATATATAGTAGCAAAAAGGTAAGAGCTACTATTTTATTATTATAAACCCATAATAATAGCCAACCCGTAGCAACAGCTAACTTATATCTACTTATATTCAATATCCGGTAGCCTAGCATTGCGTATAAGTATAATAACACTATACCTTAGAAACGCAAGCTTATCCTTTATTTCACTTAGAGAATCTTTAAATTTATTAAACTAGCGATCTATAGCTTAAACATCTTTTACTATATTAGTTACCCATTTACGAACTATATTAATATACGCGGAAATAGTAATTACTAAATACACTCTAATAGACCCGGTGCTAGCGGAAGCAGCAGCAGTACCTAGCGTGCTAGTAATTGGCGAAAGAGTTAGAGGAGTAGCGGCAGAGCGGGTGCCTCTACGGCCGCGCGTACTACTGTAAGTAGGAGTCTTAATTAGGGGGGAGGTCTTAGTGGGGGGGGGAGGTATAGTAGCGCGGGCGGGGATAGTGCGAGAACAAAGCTATACGGATATTAGTAATATCCGTATTATTAACACGCGGATATTATACCTTCTTAGTAGGCGTTTTAGCTGGACTATTGGCAAAAGCTAACTTTATACGTTTTTTGCCCTAAGGCGTAACTAGCTCTAGATTTAGTAAACTTTCCTATACGCGTGTTAGCTAACAGAATAACAGTATACTATTAGCACGTACCTTTCCGCACGGCCTACTACCTACATAATATCTTAAGCACGCACCCCTAAAATAAGGCCTAGAGTCCTTCTTATAAACGCGGCATTTATAGCTATACTTCTTATATAGAGTATATAGTGGGTTGCGCAGCTTACTAAAGCTACCCTTAATATTCTAGACGTGTGTTAATATCCGCTAGCGACTTTCCTTTATATTCTCCCAAACACCAGCTTTTAGAGTATACTATTTATTCACTAACGGCACTTAGATAGAAAGGCGCTTATTTATATTTATGGTATTATAGAGATTATAAGGGCTACAGAGATTATAGGAGTTGGCATTATTAAGATTTTTATCTTTGCCGCTATTTAAAGATTCGCTATTTAAAGAAACCTTATAAATATCTAGGTTACTATAAGAGGTAAATTAGTAGATAAGACATTAAAACAGTATAACTAACATATACGATTTAATGGCTATCTTAGTCTTTAGATTTGTATTAGCAGCCTTTTTAGCCTACTTTTTAAGAAAAGAAGATAAACGAGCCTTATTAAGCCTCCTTTTAGAGGCATTAGGTGGCGGTAGCAGAGAGGTAGATGGCGAAGAAGCGGACGGCAAAGAAACTGACGGTAAAGTGGTCCACAGCAAAGATATAGGCAGCGAAAAGGTGCGCGGATTTTTAGCGGATTTTGCTCTATCTATATTTTTGTCGTCTACTAAAGAGCGCTTTAGTATATATTTTCTAAAATTACATTAGCTATAGGTATAATTTAGTATTAGAAAGCTTACTCTTTAGGAATAGAGCCCAAAGGCTTAATAAGAGCAGCTATAGCGTGCTTAACAGCATCCTTATTTATTTCGCGTATATTAAGTTCCTTAACCGCCTAGCTACTATTATTTGTATTAATATCGTTTACAGGTATAAATAAAGGCATTATAGATAGTAGAATGCGAAGGGATAGTAGACGAAATAACAATGATAAAGTTTGCGGTGCGGTGCTGTAAGGTAAAAGGTTAGTAAAGGAAGAAGAGGTACGGAGGTTAATTAAAGGTAAATATCTACGCTACTAATTTTATCAAATTAGCTCACTAATAAATAATTGCTACTATAGTAACTTACCTTAGTAATTATCAACGGCGTAGATATATAAATATCTTTATTTTAGCTTATACGGATATATTTATCTTAGCATATACGGATATCTTTATCTTAGCGTATACAGATATTATAATATTAATTATACCTATTAAATATAAGGTAGAGACTTAATTCCTACTTATATAGTAGCAGAGAGGTAAGAGCTACTATTTTATTACTCTAAACCCATAATAGTAGTTAACCCGCAGTAATAGCTAACTGGTATCTACTTAAATTCTATATCTAGCAACCTGGCGTTATATATAAGTGCTATAATACTACGCCTTATAAACGTAAGCTTATCCTTTATCTTACTTAGAGAATCTTTAAGCTTACTTAACTGGCGATCTATAGCCCGAATATCTTTTACTATCTTAGTTACCTATTCACGAACTATATTAACGCGTGCGGAAACAGCAATTGCTAAATACACCCTAACATTTTCTGTGCTAGTAGGAGCGGTAGTAGTACTAGAAGCAGTACTAGGCGTACTAGGAATTAGTAAAAGAGTAGGAGGAGTAGCGGCAGATATAACGGAACCTTGTAGCAAGTACTACGGTGGGTCCTATCAATGGGCTAGGTGTATAGGTGATGCGTAAAGTCAACAACATAATAATAACTGGTGGAGTGGTTACCTAACAGATTAACTCTAATTATATTCTAAGAATTATTATAAGGAAAGAACTATCTAGAGTAGGGACTATGGTCCTTTAAATACATAACTGTACTCCTAGGAAATCCTCCTTATATATAATGTACGTAATATATATAATATACGTAACGTTCCTCCCGTACCTTGCGTTCCTTATATATTATATTATATAACCTTAGTTACTATTCCTCGTTATATAGTTCTACCGGTTCTATCCTAGACTATACCTGTATTAACCAACTAGCTTCTTCCAACTCCTCTCTAAGTAGTCGTAGTATTATACTTAAAGCGTCCATAACACCATCTCCCTTCTCTTTATCTTCGTTCTTAAAGATACCTAGCATCTCTAAGTTGTCTATTAGAGGTATAATATCCGTCTAATCAATTTAGTTAACATTATTACTTATAATGCCTTTTAAGGTTTCTAAACCTCCTTCGTCCTTACAGGTACAGCGTTATACTCGCACTGTTGCTTTAATACTATCGCTAGGTGAAATTATGCTATCTTCGTGTTCTCGTTGTGTGCAAGAGGGGTTAGTTTATGTTACGTTGGCAAGTCCTTCATCTTAGCAACCCTCTTCCTATTTAGAGTGCACTAAATTAAACGTTTAATTATCTTGCGATGTTCGTTCTGTTTCTAACGCTAAGTATATACATCCTATAACTCTTAATAGTCGTTAAGTTCCCTAAGTAATTTGTTATAGGGTTTTGTGTTTAATCTACTACTATAAAGCTTAATAGTAAGCTTTTAAGCGCCCTAGATAAACTATGTCGTTCGCAGGAAGCGAAGTAAGAGGCTGCAGCTGCTTAATAGCGTGCCCTTAAGGCTTGTCTTTCTGCTTCTGCCCATCTTCTTTATCTTAAGAAGGTTTGTAAGAAGGTTTGTTTTAAGGAGTGGAAACTTATAAAATAAGGTTTACTAGAACTTGGTAATAAAAGAACAGATTCTCTTTAATCGGCAAAGGAAATAACTCTAAGTAGTTCGGCAGTCGCTCCTCCTAGGTCCCCCTTAGGTAACTTATTTTTTAGTGATCTTCCCTTATTAATATTGCCTGACCTATTTTCTTTTAATACTCCTATACCTTTCCTATAGCGTTCTTTAAATTCTTTAGTGGTTCCTAGGTAGTTTTTTTATAGCCTATCTACTTAACCTTATACTATGTTTTATTATTAACGTCCTTATAACTAACAATCTTTAAAACTTACTATTTATCTTCTTCTTATCCTCTATACGTATCTGCTTCGTAGACTAGTAGCTTAATATTCCTGTGTGCTGGCTCTAGCATTACAATATACTGTATAGGGTAGATTTTCATTTTAGCTAGTAGGTTTAACTTAAACGTAACCAGTAAAATCCTCTAAATGATTTTAAAAGGTCCTAGTCTAACGTAGTCTAATTTCTTGCTTAGTCGTTAACTCTTAAAATTTTTGTATAGTAGCCACACTTTATCTCCTTTCTTAAGATCTAGTCCCTTAGATCTCTTAGCGTTGTAGTATTTCTTTATTCTTTGCTATACTACCTTAGCTGTTTCCATAAGGTTCTTATAAAGATTTATTAGTATCTCTATTCTTTACTTAGCCGTGCTACTTGTCTTCTTTGCTTAACATGGTGATAATAATATTCTTGGCTTATATCTATAATTCGCCTTAAATAGTAACGTACCCATTTCTTCTTATAGTGTTGTATTATATGCAAACTATATAACTAGTAATAATAATACCTAATTGTTTTGTGTATAATTAACATAGTGCCTTAGATACTACTCTAGTGTCTAATTTAATCTTTTTGTTTAACCGTCTGTCTGCGGATAATATGCGGTAAAAGTTGCTGCTTAAACTCCTTATTCCGCTAAGAATACCTCCTAAAATGCTGCTACGAATCTTAGATCTCTATCTAATATAATCTTACTTAGTGCTCTATATCTTGCGAATACTTCTTTAATATAGATTCTAGTGATATCTTCTACTGATATTTCTTCTATACACGCTATAAAGTATCCCTACTTTGTAAGCTTGTCTACTATTACTAAGATCGCGTTATAATCTTGTCCGGTAATAGGATCTTTTAATTTTAGTAACTTAATAATAAAGTCCTATAATATAACCTCCCATAGTCTCTCTAGTATTTTAATAGGTTGTAGCCCTCTATATAGCTTATACCTCGTTAGTTTATTCCTTTAATAATTTAGATACTCTCTAGTAACCTTTCTAGCTATTCTCTAGATTCTGTTAATAATATACTCCTCTTAGAGTCTTAACACTAAGCCTGTGGCTCTATTATGTCCTTAAGTTAATCCCTTATAGAAGTCTTTTATAAAGTGCTCTGCTATGCTTCTTAGAATATACTTTACTTTTTAATTTTTGTATATATCTGTTTATAAATCTTCTAGCTATGCTTCTAGAATTCTTTATACCTAAAAGCTTTCTAATATCTTATAGACTTTTTCTAACTCATCCTCTTAAGTTGCTGTAATCTTTAGATAATTGTACCTAATTAATCTATCTATATCTTTTCGCAGTAAAGCCCCTAATGGCTTTTCGTTATTTTATAGTTTAGTCTTTCTGCTTAATGCATCTACTCGTATATTGTCTGTACCCTTAGTATGCTAAATCTTAAAATAGTAATCTGTAAGCGTTTCTGCCTATTTAACCTGTCTTTAGTTGAGTTCCTTTATTATTAGGAATCCTGTTAGGTTCTTGTAATCTGTCTTAACTATGAATGGTTTTTCTGTGCCTTATAAGAATGCTCTCTATTCCTTTAGTACTGTAACTATACCTAATAACTCCTTATTATAGATATTATAGTTTAACTCTGGTGGTGTTATCTTCCGACTATAGTATGCTACTAAATGCTATCTATCTTTATGTCTCTGTATAAAGTATGCTCCTAGTATAAAGTCTAATACATCTGTTTTAATAACTGTCTCTAGTCCTAGTTAATAGATTTTAAAAATTAGTTTCTAGGTAAATAACTCCTTAAGTTCTTTAAATAACTTCTTTTATTCCTCTACCTATACCTATAGTTCCTCTTTCTTTATTAATTAAGTGAATGGCTTAATATTCTTTAACCATTATACTATAAACCTCCTATAGTAATTACAAAACCCTAGAAATAACCTTAATTGCGTAATGTTCTCTAGTTCTTGCCAATTTACTATAGCTTTAATCTTCTTTAGGTCTATGCTTAACCTACCTAGTTTAATAATAAATCTAACGAAATTGGTCTTCCTTATAAAGAACTCGCATTTCTTAATTGCTACTGGTATCTGTTCTTCTTATAGTCTTTTTAAAACCTATTTAACGTGTTTCTCATATTCTTCCTTAGTTATTAAGTAGATAATAATATTGTTAAGATATACCATAATAAACTTATCTAAGTGTTCTCCTAATACGTTGTTAATTCGCTTCTGGAACGTTACTAGTGCGTTTATAAGTCCGAATTGTATAACTAATAGTTTATATAGTCCTTCCTTTGACCTAAAGGCTGCCTTCTATTTGTCGCCTTCCTTAATCTTAATCTAATAGTACGCCCATCTTAGATCTATCTTTGTAAAGATTTACGCGTTGCCTATTCTATTTTGGATTTCGCTAATTAAGGGTAAAGGATACCTATCCTTTCTAGTAATGCTGTTTAATTATCTGTAGTTAATATATAGCCTTAGCTTGCCATTTTTCTTTAGTATAAACAGTACTGGATAACCCGCTAATAATTGCGATGGTTTAATATATCCCTTTTGTAAGTTCTCCTGGATAAACTCTTTTAATGCTCTACCTTCTTCTTTGGTAAGCTTATAGATTGGAAAGAATCTTAGACTTATTCCTGGTTCTAATTCTATCTTATAGTCCTATACTACATACTTTAATAGCTTTTCACTTTCTAGTGACTATAGTTTCTTACCGTACTTATGGTATCTCTTTAGTATATAGCTTAGCCCTTTTTCTATTTCTTTGTAGGTTGCTCTTACTTAGTACTATACTAACTTAGCTTGTTGTTATATCTTACGGCGTTAAGTATTTCTGATATTGACCTAACCTGTAATCTAATCGATCCTTAGATTATATTCCTATAACTAAGGTATTCCTAGTACTACCTTATTATTCCCTAATGGTAATATATTAAAAGACATCTCGATCTGTCTCCCTTTAATGGTTAACTAAATAGGTCCTGTTTTAAGATTAATAATGCCTCCTCCGTAGGCTATTAGATCTCCTGAAATTATCACTAATAGGTAAGAATGCTCCTTTTTTCTGTGTAGTAATCCCATTTTTTTAACTGCTGCTAGCAAGATATAGTTCCTTATTGCTCTACTATCTATTAATACCTTAAACCGTTGATTTTACCACTTAACTTATAAATTTAGGTGTTGTTCTTAAATTCCTTTAAGGGTCTAAGGCTCTACTACTAGTTCCCTCTAGTCCTATAGGCCTCTACTTTTCCCGACTAATAGCTGCTTAATCCTATTTGTACTTAGTCTAGCTTAGGCCAATACTTAGTTCGCTTTTTATCTTTAATATACTATAGATAGGTGTTCTTTAGACATTCCCACCATTATTATCTATCTAGGCATTCTTCCGTAAGGAATCTTCCTGGTTAAAGTATTAAGTCCCCTTATTTTTAAACTTCTATAGGATGCCAGCCGTATATATACTTAGCATTCCTGAACCATTTTTTATCTGGTGCCCAATACATTCTTATAAGGTATTTTTAGTTCTTTTTTTTTGGGTTTTTGTGTATGTTATATATATTATCTATATATGCAATCCATGCTAATATATAGTGCGCTAGGTATCTTAGGTTAACTCTTGACTTATCTTCGTTTTTAAGTTTAAACCTCTATTACGCCGATCTAAATGTTACTGTCTTATTTGCTAGTACTAATATTTATATTATCTCTTTCTAGTCTTTAGCTTATTCCTCTAGATCCTTTGATATTATAATTAAGGCTCCTTTAATATAACTTATCTATCTTTTAGATATTACCTAATTCGGTATAACCTTTTTGTCTAACTATATGTAAAAGTCTTCCCACTTATTATTATATTATTGTCTGAACCACTTTTAGTACAGCTTACTAAGTGTATACGATCTGTCCGTAAGGAAGTATCTTTTTATTACTACTTTGTGACAGCCTTTTATATGTTATTCTTAGAACCTAGTTAGAATCCCTAGATTTTTCTCTTCTTCTAGTTCCGTAAGCTACTTAGCTCTAAATATACCTACCTTTAGCCTATTAGTAACCTTCTATATAGGTGTTTTTTTCCTAAAGCGATCTAGCATTCTTAGCTCCGTAGATTGCTTTTACTATACAAAGATTTGTTGTCTAAATTCTTCTATACTTTCTTATGGTTGTTATCTTTCTAATAAATCCTTAATATCCTTATACTTTTTAACCAATATATTAACTTTTCGATCTTTAGGTTAAATACTTTATTTACCTAGAATAATTAACTTCGAGCTTGCTTCTAACTTAAGTTTAGCTCCCGCCTTAGTCTAACTAGGCGTCCGTAGTATTCTTATCTCGTCTTAAGAGTCTTAAATCTTATCTATCTTATCTTAAGAGTCTAATACCTGTAGGAAACTCTATCCCTCGCTTATTCGTATATCTTTAAACTAAGCTGCTACCCTGCTCTATCGGTTTCTATCCGTTGTGGGTCCTTAGGTTGTCTTTATCCTAGTATTAGAATCTTAGATCTCTCTTATCTCGTCTTAAGAATCTTAAGCCTTTAGCTTTTTGCCTTTATTAAGTAGTAAGCTAGCACTAGCAGTTGTCTGCTTACTTAATCTCTTTTAGATATTGCTCCTACCGTCTTATAAAGCGATGGATGCCGTATCTAACGGTGTTATAATACCCGTTACTGAACCTTGCTCTGTAGCGGTCTTAGTCTCTACTTCTATTGCGTTATTAAGGTTTAGATACCCCTAGTTAGTTCCTTTACTATCCTTGTCGCTATTAATTAATAAGTACTCTAACTCTATTGTTATTATTGCTAATTATTATCTGCACGTTGCTATAATATCTTAATCTAGCTCGTAGAGTTAATCTTATTCTTTATCTAACTTTCTGGTTCCTTTAAGTCCTCTTAACTTTAGCTCTTATAGCTAATAGCTTGCACCGTACTTGGCATCTTTATAAATTTGGTATACGTTATTATAATAAAACGCGAAACTTTTAATTAAACATTCTTTTATTCCTTATAGTACACTATTGTCCCTCTATATGTGTGTATCCTCTACTAGTTGGGTTCCCTTTATTGTATAGTAACTCTAACTATCTTTGTAATCCCTTATAAAATGACCCTATTTCCCGCAATTTATATAAGCTCCGTCTTTAAACTATTAACTTTGCTATAGAGTCCGCCTAAATATCTTCTGCTAATGAGATCCCTAGTTTGGCCTCTGCTCCTTGGTCCTGTAATTACTAAATCCTTAACCTCTGGGTTTCTATAGTTTCTTGCTCCCTCTCTTATAGGCTTCTTTAGTACTACTTAGGTCTATTAGCTCTGCGCTATACTATGGTTTCTAACTTGGCTTTTGTTGTTGCGTGCTCTGCGCCTTATACGACTATAGAACTCTGTCCTAACCTCTCTTAGTCTGTTTCCTTTGGAAGATCCTATTATTAATCTTTATCGCTTAATTTATTAATTCCCTTAGGGTGTCCGCATCTTCTATTAGAATAATTACGTCCTAGACTTTAGCCTTAAGTCCTTGTTTATACTGTGCTATAAGCGCCCTATTATTCCACTTAACTTATATAGCTAGCGTTTGGAACTATGTTGTGTACTTAATTGCTAAGGTTCGTTGCGTAATATCTTAGAGTTTTCTTTCCGCTGTAGTTACTGCCTCTAGGTCTCCGAATATTTGTATAAGTCGCTCTATAAATCCTTCCTAACTTAAGAACATAAACCGCACCTCCTAATTAGTGGTTGTTATTTTATTTGTCTGTATTTCTATAAAGTAAGGCTTGAACTATTTAAGTGCTCTTCCTAACAAGAATAATCCTGCGTAAGCTATTCGATCTATAGGTGTTGCTAGCTTTACTCCCTCTTATGTAACCTTAAAGTGCATTTGCGTAAGGAATCCTTTAAGCTTTAATCTCTTTCCTAAGAATCTTTTGATTAATAGTAACTTAACCTTTGCTGCGCCTATCCCGTTAATCCTCTGTTTAAGTGTTGTATTGTTCTCTGTTAACTAGTTAACTATTGCTTATAGTTATCCGACCGTTACTGGTTGTTGCGAGTTAGTATCTGCTATATTGGTGTCGCCTTTAGACCTTGAAGTAGTTGCCGCTGTTAATGGCGTTGTGGTGGCTGCTTTTGGTGGCATGTTGTTTAACTTTTGATACCGTAACTAGGTAGTGATTGTGTAACGGAACCTTGTAGTAAGTACTACGGTGGGTCCTGTTAATGGGCTAGGTGTGTAGGTGATGCGTAAAGTTAATAACGTAATAATAACTGGTGGAGTGGTTGCCTAATAGATTAACTCTAATTGTATTCTAAGAATCACTATAAGGAAAGAACTATCTAGAGTAGGGACTGTGGTCCTTTAAATATACAACCGTACTCCTAGGAAATTCTCCTTATACGTAATGTACGTGATGTATATAATATACGTGACGTTTCTCCCGTATCTTGCGTTCCTTACGTATTATATTATATGACCTCGGTTACTATTCCTTGTTACATAGTTCTACCGGTTCTATCTTAGACCGTGCCTGTATTAACCAACTAGCTTCTTTCGACTCCTCTCTAAGTAGTCGTAGCATTGTACTTAAAGCGTCCGTAACAGCAGAACGGATGCCCCTATGGCTGCGTATATTACTATAAGTAAGAGTCTTAGGGAAAGGGAAGGTCTTTAAAGGGGGGATAGTACGGGTATAAAGCTATACAGATATTAGCAATATCCGTATTATTAAGATGCGGATATTATACCTTCTTAGTAGGTATTTTAGCTAGATTACTAGCAGAAGCTAATTGCGCACGTTTTTTGCGCTAAGGTATAACCGGCTCTAGCCTTAGCGAACTATCCTATATACGTATTAGCTAATAGAATAATAGTATACTATTAGTATATACCTTTTTACACAACCTACTACTTAAGCGATATCTTAAGCATATACCTCTAAAATATAGCCTAGAGTTCTGCTTATAAACGCGATATTTATAGCCTTGCTTTACGCATAGAGTATATAACAGATTGCATAGCATACTAGAGCTACCCTTAATATTCTAGACGTGGGTATATATCCACTAGTAAGCTTCCTTTATATTCTCCTAAGCGCTAGCTTTTAGGGTATACCATTTATTTGCTAACGGTACTTAAATAGGAAGGCGCTTATTTATATTAATATCCAATATTATAGCTTGGGCCGTTTGCGTACTACGGAGCTTATAAGGGCTGCGGAGATTATAAGAGGATAGAGGAGGGCTTTTAGGAAAGTCGGCGTTATTAAAATTATTCTTTTTATCGTTATCTAAAATCTCTAATATTTCTATTAGGTTACTATAAGAGGTAAATTAGTAGATAAGATAGTAAAAGAGTATAGTTAATATATACGATTTAAAGGCTATCTTATACTAAACATTTTGCGCAGCAATTCTATTAGCCTACCTCTTAAGAGAAGTAGAAGCATAACGAGGATTAAACTTCTTAGAAGTAGCAGGCGACGAAGAAATAAGCGGCTTAAAAGTAGGCGGCGAAGAGGTAAGCGGTAAAGAAGTAGGCGGCAAAGAGGCTGGTAGTAAAGAGGTAAGCGAATTTCTAGCGGATTTCGCAATAACCTTATTATAGTGCTCTGCTAGATCTAACAAAGAGTGCTTTAGTACGTATTTCCTAAAATTATATTAGCTATAGGTATAATTTAGTATTAGAAAGCTTATTCTCTAGGTAAAGATTCTAAAGGATTAGTAAAAAAAAGAGCGTCCTTAAAAGCGTCCTTAATTATTTTATTATCAACGTTGCGCGTATTAAGTTTCTTAACTAAATAGCTGTCGGACGTATTTAGAGGTATGGAAGAAGGCATTATAGATAGTAGTATACTAATAGACAGTAGATAAAACAACAATAATAAAGTTTACGGTGCGATGCTATAAGGTGGAAGGTGCGGAGGTTAATTAAAGGTAAATATCCGCGCTGCAGATTTTATCGAATTAGCTTACTAATAAATAATCACTATTATAGTAACTTACCTTAGTAAATATTAACTATTTTGTACACGCTTATTTATAACGCGTAAATCCTTTATAGTTAAATTACTGCTAATTAAAGTAAGTGGGCGCCGTTTAGTTGACTTATAAAGTGACATTAATATAGAATCACCGCTTAATTAAGGTACTAAAGAAGGGTTGTAAGTAGATATTAGGTTTACTTAGTGAGCGGATTTCTTACTTTTAAGGTGCGTAGACATATCCTTTCGTTTTTTCTTACTGTAAGGGGGATCTAATATTAGCTAAGAGGCTTAAGGTATAGTAGCCTAAGAAAAACGGATAATATCTAGTTAAGAGGATTGTAAAACACTTAAACTAAATGGCTAATATAATATAGGTTCTACAGGTTTTAGGAGCTTTGGGTACGAACCTTAGTGTCTCTCTAGATAAGAATCTAATGGACTATTTAAATGCGTATGCGGAGATTAACACTTAATACCTAGATATTAATTAGAGCTCTGCCTAAGTCTTAGTTAAGTTAATAAACAAATGGAACGCTAAGGAATATTAAATACTAACCTACTAAAGCTGCGTTATATCTAAAACCGAGGGCGGAGATTAAGTACTAGGCTGCAGGTTCTAAGCTGTACTTAGTTTAAAAAGCGGAGATTAAATATTAGACTGCAAATTCTGAGCTATACCCAATTTAGAAGGCGGGGATTAAGTATTAGCACGCGAATTCTAAACTGCGCCTAGTTTAGAGGGCGGAGATTAAGTATTAGCCTACAAACCCTAAGCCTTAGAGTTTCCTAGGAGCGGAGATCTAGTATTATAACTTAAATCCTAAGCCTTAGGATTTTCTAGGAGCGGAGATCTAATACTGCGTTGCGAATTCTAAATTTCCGGATTTCCTACTACCTGGGAACTGGTGCTACAGTTTAGATCTTAAACTTTGGAATTTTTCATAATTGGAGATTTAGTGCTATATTGCGAATATTAAACCTTAGGCTTATCTAAAAGTTGAGACTTAGTGTTGCACTATAAGCTCTAATACTTAGACTGCCCTAAGGATTTGGATTCAATGCCGCGCTATAAGCTTTAATATCCGGATTGCTCTAAGGATTAAGACTTAATGCTTTGCTATAAGCTCTAATATTTAGATTACTCTAAGGGCTAAGACCTAATACTGCGCTATAAGCTCTAATATCTAGATTGTTCTAAGGGTTAAGATGCGGAGCTACCTTATAAGCTATAATACCTAGCCTACCCTAGAGACTGGTTTCTAATACTATAGTATAGACTTAAATATCCGGGAATTATAGGGAGTTAATGTCTATTATTATAGTATAGACCCTAATATCCGAGAGGCTAATACTTAATACCTAATAACTGACGCTAATTATTGCCCTAGGGCTGTTAATACCCGGCCTAACTTTAAGATTCTAGATATCCGCTTTATATTAAAAACTAAACCTAACCGTCACGTTGCTAGGACTAATATCCGTTATAGGGTATTAGTGTACTTAGCCTAAAGGTGTTCTACTAGCTAGAGTTTAAGCTAGCCAGCTACGCGTTCCTGCTAGATATAGGCTAAGAAGGTAATAGTGTTAGCAGCCCTACATGCGGATTTTCAGCGGATATTAATTAAGGTAGCTGGGCTACTTATATTTACGGACGTTAAGCTACTAATACTATACGCCTCTCCGCTACCTTAGACCGTGGTAATATCTACTCTACGCTATCTTTTAATTTACTTACTAACGCTAATAGCTAGCTCTTTACCTAATTTGCCTTTTCTACCTTCGCTTAAATAAAGGCAATAAACTTATCTAGATTATTACTAAGCTGATCACAATTCCAATTAGGTAGGTTTTTCTTAAGTGCCTTATAGCTGGTTATATACTAGGCGTAGCTATAAAGGGCGGCAATTTGCTTATTAAATATAATGTAGCTTAAGGTCGGATTCCAAATAGCGTACTAATATTTCTTCTCTATCTAGTTACAGAACTAGTTTTTTATGCTTACGGCGAAGGCCTTTTAGTACATCTTCCTTAGAATCCCCTCTATATGCGACTTGTGGATATTAAACTCTTTAAAAGCCTATAAAGTAGGATTATAGTTAAAGTAATAACCCTAGCCACTAGTGGACGGAGACTATTCCTTATAGTTCTCTAATATAATCTTTTATAAGCAGCCCTTTTCCTCATTTATAAGAGCATATATATAATGGGAGAGAGCTGCTCTTTTCTTAGCTTTAGTCTTTAGGCGCTACGCTAGCTTCTTTAGTAGAATATCCGTAGGTAGAACTACGGATATTCTACCTAGGCTAAGCTCTCGCCCTATATTAGATGCGGACGGATTAGAATTAGCATCGCTGTATATAGACACTCTTAAAGATATATTGCTAGCAAAATTAGCAGCCTTGTCCTCTTGTAGCACCTATCGCTTAACACAATATTCGCGGCTAAGTTGACTTAGCTGAGATCGGAAGGCTCTACCAGTATAATGGCGATTTTTGGCTGGCCTAGCAATATCCTCACGTGGACCTTTATACCAATCCTTAATTAGAAATATTGCTATACCTATTTAACTACTACCACGAGCACTATGTCTAAGCCGTTGCCATAGCATATTAATAGACTTGTCTTTATATATGCAATACTGCGCAATACAGTTAATATTAGGAATATTAGCGCTATAGGTAAGCGCGTTAGAGGAGAGCAGGATATAGATTTCTAAGTTAGGCTTTCTAAACTCCTTATATAGTCTATCTTTATCCGTAATAGCTAACAATGTATAATAAAGCTAAACAGCTCTTTTAGCCTATGCTTCCTAGTACCCGTAATATACCAACTATGAATAAATTAAGTCCCTATATAGCAATATTAGGTCCTTTAAATTAAGAAAGATAATTATCTTTAGGATCTAGTAGGGAGTTAGCGTGTATTAGATTCTCTATTTGGCGGATATAGCGGTATATATATAGTTTATAACAAAGTATAAGCTCTTAAAGGACTTCTTATTTCCTCACTTAATATATTCTCTAATAATTAATAGATCTGGCCGGTTAATTAATGTCTGCACTATATTAATATTATTTTAAAAGCCCGCTAGCTCTTAAACAATCTTAAACGTTATATTATTAAGCGTTGCAGTATAAGTAAACTAAGGCTTCCGCCCTAATAACGACCGCACTTTCTATAGCTGTGTATATAAATTCCGGAACAAACCCCCCTAATTAGCCATAAGGTATACCTTATTAATCACTACTAAGCTAATATACGCACGAAAGGTAGGGTTAGTAAGAGTTTTATGGAACCTTTTGCCAACTAACAGCTCTAGCGATATTAAAATATAAGTGTATACTCCAATGCGGATTTCCCATAAAAGACGTATAGATATTATCTCGGCGTATATATAAACTGGCCTTATTCCAGGAAGCTCCTTAATCTTTGCCTTTTGCTCCGCGCCAATCGCATTAAGTAGTAAGATAATAATTACTACTAAGGCCTGAAGAAGATATGGCATTGCTTATATTATTATACTCTTGCTAAATAAGGTTTTTGTAATAAGTATTATATCTTTTTTCTTAAACAGCAGCCACTTAAGGGCTTTAAGCTGCTCTATACGTCTGTAATACGGATATAAAAAAGCAATAGCCTTATTAACCTTACTTAGCTGCCGCGCCTTACTCTCTCCGCGAAGCGTAAGAAGCTAATCTTAAAGGTCCTATAGCCGTCGCTCCTAGTCCGTTTTATAACCCCTCCGAGTTTAATTATCTAACACCTAATACGGCCGCGGCTGTTCTAGCACCTTATTTAACTTCCTCCCTCTCCGCCTAGTGGGTTTTGGTACTAGTATACAGTAGATTTACCCAGATATCTATGACTTGGTAGTTAGCGCGCAATAAGCTTTTAGTAAGTATTATATACTATAACGCGGACACTATATATCCGCCAGGCTATAATAGGTTCTTTAGGGTGGTTATTATGGATCTATGCGGGTTTTATATATATTAGCTAGCGTTTAATAAAGTTATATATAGTCATAGAATTGCTAATAACGCGTTTATTTTTTAACGAAATTAATTATAAGACCTGAAAATACCTAAGTAATAAAAATAATATATTCTAAAAGCCTAGGTTCTGTTATATAATCGATTAACTTTTGGGAATAATATAAAATATTAGTGTTAAGTTATTCTAATATCCGCAACCTCCGCAACGCGGATATCCGTGGATTTACTAAGAACTGTCGCGGAACACGCTTAGACGTGATACTGGTGGTTTCGCACAAACGTAGTTAGTCAGCTTGCGGACCGATTGAAAATCCGGACCAACAGAATCGCGTCTAAGCTTACTGAGGTAAGGTGAGGAGCAAAAGAGCATATAGCTCGGCTAGTGTTGCCAAAAGCTCCGGGAGTGTGGAAATACGCCACGTTACAAAATCTTACACTAGATGAACTTTAACACCGTGCGCGTACACTTAATGAGGTTTTAATACAAAATTATTTAAAATTATCGCCATTTATATACTTAATTATATAATATTATAACTATATCCTATCTTTAGGATATTTAAAATTGTATAATCTTTAGATTAGAAATAACTAATAATATATAACTACTTTAAATTGCGTAAAGATATATTTAGGATATAACCTAAAATATAACCTAGGATATAATTAAGAATATATTTAGGATATAACTTAGGATATAATCTAAAATATATTTAGGATATAACTTAAAATATAATTAAGAATATATTTAGGATATAACCTAAGATATAATTAAGAATATATCTAGGATATAACCTGGGATATAATTAAGAATATATTTAAGATATAACCTAAAATATAATTAAGAATATATCTAGGATATAACCTAAAATATAATTAAGAATATATTTAGGATATAACCTAGGATATAATTAAGAATATATCTAGGATATAACCTAGGATATAATTAAGAATATATCTAGGATATAACCTAGGATATAATCTAGAATATATTTAGGATATAATCTAAAATATAATCTAGAATATATCTAGGATATATTAGTAATATATCTAGAATATAATCCAGGCACCCCCACGCACTTACCTATCTTAGATAGTTCTTTTATACTACTACTAATAAAAGCAAC
>Ga0307515_10003176_pt1 | contig 34777 bp, 25 predicted proteins | sample 17_EM_MG_FD_194513 | JGI IMG/M metagenome (GOLD analysis project Ga0307515, IMG submission 194513) | Populus trichocarpa ectomycorrhiza microbial communities from riparian zone in the Pacific Northwest, United States - 17_EM | ecosystem: Host-associated > Plants > Roots > Unclassified | place...
CATCTTCGCGATCTGCGCCTCGCTCATCGAAGCACCAGCGGCCTGGCGCTCGCGGCCGGCGTTGTCGACCAGCCGCCCGGCAAAGGGCTGGAACTCACCCGCGCGCAATTGCGTCTCGATTTGCATGACGGCCTCGCGTGTGGCTGGGCTGATCTCCGGGCTCAAGGCGGCCAGGCGAACCATCGCGTCCTTGGTACCGCCGACATAGGCTTGCGACTGCCAGCGCCCGTCCAGCAAGGCCTTGGCGACGCGGATGTAGTACGGCCCCCAGTGCTGCGTCACGGCGGCCAGCTGCGCGTTCGGCGCCACCTCGCGCATGTCGCTCTGGTAGGCCAGCAGCTTGACCTTCTTCTCTTCGGCCACCTGCGCCACTGCCGGCGATGCCGTGTGGTTGGTCAGCACATCGGCACCTTGCCCGATCAGCGCCAGCGCGGCGTCACGCTCGCGCGTTGGGTCGAACCAGGTGTTGAGCCAGATCACCTTGACCTCGGCCTTCGGATTCACCGAGCGCATGCCGAGCGTGAAGGCATTGATGCCCTGCACCACCTCAGGCACCGGAAAGCCCGCCACATAGCCCACCACGCCGCTCTTGCTGTGGTGACCGGCGACGATGCCGGCCAGGTACCGGCCCTCGTAGAAACGGGCGGTGTAGGTCGACAGGTTGGGTGCGGTCTTGTAGCCGCCGGCGTGCTCGAACTTGACGTTCGGGTAGTCGGCCGCCACGCGCAGCGCCGGCTCCAGGTAGCCAAAGCTGGTCGCGACGATCATCTGGTTGCCCTGCGCCGCCAGGTCGCGCATCACACGCTCGGCGTCGGCCCCCTCGGGCACCGACTCGACCACCATCGTCTTCACACGCTTGCCGAGAAAGGTCTCCAGGTCCTCCCGGCCCAGATCGTGCTGGTAGGTCCAGCCGGCCTGGCCGACCGGGCTGACGTAGACGAAGGCGACCTTCAGCGGCGCCGGCGAGTATTGGGCGGCCAACGGCAAGGCCAGGGCAGCAGCGGCCACGAACAGCGCGGCTCGCCAGCATTTCTTCAGCATGTGTGTCCTCAAACAAACGTCGGCGGGCACGATCGAGCCCCGCGCCAGCCTGTATCAACAGGAAAAACCCCAGTGTCGGGCACGGGGTTTGCGTGGATATCCGGTTCAGAATGCCGCACCTTGCGTCCCTTGCCCTCGCGGCACCCTATTCTTCAATCCCCAACGCACGGCACAACCGTCCTAGGAGATTCCTGCATGAGCTATCAACGCTCCACCCCTTCGATGCACAAACTCGCCGCACTGGCCCTGCTCGTCGCCACCGGCGTACAGGCCAAGACCCTGGTCTATTGCTCCGAAGGTTCGCCTGAAAACTTCACCCCGGCGCTGAACACCACCGGCACCAGCTTCGACGCGGCCCGCCCCGTCTATGACCGGCTGACCCATTTCATGCGCGGCTCGACCCAGGTCGAACCGGGCCTGGCCGAAAGCTGGACCATCTCGCCCGATGGCAAGGCCTACACCTTCAAGCTGCGTGCCGGCGTCAAGTTCCACAGCGTGGCCGGCTTCACCCCGACACGCGACATGAACGCCGACGATGTGGTGTGGTCGTTCGAACGCCAATGGAAGCCCGAGCACCCGTACGCCAAGGTCTCGGGCGGCAAGTACGACTACTTCGCCGACATGGGCTTCAAGGACGGCCTGGTGGCGGTCGAGAAGGTCGATCCGCTGACCGTGCGCATCACGTTGAAGAACCCTAACGTCACGATGCTGCCGAACCTGGCGATGGACTTCGCCGCCATCGGCTCGGCCGAATACGCCGACGCGCTGGCCAAGGCCAACAAGAAGGAACAGTTCGACCAGGTGCCGGTGGGCACCGGCCCGTTCAGCTTCGTCACCTACCAGAAAGATGCGGTCATCCGCTACAAGGCCAACAAGGCCTACTGGGGTGAAAAGGCACTCGTCGACGACCTGGTCTATGCGATCACGCCGGACGCGACCGCGCGCTACTCCAAGCTGAAGGCCGGCGAGTGCCACCTGTCAGGCTATCCGCGCCCGGCCGACCTGCCCGAGATGCAGAAGGACCCGACGCTGAAAGTCACCAACCTGCCTGGCTTGAACATTGCCTACTGGTCGTTCAACACGCAGAAGCCCCCGTTCGACAAGAAGGAAGTCCGCCAGGCCTTCACGATGGCGATCGACAAGGCGGCGATCCTGAAAGAGGTCTACCTCGGTGCCGGCACGCCGGCGAAGAACCTGATGCCGCCGACACTGTGGGGTTACAACGACAAGGTGCAGGACTGGCCGTATGACCCGACCAAGGCGAAGGAGCTGCTGGCCAAGGCCGGCGTGAAGACGCCGATGGAAGTGGACCTCTGGTACATGCCGGTGCAGCGCCCGTACAACCCGAATGCCAAGCGCATGGCCGAGATGATGCAGTCAGACCTGGCCAAGATCGGCGTCAACGCCAAGCTGGTCACCTACGAATGGGGCGAGTACCGCAAGCGCCTGCAGCAAGGCGAGCACCTGACCGGCATGCTGGGCTGGAACGGCGACAACGGCGATCCCGACAACTTCTTCTTCCTGCATGGTTGCGACGCCGCACGCCCGGGTGGACAGAACTTGTCGAAGTGGTGCAATAAGCCCTTTGACGCGCTTCTGGAGAAAGCCCGCACCTTGACCGACAACAAGGCGCGCGCCAAGCTGTATGAGGAAATGCAGGTCATCGAGCACGAAGAAGCACCCGACTTCAAAATCGCGCACTCGGTGGTCTACGAGGTAATGCGTAAAGAAGTGACGGGCTACAAACAAAGCCCGTTCAACACGCATGAGTTCAAAGGTGTCGACCTGAAGTGAGGAAGTGAGACCCGCCATGACAATGTTTGCCCATACCCGTGTTGCTATTGGCCTGCTGGTGCTGGTCGGCATGGCCGCCCTGACCGGCTGCCAGCCCGGCGTGCCGGACACGGTAAAGATTGGCGTGGCGCAGCCGCTGTCCGGTCCGTTGAAAGATCTGGGCCAGGACATGGTCGACGGCACGCAGATGGCCATCGACGACATCAACAAGGAAGGCCTGAAGATCGACGGCAAGCTCGTCAAGCTGGAGATCATGACGGCCGACGACAAGGCCGACGCCGAGGCCGGCAAGGTCGCGGCGAAGACGCTGATCGATGGCGGCGTGATCGCCGTCATCGGCCACCTGAACTCAGGTGTCAGCATCGCCGCCGCGCCGCTGTACGCCGAGAAGATGATCCCGCAGCTGGCCATCTCCACCAAGCCCGAGTACACCAAGCTGAACCTGCCGACGACGCTGCGCCTGGTGGCCAGCGACGCGCTGCAGTCAAAGGCCATGGGCTCGATTGCCGGCGGCCTGCCGGGTGACCACGTGTTCGCCGTCGTCGACGACAACACGCCTTACGGCAAGAGCCTGGCCGAGAACGCGTTGGCGCAGCTCAAGGGCAAGACCATCGGCGTGCGTGCTTCGCTGGACGACAAGACGACTGACTTCAAGGCGCTGATCGCTCAGTTGCTGGAGAAGAAGGTCGACATCTTTGTCACCACGCTGGCGGACTTCCAGATCGTCGCGCTGGCCGACCAGATGGTGCTGGCCGGCATGAAGAACATGCAGATCGTCGGCAGCGACACGATCAAGACCGAAGGCATGCTGAAGGTCAACCCGGCCGTCGGCACGATCTACGCCACCTCACCGATCATCGGCGCGGCCGAGTTCACCGGCGGCAAGCCCTTCCTGGAGAAGTTCCGTGCCCGCTTCAAGCATGAGCCGGTCTACGCCGCGCACTATGCGTACGACGCGGTCTATGTGCTGGCGGCCGCGCTGAAGAAGGCCAAGTCGGCCGATGGCAACAAGCTGGTGCCGGCGCTGAAGAGCGTTGACGCGTTGGCACCGGTGACCAGCAGCATGCGCTTTGCCGAAGACGGCGAGCAGCGTTACGGCTCGGTCAGCGTCTACCAGCTCAACCACGGCGCTTGGTTCTTGTTGACACGCAGCGACGTGTGGTGATCGGCGGCGACAATAGCGCCCCAGCCCTTCGAGGGCTGACATAAGAGAGAGACAGCGGCCCTCGTCAACCGAGGGCCGTAACAATTCATGCTCAAGTTTTTATGGCGCCGCCTGGCGCTGACCGTTCCCACCTTCATCGCATTGATGTTCGTGACCTTCGTGGCCATCCGGCTGGTGCCGGGTGACCCGGTCGAGGTGCGGGTGGGCGAACGCGGCATCTCGCCCGAGCGCCTGGCCCAGTTCCGCCACGAGCTGGGGCTGGACCAACCGGTGTGGAAGCAGTTCGCCGACTACATGTGGCAACTGCTGCATGGCGACTTCGGCACTTCGCTGGCCACCAACCAGAAGGTGCTGACCGAATTCGCCGCACTGTTCCCGGCCACGCTGGAGCTGAGCCTGTTCGCGATGCTGTTCGCCGCGCTGATTGGCCTGCCCGCCGGCACGATGGCCGCCGCCAGGCGCGGCAGCCTGTACGACCAGGCGCTGATGGGCCTGTCGGTCACCGGCTACTCGATGCCGATCTTCTGGTGGGGCCTGCTGCTGATCATGTTCGTCGGCGAGCGCTGGGGCTTGACCCCCGTGTCCGGCCGCATCGACCTGATCCAGTACTACTTCGAACCGGTGACCGGCTTCATGGTGATCGACGCCTGGCTGTCCGGCCAGGCCGGCGCGGTGAAAGACGCGCTGCACCACCTGGTGCTGCCCGGCATCGTGCTCGGCACCATCCCGCTGGCGGTGATCGCCCGCATGACGCGCTCGGCGATGCTCGAGGTGCTGAGCGAAGACTATGTGCGCACGGCCCGCGCCAAGGGCCTGCCGGCTTGGCGTGTGATCGGTGTGCACGCGCTGCGCAATGCGCTGATCCCGGTCGTCACGGTCATCGGCCTGCAGGTCGGTGCGCTGATGGCCGGCGCAGTGCTGACCGAAACCATCTTCTCGTGGCCGGGCGTCGGCAAGTGGCTGATCGAGTCGATCTCCCGCCGTGACTACCCGGCCCTGCAAGGCGGGGTGATGCTCGTCTCCACCATCGTGATCGGCGTGAACCTGCTGGTCGACCTGACCTATGGGTTGATCAACCCCCGTATCCGCCATGCCTGAAACCCAAGTCCTCATTGCGCCGCCGGCCGCTTCGCCGGCACCGCCCTCACCGCTGCGCTCGTTCTGGCTCGCCTTCAGCGAGAACAAAGGTGCCGTCGCTGGTCTGGTCATCGTCACCATCGTCGTCGTGCTGGCGCTGCTGGCCAACTGGGTCGCGCCCTACTCGCCCACCGAGCAGTTCCGCGACGCCGTGCGCGCCGCACCGGTCTGGGCCGAAGGCGGCTCGACGCGCTTCCTGCTCGGCACCGACAGCCTGGGCCGCGACATGCTCTCGCGGCTGATCCATGGTGCGCGCATCTCGCTGTTCATCGGCATGTCGGTGATGGGCGTGTCCTTCGTCATCGGCGTGCTGCTGGGCCTCGCCTGCGCCTCGCTCGGCCAGGTGGTCGACGTGGCCATCACCCGCGTGATGGACCTGATCATGGCGGTGCCCAGCCTGGTGCTGGCGATCCTCGTCGTCGCGGTGCTGGGCCCCAGTCTGGCCAACACGATCATCGCGGTGACGATCGTTTACCTGCCTCGTTATGTGCGGCTGCTGCGCGCTTCGGCGTTGGCCGAGTTGAAGAAGGACTACGTCACCGCGGCCCGCGTGGCCGGCGTCGGCGGCTGGCGTCTGATGTTCCACACCGTGCTGCCGAACTGCCTGGCGCCGCTGATCGTGCAGGCCGCGCTCGGCGTGTCGGACGCGATCCTTGAAGCGGCCGCGCTGGGCTTCCTCGGCCTGGGCGCACAACCACCCACCGCCGAGTGGGGCACGATGCTGGCCGACGCGCGCGAATTCATCCGCTCCAACCCCTGGCTGGTCACCCTGCCCGGCTTGGCCATCCTGATCACCGTGGTGTCGATCAACCTGGCCGGCGACGGCCTGCGCGATGCCCTTGACCCCAAAATGCGGAAAACGTAGGCCCCCACGCCCCCTTCCGGGGGCTGCCCCCCCGAGGGGGCTCGCGCAGCGGACCGGCAGAGCCGGATCCGCGCACGCCACTTGAAGGGCGGCGGCTCCTGCGGAGCGCCGCAGAAGGCAGGCAGGTAGAGCTGAGATGAATCCGAGTTCAAACAAACCGCTGTTGGATATCAAAGGGCTGACCGTCAGCTTCACCACCCGCGGTGGCGCGTTCCGCGCGGTCGACGGTGTGGACCTGCACGTCGCACCGAACGAGGTGCTGGCGATCGTCGGCGAATCCGGCTCCGGCAAGTCGGTGGCGATGCTGGCCATCATGGGCCTGCTGCCGTGGACGGCGACGGTGAAGGCCGAACGCATGATGTTCGACGGTCAGGATCTGCTCACGATGACACCGAAGCAGCGCCGGGCCCTCGTTGGTCGCGACGTCGCGATGGTGTTCCAAGAGCCGATGAGCTCGCTGAACCCCTGCTTCACGGTCGGCTACCAGATCGGCGAAGCGCTGGCCGAGCACACCGACCTCGACCGCAATGCGCGCAAGAAGCGCGTGATCGAGCTGCTGGACCAGGTCGGTATCCCCGACCCGGCGCGCCGCGTGCGCGCCTTCCCACACCAGCTGTCGGGTGGCATGAGCCAGCGCGTGATGATCGCGATGGCGCTGGCCTGCAAGCCGCGCCTGCTGATCGCCGACGAGCCGACCACCGCGCTCGACGTGACGATCCAGGCCCAGATCCTGGACCTGCTGCAAGCCCTGCGGCGCGACACCGGCATGGCGCTGGTGCTGATCACCCACGACCTGGGCGTGGTGGCCGAAGGTGCCGACCGCGTGCTGGTGCAGTACGCCGGCCGCCCGGTCGAAACCCAGCGCGCCGACACCTTGTTCACCGACCCGCACCACCCCTACACCGCAGCGCTGCTGTCGGCCCTGCCCGAGCGCGCGCGCCAGGGCGAGCGCCTGTCCGCGATCGACGGCATGGTGCCCGGCCAGTTCGACCGCCCCACCGGCTGTCTGTTCTCGCCGCGCTGCCCGTTTGCGCAGCCGGCTTGCCGCGCCGCCGCGCCGCTGCCCGCCAGCGACGCGCTGGGCCGTGCGCTGTGCGTCACACCGTTGGTCAACGGCCAACCCTCGCCGCTGCAGGTGGAGGCTCAAGCCGCATGAGCACGACGAATCAAACCAACGCCCCGGTGCTCGAAGCCCGCGACCTGCGGCGCGACTACCCCGTCTCGCGTGGCTGGATGAAGGGCACCGCCACGGTGCAGGCTCTGGCCGGCGTCAGCTTCTCGGTGCGGGCCGGCCGCACGCTGGCGGTGGTCGGCGAATCCGGCTGCGGCAAGTCGACGCTGGCACGCCTGCTGACGATGATCGAGCTGCCCACCAGCGGCCAGCTGATGATCGACGGCAAGGACGTGGCCCACGCCGACGCTGCGCTGCGCCACGCGCTGCGGCGCCAGATCCAGATCGTGTTCCAGAACCCGTACGGCTCGCTGAACCCGCGCCAAACGGTTGGCGACGCACTGACGGAGCCGCTGCTGGTCAACGGCCTGGGCGCCGACTCGGCCGACCGCGAGGCCCAGGCCCGCGCAATGCTGCGCCAGGTGGGCTTGCGCGAAGAGCATTTCGACCGCTACCCGCACATGTTCTCGGGCGGCCAGCGCCAGCGCGTGGCGATCGCCCGCGCGCTGATGCTCAAGCCTCGCGTGCTGGTGCTCGATGAGCCGGTGTCAGCACTGGACGTGTCGATCCGCGCGCAGGTGCTGAACCTGCTGGACGACCTGCAGCAAGCGTTGGACGTGGCCTATGTCTTCATCTCGCACGACCTGGGCGTGGTGCGCCACGTGGCCGACGACGTGATGGTGATGTACCTCGGCCGCTGCGTCGAGCAAGGCCCGCGCGACGCGGTGTTCGAACACCCGCAGCACCCGTACACCAAGGCCTTGCTGTCGGCCACGCCGACGGTGGACCCGGCGATGCGGCGCGACCGCGTCATCCTGAAGGGCGAACTGCCCTCGCCGATCGACCGCCCCACCGGCTGCCCGTTCCGCACCCGCTGCCCGCTGGCGTTCGACCGCTGCGCGCAGGTCGAGCCGGCGTTAGAGCTGACCGGTCAACAGCATGTGGCCTGCTGGGCCGTCAACCCGGTGGCAGCAAGCCCCGCGGCCGTCGCCGCCTGATGCCGACGAGGCCTCCAGCCACTGGCGCCACTCAGCGTCAGTGGCGCGAGTGCCAAGCGACCCGGCTCCTCAGTCGCCGCCCTGCTTCTGATAGGTGCCCATCAGCACCGCTTCGGCCAGCACATGGCCTTTCATCGCCTGCTCCAGCTCGGCCTTGGTCGGGTGCGCCTGCTGGGCAAGTGTGGTGTCCAGCGCGTAGAGCTTGAAGAAGTAGCGGTGCCGGCCGATCGGCGGGCACGGGCCACCGTAGCCCACGCGCTTCCAGTCATTGAGGCCTTCGCGGCTGCCGGCCGGCAGCGCCTGGCTCTCGCCGGGCAAGCCACCCGCGCCGGGCGGGATGTCCAGCGCCACCCAGTGCACCCAGGTGCGTTGCGGCTTGGCGGGGTCCGGTGCATCTGGATCGTCGACGATCAGCGCCAGGCTCGCGGCGTTCGGCGGCACGCCGCTCCAACGCAGCGGCGGCGCCAGATCCTCGCCTTCACAGGTGCAGCGGCGCGGCATCTCGCCGCCGTGCGTGAAAGCGCTCGAGGTCAACTCCATGGCAAGGCTCCTTTCCAGCGGTCGGCGCAGGCGTCGGCCCGCATCGAGCGACGCAGTGTGGCGCGCGCGCCGACCACCGGCAATCGGCGCGCCCATGCCCCTGCCGGCAGCGTGCGCGGCCATCAGCCTTCAGCGCTCAGACGCCGCCGGCCGCCGCCTTTCCGCGCAACTCGCGCGCAAGCCGCTCAGCCCCGTACACCCGCTCCAGCGCATAGACGATGGCCGCCGCATGCACGGCGATCGAACGGGCCTGGGCATCGGTGTAGACGAAGCGCCCGCCCAAGGCTTCCAGGTTGCTGTCGAACATCAGCCCGACCAGTTCGCCGCGCTGGTTCACCACCGGTGAGCCGGAGTTGCCGCCGATGATGTCGGCCGTGGTCACGAAGTTCAGCGGCACGCGAGCGTCCAGCTTGGCGCGGGCCTTCTGAAGATTCGGCGACAGATCGAACGGCTCCTTGCCGTCGAATGCGTCGGCGCGGGCCAGCAGACCCCCGAAGGTGGTCTTCCACGGCGTGGCCCAGCCGCGCGACTCGTACCCTGCCACCTTGCCGTAGGACAGCCGCAGCGTGCCGGTGGCATCGGGCGGCAGGTTGCGGCCGAAGATCGTGAAGCGGGCCTGGCCCAGTCGGTCGGCTGCCTGCTGGACGGGCGTGTCGACCTGCTCTTCCTTGAAGCGCGCCAGTTCGCGCCGCAGCGGGTAGACCTCGCGCGCCAGGCGGATCAGCGGGTCGTCCGACGCCTCGATCGCCTTGACGCCGCCAGCCATCAGAGCGCGGCGCACCGCCACATCATCCAGGTGGCTGTTGCGCACCCAGCGCTCGGCAGCCGCCTCGGGCGTGTCGCTGCCCTGCACGGTCTTGATGAAGCGGTGCTCGGCGCCAAGCAAAGCCTGCGCTTCGCGGAACTGGCCGGCCAGGCGCGCGACCTCCAGGTCCTTGTACAGCGGTGCATCAGCCTTCAGCTTGCGCTCGATGTCCGGCAGTGCCGCGTCACGAAAGGCCACCAGCCGCTGTGACTCCGGCAGCTGACACTCGTAGGCCAGCTCGACCAGGTTGCCGGCATGGGCGAACAAGGTCTTGTAGCCATAGCCAACCGCCCACAGCTCCTTGGCCTTGGCGGCATGGCGGCTGGTGGCCGCCTGCACCTCGGCCCAGGGGTCGTCCTTCAGGCCACGCTCCGCATAGGCGGCGCGGAACCGCGCCTCGTCGGACTGCTTGGCCGCCATCACCGCCGGGTCGTTCAAGGCCGCGAATTCGCCGCGCATCGACTTCAGCCAGTTCTCGGTGCCGAACAGCCGGTCCACCGCTTGGCGTGCCGCTTCGGGCGACCGTTTCGAATACGCGTGCAGCAGCGTCTGCTGCGCTTCGGCGCTGGCCAGTTGCAGCGGCAGTACGGCCTCGCGGTTGGTCTGCAGTTGCGCCAGGGTTTGCAGCCGGTCGGTGCGGCCCGGGTGGCCGATCACGAACACTGCGTCACCCTCGGCCACCGGCTTGTCGGCCAGCGTCAGGTGCTGCGGCGAGGCAATCGGCTTGCCGTTTTCATAGACCCGCATCAGCGCAAAGTCGAGGGCAAAGCGCGGGTAGACGAAGTTGTCCGGGTCGCCGCCATAGAACGCGGCTTGGAACTCAGGCGCGAAGACCAGCCGCACGTCGTCCCACTCTTTGAAGCGGTAGAGGTGGAACAGCGAGCCGCTGTACAGCGACACCACCTCGCAGCGGCGGCCGATCTTGACGTCGCCGCAGCGCTTTTCGAGGCCGGCGATGGCTTCCTTGCGCAGCGCGTTGCGTTGCTCGTCGTTGCTGCCGCCGGCCATGGCCTGGCGCACGGTCTCGGTCACGTCCTCGGTCGAGTGCAGAACGCGCGCCGTGCCGCCCGGGCAGCGCAGCTCCTGGGCGGCGGAGGCCGCGGTGTAGCCATGGCTGACCAGGTCGCGCTTGGCGCTGGACAGCTGCTCGATGCAGCCCAGCGCCACATGGTGGTTGGTCAGCATCAGGCCGTTGGCCGAGACGAACGAGGCCGAGGCGCCGTAGTTCACGGCCGCATGCTGCAGATGCTTCAGCAGCGACGGCGACAGCGTCACGCCGTAGCGCTGCTGCACCTGGTCGATCGGCGGGTTGTCGAAGGTCCACATCCCGTCGTCGGCGATGGCCGCGGCGGCGGTGGTCAGCAAGGCGGTGGCGGCGAAAAGGTGGCGAACAAAGGGGCGCGCACCCGCCCAGCGCAGGCGGTCGGTCATCGGTCTCTCCCTGGTTGGTGGCGAGCGGCAGCGGCCCGGAAAACGGGCCACACCCGCCGGCGTGGTCGATGCCGACGAGTTTAGAGCCTGCCCCAATCAGGGACGGCGCGCGCGGTCACTTCAGCCGGAGGCTTCATCCGTCATCGGTGGGACAAGAGCCGTTCGCGCACCGCCGCCACATGCTCGCCGACCTCGTCGACGATCTGGCTCAACACCTCTTCGGTGCAGCTCAGTTCGAGGCACCAGTAGTGCAACTCCACCGGGTCCATCGTGTTCACGCGGCCGGGGTCCAAGGGCTTCAGGAAGCTGATCGCGTCGGTCGTGGCTTGCGGGCTGCTCTGCATCATGGAGGCCTCCTGCGCGTGCTGGGTGCGTGGTGCGTCTGGGGACGCGCGCCTGTGCGGCGCGTGTGGTGTCCACCAGTGTGGCCACCACGCGCCCGAGCAGCAACCCGCACGGCCAAACCCCTGCCGCCGTCATGCCCGGGCGGCGGCAGGGCCCCGATGCAACGCCCGTCCAGACGGGCGCTGGCACAGGCCTAGTTCACGCTCGCCGTCACATCGGATTTGACGGTCGGGGCCACGGGCTTCATGGCGGCCGGTGCGGCAGCCGATTGGCCCGCCTCCCACTGCTTGGCCAGATCCACCAGACGCTCGAAGGCCGCCCCCTCGTTCAGCAGGGCTTCCTTGGTATGGGCATCGAGAGGGTTTTCCATGCCGAGTTCGTCGCGCGGCATGCGGTCCTTGCGCACGGAGTCCATCACCCGCTTGATTTCGGACGCTGCATGCATCGGCGTCTGCAGCAGCACCAGCCGCTTCATGCCGTCGGGGTTGTTCGGCACGTGGCAGTCCATGCACTGGCCTTCGCGCAGCCTCAGGGCGAGGCTCTTGTAGGCGGTGTCCAGCTTGCCGAGGTAGGGGTTGTCCTGCCGCATCAGGCCGTCGAACACCGTGACTGTCGGCTGGCTGCGGCCCTGCGCATCGGTCCAGCGCCACTGGCCGTCGAACTTGGGCGGCGTCACGTGGGCGCTGGCCTGGATCGGAGGGTGAGCGCCGAAGACGGTGAACTGCGCGACCTTGACCCGATCGGTCTTCACGTCCCACCACAGGATCAGGTCGTTGGCCTTTTCGTACATGCCCCACTTCTCGCTGTCGTGCCAGAAGGGGTACGGAAACTGACCCGGCGTCAGGCCGTTGCGGAAAGCCGTTTCCAGGCGGATCTGGTACAGCCCTTCGCGCTCGACATAGTTGACGCTGAACTGGCCGTTGAACATGAACAGCGGCACGTACATGCCGGCCAGCACATCGGGCCCGAACTGCGTCAGCTTGGCATCGGACAGCTTGACGGCCGGGTCGCGCTGGCGCCCCCACAGCACGAAGTTCTGCAGGCTGCGCTTGAACTGCGAATCGCGAAAGAGTCCGGCGCGGCACTTGTCGAACGCGGCCTGGTCGGCGGCATCGGCCACCGGACACAGCTGGGCCAGCTCATCGGCAATCTGCGCCGCCACTTTGATCACGCGTCCCTGAGGGTCCTCCCCCGCTGCCGCCGGTAACGGCACCGTCTGGGCTTGCGCGGTGATCCAGGATCCAACGAATGCACAGGCGAGAAGAGAAAACTTCAGCTTCGTCATCAAGGTTCGTGCTCCATCTTGGGTGGGTGAAGATCAGTGCTTCAGCCACCCAATCCATGGGCAACGAAGCACTGGATTGCGCGGGACCTGGCGGCGTGACGAACGCCGTCCTAACCGATGATTCGCCCGGTGCGGTCGATCGCGACCACGTCGACGAAATGTGAGCCGCCGAGTTTTTGCGACGTGAAATGCACGCGGTAGCCGCCCAGGTCGACATTGAGCTCGGACAGGGCTTCCTGGAAGCGGGTGCGGCTGAGCTGGGTGCCGCTCTTGGCCGAACCGGCCTTGGCCGCCTCGATCGCGACGCGGCCGGCGATGTAGCCCTCCAGGCTGGTGAAGCCGATGCGGGCACCGCCGCCGAGAGCCGCCAGATCGTCCTGGCAGCGCTTGACGACCGGGGCCGACACCGAGCCCGGGCGCGGCACGACCTGGCTCATGATTACGCTGCGGCCCTTGTTGGCCATGGCGTCGATCAAGGTTTGTCCGGCGAAGGACGACGCGAAATAGAAGCCGGGGTAGCCGCCCAGCGCCATGCCCGACATGATGTCCAGGACCGGCTGGGCGTTGGTCGTGAACAGCACGCAGTCCAGGCGTGCGTCCAACAGCTTGCGCACTTCGGCGTCGAAGCTCTTCGCGTTGCGGTCCAGTGGCACGCTGACCGTCATCTCCAGGCCCACCGCCTTCAGCGCCTTGGTCATGGCTGCCTGGTTGGCGGCCGACGTGTCCTTCAGGTGCACGTAGCCCAGGCGCTGCATGTTGAAGCTCTTGATGTACGACAGCATGCGCTGGTACTCGTCGTCGTACCCGGTGCGCACGTGGTAGGCCATCGTCCACTTGTCGTCACGGATCCCCATGTTGCCGCTGGCGGTGCCCAGCACCACCACGCGCTGCTCTTCGGCGAACGGCATGCAGATCTCGGCGGCGGCGCCGCTGGTCAAGCCGACCAGCGCGGTCACGCCCGAGTCGACCAATTGCTTGACGTTGGTCTTGCAGCGCTCCTTGTCGCCGGCATCGTCGAGCGTCATCAGCTCGAAGCGCGGGCCCTTCGGATCGGCCTTGTTGGCGGCGTTGAACGCGGCCAGGATGCCGTCACGCACGTCCTTGCCGTAGCCAGCCTGTCCGCCACTGAGCGAGGCCGACTGGCCGAACTTGATGACCGACGGTTGCGCACGCAGCGGCGCAATCCACCCAGCAGCCGCGAGCGCGGCACCGTTTACAACCAAGCTTCTTCTTTTCATCATGGTTCCAACAACAGCTAAGAAAATAAACCGGGCGCACCGATGCGCCTGGCTCATGGCCAAGGCCGATGCTCAGCGTAGGAAGTCCGTCTCCGTTCCCCTCTGCAGCGAACCAGCTCCAGCGTCACACCGCTACCTGCGATGTTCACCGGTGTCTGTGACAACTTCACGAGCGTCACGCGCTGGCCCCCAAGCCTTCGCAGCAGCCGGCCGACGCGAACCCGAAAGGCGCATCGGCGGCGAGAACCCCCTCACAAAAAAAAGGGTGCCGGCAGCAAGCCACCGGCACCTTGAAAGTCAACCAACTCTTGCCCGAAGGCTCGACGCCGGTTGTGGAGGGATCTGGTTCGGTCGACTCGTCAGAGTCGGCGGAGGTTGTTGATCGCCTGTCGAGGATGCACTTCAGTGCCCCTCAACAGGCGCGTCAGTCTTTGGGTTCAGCCGCCCCCATACGGAAAGTCGCACAGGCCAAACAGCGCCAGCAAGAAATCAAACATGGGGTACTCCTCAACAACGTCCTCAATCAATGACGGAATTTCAACAAAGAAGAGTTCGCCTCGCCACCTACTCAACCGGGTAGGGGCCGGACGGCCCACCCGGCGGGTAGGCGCTGAGCGCCGCCATCTTTGCCGTCATGGCCGCTCTGAAGCGACCTTGCCAGCGGGGCATGTCCCCGCTGTGTCTTCAGAGAATACCGAGTGAACTCGCTTTGGTGGCCGCAACCACGCGCGAGGAAACATCTAGTTTCTTGAAGACGTTCTTCAGGTGAAACCTCACCGTGTTTTCACTGACGTTGATCAGCTGCCCGATGATCCAGTTGGACTTGCCCTCCAGCACCCGCAGCAGAATCTCTCGCTCTTTGGGCGTCAGCTTGGGCTTGGGTTTGGCCGCTTCGATATGCGCAGGCAAGAGCAATCGGCATGCCGCGTCCTGTGCGTGCGCCGCCAGGAACTGCAGGTCGGCCAGCATGCGCGTCAGGTCCTTCTCGTCGGCCGGCAGATCGCGTTCGCGGTCCAGCCCGAGCAGGAAGGTTTTGTCGTCCGACAGTTGCAGCGCCACGCAGATGCCGGTGCGAAAACCCCAGGGCGCAGCGTGTTCCCACAGCTCCGGCGCACCGTTGTCGACATAGAACTTCTGGTCGTAGTAGAAGGGCACACCCCGCTGGCGCAAACGGGCCAGCACAGGGTCGGTCGTCACGTTTTTTGTATCGACAGACTCGCTGTGGAAGTCGGTGGGTCGATTGCCCACGTAGGGCGAGTACTCCTCCAGCGCCCGGGCGTGGTTGGACATCAGCACCGCGCTCACCAGCGGAAAGTCCATGTAGTGGGCGAAGGCAATCAGCCGCCGCCGGAAGCTGTCCTGGTCCGGCGACTGACTGATGTCCAAGTATTTCTGGAGTAACTGCATACGCACCTGTCGTGCAGAAGTTATTGCTTTTTTGCCACCCACCTACCCAAGTGGATAGCTTGTTTGGGCACCCGCGGCGATGGAGACTCAAGCCTACTGCAATTCAGGGGGACTTCTAATGAACGCGCAAGCAGCGTCGTCGATTGCAATGTGGCTGCCCGTTGACGTCACGCTCCAACACTGGGTTGGTGCGTCGAGGCGTCTGCGGCATTGCGCCAGCATGCAGCGACGCCGCAGCCCCGAAGACTTCGTCGACCATGGCGAGACGACCTGGGCAATGACGTCGACGCTGGGCACGATGACCATCCTCTTCGAATGGGCAGAGGTGACCCGGGGCGTGCTGGCGCTGGCCAACCCGATGGGCATCGTCTCCAACGTCCGCCTGATGACCGATGAAGGCGACCTGCTGACGCCGGCGCAGACCCTGCTCCAGCTGAACTTCACTGTCCACGAACTCGAGTGGCAGACGGTGGTGGCCAGCAAGCTCGCATCGTGGCGCGATGCAGCTGTCCCCGACAACTCTTCTCGGGCCTCACGTGAAAAGGCTTCCATCAGCCGCCGCGCCGTGGGCAGGCGCACGGGCGCGGGCACGGGCACGGCGGTCGCCTTCAGCATGGCCGGGGCCTAACGAGGCTGGCCCGCGTTCTCTGACAGCGCGGCAGCCCACCGCAGCACCTGCGCCACCACCCACGCCCCGTCGTCCAGCGGCAGGTCGTGGCCGGCGCTGGGGTGTTCGATGAGCGGCAGCTGCCAGGCACGGGCCAATGCGTGTGAACAGCGCGGGTCGACAAAGCGGTCGCCAGCGCCCACCAGCACCAGCAGCGGCACCGCCGGGGCCTGAGCAGGCGCGCGGTAACGAAATGCAGCCAGCAGTTGGCGCAAGGCGTTCGCCGGGCTGACGGGGCGCGTGCGGCCAATCGCAATCCACAGCGCGACCACGCCGGGGTGCGCCTCGGGCCGCGCGCTCGTCAGGCGCAGCAGCGTGGTCTCGCGCCCGGCCACGCCCCCGCGCCCGGCCAGCAAGCCCAGCAGGGCCGAATAGTTGGCGGGCCGCAGCCGGTGGTGGAACGGGCTGAAGCGGGCCAGGCTGGTGTTCAGCAGCACAGCGCCGGCCAGCTCTTGCGGGTAGCGCGTGGCCCAGTCCAGCGCCACCATCGCGCCCAGCGACAAGGCCAGCAGGTGGTACGGCGGCTTGGCCTGCATCACCGCCAGTTGCGCGCGGGCCGCGTCGACCATCGCCGCCACGCAGGTGGGGCTGCATTGGCGATGCCATTGGCCGTTGCCGGGCAAGTCCAGCCCCAGCACACGGGCGCCGGGCGAGCGGGCCTGCAACTGTTCCATGAAGGGGCCCCAGTGCGCGCGCTCGCGTGTCAGGCCGCGCAGCAGCACCCAGGTCGTGCCCTCGCCCGTGTCGTTCATCGCCCGGCCTGCCGGTACCAGCGTTCCAGCGCCTGGGCCTGGTGTTGCGCGCGCTGCGCCTCAGCCGGCCGCCAGCGCGCATGGCTGCCAGCGGCTCGGCCGACGAAGTCCAGCAGGCTGAGGTGACGGCGCAGCACCCGCTGCTGGCGGTGACCGATCAGCGGATTGAAGATGCCGTGGCGCGAGAACACTTGGCGCGGGTTCTTCTTGATCCACAGCCACGAGCCCATCTCCAGCGTCAGCGGCAGGAACACGCGTGTTGAGCCCGACGCCCTTGAGCGCAGGTACAGGTGGTCCCACAGGTCGCCGTGGGCCAGGTACTGGCGGCTTTGCGGTTCCATGGTGTAGCGGTGGTGCAGCAGCGCCTGGTCCATCGTCTCACTGAAAGCATGCAGCTCGGGCAGATGATCGATCGGGCGCTTGCTGCAGGCGAGCGGGAACCACAGGCGGTCGTTCATGCCGAAGCCGGAATGGCAGTCGAGCGCGATGCTGAACGATCGCCCGCCCAACTCGGCTTCTGCGACCTCGCACAGCGCAGCACTCTCGCGCTCCATCGCCGCGCCGCGTGCGCCACGGTACCAGGGCAACGCTGCGCTGATGCGCTGGCCGCCCACCAGCCAGGGCACGGGCTCCAGCGCATCTTGCGGCGCGTTGCGCATCAGGTCGACGCCGTTCGGGTTGGCACGGGTGCCGCGCCAGCACCCACCCGGGTTGACCAGCGGCACGAACAGCATGCCCATCGACTCCAGCTGACGGTGCAGCGTGTCGTCCCAGCGCAGGCGCATCACCAGGCTGCGCAAGTAGGCGATGACGACCTCGGCGCCGATGCGCTCGAGCCCATGCACGCCGCCAAAGTAGCCCACCGCGGGCGCATCGGGCCCGACGCGGCCGAGCGTGTAGGCATGGACCGGCAGCATTCGGCCGTCGACCTCGACCTCGCACAGCAGGCGCTGCCTCAGGTACGGCGCGCCTTGCTCAGCCAGGGCTTGCAGCTCCAGCAGTTCGGGCAGCACGGGTGGAGCAGGCGGCAAGGGCATCGGTTCAGGCCAATCAGAACACGCCAGCATAGCCATCCGGCATGCCATCAATGTGTCATCTGGCGCCGCTACGGTGATGGCCCTCGCTGCTTCGCCGTGGCACTGCCGCGGCCCCCGTCCCATGCACCCTGTGCGCCGCTGGATCACCCACCCCGGCCTGGCCTTGGCCGCCACGCTGCTGATGGGGCTGTTCGAGCTGCTGGCACTGGCGCGATCGCGTGGTGCGGCGCGCGTGCGCGCCTTGCGCTGAGGCACCACGCGAACGCCCTGGCCGTGTAATATCCCCCGGACCTGCCCGCCATTGGCTGCAAGCCGCTGGGCAGGCTGGGGCACGGCACCCATGATTGCCGGCAAGGATCCGGCATGCAGCGGTCACTGCATCCCAACACAAGGGTTCGCAGGGAGGTCCGACCATGACGCGAAGTGCGTGCCCGGCAGCGTTTGGGCCGGGCCACCACGCCAATACATGGGCTTGGGTGGGCGCCCGGAAACTGTGGCGTGGACGGCATGGGTCGCGACCCGCCTAGGCCATGGCCCGCAACAGTGCCGCCTTACCCGACAACCGCCAGATTCCGGCGGCGGCGATGGGGCGGCGAGCGTTGCTCCGCGTCGTCATCGTCTATGCCCTCCTGGCCACGCTGTGGTTGCTGGGCTCTGATTGGCTGCTGCACCAGTTCGCCAGCAATGCCGACTCGCTGACCCGCTTCGAGCAGCTCAACCGCGGCCTGTTCATCACCGGCAGCGCGCTCGGCCTGTACCTCGGCCTGCGGCGGGCGCTGAACCGCGCCCGGCTGCTGAGCCATGAGCCGCCGCCCAGCCTGAACCAGACCCTCAGCCGCGCGCAACGTTGGCTCTGGGCTGCCGCGGTGCTGTGCTTGCTGGCCCTGGGCGTCGGCGCGGTGGCCTACAACCTGCACCACGAGCGCGAACAGGCCTCGCAGCAGCTGGCGGCGGTGGCCGATCTGCGGGCAGCCCAGGTGCATGACTGGCTCGGTTGGCACCTCAATGCGGCCAGCTATCTGTACGACAACGAAGAGATGCGCGAGCTGGGCGAGCACTGGCAGCGGCGCAACGACAACACCGCGCGCGACGAGTTGATGCAGCGGCTCGCCCGCTTCGCCCAGACACTGAATGCGCGCCGCGTGCTGCTGCTGGACACACAGATCCGCATCGTCGCGCGCGAGAACCCCCTCGGGCCCAGCATCCCGCCCACACCGCTGCGCGAGGCAGCGCAACGTGCCTTGCAACGGCGCCAGGTCGACCGTACCGATCTGTACCTGGTCGACGACGCCACCACCCGCGAGCGACTGGACATCGTGGTGCCCTTGATGGGCAACGGCACTGGCGCCCCGAGCCTGCTGGTGGTGCTGCGCATCGACCCACACGACCAGCTCTACCCGATGCTGCGCAACTGGCCGCAGCCCAACGACAGTGCCGAGATCCTGCTGTGGCGACGCGAAGGCGGACAAGCGGTGGCCTGGGGCGGTGCCGAGCGGTCCTCGCCGCTGCAGCGACCGATCGGCGAGCCTGATCTCTTGGCCGCCGCGCTGCTGCGCCACGGCACGCCGCCACCGCTGCACGCCGGCGAAGGCCTGGACGCGCAGGGCACGCCGGTGCTGGGCGTGGCGCGTCCCGTCGCCAGCACCGACTGGCTGGTGCTGGCGACCCAGTCGCGAGCCGAGGTCGAGGCCCGCGCATGGCGCGAAGCCCGGTGGATCATGGGCGCCAGCCTGCTGGCCGCCTTCATGGTCGGTGCGGCTTTTTACTTCCAGCGCCAACGCGAAGCCCTGCAGGCCATGCAGCAGGAGCGCATCTTGATGGCCGAGCGACTGCAGGCCACGGCCTTGCTGACCGCGGTGGCCGAAGGCTCGGCCGATGCGATCTTCGCCAAGGACCGGCAGGGCCGTTACCTGTTGTTCAATCGCGCGGCTGAGCGAGTCACCGGCCGCGCGGCCCGGCAGGCCCTGGCCCATGACGATCACCGCCTGTTCGAGCCTGCGGATGCGCGCCACATCATGGCCAACGACGCGCAGGTGATGGCACGCGGCGAGATCATCACCTTCGAAGAGGCGCTGTCGACACCGTTGGGCCACCGCACGTTCCAGGCGACCAAGGGGCCGCTGCGCGACGCCACCGGCGAGGTGATCGGCATGTTCGGCATTTCGCGCGACGTGACCGATCAACGCCAGGCCCAGCAGGCCTTGCAAGACAGCGAACTGCGATACCGCGCCTTGCTCGATGCACTGGCTGACGGTGTGTTCGTCGCGCAAGACCAGCAGTTCGTGTTCGCCAACCCGGCCTTGCCGGCGATGTTGGGCTACACGATGGAAGAGTTCATCGGCCTGCCCTTCGACGCGGTGATCGACCCCGAGTACCTGCCCCTGTGGCTGGAGCGTTTCCACGCCCGCATCCTGGGCGGCCCCGAGCCGCAGCGCAACTACGAACTGAGCTGGCGGCGCCAGGATGGCGCGTCCGTGTGGGTGGCCTTGCGCGCCAACCGCATGAGCTTTCGCGGTCGGCCCGCGGTGCTCGGCATCATCAGCGACATCACGCAGCAGCGTCGCACCGAGCAAGCGCTGATCGACTCGGCCGACCTGGTGCGGGCGGTCGAAGACTCGGTGCAGGATCACCTGGCCGTGCTGGACGCCAAGGGCGAGATCGTCGCCGTCAACGAGGTCTGGCGTGCGCATGCCGCCGCCGGCGGGGTGCCACTGGCCGGCGGCGCCATCGTGCTGGACCGCGGCGACAACTACCTCGGCATCCTTGAAGGCAGTCACCACACGGCTGGCCCAGAGGCGCTCGCCGCGGCCGCCGGTGTTCGGGCCGTCATCGGTGGCGAGCGCGAACAATTCGGCTGCGAATACGCCTGCCTGATCGATGGCACACCGCGCTGGTTCGCGATGCGGGTGACGCCTCTGCGCGGCCGCACCGGCGGCGCGGTCTTGATGCACAGCGACATCAGCGAACGCAAGCGCATCGAGCAGGCCATGAACGACAGCGAGCGCCTGTACCGCTCGATGGTCACCGCACTGAGCGAAGGTGTGATGACCTTCGACACCCGCGCGCACCTGCTGGCGTGCAACCCGGCCGCCGAGCGAATCCTGGGTGTGTCGGCCGCCGACGCCCGCGACGACGACTGGCATTGGCGCGAACTCGGGTTGACCGATGCGGACGGGCAACCCCTGCCCGACCACGCGCTGCCCCTTGCCCGCGTGCTGCACACCGGCCGCGGCGTCAAGGGCCTGGTGCTGGGGGCCAGCCATCGGCGCGGCGATCGGCTGTGGCTGCAGACCAATGCCGAGCCGGTGGCCAGCCCCGACGGCCTTGGTGTGGCCAGCGTGGTGATCTCGTTCACCGACATCACCAGCCGTCACACCACCGAGCAGTCGCTGCGCAAGCTGTCGATGGCGGTCGAGCAGAGCACGGCCAGCATCGTGATCACCGCGACCGACGGTCAGGTCGAGTACGTCAATGAAGCGTTCTGCCGCGCCAACGGCGTTGCCCGCGAGCAGGCCATGGGCCGGCAGTTGGTCGAACTGCAGCCGCGGCGCGGGCCCGCCGAGCGATTGCTTGAACGGCACGATGCACTGGCCCGCGGCGAGGCCTGGACCGGCGAGTTCAACGACCAACGCGGCGCCAGTGGCGAAGCCGGCAAAGCCTTTGTCGAGCAGGTGCGCGCGGCGCCGATCCGCCAGGCCGATGGCCGGGTGACGCACTTTCTGCTGGTCGGCGAAGACGTCACCGAGCACCAGCGCCAGAGCGCCGAGCTGGAGCGCTACCGCCTGCACCTGGAAGAGCTGGTCGACGCCCGCACGCGCGCTTTGGCGCGGGCCGAATCGTTCACCCACCTGATTGCCGACAACATCCCGGGCTTCGTCGCCTACTGGGACAAAGACCTGCGTTGCCGCTTCGCCAACCAGGCGCTGGCCGACTTCATGGACCTTTCGTCGGACCAGTTGCTGGGCATGCAGATGCCCGACATGATGGGCGTGGCGAACTTCGCCGAGGTGCAACCACACGTCGAAGCTGTTCTCGCCGGTGAGCCGCAGCGTTTCGAGCGCCTGGCGCGTGGCGCGGGCGAACGCTCGGCCATCACCTGGGTCCATTTCGCGCCGGACCGGCGCGGCGGTGAGGTGCAGGGCTTCTTCGTGCTGATCACCGACATCAGCGAGATCAAGCAAACCGAGGCGCAACTGCAGGCGCTGAACGACGCGTTGACCGAAGCCCGCGACCGGGCCGATGCCGCGAACCGGGCCAAGAGCGCCTTCCTGGCCAACATGAGCCACGAGATCCGCACGCCGATGAACGCGATCATCGGCCTGACGCATTTGCTACAGCAGGACTTGCCGACACCGCAGGCGCAAGAGCGCCTGAGCAAGCTGGCCGGCGCCGCGCAGCACCTGCTGGACGTGATCAACGACATCCTCGATTTGTCGAAGATCGAGTCGGGCAAGCTGGTGCTCGAAGAGCAGCCGATCGCGTTGCACGAGCTGCTGGGCCGCTGCTGTGATCTGGTGGCCGAACGGGCGCGCGACAAAGGGCTGGAGCTGGTGATCTCGCTCGACAACCTGCCGGCCGAGGTGCGTGGCGACGCAACCCGGCTCTCGCAAGCGCTGCTGAACCTGCTCAGCAACGCGATCAAGTTCACCGACCAAGGCTCGGTCTGCCTGAACGCCCGCTTGCTCAGTGCCACGCCCGAGGCGACCGTGCTGCAGTTCGAAGTGGCCGACACCGGCGTCGGCATCACGCCGCAGGCCCAGGACCGGCTGTTCCAGGTCTTCGAGCAGGGCGACAGCTCAACCACCCGGCGCTACGGCGGCACCGGCCTGGGCCTGGCCATCACGCGCCGGCTGATCGAGATGATGGGGGGCGAGATCGGCGTCGACAGCGCCCCGGGCCAAGGCAGCCGCTTCTGGTTCACCGCGCGCTTGCAGGCCGGGCCGATGGCGCGCGCGCCGGCGCCGTTGCCGGCGCTGCAGGGCCGGCGCGTGTTGCTGGTGGACGACCTCGCGCTGGCGCGCGAAGCGGTGACGGCCATGCTGCGTCGAGAAGGCATGGTCGTGGTGGCCTGCGCCGACGGCGAAGCGGCGCTGCAAGCCGAGCGCGAAGAACATGCGGCCGGGCGGTCTTTCGACCTCTGGCTGCTCGATGTGCACATGCCCAGCCTGGCGGGTGCGGCCCTGTTGGCGGCGCTGCGAAGGTCAGGCAACGAGACCCGTGGCACGACACCCTCGCTGCTGATGAGCACCGACGGCACGGCGGCCTCCGAGTTCGAGGCGGCCTCTGCGGGCTTTGCTGGCGTGCTGGCCAAGCCCACGACCACCGGCCGCCTGCGTGCCGCCGTCTCGCAGGCGCTGGGCCTGGCTTCGGCGGTGCGGGCCCAGGCGCCGGCGGCCTCGACCGGCCCACGCGAGCACCTGATGTCACGCCACAGCGGCGCGCGCATCCTGGTGGCCGAAGACAACCCGGTGAACCAGGACGTGGCACGTCAGCTTCTCGAACTGGCGGGCCTGGAGGTCGACGTGGCCGAAGACGGCGACCAGGCGCTGCGCATGCTGCAGGAGCGCGACTATGCGCTGGTGCTGATGGACATGCAGATGCCGGTGATGGACGGCCTGCAGGCCACGCGCGCGATCCGCCACCACCCGCGCTGGGTGCGCATGCCCGTCGTGGCGATGACGGCCAACGCGCTGGGCGAAGACCGCGAGCTGTGCCTGCAGGCCGGCATGAACGACCACGTGGCCAAGCCCGTCAACCCGGACCGGCTCTACGCCACCTTGCTGCATTGGCTGGACACGGCGGCCGTCCGCGCGCGCGAAGCGGCCGCGCCTCAGGCGAACTCGTAGTCCGCCGGTTCGACCCGCCGCAGACCCCGCACGTATTCGCGCGTGAAACCGGGGAACAGCGCGACGACGCGGCCATTGCCGTCCATGCGGTACCAGCTGCGGCATTGGCTCCAGACCGAGCCGGCCAGCCGCTGCTGCAGCTGCTGGTTGTGGGCGCGAAACACCGCATCGCGCACGCTCACCCAGCGGTGGCCGCCCTCACGCACCGCGCGCATGCAGGCGATCGCATGGTCGACGCCGGGCTCGATGAACAGCAGCGTCGAGGTGTGGCCGGTTGCGGTGTTCGGCCCCAGCATCAGGAACAGGTTCGGAAACCCGGCCACCGCGATGCCGCGATAGGCCTCGGGCCCATCGGCCCAGGCGTCGCGGAGCGTGCGGCCGCCCTGCCCCGTCACCTGCAGCGAAGACAGCAGGTGCACGGTGTCGAAGCCGGTGGCACAGACCAGCGTGTCGATCTCGCGTTCGCGCCCATCGGCCGTAACGATCGCGTGCGGCGTGATCTGCACGATCGCGTCGGTCACCAGCTCGACATGCGGCTGCGTCAAGGCCGGGTAGAAATCGTTCGAGTAAATGATGCGCTTGCAGCCCAGCGGGTAGCAGGGGGTCAGGCGTTGGCGCAGGGCCTCGTCCGGCACCTGGCGCTTCAAATGCCGAGCGGCGGCGCCCAGCATCGCGCGCCGGGCCAGCGTGCCTTCGTCGAAACCACGCCGCCCCGCTTCCAACGCCAGCACCCAAGTGGCCCGTACCGCTCGCGCATACGGCGGCAGATGCGCCAACCAGCGGTCGAGCCGCGTGTAACGCCGATCCAACCGCGGCATCACCCAGTTCGCCGTGCGCTGGAACACATGCAGGCGCTGCGCCCGGCCCGCAATCGGCGCCACCAGCTGCGAGGCGGTCGAGCCGGTGCCGATCACCGCCACGCGCTGGCCGCTCAAGTCAGCCTGTGGGTCCCAGCGTGCCGAATGCAGGCGCCGGCCGGCGAACTGCTTGATGCCAGCGATGTCGGGCCATCGCGGCTGATTCAGCGGCCCGGTGCTGCAGACGAAGAAGCGTGCATCGAAAGCATCACCCGCATCCGTACGGAGCTGCCAGCGACCTTGGGCTTCGTCGAAGCGGGCATCGGTGAGGCGCGTGTTGAAGCGAATGTGGCGCAACACACCGAAGCGTTCGGCCACGCGCTGCATGTAGGCCTGGATCTCCGGCGCCGAGGCGAAGCGGCGCCGCCAGTCTGGGTTCGGCGCGAACGAGAACGAGTAGACCGGCGCCGGCACATCGACGTGGGCGCCCGGGTAGCGGTTATCCCACCAGGTGCCGCCCAGGCCGGGCTGCTTTTCGAGGATGACGAAATCTTCGATGCCGGCACGCTTGAGCCGGACCGCCATGCACAGGCCGGACATGCCGGCGCCGAGGATGACAACCTCGTGCCGGGCGACAGCCGCCGTCACGCCGGAATGCCTTGCGGGACTGGCAAGTGGCGTTCAGGCATCGGCGGATTCATCGGCCACGTTGTCGGCCACATCATCGGCCGCGGCCAAGCTGGCCGGCGAGGTCTCGGTCGCCTCCGGCGGCTTGACCAGCGTCACCGGCACTGGCGAGTTGTGCACCATCGCCTGCGAGACAGACCCCTGCAGCGCCGAGCGCAAGGCGCTGCCGCCATGCGAGCCCATCACCACCATGTCGCAGCCCTCGCTCTCGATCAACTCCAGCAGCGCATGCGCCGGGTCGCCGGTGACCAGCACCTCGGTCGCGTCCAGGCCCGCCTCGCGCAGCAGCGACTCGGCCGTCTGCAGCGCATGCTGGCCGGCGGCCTCGGCGATCTCGCTCAATGCGCGCGGGTCCGGCGCCCGCATCCATTCGTACAGGTTGGCGGGCGGCTGCACGTTCGCCAGCACCAACTCGGCGCGCAAACCTTGTCGCACCAGGTGAATCGCATGGCGCAAGGCCACCAACGACAACTCGGAGCCATCAACCGGCAAAAGAATCTTCATCGTGGGCCTTTCGGCGGCGCACAGGGTCGGACGCGCCGCCCCTGCAGTCTGCACGCGGGGGCCCGGTCTAGGCAAGACCAGTCGCGACTTCGTCCGTTACCAGGCGAGCGCACGCATTGCGAACCGTCACTTTGACCCAGGACCGGCTACGGCTTGGTCGCCAGCAGGTAGCTGATGTCGACTCCTTGCGCCGCACCGGTCGTCAGGCTGTAGCTCACCGTCACGGTGTTGGTGCCGGCGGCCAGGGTGCCGATGTCGATTGCCTTGTCATTGAAGTACTTGACCACTTCGTCAAACTTCTTGAAGCTGGCCGTGAACAAGGTGGTCGAGCCGCTGCTGACCTTGAAACTGAGCTTGAGCGCCGTCACGCCACCGTCGTAGCCCTTCACGTCCAACAGGCCGAGCATGAGCGTTTTGGACGAGCTGAGAGAAAAGTTGTAGTCGGCACTGACCGTGTACGTGCGACTGCCCGTGCCACCGTGGTTCGCGCCGACCCACCCCAAGCTCAACACGCTGTAGTTGTCGCCGAACCACGTCGCCACGTTGGCGTGGCTGTTCACCTGCGCCACCGCCGCAGCCCCAGGCGCACCGTTGGTGAACACGAATGCGTTCAGGCCACGGTTGTCGACGTTGAGAAGATCCGGCAGTTGAAAGCTTCTGTTCGAATCGAAGGTGGTCTCGCTCTGCGACACGGCTGTGCCCGATACACCGGACACGGCACGGCTCTGAAGGGTGCTGCCGCCATTCACGTCGGTGCTCTCAGCAGTGGCTCGGCCCGAGTTGCCAACGGCTTTCGCTTCGGCGATCGGCTTGGCTGCGCCAACGCCGAAGCTCTGGGCCAGTGACGTAGCACTTTTTCCAGTGGCATCGCTGGTCGCTTTGGCAAGGACCGAGTTCGTGGTCGTCGCCTTGGCCGTGGCCAGGGCACCGCCGCCGACGCTGGCTGTGGACGACGCCGTCGCCGTGGCGGCACCCGACGATTCCACCTCCATCGTCGCCGTGGCGGCCCCGCCGACCGCCCCCGAGCTGGCCGACCCGCCGTCGGCGTCGGCGGTGGCCTTCACCGCTGCGCCAACATGGTGGGAACTGATGCGTCCATTGATGGTGGCCGCGCCGCCGGCGCCGGCATGGCCCGTGCCGGTGGTGCCACCTTTTCCGCCTGCGGCGATGAGTTCCACGTCCAACGATGCGGCCTCGGCGTCCGAATACGTCAGCTTGCTGGTCGCGGCACCCCCTGCCCCTGCAGTGGCGCTGTCACTGGAGCCACCACTGCCACCATAGGCCCGCTGCGCCAGGGCCAACAGTCCCTGGGTACCACCGGCCACCGTGTCGGTGAGCGTGACGCTGCCACCATTGCCACCCAGCGTCGTCCTTGTGTCGGAGCCATCGTCGGTCTTGAAGCCGATGCCACCGTTGCCGCCGTGCGCCTCGGCGAGCACATTTACTGTGCCGGTCCCGGAGAATCCCGTGGCGCGAGCCGCGGCGCGACCGCCATCGCCTGCCTTGTGGTCATTGCCTCTGGCATTGCCCCCCAACCCGCCCACGCTGTAGGCGCGAACCGCCACGTCATTCGCACCCGAACTGCTGGCGCGAGCAATGGTCGAGCCCAGGCCGCCGTTACTGCCGCTTCCGATGCCAGTGACGTTGCCGCCATCGCCGCCCCAGCCATCGACATGCAGCGTCAGGCCAGCGGTGGCATCGACGTTGCCATTTGCCGTGCCGGACGCACCGGTCGCAGCCCTGCCTGTACTCGTGTTGCCGCCGGCGCCGCCGTATGCAGTGACTTGAATGATGGGATTGCGGGCGCCGACGCCGGCCAGGGTCAACCGGCTCGACGCGGTGCCCGCGTCGCCGGCGGCTGCGCCCTCCGAATAGCCGCCTGCGCCTCCGGTGGCGACCTGATCGAGCAAGAGCGTCCCGCTGGTGGAGCCCACCACGACATCCCTCAACGAGGCTGACGCGCCACGGCCGCCATCGGCGCCCAGATAACCGGCGCCGCCTGCCCCGCCCTTCGCTTCCGCGGTGGCGCGAGCCATGCCACTGGTGGATCCGGCGACTGCGGTCGCCGTGGCCACTGCGCCATTGCCGCCCTTGTTGCCACTGCCGTAACCTGCACCTCCGCCGCCGCCCGTGGACGTGCCCTTGGCGGTGGCCTGGGCGGTGTCGGTGGCATTGGCATCGGCGCTGGCGTTGGCGATCGCGCCATCGATGCCAGACAGGCCGCGCCCACCCGTCCCGGGCCTGCCGCTCGATCCGCCACCACCACCGTCGGCCTTGGCCGTGGCACTGGCCGCCTCCGATGTCGACTTGGCGCTCGCGCGGGCGATGGCCGCGCCGCCCTTCGCACCGGCACCGCTGTCTCCCCCAGGTTCGCCCCCGTTGCCGCCAGCGCCACCTTTGCCGCCCCCGGCCGAGGCAGTGTTCGTTGCGTCCGATCCTGTGGCGCTGGCATTGGCATCTGCGCCAACGCCACCGTCACCGCCTTTGGCACCAGGGCTGACACCATGAGCGCCAGCGACGCCCGCGGTGCCATCGATCGACACGTCTTCGGCCCGTGCGACGTTGAGTGACGCGCACAGCACGAGCGGCACCACCGATACGGTCGTACTGATGCCACGAATGGCATGAACAAGCTGGCGCAAGGCCAGCGCTGGCAGCGACATCTTCATCACGATCTGCTCCCTGGTCTTCAAAAGTGACAGACGTAACGCTGCCACGCACCGCGCCGGTGCCCTATCCCTAACCGAGAGAGTGTGTCGAACAGGCCTCATCCCGGATCAGTCAGTCCAACCTCGCCGTTGGACTGACCCAGACCGCGGGCGCGCTCAGGGTGCGGCGCAGGCGAAGGCTTCGTCCAGCTGCTGCTGCCAGGCCTGCTTGGCCGCGGCCGGCACGAAGCTGGCTTCGAAGCTGTTGCGCGCCAGCTGCCAGGCTTCACGTGCGCCCAGTTGTGGCAACGCGGCAAAGGTCTGCACGAAGTTGTCGTTCATGTAGCCGCCGAAGTAGGCCGGGTCGTCGGAGTTGATGGTGGCGACCAGGCCGTCGGCCAGCAGCTGAGGCAGGTTGTGCTCGGCCATCGTCTTGAACACGCAGAGCTTGACGTTGGACAGCGGGCAGACGGTGAGCGGCATGCGCTCGGCGGCCAGGCGCTTGACCAGCGCAGGGTCTTCGACGCAACGCACGCCATGGTCGATGCGCTCGACCTTCAGCACGTCGAGCGCGCTGTAGATGTACGCGGGCGGGCCTTCTTCGCCGGCGTGGGCCACGATGTGCAGGCCGAGCTCGCGGCAGCGCGCGAAGACGCTGGCGAACTTCTCGGGCGGGTGGCCGCGCTCGGAGCTGTCGAGCCCGACGCCGATGAAGTGGGCGCGATACGGCAGCGCTTCTTCGAGCGTGGCAATCGCCGCGTCTTCGCTCAGGTGGCGCAGGAAGCACAGGATCAGCGACGCGCTGATGCCCAGCTCGGCATGCGCACGCTGACAAGCGTGGTGCAAGCCGCGGATCACGGTGCCGATCGGCACGCCGCGCTCGGTGTGCGTCTGCGGGTCGAAGAACAGCTCGGCGTGCACGACGTTGTCGGCCGCCGCCTTCTCGAAATAGGCCCAGGCCATGTCGAAGAAGTCTTCTTCCTTCAGCAGCACGCTGGCGCCGGCGTAGTAGATGTCGAGAAAACTCTGCAGGTCGGTGAAGGCGTAGGCCGCGCGCAGCGCCTCGACGTTGGGATAGCTCAGCTTCACGCCATTGCGCGCGGCCAGCTTGAAGATCAGCTCGGGCTCAAGCGAGCCTTCGATGTGGATGTGCAGCTCGGCCTTGGGCATCATGCGCAGCAGCGCGGGCAGCCGGTCGCGGCCAATGCGGTCGAAATCGATCATGGCGAGATTCTCCATCCAACACAGCACCTATCGTCGGCGCAGCCTGGGCTCCGTCTAGGCGCTCCGCAGGAGCCGCCGCCCATCCGGTGGCGTGCGCGGAGCCGGCTTTGCCGGTCCGCTGCGCGAGCCCCCTCGGGGGGCAGGCCCCCGGAGGGGCCGTGGGGGCATCAATTCGCGATCTGGCCAAGGAAAGCGCGGATGCGCGGATTGTCCTGGTTGTCGAAGAACTCGATCGGCGGGCGATCCTGCAGGATGCAGCCTTTGTCGAAGTACAGCACCCGGTCGGCCACTTCCTTCGCGAAGCCCATCTCGTGCGTCACGACGATCATCGTCATGCCGCTGGAAGCCAGGCCCTTCATCACGTCCAGCACTTCCTTGACCGTCTCGGGGTCGAGCGCCGAGGTGGGCTCGTCGAACAGCATCACGCGCGGCTGCATCGCCAACGCACGAGCGATCGCGACGCGCTGCTGCTGCCCGCCCGACAACGCGAACGGGTGCTTGTGCGAGTGGGCCTGCATGCCGACACGATCGAGCAGCGCCATTGAGCGTTCGTTGGCCTCGGCGGTGCTCAAGCCCCGCACACGGCGCGGCGCGAGCGAGACGTTCTCCAACACCGTCAAATGCGGGAACAGGTTGAACTGCTGGAACACCATGCCGACTTCGGCATGCAGCGCCTTCAGATTCTTCGGGTTGTCGTCGACCGAAATGCCATCGATGACGATCGAGCCGCTGTCGTGCTTCTCAAGCCGGTTCAGCGTGCGCAACAAGGTGCTCTTGCCGGAACCCGACGAGCCGATGATGACGGCGACCTCGGCGGTGTTGAAATGGGTACACACGTCGCGCAGCACATGGGCCGGGCCGAAGTGCTTGTTGACCTTGTCGACGGTGATCAGCGGCGCGCCGTTCGCCTTGGCAGTTGAATCGCTCATGCCCGGCGCCCCTCGATGTCGAACCGGTGCTCAATACCGTTGGTGATCTGGGTCAGCAGCGTGGTCATCACGAGGTACAGGATCGCAGTGGTGATCAGGATCGGCACGGGCTGGAAGGTCGATGACTGCACCCGCGCACCGACGTTGGTCAGCTCGACAACACCGATCGAATAGGCCAGTGAAGAATCTTTCAGCAGCGCCACGACGTTGTTGACCAGCGGCGGCAGTGCCACCTTGAAGGCCTGCGGGAACGTCACGTCCAGCAGCGTGTACCACTTGCTCAGGCCGAGCGAACGCGCGGCTTCGAACTGCCCCTTGTGGACAGCCTCCAGCCCGGCGCGGAAAGCCTCGGCGTTGTAGGCCCCGACGTTGAGCGACAGCGCCAGCACCGCAGCGGTGAACTCGGTCATCCGCGACATCTGGCTCAACCACTCGGAGCCGGTCGACTTGGCGATCTCGGGCAGCGCAAAGTAGACGAAGAAGATCTGGACCAGCAGCGGCGTGCCGCGGATGACCCAGATGTAGAAGCCGCTGAGCCAACGCAGCGGCAGGAGGCGCGAGGTCTTGCCGAGCGCTGCGAGCAGCCCCAGCGCGACCCCGACCAGACCGGCGACGATGGTCAGCTCGACCGTGACCACCATCCCTTCAGCAAAAAACTTGGCGTTCGGGCCGATCGGCGCCGGTGCCAAGGCAATGAAACTGGCAGCCACCCACAGTGCGACCAAAAGGGACAGCGAGGCCGTCACGATGGTGGCCTGGCTGCGACGCTGACGCGTCCAGCCTGCAGGCCACCCAATGGCAGAAATCGTCATGGTCCCTCGTTATCGTTCGTGTGGGTGTCTCTCAGATCAAGCGATGCTTACTTGCAGCGAACGTCTTCGCCGAAGTACTTCATCGACAGGGCTTCGTAGCCGCCGCCCTTGGCCATGAACTCACCCAGGCCCTTGTTGTAGGCGCCGGCCAGGCCGTCATTGCCCTTGGCGACTGCGGCCGCGATCTTCTCGACGAACAGCATGCCGGTGGCACGCAGCCCCGTGTTCTTCTGCGTCTTCAGCACGTCCATCACGACGAACTTGTCGGTCACCCACACATCGGCGCGATCAGACATCACCGCGGCTTGCGCGTCCGGGTCCTTCGGGAAGTTCTTCACTTCCTTCACGCCGGGGATCTTCTGTGCGGCTTCGAGGTACGAGCTGCCGGTCTGGACGGCGATGGTCTTGCCCGCCAGGTCCTTGGCCGTGCGCAGCGCGGCGTTCTTGGTCACGATCGCGCCGCCGGAGCAATAGTGCGGGTCGGCGAAGGTCACGGCCTTGGCGCGTTCTTCGGTGATGCCGTGCGAAGCGATGACCAGGTCCCAGCGGTCCTGGCCCAGGCCGGTCAGCAGGGCGTCGAAGCCGAGCGTCTTCCACTCGATCTTCAGGCCCATCTTCTTGGCCACGCCTTCCATCACGTCGACCTCAAAGCCGGACAGCTTGGAGCCTTCGAAGAAGTTGAAAGGGGCGTACTGGCCTTCGGTGGCGACGATGATCGTGCCGGCCTTCTTGATGGCGTCGACGTTGCGGGCCGATGCGGCGGTGGTGCCGAAAATCATCACGACGGCGGCGGCGCCGGCAACCCAGGTCAAAACACGCGACATAGCGGAAGCTCCTCGAAATGGAATGGCCCAACAGCAGTGGGCACGGGCTTGGTTGGTGCGCTGCATCGTACTACCGGGGCATGCACGCACCAGGGGGCGCAAAGGGCCTCCCGGATCGGGATTGGCCCTAGGTCCAAACGCAAGGACCGGGCCTGGGTTGTCAGGCTTTTCCCGCGAGGAAACGGCCGATGTGTGATCGGGCCGTGACGAGATTGGATGCTTAACTGACCGGTGTTTTCCTCGGTTTTCCGGTCATCAAACGGGGGGCGACTGCTGAAAATCCAGTGAGAGCCCCCACGGGCTATTCAAAGGTTCACCCATGCCCGCCTTCAGCTTGCGCCACCTGTCCATCGGCCGTCGTCTCGGCCTGGGCTTTGGCCTCATCCTGGCCCTGCTGGTGCTGGTGGCGGCCTTCAGCTTGCTGCAGATGCGCGAGATGTCAGCCCGCATGCAGCACCTGGTGGAGCTGACCAACGCCAAGTCCTCGGCCGCATCCGAGTTGATGGGCGAAATCAAGGAACAGGCGATCCACATCCGCAACATCACGCTGCTGACCGACGAGAAGGAAATCGCGACCGAGACCGCCGGCTTGGGCGCCGCCGACAAGCGTTATGACGAGGCGGCCAAGCGGCTGCTCGACACCATCGCCGCCGATGCCGAGTCCCGCACCGCGGAGCGTGAGCTGGCGCAGGCGATTGCCACCGCAGCTGAACAGACCCGCCCGATGATGAAGCGGGCCGCCACACTGGGCGGCGCCGGCGACGTGATCAACGCGACCGAAACACTGCTGCAGAAGGTGCGCCCACTGGAAGCGGCCTGGCGGACCAAGGTCGGCGAATTGCTGGCGCTCGAATCGCAGATCGGCCGCGAAGCCTATGCCGAAGCGCAAGCCTCTCAGCAGCGTGCGTTCGCGGTGGTGGCCACGGTCGTCGCGCTGGCGCTGGCCAGTGGTCTGGTCATCGGTTGGCGCATCACCCGCGGCGTCAAGCTGCCGATCGACCGCGCCATCCACGTGGCCGAGCGCATTGCCCAGGGCGATCTGAGCTCGACCGTGCGGGTCGAGTCGCGCGACGAGATCGGCCGCCTGTTGCAAGCCTTGTCGGACATGCAGGCTACGCTGCGCCGGCTGGTCGGCGAAATCCGCTCGACCGCCGAGAGCATCCAGGTGGCCAGCGCCGAGGTGGCGACCGGCAACATGGACTTGAGCCACCGCACCGAGCAGGCCGCGTCGAACCTGCAGCAAACCTCGAGCTCGATGGAGCAGCTGACCCACACCGTGCGCCAGAGCGCCGACAGCGCCAGCACCGCCAACCAACTGGCCAGCAGCTCGGCCCAGGTTGCCGCGCGCGGCGGCGAGGTGGTGTCGCAGGTGGTCAGCACGATGCAGGCGATCGACGCCAGCAGCAAACGCATCGGCGACATCATCGGCGTGATCGACGGCATCGCTTTTCAGACCAACATCCTGGCGTTGAACGCGGCAGTCGAAGCCGCCCGCGCGGGCGAACAAGGCCGCGGCTTTGCGGTGGTGGCGGGCGAAGTGCGTTCGCTGGCCCAGCGCAGCGCCCAGGCGGCCACCGAGATCAAGGGCCTGATCGGCTCCAGCACCGAGCGCGTCGAGCAAGGCGCGCGGCTGGTCGGTGACGCTGGCAAGACCATGAGCGAAATCGTCGCCAGCGTGAAGCGGGTGACGGACATCATCGGCGAGATCACCGCCGCATCGGCCGAGCAGAGCAGCGGCATCGCGACGATCAACGCCTCGGTCACCCAGCTGGACCAGGTCACGCAACAAAACGCCGCGCTGGTCGAACAATCGGCCGCGGCGGCCGAGAGCCTGCGCGAGCAGGCGGTGCGGCTGAACGGCTTGGTCAGCGCTTTCAAGATCGACGAAACCGACTGACACCCGCCGCGCGGCCGGCCATCACATATGGCTTGCCACCTTTTGCAGCGCTGCTGGAAAGCCCGAATCTGGTTCCCGGGCCGCAGGGTTAGCATGACCCAGCAGTAGCTGGAGGTCGGACGCGCATGCGGACACGCGGCGAGCTGGTGGAGTTCCTCGGCGACGACCCGGCCGCCAATGCGCCGGACTATGCGCCGGCTTGGCTGATCCTGATCGTCGACGACGATCCCGACGTGCACCGCAGCTCCGAGCTGGCGCTGCGCGGCACCCGCATCCTCGAGCGCCCGCTCGACTTCCTGCACGCCTACACCGCGGCCGAAGCCCTTGGCATGCTGGCCGACCACCCCCACGTGGCGGTGATCCTGCTCGATGTCGTGATGGAGACCGACGACGCCGGCTTAGGGCTGGTGCGCACGGTGCGGCAGGAGCTGGGCCTGGTCGAGGTGCGCATCATCCTGCGCACCGGCCAGCCGGGCTACGCGCCCGAGATCGAGACGATCTGCAACTACGACATCAACGACTACAAGACCAAGAACGAGCTGACGCGCGTCAAGCTGCTGACCGCGGTGATCGCCGCGATCCGCTCGTTCGACCAGCTGTGCCGGCTCGAGGCCAGCCGGCGCGGCCTGAAGAAGATCGTCAGCGCCTGCAACGACCTGATCTCCGTTCAAGGCCTGCACGCGTTTTGCGAAGGCGTGCTGGTGCAGCTGGCCGCCCTGCTCGGCATCGAGCCGACGGGCCTGGTGTGCGCGCGGCACGATGGCGACGACGTTCGCCTGGGCACCGAGGTGGTGGCCGCCGCCGGGCGCTGCGCGGTCTACCAGGACCAACTGTTCGACGACATCGACGACCTGGTCGTCGCCGGCAGCCTGCGCCGGGCCTTCGACACTGGGGCGCGGCAACTCGGCCCGCGCCACATGAGCCTGTGCTT
>Ga0307515_10003177_pt1 | contig 34770 bp, 16 predicted proteins | sample 17_EM_MG_FD_194513 | JGI IMG/M metagenome (GOLD analysis project Ga0307515, IMG submission 194513) | Populus trichocarpa ectomycorrhiza microbial communities from riparian zone in the Pacific Northwest, United States - 17_EM | ecosystem: Host-associated > Plants > Roots > Unclassified | place...
AAGATTTACCTTTACTAGCTTATCCTCTTTAAGAGCTAAGAATTAGTCGTCTCCTAAAATAATTATATTATTAGTTTATATACTAATAATTCTAAATAGGGTTCCTATAGTTATAATAAGGAAGCATAGATTAAATATAAAAGTAGTTATTAAAAGTTTCTCTTTATAGTGCTTACTATAGATAGCCCACTAATAAGTTCCTGCCTCTATAATTCTATATAATAGCTTAAGCATAACTATAATTGTAAGCTTTGCAGTGTGTGGGAATTAAATAAGCGACTTAATTGTAAAGCTATGGAAATTAAGTGGTATAAATAGATAAAAGTAGACCCCGAACTCCGAAGCCTATAACTTATTTTAACCGTATCCGAGATATATAAGGGTAGTGCTAATATAGGTAAAACAGGGTAATATGTAAGGTCCCGTAGTCGGTTACAATAATTGTATCTTTAGGATATTAGTAGCGAATTTGCTCTAAAAGGTATGCTAATATTAAGCGCTAAAGGTACGTCTCTAATTAGGTATAGGCCTAAGTAATATCTTATAGATAGACCGCTATTTTATTCTTTATTAGGGAGGGAGCTAGTGCAATAATAACTTGCTAACTAGCTCGTTAAATTATAAAAGATTATATAAGAATTACCTCCTTACTATTATTGTTATAGCCTTAAATAATAAGCCTTAATTTCTTAAATAGGGCGTTAGTAGCTTTGCCCTTAATCTTATTAACTATTTTTAACTTAAAGATGCGGACTTTATTAAACTTAATAGGGTTATACTTCTTAAATTTAAAAACTCCTCTTGCGATAAGACCATTAATCTCTTACTTATTAGATGCTTAGAAAGGAGCTCTTAAAGTTATAATACGACCTTCCTTTTAGAGCTATTTTGCGAGTTTAAAGTTAGCCTTCTCCTTAGCTGTTATAAAGGCCATTAATAGCTTAACTCTATTCTTAATAGCGGTAACAAATTGCTCTTTAAAATTAATAAGATGTTAGCGATTTTATAATCCCTTTAGGCGACCTCTACCGCGTTATAGTTATGGCGCATCTACTATAATTATATTAGAATTATAGTCGCCTTCTAGAGTACGTTAATTATAGTTCTCCTTTAAGGCCTCTTCTAGGGTATCCTATAAAGGCTTAGAACTGTTATCTTTATAATAAGGCTTAATAATAGTTAAGTGGAATTAAGTGGGTCTGTAAGGTATCTAAATAGTATAAGTTTAACTATTAATTATAATAAGTTAATGTGGGCCTAACTACCCTCCCTTTTTATGCTATACGCGTACCTTAGACTAGAGTAGTAGATTAAGCATAGTTAAGGTATTTAGGCCATTTCTTATTCCTAATACGTCGTTAACCTAGCGTATAGCGTAAAGACATTATACCTCCTTTATTACCTTATAAATAGCCTTAGCTTATTATATAATAGAGGGAGATAGTAAAGAATTATTAGTTATTTAAGGGTAGGCGCTAAAGACTAGTAATATAGGTATAAGTCTATCTAGGCTAGCGGAATCGTTAATAGCTTTAATAGCTATTTATAAGGTAAGTTTTTTACTAGTATCCTCTAGTTTTAAAGAGATAATCTTATATACGCGGCGTAATAGCGCGTAATATTACTCTACTTTTTTTAACGCTATTATATACCTTAATAGGGACTTCCTTAACCTTAATTGCTATTGCCTTTATTTATTATTAAAACTCTATAGATAAGAAGTTCTTTTCTATATTATAGATAATTTAATTAGGGGGTTTTAGGTAGATATTAATCTAGTATAATTAAAGGGTATTCTATGCGTTCCTAGCTAATATATCCTTTAAGAATCGTGCGGCTTAGAAGGAAATTAAAAAGTCAATAACTTAGAGTACTAGCTTACCGCTAAGATATATAATATTAACAATAATATAGAAGTTAAAGTTATAGTTATCTTTAAGGGTAAACTTAAATCGGTTAGGGGACTTCTAGTTTATTTAGTAGTAATAGTAGTACTTTATAAGATGCTTAATTGCCTTAACCTTAACTTTATAGCCTACTTATTAAAAAACCCTAAGTAATTAGTAAATGGAGGGGTGGCTAAAATAATAGTATAGTTAACGTAACTCTAACTTAGTTAAATAGCTTTAAGTAACACTTTTTTCTAGTTAATAAAGGAGCAACTAGGGGTAACCCTATTTGCGTATAATAGGTACCTAATTGTCTCCCTAAACAAGTATATTCTTAAGGTTATTAAGCTTAACGCCTAATCTATTTATATCTCTAATGCAAAATAGAAATGGGGTATTTATAGGAATAATATAGAAAGTAATATACCCTAAGGGGGTTTAGACCCTAATTATACTAAGAAAAATTATAATACCCTTACTAAAACGGATTATATATTAGCCTGCCGTTAAATAGTTAATTTAAACAGAGCTATTAAGCTACTAAAGGGCTCGAACTTAAGGTTCTCCTACTATAGATACTCCTGCGGCTTTAGTATCTAGTATAATACTATAGAAGATATTCGCTAAGTATCTATTATTAAAGGAGAACGCGGAACTCTCCCTTAGCTTATTAAAGATATTTAACTTCGTAATAAAATAGAGCGTAGATTAGTTATTAAGAATAGTAACGGTTTATATACTATTTACCTTACTATACTTAGTAAAGTATTAGTTAGGAGAGTAGTCCTTAATTTCTATATCTATAAGGAGCTATTCGGCCTTATTAACCTTACCCTTAAGATCTTTTACGCCTTTATATTAAACTAGAAAGCTTTAAAAGTAAGCTATAATAACCTTATAATTTTTTATATTTTTTATACTCTAGCGAAACTTATTATATGCCTCCTTTTGTTTATTAAGAGAATGCCTAGTTAATTAGTAATTTGGTTTCTTATAAATATAGCACTTCTTTTAGTAATTGCTTTAAAATGAACCTTTATAAGGGCCTCCACCTTTACCTTATAGTTATTAATTGTACCCTTTACCGTATTATCTACCTTAGCTACTATATATTTAATTAGTCTAGTTATAATTATGTTAGTTAGCTAGGTTAATTAAAGTAAACTAAAGTTAGGCGTTAAATTACTATACTTCTTAAGAGCGTAGAGCGGTGCTAATAGAAGATCTTAATTAAGTATATACTCCTTTATAAGTATTTATAGGATTAAAGAGAGTAAGGTTGTATTCTTTAACACCTTAGTATACGCTAATAACTTAATTACATAGGCTAAAGTCCTCTTAATATAATTTGGATAAACTACGCTAAATTATCTAAAGTTAATTAAAGAGCTTTTAAGGATAATTAAGCCGAGGGATACCTAGGTTTATAGCAATAATTCTTAGAAAGGTAATCTCTCTCTATTCTAATATATACTACTACTTATTCTCTTTTATTTTAAAGTGGTATCTTAACTTATATATTATGCGGTTAAAATTATATCCTTTTTCTACTAAATAATTATAATAGAAGGTACTAGCTTGGCCCTTAAGTATAACAAAATAGGCGTTATAGTATTAATTAGACTCTATTCCCACCTTTTAGTAATAGTTATAAAAGATATATAGTTTCGAATTAAGAATATTATATAATCCCCTACTAAACTTCTTCTCTTAATCCAAATATAGCTTTATAAGCTCTATAAGCAATTTTAAACTACCTCTAATTTAAGATTAAGATAGAGGAGGTAGGGGTTGTATTATAGGCTACTGTAGGGACGTAGGTCTAGTCGGTAGAGTTTAAAGGTCGTTAAATTATAAAGTAATGGGATCCTATGCCTACTCTTATTAGGGTATAGTATCTAACGTTAAGGTTATAGGTTAAATTAGATATAGAGGAGTTAAAGGCAGAAGTAGGTTCGTCTCTAGAGGTATATTACTTAGGTTTTATTATAAGTTAAGCTTCCTTATAGTGCGTAGTTAGTGCTTAATCTCTTATAGAGTCTATTTGTGCTTTTTTTTTATGTTAATAACCTACTCCTAAATATTATCTCTAATAGTACCCCTATCTATAGGTATAAACACTCTATACTTCCGTAAGAAGTTACAGAAGTCTTATATAATATCCTTCTTTACTAGACTTTATATTTCCTTTATCCATCTAATAAAGTCCTCCCTTACATAGTACTATAGCATAGTGTTGTTGTATTCGCTGTCTTTATAATATGCTATATAGTATAATAAGAATCTATTTAGGTCCTATTACTTAGCGTTTATAAAGTTAATTATATTAGTATTCCATATTTCTAGGTTAATGTCCTTCTCATACTTCTTTAGATAGGTTAACGCTATAGTAGGTATAGAATTAACGAGGTGTTGTACGTTAAAGGTAGGTAGGATTTTCGGTTTTATAGGATCTTGTAGGTTTACTATTAAGAGGTAGGCAATTTAAGATATTGTTTAACGCGTTTTAGATATTAACTTAGGACCTTAGGTTTAGTAACACTTCTAACCTAAAGTACTTAACTAAATCTTCGTAAACGCGGTTATTCTATATAATAGATGCAACTTAGTATCTCCTAGTACTTAGTAACACTTCTATTACTAGTTTTCCGCAAGTTTAAGGTAGCACAGTATTACCGGGATCTATTCCATATAAGCGTATATAGCACCCCTATATAAGACTATCTCTTCTATTCGAAAACCTAGCTGCTCTGTAGTTAACTGTGTATTCAACTACTAATCAGTGTTAGTTATATAGGGTAACTCACCAATAACGACTACTTGAGTAGGTTACAGTGATGTTGGTTAATATGCTTCTTCTTATGGAATAAGGAAGGGCGAGGAGCCTAAGACTCCTCGCCACGCTAGTGCCGCGGCGTCACGTGACGACCACCTGCCTCATTCCCGACAATAGGTGTCCGGGCTGAATTTTTTATAATGCTGGGTAGTACTACTGGGCCTGAATTGCTAGTATTAGGACATCTGAGCTCAAAATGCTGGCTCTAGACTGAAAACGAATGGGCCGTTGGAAAATTGAATCTGTATATCGCATAGGGCCCGTCGGCGTTAAATGTGCTGCGTCTCGGCATTACATTTCCTCCATATTGAACTTAAAGGCATATGCACTCACAACGATCGGTTCCTCTGTTGAAACCATGTAGTATGGTATTTATATGGTATACGTTAGCAAGAAGGGATCTGCATAAAATAAAAGAAAGGTTATCGTCTTATAACTTGAAATGAATGAGGTAAGAAGCGGAGTGCTAGGCTATGCGAATAGAGGGGAAATTGGTTACTTGAATAAAACCTGTATCTTGAAAAAAAGGATCTGCATATTGCAAAGGATAGGTATGCTATTTGAAATATATAACTTGGGCTGGTATACATATGCAACTGTGTTTAGCTTACCGTGATGGATGATGCTCTTGTAAAGTTTTCAAGGCGCTAGGATAGGGCTTACATGAAAAGGCTTGCTACCCCTGCTCTTACAAATAGTCATATATTTTTTATTTTTCTGTCAGATTTCCATTGGGCACTTGGTCTAGGGGTATGATGTGAGTTTCACCCACCTGACCTACCGCTTGTTCAATGCTTATTTGTTAGTTTCGCTTCGCATCAACTCATAGTGTGATTGTGAAAGGTCGTGGGTTCAATTCCCACAGTGTCCATATGTTTTGCTCCATTGAGGCCCTGGAGACATTGTTTTTGCTTCATCTGTTGCTTGGGAGTGCTCTCGGGGGGGGGTTTTCAATTTTTTGCGGGTAGATTGCGAAGCGAGCTTCGCCAAGCCATCATATCTTATGCAGAACATGATGACAGTAGTGGAATTTTGTTGAGAGTTGCTGATACCGCCAGTAAGTCATTAGACGAGGCAAATTCGAGGACACCTGGGTTTTTTGGGGTATCGATAATACCACAATGCTCCATCTGATAACCAACCGTAGTGGACGGCATGTAGGCATCAGGCAAGTAATGGGTATTTCCATAAAGACTGCTCACATAGGCGAATCATGAATATAAGATCTAAGTTATTGGGAAAGTAGAGTCACTCAAATCCATTAACCATATCACTATCACTTGGGATTTCCTGGACTTCCTCTCACAGCCCAGTGACTCCCTTCGAGCATGCTTCATGCTCTCCCCGATCTTATCTTAAACGTACATCAATCCATTGCTCCACCCCACTACATCTCTCTAGATTCCCTAGTCTATTTCTTACTCGTCTTCTCCTCCGCATACTTCTCAAGTGGATGCGTTGGGTTGCTCGATAGGTTTGCCTTTTGGTCGTCCGACGCCTTCTTTGCGTGCTCCATCGACGGGGCACCACCTAGCTCGTTGGGCTTGGCTTGTGCGTCTTGTTGCTGGGCACCAGTCTGGCGCTCGGGTTCGGGTGACTGGCGGCCAGCGTTTGGAGCAGACATTTTTGATGGGGTTTCTTGGACGGCAGATGGGTTAGACTAGGGTAGCTGGGAAGAGAGAGGGAGACAACGGCGTATAAGAGTTTGAAGATGAATAAAAACAACGGAAAGGCGTACGGTACTTGTATTGGAATGAAAAAAGATATCTGAGCACAAGAATGTTAGCCGGGTAATGCTCAATAGGGTAGAGTTGGCTTTGGACAAGTCAGAGACTCACTAGGAAGGGGTTCTAGTTATTCAATGACAATTGAGTTTTCTGTAGCTTTGAGGAGAATGCCCAGAGAGTTATTTGGAGAGTGAAAAGTGTTAGTATGGCCCGACGCTTTGCATTATTAAATTGCCCTACGACGACGTCATTCTCCCATATCGATTCTTGGCGTCCACTTTGGGCATCGGTGCATCCAACGACGTCAACGGCCTCCAGGATTATAGGAGCTGACATCGTATGGCAAATTGGCTTGTTTAGCACGTGAAGGTTAGCTCGCACACCTTAAGCATTCTCTAGGATTCTGATCCTGTCAAACAAGGTATTGTGCATTACCCATCATATCTATTTTTGTACTTAGACGGAGAAGCAATGTTTTCATATTGGTTTGATAATTCGACTATCCAACTGGTCCATACTTATCAACTCCTCTTCCCCATCTCTATATCGCCGTCTCCTAGCTCGTCGTCATCATCCCACCCACCACCCTTAACTCTCCTACCAATCCAAATGCCCAATGCGGTCAACGCACTGACCGCTAGAAACCATCCCTCAAACCACCTCTCTGTAAATCCTGGCTCAAGCGGTGCACCCAAAGCATCTGATATCACACTTCTTACCTCACTCGGAAGATTGCTCCTTAACAGAAGAGCAGAACTTATGACATAAGTTGCACTTATTTGAGAAACAAGAAGCGCGAGGTTTGCTTGAGCATGATGCAAGATACCGGGTGCAAGGCGGGTGAATAGCAGGAAAGTTTGGAGGACGCTGTTAAAAGATGCGAGTAACATTACACCAGAGAGCAGGAACGATATTTGTCGACTCCAAGCTACACGGTCAAGGGAAGGATCCCAATGCTTGGCTAAGAGTGCGAGTACGTTGTTGATGGGATCGCTGTTTGAAAAACTTATGTTAGGAGAGGAGAACCGATGGACGGTAGTCAAACTCGTGGCAGATAGGCGGTACAGACAGTAGATTGCAAATATATACGAGATGAAATTGCAGAGACGCCCATAGGGTGTGTGCGCGTGGAGTTGAGCTTGCCTTCGGTTTTGTAAAGATAGTAGCGAGTTAGAGAGAGATGTGCGCATAGTTTCAAGCCCATTAATCTCTAATTGTAGGGTATTACGTTCCTGGACGTCAGCATTGCCGCGAATAGTGCCAATCATGCGTGTCATCAAGCCTTCTTGCGGAGTTTCGGACATCTTCCGCTGAATGGTTCGAAGGCGGCTTTGCTTGGTAAGAAGCATTTCGTTGGTTGCATCAAGGCCTGATTGCTTTCGGGCTATGTCTGATTCGGTCACCTGAAGAATTGTCAGTACAGTGCGAAGAGATGTGACATTTTAAAGGAGAGCCCCCGAAAAAAGCTCGAGAATCAAAAATTTGAAGGATAGAAGAAAAATTTCACATACTGGCTTATACTTAACGCCGAAAGTTTGCCATAGTGAACTAACAGCAGCAAACCCAGCGAGTGATGCCATCAGACTTATTCCAATAATGCCTATCCTCTCTAGACATCCTTCGCTGATACTATGGTCCCGGACGTAAGATATCTCGTGCAAGTATGATCCAAGTAGACCTCTCCCTAGGTACCAGAAAGCCAATAGCCATATAGCCAGCCCTAAGCCTTCAAGCACCCAAGCTACTCTTCTTTGTCCTTTTCGGGATCCTCTGAAGTTCCATCCTGCCGTAGATATAACCGAGTGTAATTCTAATGCCGGCGTAGCAATGATAAGGAGGAGCAGTAGCAACGGAAGTATGATCTTAAGTGCCAAACTCCTAGCCGCCGGGTTAAGCGTATTTGAGATTTCGCATAGTATGAGTTCGACTAAGACAGCTGAGAGTGCAATGTTGGTCGAGAAGGTAATGCCCGCGAGAGTCCTGGCCGTGGGCTTCAGCCGTCCGGTATTGGATGATTGCTCCCGAAAGCCGAAGCTCGTAGTAAGAAGCTGAGGTTCATGGTGGTCTTTACGCGGAGGCCGGCCAGAGAGTAGCGGGAATAGCTTTTGGAAAACCGCTATCGCTATAATGAGGAATGTAAGAAGGAAAGGTAGTGAAGAGAAAGCCAAGGTGGATAGCTTCCGCTTAGCATAATCCGGCACACACTCATTGCAGTCGTCGGATGGGATCATAGGGCGGGAATTCGGCTATAGGGGAGAAGCGGAAATTGGCTACGGAGGATGGCTGACTGGAGGCACCCTTGGAATCAGTTCCCATTGATTCTCCAGTGCTTGGTGTTGAGGCTTGGGTCATTTCAGAGTTGGGCGATGTAACTAACAAAGCTGAGGGAGCCTTGCATCACCACCTACAAAGGAACGGAGCACAGGCGACGCGGCTGGGTTTCGCCAAGTCCGAATTTTCGTACCCCACAGTCGTCATCAGATATATCTATTATCATTTTTAAAGCTATTATCCTGTAACCCCCTTTATTATCTAAAAATATTATCACTCGAGAATTCATTATAGCCGTCAAAATAATGCCCACGTTAAGATAGGAAATATAATGCCAGATTTCTTACAAGATGCCAAAAACGCGTTGCAATTTGCCCGCCCTAATGTGATGTCTACTGTTTCGGCTTCTCTGTATCCACCGAGTCTGTCTTATCCGACTCAATGAGGTTTGGCCTGACGATTTCTGTCAGCTGGTCCCTCTCTTCTGTAATTGGACTGGATTTATCCAGTGGTGCACTATTCACATCTTCATCTTCATCATTGGTTACGTGAGTTGAAGTTTCGCTTGGTACCGAAGAGTTGGGATCCATTGAAACTCCTCCGTCCTCATAGGCGTCTTCATCACTGCTGCTGACGTCGCTCTCAGACGGACTGTCCAGATTCTGGAGTTCAGGACTTTTCATAACCACTCCAGGACTGCGTAGATCTTCAGGAGATGAGTCCCCACCTGTGTATCCACTCCGTGTACTGTCTGGAGAATCTGGAGAAGCCGGTTCGATTTCTTCGGATGGCGCAGACTCGATATTAGCCAAAGGACTTGGATCGAGATGTGGCCGGTAGCCAATTGCAGCCGCCACTGCAGCAGCTTCATCTTCAGAAGCTGGTTGACTCTCCTCTTCGATGAGACTGCTCCTGTGGCTCGAATCTAGGACGTGTCCACCTTGCAGACCACTCTTGTCTAACAAATCCTTGTATCCATGTCTGTTGGGATCTAGATATCGCTTCCTCTTGGCCTTTGCTCGTTTCGAGTTTGGTCGAACAACAATGACGGGAACTGGGGAATGCTGTAGGCAGTACTTGGATACAGATCCCGGCAGTAAGCCCTGGAAGCCACCAAGACTCCGGCCACGGGTGCCAACGATAAGAATTGCTGGTTCATAGAGATTTATCTAATGATCATAAGCCAAATATAATTGCTTTTTCTGCTTCGCTACTTACCATCTCTTCAATGACTTTGTTAACCTTGCCAACCGAGAATTCCAATATTAAGTTGATAGCCTTGTTCTCCACATTCTTCGCTTGTATTTGTTTCATTAATTGTTCCGCATCTCTTCGATATCCCCCTTGTTCTACACTAGGATCAGCCGCAATGTTTGAATCTTTCTCCACTACCCTCAGACACACTATCTCGTCACCATCGTCGACCAGTTCGTCGATAAGCCATTCCAAGGCATACTCAGAGTAATCATTGGAATCTAGACCACACAGAAACGTTCGTGATCGTTTCGTGTATTCGTAGTCTTTGTGTTTGGTAATGAGGGTAAAGGAATTTTCTTCGATGAAGTCTGCCGGCTTGTCGAATGTGTCGAAGGATACACGAGGTTGGAATACACTACAATGTGGTTGTTAGCATTGATTGGAAGTAGCGGCAGCGTGAGAGTAGGGATATAGGCGTCCAAGCCACTTGATATATCTCTTAGCAGCCACACCAGGACATGTGTGAGCCATACTCCGCCATTCTCAGGTACACATCAATTCTTTCTGCATGAGCATGAACGAAGGAAGTAATGAAACTAGAAAGGGGCGGTGGAAGGGGCAATGTGCGATAGAAGAGGGGACCTTGGAAATACTCAGTACTCACGGTGGAGGTGGAGGTGATGACATTCGGCGCTGAGCGCGGCCTGGCTTTTGGCTGCCTCTGGGAAGTCCAGCCTTAGAGTGCGGCAAGAATTGGATGGAGGGCCGTCGTGCATCTTGTGCCTCATCGCCAACTGCTGGGAGTAGTAAAGGGCTTAGAGCAGGCGCAGAAGCGTGGGTCACGTATGAGGCCTTGGGTAGTGCTTCGGATGCAGAGTTTGGGGAAGGTGTGGGGGAAGACCCCATCCTGATTTCCGATTGGTATTCAAGGTAGGAAATGGAGGCACGAGATCGTCTGGAGTATCCTTTCGCAGAAAGTACGATCTGGAGCGTTTCCCGCTTGTGGATCCTTGCGCGCGACGTGCGTTTTCACAGGTGACGTGAACTGCAGAATGTCGTGGACGGCGGTATTCGGGTGCGGAAGTGGCTCCACCACGATGGAGGGCGATCGTGATCGGTGTAGGGCGCACTTAAGGTTTTTCAAAGTCACATCCAAATTTGGGCGAACCATGGAGGCTTGGCTGTGATGCCCATCTCGCGCTTGGCTGCGGCGAGAAGGGTCGGAACTCAGGAGCGGCTGGGCGGGCTCGATGAGTAGGTAGCGAGCGCACAGTAGGCATGCGATGGGGGGCGGGCATGCATCCAGACAGACGAGCAATTGTGGTATGTAGTCACACGAGACGGACAGACAAGTCTGTGTGCTGGAGAGAAGGAGACCGTCCTTGATCAGGACCCGAGCCGAGACACTACCAATCGTCGCTGTCTGGATAGCCGGGGATGAATATGCACACTAATATCGATCCCGACTCCATGTCTCTGATATGCTGTAATTCGCCGATGCATGGAAGGCACGGTACACCTGCAGCAAAACAAATCGTCGTCAAACGCCTGAAGCGACCAGAAATGGCACAAATGGTGACGCATCTATGGAACTCCATTGTGTCTATACAAATGACATAACTAGGTAGTAACCAGTAAAAACAGCCTCGATTAGGATATCCGACCCTGCCTGGGGTCTTGTTGAATTGCCTACTGCAGCCACCATGCACATATCCAAACTCACCTGAATTCCTGTGATTATGTTGTGAGTGACTTTGCTTCGCCCTCCTTTAACTTGCCGGCCTCAACAAGCCTCTTTACCTCACCAACGAAGATCTGTTTAATTTTACCAGCATCCTTCTTGCCATTCAGCTGTGCCGTTAGAGCTGCTAGTTCCTCATTGTCGATCTTCGTGATGATCAAATCAACATCATTCAGTGCTGATTCGATCTGCGCCGCAGGGGCATCACCAGCAGCGTGGAAGTAATTGGCCTCCTTCACGCTTCCTCTGACGACTCTCTTGTTCTTCTTCGCAGCATTCTTTGCAGCCTCCTTGGCCTTCTTCCCTTCGGCTTTCTCTGCCTTCTCCGCAGCCTCCTTTTCGGCCTTTAATCTTGCCTCCTCTTCCTTCGCTTTCGCCGCTTCCTCTGCAAGACGCTTGGTTTCCGCTTCTTTCTCCAACCGCTTCTTGTTTTTCTGGGCATGCTCTTGCTGGCGGAACTTCTTTATCCGCTCATCAAGAGCGAGGGCGTCATCCACAAGTCGTCTTAAGCGTGCAGTGTCCTCTGTCTTCTTCTTTCTCCGAGCATTCTGATTCTTCCTTTCAACGTGGCGTTTCTGATCGCGGTTCTCGTTATCATCAGGCACATCCTCATCTTGGTACTCGAAAGTCCTCCAGCTATCAAAGTTGTACCAGAAATTGTAGAAGTGTTCAACTTCCTCCTTTGTGCTTTTGTCGTTGCCGAGTTTAGGTACAGGCTGAACCTTTGAGAATCGGCCCTCGGACTCGAACACTCTGCCCCAAAGCTTGTAAAAGTTACCTTTCTGAGTTTCCTTCTTTGTTGGTGGCTCGACATCAGCGCCTTCATCTACCGAGTCGAACTGTCGACGCTTGACAGGATCCAATAGAATTTCGGTAGCCTTTTGTATGCATTTGAAGAAGGAATCATCTTCGGTACTACCGGCCGCAGCTTTCTTATCAGGGTGATGCTTTAGGACCTTCTTGCGGTGGGCGCGTTTGATTTGATCTTCTGTAGCGCGGTATCGGTACTTAGATAGACCAAGCACAGCGTAGTGGTCTTGTCCCTGTACAAAAATATTTAGCTCTACCCAGTAGAAACGACAGATGATTTGTGGCGTACCTTCCAATCTTTTGCATCCCGTTGAAGCATCAGAGGATCTTCTGGTTCGCTAATCTCCCCAGCGTCTTCATCCTCGACTTTTTTGACATTGACCTGTGCTTGAATGCGGTCATCTTCGGAGAATGTGCGCTTATGCCGCTTCTATAAGTAGGTGTTATTAGTACTGGTAAATGTGATTTTTGTATGGGATTCGACATACTCTCCTAGCGTGCGCGAGGAAATGTGGGCCAACTGGTTCAATATTTCGATCAGTGGCGTGTGTAAGTCGTCCAACAGCTTCGAAGTCCTTCTCTGCGGACCAGCCCTCTGGAAGTACTGGTAAGGGGAGGGAGATTTGAACAGCCGCCATTGTGGAATATAATCGAGTTCCAAGATTGTCAGCTGCAGAAATGCGAGAGGTTTAAGGCTGGCTTTTCGAGGTCTATTTTTTGAGACGCTCGGCAATGCGACGCCGATTTCACCGATCTTGGCATCGCTGTCTAATTGAACAGCGGCGTTCGCTGGAGTTAATGAATGGTTAAAGAACCGACTTTGACTATGGCCACTGCCATAGAATAGAATTCCTGAAGTAGAACGTTACTGTTATACGTCTGATATGTTTCAAGGCCTCCAGGTATAAATCCTGTCCCTACCCTCCAATTGTTCCCACTGACTGTTGGTCCACGAAGCGTTTCAAAGGCGCCCTCGGCGCCCTCGATGCCCGTATAGCGGAAGAGCAAGCAAAGCAGAGAGTTGCGTCTCAGCAATCACCATCTAGATCAAGTTCTACTTCTAAACGCCCTGGCTCTCGAGCAATCTCACCTTCGAAACGGGCCGCTAGGCCAAAGGATCAGGACAATGGGAACAAGGCGCCGCCAAGCGGAAGGGGGCCAGACCCTTCAGAATTCGACCCTGATTTTGTCATAGGAGAAGATGACGAGCCAAGTCGTGCCGGCACTCCTCGTCCCAAGGAGAAGGCTGAGGCATCCGACGTAACACAGACTGACAATAGCGGCAAGGACAAGGAGGAGAACGGGAAGGAGCAAGCAAGGGATGCTACGCTAAGTGGCCAGGCTGAGCTACCCCAAGAGGTACGGACCAAACTACGGAAACTGGAGAGGCTTGAGTCGAAGTACTCCGGTATGTATCTCTGTTTTGAGCCTTCTATGAATGGCATGTTCTAACGCGGACGTAGAGCTCCTTAGGTCATATCGAATCGCACACGCTAGAGTTGGCACGATTGAAACCTTCGAAGCCTCCCTTCGTGAGAATACACCTTTGACCTCCATTAGCGACCCTAGTGCTTTCGTGGAATACCTCAACCAGGTCAACCGCAAAGGCGACATGGTCATGGACGAATTGAAAAGGGTCTCCAAAGAGCGTGATGAGCTGAATAAAAATTTTGAGGAAGCTGAGAAGCGGGCTAAGGACGCATCAGAGGAGGTTGCACGATTGCAGTCACTAACGGCCAGCGAATCTGAGGACACGCTTGAAAGTGCAAACAACCCTTCGGAAAGAGCTCATAAGTCGATTGACTCTTTAGAACCTGACACTATAAAGTCTCCAAGCGCAACTGCGGATGCTGGCTCGCCTTCAGAACCACCAGTCGAAGAGAGCGAGGAATTCTTTTCTTACGATAGCGAACTTCCACGTCTGCAATCACAACTCCAGGAACGTGAAGAGAAGGTTCAAGAGCTCGAGCAAGAAAACAAAGCCCTTAAGAGTGATCTCTCCGTAGCACAAGAGTCCGCAGAACAACTGGTTCAAAACTTGGAAACAGCAACTAGGGATCTACAAACTTTCAAAGATACCAAAGAACGCTCTGAACGAGACATGGATGAGCAACGGAAAATCCTTGAGATAACCGTCGAAGAGCTAAAATCTAAACTACAAACTGCGGAACAGGAGCTCAACGGTCGCCAAGAGGAGCAAACAAACCATGAAGAAACCGTGGCAGACCTTAGAGCTAGGGCTGAAACTGCCAAAAAGGAATTGGAAGAGCTCCAAGCCGCTAGAACCAAGGCCCTTGAAAGTGATGAGGAGGACCGGCTTCGAAATCAAGTGGAACAACTTGAGGCTGATTTAGCAGTTCTTCATGAAACGCATGCTAAGAACGAGAAGCGCAGCGCAACGCTGAACGGGCTGGTGAATAATCTGCGAAACCGGCTGAAAGACGCTGAGTCAAAAAGGGATAAAGCATTGGCAGAACTGGAGCAAGCAAAGGCAGAGGCAGAGTCGATTGCTGAATCAAACGACACTGTGCGACCTAACGATAGCCAATCTGAGGCCCCAAGTGTAACTCTGAAGATTGACGAGGCCACCCCTTCTAAGAAGAAAAACAAGAAAAAGAAGAAGGGCGGAAAGGGTGCCAGCCCAGGCCTCACGAATGATGGAGCTACAGCAGCTATCAGCAGCACTACGAACGGCACAACAAGCACAGATACACCAAACATTACGTCAGGACAGGCATATAAATCACTAGTGCAACTTAAGCAAGAGCTAGACGCTAAGGTTTCGACCATCGAACGTTTGCAGAGTGAACTTGAAGAGAAGGAAAGCTCGATGGAAGCTCTACGAAAGAAGTTGAAAGATCAGGACGATCTTAAAGAGGAGATTGAAAGCTTAAGGGACGACTTGATTAACGTTGGACAAGAGCACGTTGAGGCTAAAGATAAGATCAAGGAGCTCCAAGCAGAAAAGACTGCTCTAAAAGAGAGTATGAAAAAACTCGAGGAAGAAATAGCGGAACTTCGTACGGGTCAGGCGAGCCACGTAAGCTCTGAGAAAAAACGTCAAATTTTAATGGCCGAGTTCGAGGAACTGAAACTCAAAGCCGACTCTCTCCAGACAGATCTATCTGTCGCTCAGCAGCTAGCTGGTTCGAGATTTAAGGATCTAACAGACATGAGAGAAGTACTCCAGAAAGCTCAACCTGAGTTGCTATCATTGCGTAATGAAGTTGCCGAGCTCCGAAGCACAAAAGAGGAGTTAGCTTCTAAATCGGCGGATGTACGCAGGCTTGAAACGCGTGAAAAAGACCTGAGATCAGAGATTGCGAGTTACAGATCTCAGATAGTTGATAAGGACAGTGATACTCGATCCCTGAACGAAAAGATTAAGCAGGAGGCCGCTCAGAGGTTCGCGCTAGAGGAGACAAACAGGAAAGCTCAAAGAGACCTACAAAGGTCTGAGAACGATCGACAGGACGTTGTAGAGGCTCGAGACAGACTCTCGAAAGATCTATCAAAATCGCAAGAAGACCTAAGGTCCTCTCGTGGAACAATAAGGGACCTGGAGCAGGAGGTTACCAAGCTGAAGCGCGACGCCGAGAGCTTGCGAGATGAGATCCAGCTCAAGTCTGCGCAATACGCTAGCGCACAGGATCTCATGAACAGCATGCAAGATCAGACGCAGGAAATGGGAACACAGATGAAGGAGATCCGCGCACGAGGTGAGAGTCTTGAAGAGGAGCTGGCAGACGCTCATAGGCTTCTAAGCGAGAGGAGTCGAGAAGGTGAGACGATGCGAAGGCTCTTAGCAGACGCCCAGGGTAGAGCAGACTCTAGAGTCAGAGAAATGCAAGAGCGTCTGGACTTGGCTATTGAAGAACGAGACCGAGCAGAAGAACAGGCTAGCACATTCGGGCGTCGACGCGCTAGGGAACTAGAAGATCTGAAACATAAGGTTCGAGATGCGGAGAGGGCGATTGCTCGAGCTATTGAAGAAAAAGAGGATCTTGCGACATCAGAGAAAGAGTTGCGCAGACAAAAAGTGGATTTAGAGCGAAAGGTTGCTCAAACAAGCGAAGAAGCTGTTGAAGTGAGGCAAGCTATGAGCCAACTTCGTGACGCTCTGGATGATAGCGAAAAGCAAGCTCGAGATTTGGAAAAGGAAAAGGGTGAGCTGCGCCGCGCGTTTAATGAAATGCAGAGCAGGCTGGAAAAGCTACAAAAGTCCAGCAAGGTAATGGATGCTTTCCCACTTCTTAATTTTGAATCAGGCTGACCTCCTAAGGCTATGGCCGAAGAACTACGTTCTTTCCAGACCGCGAAGACCCGAGCACTTGACTCAAATGTGCAGTCATCTCGGTCCTCCATCGAGTCTTCTCCATCCCGTGGGAGAATAGCATCGCCAATGCCCAAATCTCGAATGCCCTCTAGCCAGACTACGGATGCTCCAGGGTCAAACTCCTTAGACTACGTATATCTCAAGAATGTCCTACTTCAGTTCCTAGAGCAGAAAGACAAGAAATATCAACAACAGCTGATTCCCGTCCTTGGGATGCTGCTTCACTTTGACAAGTAGGTCTTCCGCCAAGAGACGACGTGGCTAGCAATGCTAACACAGCGCAGGAAAGACGAGCAAAAATGGATGGCTGCCGTTACTGCTAAGTAAAGGCAGCAGTGGAATAAATGTACCTGTAATATAGATAATATAGTTGATCGCAGTTACTCTGAAGTTATATGCAAAAAACAATTGAACGATGCTGGATGGCATATAGGAGAAGCGGACACGACGTTGGCATCTTGGGTTATGAACTGTTCGTATTGCTTTTCAGGATGTTATTCATATCGATACGCATGGTGTTTGCCAGCTGGATGGCTGGCAGACGGGAGGCTGGGATGCTGGGTGACTCTTTACCTACAGCATAGGAGGCGCACTTGGAACACAAGAGGTCCTGGGGTATCCATTTACAGAGCAGGTACATTACTGTATGATAGCACGACATCTTCTGTGCCGGTATGGCGATGGGGATGGCAGCGTGGTTGACTTGGTCACTTCCTTCACCCACCCTAGATACTCCCCGTGTTGCACAATGATAGGCCGGGGTGAAATCCAGGGCGGTAGGACGGCCAAGTTCTCTCGGAGCCGCTTGCTGGCGTGAAATGCGTTCGAGAGCCTTCTTTCACGGGCATTTTGTGCTAGGTGATGATCAGCACAGCGGCTTCACGCAGTATTCCAGGTTCTCCAAGCCCGATAACCGAGCAACAAAACAGGAACGTAGCAAGCACCTTACGACCGCCACCAGGTCAAAATTCATGCAGTCATGGTGACTGGCGGGATTCCCTTTTGTCGCGGTTGCAGCGAGTCTTAGATAGCTTAAGGCCTTGATGCAGATCGCGAAATAAAACCTGCGCCCACACCTGGTCTTCTTGCCTAACTGCAACTCACGCATTGTGTCTCCACTGCCGTCGTTGCATCATCGCTCCCCAGCTTCCGCCGAACCTGGTCTCTACCCAAGCCCGCAACCATCAAACAGCCTGCACTGACTTTCCGCACCCCATAGCGATTGTCCCTTCCTCCCGAATCAACAAACCTCGATCAAACCACACCTCCGCCATAGCGTCTCAGGGCGCTTTGGGCAAACACCCCACCTGCGCCAATCAGGGGAAGCCTTGCTAAGATAGGCCAGACGAGACGAGCGGCTAGGACGATCACCAGCAATTGAGAAATCGCTGCTGCCACGGCCGCTTTCGCGTGGCCTCACCTCAAGTACCTCGTTCATCGAGCAGAGTCTTTCCATGAGTCTCGGTCAACGCGCTCCGATCTCTTGATCGCCCCGAGAACACTGCTTACCCACCTTCGGTACCTATCGTCGATATCCAGCTCGGTGGCGGGGAAGTCAAGATGAATGGCGCAGATATCAAGAAGGCCGCCATCAACAAAGCCAAGCAGGTTGCGCAGGCCGCCAATGGCAACGGTGGGAAGAAGCGACGGAAGGGTCAGGATTTGAAGCCTATAATCACAACAGAGCAGCAGAAGAGCCAGGAAGCCTCTCCAGCCTCGGTCAACAGCTTCCAGTATAAGTAGGTTGGGTTTCGCTGTAACATGTCATCCACTACTGCCCCTGCTATAGGTATTGAACTAGATACTGATCATGCGCATCTCCAGCATTCAAAACACAGCCTCGCCTCTTGCCCATCACAAAGTCGCATATGCGAACCAGTTGAGCCGGTCCCCTTCCTCCTCGTCATCGTCCGCTGATGAGGCCGAAAATACTGCGGACGAGGAAGACTCTGAGGATTACTGCAAGGGCGGTTACCACCCGGTCCAAGTCGGAGAACAATACAAGGATGGGAAATACACCATTGTGCGGAAACTTGGGTGGGGTCATTTCTCTACCGTGTGGCTGTCGAGGGACAATACCACAGGGAAACATGTCGCCTTAAAGGTTGTACGCTCTGCAGCGCACTATACAGAAACGGCACTTGACGAGATCAAACTTCTCAGCAGGGTTGTGAACGCGAATAAAGACCATCCGGGCCAGAAACACGTCGTCAGTCTCCTCGACCATTTTACTCATAAAGGCCCCAACGGCAACCACGTATGTATGGTATTCGAAGTGTTGGGAGAGAATTTATTAGGCTTAATAAAACGATGGAACCACCGCGGAATACCGATGCCACTTGTCAAACAAATTACAAAACAAGTTTTATTAGGTTTAGATTACCTGCACCGGGAATGCGGTATCATCCACACTGATCTCAAGCCTGAAAACGTTCTCATCGAAATTGGCGACGTGGAACAGATTGTCAAAACTTACGTTAACGACGAAACGAAAAACAAGGAGGAGAGTAACCGGAATGGACGAAGGAGGAGAAGGACCCTCATCACAGGAAGCCAACCACTGCCGAGCCCACTCAATGCCAGTTTCAGCCAGGCGGAATTGCAGAATTACCCTGGGAATACCCAAAGTTTGAACAAGATTATGCATGAGAATTTAGGTAATGAATACCCCACCACCCGTGTCAGCCCATCTACAAAAGGCAGTCTTGTAATGAGTGTTGCTCTAGCTGTTTCATCACCTACACCATCCGGCCTTTCTATGGCAGAAAGGCTTGGTATCAAACCAGCGAACGAAGACGACGTCCAGAAACAAAGAGAGAAGACTGCGTAAGCACCTTTACTCATGAATGCCATCCTCATTGCTGACATGTAGTTTAGCGATCTGTTGACGAAAGACATCTCCGGAATCAGCCTTGATAAGTCAAACAACAACTCGAGTAATTCGACATTACCAGAAAAAATCGCTGAGGATGTCGCTTGCGAAGTCATTTCTGTAAAGATCGCCGATCTTGGAAACGCATGCTGGGTTGGACACCATTTTACCAACGACATTCAAACTCGACAGTACAGGTCACCAGAGGTGATTTTAGGCGGTAAATGGGGTGCTAGTACTGACGTGTGGAGTATGGCGGCAATGGTGAGAGTCTAACTCCTTAGACGCAGGCAACGCTGACCTGTCATATAAGGTCTTTGAATTGATCACCGGTGACTATCTTTTCGATCCGCAGTCCGGAACCAAATACGGCAAAGACGACGATCATATCGCCCAAATCATCGAACTCCTCGGCACTTTTCCTAAGTCTCTTTGTATGTCCGGTAAATGGTCGCAAGAGATCTTCAACCGGAAGGGTGAACTCCGCAATATCCATCGCCTTCGGCACTGGGCTCTACCCGATGTTCTTCGCGAGAAGTACCACTTCGTCGTTGAGGATGCTAAAAAGATTGCCGACTTCCTCCTCCCGATGCTAGAGCTCATTCCAGTAGACCGCGCCAACGCTGGTGGCATGAGCAGTCATTTGTTCCTTGATGGCACAAAAGGCATGGACGACGTGAAGTTAGACATACCTATCGGCAGCAAAGGCGAAGGGATTGAGGGATGGGCGGCAGAGGTCAAGAAGCAGCGGTAACTGCATATGCTGGCTAGAGTTGGATGATGTTTGGTGTTCTCCTTCTCGGTTAGACTGTTCAGTTTTGAGAGTTGGGCGTTTTTTGTGATAACGGCATATGACATGTTTCTCCCTCCCTTCTTTGCCCTCTGCGCTTCTTTGCCCTCTGCACTTCTTTTTTATCCCTCTCTGAAAGCTACATTGTGCTTCTTACGTGAGGCTTGATGATGCACCAACATTCTTGATGCTTCTTGATACGAGCTATTTGAGTGAATATAGAATTTTGCGTACAAACAAGCGTGTGTGCTTCCCACACACAAAATCTTTAGCGTGTTGTGGACTTGCGGGTTTTTGTATAAGGATTGGAATGGGCGAGTGGGTGGATGGATGGGATTGGTTGGATGTTTGTTGGGGTATGATGTGGACGTTGGATAGTTATGGTGTTGGATGTATTCATGGTGTATGTCAAGCTGAATGGAGGGGTTGGCAAACCTTACGCGACTGTTTGCCAACTTCAAGCCAACCTACCTGTCCTTCCCAACATCTTAGCGATCGAGCAGCTTCAGTGGGAGAGAGCAAAAATGGTTTTAGTTTAAGTAGGTATTGAGTGGTTCCGAGGACTTAGGATCTACTCTCACAGTCAATATATGCTTACCTATTCACGCTTGCTCAGTCTCAGGTTGCCTGCGCTAAGATACTATAGAGTGTTGGTTGGAGTTTATGCAATGATACTCACCAGTGGGAGCGTTAGCCCACTGATGACATCGCCTGGGGATTATATCCACCAGCTTAGGCAGTGCTCTTATCAATATCAATATCAATATGATATGTTCAATACTGAAAGATATTAAATATTAAAGATTTTTAAAGTTGAGGTAGTAAAATAAGGCAAAATATATTAGTAAATGACTCTTGGGCCTCCCTATAATATATATATATTTTAAATTTGTTAGGTAAACCTATAGAAAGTAAAAATTACTATATATTAAATTAGATCTTGCAAGACATCGCATATAATATTATTAATTTTTATAATTTTTATACCCCTCCTAACCACTCTACCCTTAATTAACGCCATGCCTCCCTTATTTACTAATATAATTAAAGACAATAATATATCCTTTGCTATTTCTAAGCTTAATTCCAATTAGTTCACCTACTCTAGCGGCAACGATAACGCGTTAAGCGACTCTATACTAAATATACCAACTATAACTACCCTAAAGTTGCCTTATAAAAGGTGCCAGTTAGCTACTTTTATATAGTAGTTTACCCGTAATCTTCTCCCTTATAAAGCTATTTATAACGGCAAGAATTAAATATAGTACTACTTAATATATAAATGGAACTCTACCTTATTAATATCTATTCGCGCCTACCTAGCTAAAAAGTATAGTGTAGAGATTTAAGGTAGAGAGCTTTAAGTAAAGTAATTATTAAAAAAGCGCCTTTTAAATATAATAAATAGCTTATAAGCCTCTAGATAGCTTAAATATAAAGCTTAAGAAGAGCGAACTCTTTAGGGTATTATTAATTATAATATCTTTAATAAAGCTCTTATATAGCTTATTACTTAATAAAATCTACTATATAATATAGCTACTTAGCTAAAGCTATACGCGTTACTTATAATAGTTAATTATACTACTAAGAAAGTTATAATTAATATAATAGTAACTATACTAAAGCTAATTAAGTAATTATATATAGTATATCGCGAGATTTTAAAAGTAAAGCTTTAAAGCCCTCTTTTAAAAATCTACCTTTTAATTAATATAGAGACGTTACCAAACTACTATTTATTTTAAGCGATTATTATTTATTTATTAAAGCGGAAATAAGGTAGCTATAGAAGGCTCTATATAATAAAGCCTTATAGGAAATACTATGGTAGACTTATTAATAGGCTAGGTATATAGGTAAATAGAAAAGTTAACAACGTAAATATAACTAGTGGAGTAGGTTACCTAATAAATTAACTCTAATTATATTCTAAGATTTGCTATAAAGAAGAGAACTATCTAAGTAGGGACTATAGTCCTTTAAATATATAATACTGCGCCTAAGAAATATACTAAGTATATTAGCACGTTAATATATTAGTATATTACCCTTATTTCTGCATTCCTATATTCCTATATTTTAAACCAATAACATAATTATTATATAACTTAGTTACCCCTTATTCTATAGCTTAATTAGTTTTAGCGCCTCTTATACTATCTTAACTAACCTATTTATATCTCTTTTTAGTAGCGCGACTACTGCTAATATAAGGTCCGTAATACTATCCCCCTCCTTTTTTTAATCTTTGTTTTTAAAGATATCTATTATATATCGGGGGGGGCTAATTTGGCGCGGTTACGACCCGGGTTAATACGAGGTTAGGGCTACTCCTACTAATAACGCGCCCGAACCCCACATAAGGTCGCGCAGCGACCGCCCCCAAGTACTTTCGCACGCAATTTTAGGCGAAAAGGTATATAATTTGTGTTAGACCGGTACTTCTAGACGGTTACGTAATATTACTTTAAATTTACAATACCTAAACGGGCTCTATTCCTATATTAAGGCTATAGTATAGTCCTATATTAAGACGTCTTAGTTATTATAGTATAGTCCTATATTAGGACGTCTTAGTTAATATAGTATAGTTATATATTAAGGCGTTTCAGTCACTATAATATAGTTATATATTAAGGCGTTTTATTCACTATAATACAGTTCTATATTAAGGCGTCTTAGTTACTATAGTAAAATAGGTATTATCTACTACCTAAAAGGGAGCCTTCTCTGCCCTAAATATTCTTATAAAGTAATCTAAAGAACGCTGGCCTTATAGCTGTTCCAGCTAGTTAATAGCCTATCTTTTATCTCTTACTATACCGTCTTCTACGCGCTGTCTTATATCCTTAATTATTTTATAGTAATGGCTATAGAATATAGCCTTACCGTTAACCCGTTAGCGTACCCCCCAGTAGCAGTTAAGAGCTTTAATTAATGGCCTACCTACTAGCCCTAAAGTTTACTTAGTTTAAAGCTAGAAAACCAAATTACCGCCTTAAAGTATTTTATATTTCCTTAGCGACGCCTATAGGTTAAGAAGAAATAGGAGAAATAGTTAAGTATTAGCTTATGCCTGCGCTAGTAGGGGCGATATAGATATAGTAGACGGCTAAATAGGCGGTATAGATATTATAAACAGCTAAATAAATGGTGTAGATATTATAAACGGCTAAGTAAACGGTATAGATATTATAACGAAGCCTTGTAGAAAATACTACGGTAAACTTATTAATAGGCTAGGTATATAGATAAATAAGAAGTTAATAACGTAATAATAACTAGTAAAGTGGTTGCCTAATAGATTAACTCTAATTATATTCTAAGATTTACTATAAAGAAGAGAAACTATTTATAAAGACTATATGTCCTTAAATATATAACTCCTCCCCATAGTAAAGGTTTAGTATATTAGTATATTAGTACGTTAGTACGTCGCGTTCCTACGTTCCTATATTTCTATATTCCGAACTTATAATATAACTAGCTATATAACTTAGCTACCCCTTATCCTATAGCTTAATTGGTTTTAGCGCCTCCCATACTATCTTAACTAACCCATTTATATCCATTCTTAATAGTCGTACTACTGCCGATATAAGGTCCGTAACACTATCCCCCTCCTCTTTATCTTCGTCCTTAAAGATATCTCCTATCTCTAAGTCGTCTATTAGAGGTATAGCATTCCCGTTTTTAATTTAATAACCTTTATTATTCCTAATACCTCCTATTAGATCCTCTATGTCTAATTATTATAACTAGCTAGTAATATTTGTTCTATTACTTAGTAAAGTTATACTATTCTATTCTTATTATATAGAGAAGAAGTTAGTATATATTACAATTATAGCTCTATTTAGTCGCTAACCTTCTTTTTATGCTAAGTATACGCGAGCGAATATATAATTATCCTATAATATTTAATCCGTATCTAACGCTAAGTATATATATCTTATTATTTTTTATAACTATCTAGTTCCTTATTTAATCTATTCTAAAGTTACGCGTATTAGTAGCGGCTAAAAGACTAAAGAGTAAGCTAGCTAAGGCCCTTATTAAGGTTTAGCGTTATTTTAATAAGGTATCTTAGGCTCTAAATGCTTAACTAAATGCTTATACTTGCCTAAGCCGTCTAGTAAAGGTTTATAAAAAGGTGCGCTTAAAAGAGCTTTACTTAGTAAAGTAAGGTCTATCTAAATTTAAGGCTAAAGAGGCTAAAAAGGATTCTAATTAAGAAGAGGCGGAAACAGCTTATATACTAGTAGTAGATCTCTTAGGTAATCCGGCTCTTCTATTACCTTTAACTAATCCCTTTATTTTTAGCTCCTTCTTAATATTACCTAACCCGTTTTCTTTTAATACTCCTATACCTTTCCTATAGCATTCTTTAAATTCTATAATAGTTCCTAGGTAGTCTTATTATAGCCTATCCACTTAACCTTATACTATATTTTATTATTAATATCCTTATAACTAACGATCTTTAAAACTTACTATTTATCTTCTTTTTATCCTTTATATATATCTGCTTTATAAACTAGTAGCTTAATATTCCTATATACTAGCTCTAGTATTATAATATGCTATATAGGGTAAATCTTTATCTTAACTAGTAGGTTTAACTTAAACATAACTAGTAAAATCCTTTATTTAATTTTAAAAGGTCCTAGTCTAATATAGTCTAACTTTTTACTTAGTTGTTAACTCTTAAAATCTTTATATAATAGCTATACTTTATCCCCTTCCTTAAAATCTAGTCCCTTAGATCTCTTAGCATTATAGTACCTTTTTATTCTCTCTTATACCTTTTTTACTAATTCTATAAGGTCTATATAAAGATTTATTAATATCTTAATTCTTTTTTTTATAGCTATACTACTTATTTTCTTTACTTACTATAGTAATAACAATATTCTTAGCTTATATCCGTAATTTGCCTTAAATAGTAATATGCCTATTTCTTCTTATAGTGTTATATTATATATAAACTATATAACTAATAATAACAATACCTAATTATTCTGTATATAATTAATATAATATCTTAGATACTGTTTTAATATCTAATTTAATCTTCCTATTTATCTATCCGTCTGCGGATAATATATAATAGAAGTTTCTGCTCTAACTCTTTATTCTACTAAAAATATCTCTTAGAATACTACTATAAATCTTAAATCTCTGTCAAATATAATCTTACTTAGTACTCTATATCTTATAAACACTTTTTTAATATAGATTTTAGTAATATCTTCCGCTAAGATTTCTTCTGTATATACTATAAAGTAGCCCTATTTAGTTAACTTGTCTACTATTACTAAGATTATATTATACTTTTATTTAGTAATAAAATCTCTTAACTTTAGTAACTTAATAATAAAGTCCTATAATATAGCTTCCTATAGTCTTTCTAATATTTTAATAGGTTATAGCCCTCTATATAGCTTATACTTTATTAGTTTATTCCTTTAGTAATTTAGATACTCCTTTATTACTTTTTTAGCTATACCCTAGATTCCGTTAATAATATATTCTACTTAAAGTCTTAATACTAAGCCTATTACTCTATCATATCCTTAAGTTATTCCCTTATAGAAATCTTCCATAAAATGCTCTACTATGCTCTTTAGGATGTACTTTGCTTCTCGGTTTTTATATATATCTATCTATAAATCTTCTAGTTATGCTTCTAAAATTCATTATACCTTAAAGCTCTCTAGTATCTTATAAACTCTTTCTAGTTCTCTATCCTCTTAAGTTACTATTAGCTTAGGGTAATTATACCTAATTAACCTATTACTATCTCTACGTAGTATTGCTCCTAATAATTTCTTATTATTTTATAATTTAGCCTTTTTACTTAGCGTATCTGCCCTTATATTCTTAGTGCCTTTAGTATACTAAATTTTAAAATAGTATTCTATAAGCATCTCCGCCTATCTAACTTATCTATAATTAAGTTCTTTTATTATTAGGAACCTTATTAGGTTCTTATAATTTATCTTAACTATAAATAGTTTTTCTACGCCTTATAAGAATGCTCTTTATTTTTTAAGTGTTGTAACTATACCTAATAACTCCTTATTATAGATGTTATAGTTTAACTCTAGTAGTATTATCTTCCGACTATAGTATGCTACTAGATGCTATATATTCTTATACTTCTATAATAAATATATTTCTAGTATAAAGTCTAATATATCTGTTTCTATAACCGTATCTAGTCCTAGTTAATAGATTTTAAGGATTAGCTCTTAGGTAAATAACTCTTTAAGTTCCTTAAATAACTTTTTTTTACTCCTTTCCCTATACCTATAGTTCCTCTTTCTTTATAAGCCTAGTAAATAGTTTAATATTCTTTAACTATTATATTATAAACCTTCTATAATAGTTACAAAACCCTAAAAATAACCTTAACTGCGTTATATTCTCTAGTTCTTACTAACTTACTATAGCTTTAATCTTCTTTAGGTCTATACTAATATAACCTAGTTTAATAATAAATTTAATAAAATCGGTCTTCCTAGTAAAGAACTCGTATTTCTTAATTACTACTAGTATCTATTCTTCTTATAGTCTTTTTAAAACCTATTTAATATATTCTCCATATTCTTCCTTAGTTATTAAGTAGATATTATTATTATTAAGGTATACTATAATAAACTTATTAAGGTGTTCTCCTAATATACTATTAATTCTCTTTTAAAACGTTACTAGTGCATTTATTAACCCAAATTATATAACTAATAGTTTATATAGTCCTTCCTTTAACCCAAAAGATGCCTTCTATTTATCGCCTTCCTTAATTCTAATTTAATAGTACGCCTATCTTAGATCTATCTTTATAAAGATTTATATATTACCTATTTTATCTTAAATTTCGCTAATTAAGGGTAAAAAATACCTATCCTTTTAAGTAATGCTATTTAACTGCCTATAGTTAATATATAGCCTAAGTTTTCCGTTCTTCTTTAATACAAACAGTACTAGATATCCCGCTAATAACTATAATAGTTTAATATATCCCTCTTATAAAATTTCTTAAACAAACTCTTTAAGTACTCTTAACTCCTCTTAAGTAAGCTTATAGGTTAAAAAAACCTTAGACTTATTCCTAGTTTTAACTCTATCTTATAGTCATATAATATATAATCTACTAGCTTTTTACTTTCTAGGCTTTATAGTTTCTTACCATATTTATAATATCTTTTTAGTATATAACTTAAGCCTCGCTTAGTCTCTTTATATATCGCTCTAACTTAATACTATACTAACTTAGTTTACTATTATATCTTACGTTATTAAGTATCCCTAATATTAACCTAACCTATAATCTAATCGATCTTTAGATTATATTCCTATAAATAAGGTATTCCTAATACTGCCTTATCCCGTCCTAATAGTAGGATATTAAAAAACATCTTAATTTATCTTCCTTTAATGGTTATCTAAATAGGTCCTATTTTAACGTTAATAATCCCTCCTCTATAGGCTATTGGATCTCCTAAAATTATAACTAGTAGGTAAAGTTATTCTTTCTATCTATAAGGTAATCCTATTTTTTTTAATTGCTATTAGTAAAATATAGTTTCTTATTACTCTACTATCTATTAGTGCTTTAAACTATTAATCTTATTAATTAACTCGTAAATTTAGGTATTATTCTTAAATTCCTTTAAGGGTCTAAGGCTCTACTACTAGCTCCCTCTAGTTCTATAGGCCTCTACTTTTCCTAACTATTAGCTGCTTAATCCTATTGTACTTAGCTTACTTTTTAGCCAATACCTAGTTTGCTTTTTATCCTCTATATACTATAGATACGTATTCTCTAGGTATTTCTACTACTATTATCTATTTAAGTATTCTTCTATAAGGAATCTTTATAACGGCTCAAACTATTAAACAAATGTCTCGATAGAGACTTGAATAAATGCTTGCAAGATGAAGCGAACGAATGCTGTATTATGAAGATATTAAGCTGAGGAGCAAGAGAAGGTAGTGAGGCCACGTCTATATACACATGCCAAGTCTTAAGCGAACCCCTGACTAGGTGACGCGCTCCAGCGCCGTCACAATCTTCCTGGTTAAAGTATTAAGTCCCTTAACTCCTAAACTTCTACTAGATGCTATTTATGTATATACTTAGCATTTCTATACTATTACTTATCTGGCGCCTAATATATTTTTATAGGGTACTTCTAATTCTTTTCTTTTAGATTTTTATATATATTGTATATATTATATTTATATATATTCCATAATAGCGTATAATATACTAGGTACTTTAGGTTAACTCTTAACTTATTTTTATTTTTAAGTTTAAACTTTTACCGTGTTAATCTAAACGTTATAACTTTATTCGCGGGTACTAAGATACGTCTCTTACTTCTCTAGTCCTCTAATTATTCCTCTAGATCCTTTAATATTATAATTAAGGCTCCCTTAATATAACTTATTACCTTCTCTATAATAGGGTAATTCTAAATAACCTGCTTATCTAACCATATATAGAAATCTTCCTACTTATTATTATGTCGTTGCCTATACTACTTTTAGTATAGCTACTAAAGTATATACAGCTTATCTATAAGGAAGTATCTTTTTATTACTATATTATAATAGCCCTTTATATATTATTGTATAATTACAGCACCTGGTATACAAACGCGTATTTACGCGTTCGTGCACCAACCACCTACGTGCTAACTAATTAGGGGGGAGGCGCGTCAGTATATAGACCACGTAGTCTACCTCAATAGAATCGACAGTCACCATCCAAACAAGCATACGATACTACATGTATTTCGTGCCCGTGGATACGACTCACTCGTGCTATTAAGTTAGTACAAACACTGATCACTAAGCGCGCACAGATCAGCAATCACTCGATACCTCCCCCGAGCGATACTCAACAGCGACCACCCATTTAATCCTAGTACGACCTGCTAGAAGGTTGGAAGGTAAAGGATTACGGAACTATTACCAACCCCGTATACTTGTTTAAGTCTTAGTACGGTTTACCGGAAGTTTATAAACGCGAATACAGACCTTTATAGAACCCCCCATCCTTAAACCTTGAACCCCTATTCCTACTATACCCTCTATTAATACCTCTAACGTCTTTTCAGACCCCTTACGGAGACACCCTTACCCTTCTGCGAACCACCGCGGACCCGCTAACCGCTTTTACGGACACTATAAGACCCTCCCCACCCGCTACGCACTATACTATATAGTATAGCGGACATAAGCAAGTAAATCGACGAAGGCTAAGAGAAGTGGAGTTAGGGAGTCGACCTTACATCTATAAACGATGTTAATAACTATATTAAGTTTAAAGTCCTTAAATACGGACATTATAAGCTTATAAACAACGACCTATAGAAGTAATATAAGGAAGACTTTGCAGACTTTACGGAAGCTACTTTTAAGGCTTACAGTATTATACCTGTCCGTAACCTACGAAACCTTTTACGTCACTAAGGTGTATAGGTTAAAAAAGATAAACGAGTTACTATTGCACGGTCCCTATATAATATACTATATAAGGAAGACTAAACGGAATAGACTAAAGAGCAGATTTTAGATTACATTAAAACTAACAACCTTTTTACCTCCTTTAAACTTAACAGAATCTCTAGCCTTATAGCTAACCTATTTAACCGAATTCATTCTATAAACCTAAGTAGCATTAGAATTAATCTTACTGGCTAAAGTACACCTAATACCCAAGCTACGGACCGCAATACCCCCGCAACCTAAATTACGGACCATAATACCCTCGCAAACCAAAATACAGATTAAAACCCTTCCGTTAATAAAGCTATAGATCTATAACCTACCCAAGTTATAGATCCGCAAGCTATATATCCGTAAACCATATATCCGTAAGCTATATATCCATAAGCCACAGATCCGTAAGTTATAGATCCATAACACACCTAAGCGAAGACCTACGGTAAGGAACTAGCTAACCTAGCTAAGCTCTATACCAACGAATCTAAGTACAGCGGTGAAAACGACAATTTTAACTTTAAACTGATTATCTTTACGGACCTTTACTAAAAGGCTAATATTCCTAAATAAGAGTTTAGCCAAGCCTACTCTACTATGCTGCGCGGCCTAGTACTTAACCACTACTACACTAACCTCAAAAGTAACCCCCTTGGTATTCCCTTTAATAAGCTATGTAAAGCTACCCGTAACTACTTTAAAGGACCGGAATATAGGCGTAATATCCTTACCTAATAGAATGCAACTAAGCTATGGACCGTAATTAATAAGAATATTAAAAAATCGACTATAGAGTGCCTGCAAATTCTTATTAAAGACCTCCGGCACCTATAGCACGGCCTTAACACCAAGCTTTAAATAGACGACTTTCTATATAATAAACTTATTACGGCCTGCCAGGAAGTAAAGCCCTATAAGTACGCCTATTATAAGCCTACAGACACCTTAGCTGGCCTTATTAATAATTTACGCTCCTCTATTATAACGTACAAAGTCTTAAACCTACTAGGTAGCACTTAAGCCTTTATTGCGGATATTTAATATCTGTAAACAGACTTAGATGTCTACTTTACGGACCGCCGCTACTGCTAGCAGTACTTATACCAACCAAGTCCCACCTATAACCCCTATAGCAACCCCTGTATAAAAACATACCCCTATAGATAAACCAGCCAGAAGTGCTTCGTATGCGGTAAGGAAAAATATTAGTCTATAAGGCATACCCAGGAAGAACGTAACAAGTCTAGGAAGAGACTTAATAGCCGTATTAACTAGTTTATTTTAGAATACGAAGAAGAGGAAGCAGAAGAGCCCCCTAATAAGTCAATAGAAGCCCTTATAATTAACTTTAACTTAAACGCTTAGGAATAAGAGACCTTAGAAACATTCCTAACCACTTTTAGACCTTTTATGGACAGCTAAGCCTTTAATATTACGACCGTATTAGCCGACCGTTCCTTTATATACTTAGTTACGCCTAAAAACTATTCCGTAAGCACCCCTATTATAAACGTTATAGATTATAAGCAGGACCTATTTGCATATATTACTATAGAACGCTATACCCCTAAGGAATTCTATAGTATTATAATCGACACAGGTGCCTTTAAGAAGTCTACTATAGGTTACGGACAATACCTTGCGTATAAGACCACCGTAAATAACAATACGGACATTAATATTACGCAAACTGGGGCCGTAAACGTCTAATTCGGCATCAGCTTAACCGCATTAATTAGATTAGTTAGAGTTAAGACTCTAATTAGCCTAGTTAACTTCTACGTAATAAAAGCGAACACCCCCTTCCTACTCTATCTTGCAGACATAGATAGGTTATAGATATACTACAATAATGTTACGGACACCCTAATTAGCCCTATAACTGCCCTAGGAAGTAAGCATATTACCCTACTAATTATACAACAATTTGGACACCCGTTCCTTATATAGGGAGAGACTTTACGGACCTACATTTAGGAATCTTTTAACTATAACCCGTACTACCTTACTAGTACGGAGATCTACTATCTATACTGCCGTTTCGGCTACCTGTTAGCCGAAAAGCTATATAGAGTCCTTAAACGCTCTGGACATGACAACGTTAATAGGAAGGCAGTTAATTACCTAACTAAATACTGCTCCTTCTACTAGAAATACGGACGTTCCCTAGGCCAATTTAAGTTTACCCTTTATAAGGACCTTAACTTCAACCACTTAGTATACGTGGACATTATGTACATTAACGGCAGTCTAGTATTATATATAATCGACGAGGTAACCCACTATTAAGCCGCCCGTTAATTGCAAAATATATCTATAAAATATACTTAGGACATTTTACGGACCTGCTGGATTGATATATACGTTGGATCCCCTAAGTATATCACCCATAACGCTAGTAGGAACTTTATTAGTAAAGAATTCTAACAGTACGCTATAGCTATGGCTATCTTAACAAAAGCCGTTCTAGTTAAGGCGTACTAGTCTATTAGGCTTATTAAGCGAGCTTACCTAGCTCTACGGAGAGCTTATTAGATTATTATGGACGAGTATAAGGATATTTAAAAGAAACTGGCTTTACAGATGGCCGTAAAAGCCGTAAATAACACCGCTGGCCCTAACGGATTAGTACCCACCCTTTTAGTTTACGGAGCCTACCTAAGGATAAGCAACCTAGGCCCTCCTGCCCTATCTATTACGGAATAAGCAGCTATAATACGGAAGGCAATGGCCGAAATAGTTAAGCTACGGGCTAAGCAAGCTATTAATAACGCCCTACACCACCGTAACGGACCTAACACAACCCCAGTACACGACCTCCCGCTTAACTCTGAAGTCCTTATATAGCGTGAAAGCGGCAGTTAGAATGGACCTTATTGTCTACTGGCCGTAGAAAATAAGACGTGCTGCGTATAGCTTCCTAGCGGGCTAACTAGCTTCAGAAGCACGTCCGTAAAACCCTACTTTCGGCCCGAAAACACCTATGACGTTGAACTAGACGAACTGGAAGCACCTACCGAACCAGACGAACCGGAAGCACCCGTCGAATTAGACGAACTGGAAGCACCCTTGCCTACCCCAAAAGTCCCCTAGAAACCTACTGAACCTGCTATAAAGCGTGGCCGAGGATGCCCCCGTAAGAACCCCGTAATGGAGAATCACCTAACCTCCGCAGGTATATCCGCAAGGCAATCTCCGCCTGCGGATATATTAGTTCTAGTATAGGAAACCCCTTTTATAGACTCACGACGCAAAGAGATTAATGGACTACTTAAAAAGGGCGTCTTTGCGGTTATAACGGAGAAAGACGTCCCGCAAGGCGTCCGTATATTTAACTCACGCTTTATTAACGAGATTAAGCACCCTAGTACTGATAAAGCCTTTAAAAAATCAAGACTCGTTATATAAGCTTACAACGACTAAGGAAAGGGCTTAGTCCTTACGCAATCGCCTATAATTTAACGAGTTAGTCAACGGATTATACTTGTACTTATGCCTGGACTACAGTAAACCAAATCCGTAGCCCTCTACTTACGGGATATCTCGTAAGCCTATATATAGTCTAACACCTACCTAAGCAGAGACATCTTTATACGGCCACCCTATAAGCTTAACCTACAACTAGGAACAATTTTACGGGTTATAAAACCTCTTTACGGAGTACTAGAAGCCGGAAACCATTAATTTAAGACATACTACTAGCACCATATTAGTAAACTTAAAATGGAATAGTTAACCTATGACCCCTGCCTCCTATACACCCCATTAAACGGCCTTAGTATTATTAGACTTTAAATAGATAATACCCTCTTCCTAGCAGACCAAACCTTTACGGACGCTAAAGAAACTAAACTATAAAAGGCAAAGTTCTTAGTAAAGCCGCGAGAGCAGTTAACTAAGTAGACTCCAATTAAGTTTAACGGAGGCTTAATTATACAAAAGGGCAACTTAATCTAGCTAACCTAGGAACGCCAAGCTTAAAACCTAAAGCTTATTATAGCAAAGCCTACGGACCTTACTAGTTCCCGTGGAGAGACCCGTAAGACCGTAAATACAAAGGACCAATACGCTGCACAGCGCGCAAAAGGCGCCTACATTTCCATAGTCTGCTAACCCAAATCTGCCTACGACTTGTCCTTTGCGGCCCAGGCAGTAGATCCGTAAGAAAAAAATATTAAGCAGCTTAATAAGCGCATTTAATGGCAAATTGACAACGTGATAAGAGGACTTACTTTTATACCACTAGACCTAAATTCCCTTAGCCTACTGGTATTTATAGACGCCTCCTTCGCTAATAACAAAGACCTATTATTATAAATTGGCTTTGTACTTGTACTTACGGACTATAATTAAGACGCAAATATCCTATACTGGTCCTTAATTAAATGCAAACGAGTAACCCGTAGTGTACTGGCTTCTGAACTATATGCACTAGCTCATGGCTTTGATATAGCAGCCGCAATCAAATTAACGGTTCAGAAGATTCTATAACTGGAGCAGTTACCCCTGGTTTTATGCACCGATTCAAAGTCCCTTTACGACTGCCTAGTTAAACTAGGTACGACACAAGAGAAGAGGCTCATGGTCGACCTAATGTGCTTACGTCAGGCCTACGAACGACGTGAGATTACGGAGGTCAAATGGATTAGTAGCGGAGACAACCCAGCAGACGCCATGACTAAGGCAAAGCCGTGTCAAGCTCTTAAAACCCTAATCGACACGAATAGGCTTAACCTAGAAGTCACGGAATGGGTGGAACGAGACTGACGGAGCATCTACGCA